>Ga0073934_10002385_pt1 | contig 39484 bp, 36 predicted proteins | sample LarsenN4metaG_FD_76834 | JGI IMG/M metagenome (GOLD analysis project Ga0073934, IMG submission 76834) | Hot spring sediment bacterial and archeal communities from British Columbia, Canada, to study Microbial Dark Matter (Phase II) - Larsen... ... | reverse complement strand
GTCTGGTCGATCAGGTCGCGCTGCGCGTGGCTGCCGCCGAAGCGCTGGGCCAGCGCGCGCGCCGGGTACATCAGCTCGGCGGCGGCGGCGTGTTCGCCGCGCGCGAAGGCGAGCACGCCGCGCATCAGCGGCAGGCCGACCTCGCGCGCCATCGCGTGGTTGGCGCGCCGCGCGTCCTCGGGCGCGAGCGCGCGTTCGGCGCAGCGCGCCACGTGGCCCTCGGCGCGCTGCAGCTCGCCGGCGCCGATCAGCGCCAGCACCGCGTGCAGGTCGTTGAAGGCGTAGTAGCCGGCGCTCGCGCTGGCGAGGTCCCAGCCTTCGAGCAGCGCCGCGCAGCGCGCGCGCACGTCCTCGCCGAGCAGGTGCAGCCGCCACAACAGCGCCGCGGCGTCCACGCGCTGCAGCGTGATCTGCAGGTCGGCGCCGGCCAGGTGCGTGTCGGCCAGCCGCAGCACGCCGGTGAGGTCGAGCGCCTCCAGCCTGAACAGCGCCTTGTGCCACCACAGGTGGCCGGCAAAGCCGTTGCCCTCGGCCCAGTGCGGCTGGTACTGGCGCAGCCAGGCGGCACCCTCCTCGAAGCGGCCCTGCATCTCCATCACGTGCGCCACCGCGTGCACCGCCCAGGGCACGCGCGGGTTGGCGGCGAGCGCGCGCCGGCCCACCTCCTCGGCCTGCGGGTACAGGTTGCCTTCCTCGAGGCCGAAGGCGTACAGCGCGAGCACATAGGGGTGCAGCGGGTCGGTCTCGTCCCAGTCGGGCAGCGCGCGTGCCGGGCGCTGGCGCAGGCCGGCGGCGTCGCCGCGGTAGAAGTCCCACAGCTGCGCCCATTGCAGCGCGAGCGCGTCGCGCGGGTGCTCGATCAGCCACTGGTCCCACAGCGCCACCGCAGCGGCCCAGCGGCCTTCGAGCACGTGCGCGGTGGCCGCCAGGTGCGCCCGCTCGCGTTCGCCCTGGGCGAGGTCGCGCGCGCGCGCCAGGTGCGCGTGCGCCTCGTCGACCAGCGCGGCCTCGGTCAGGCTGGCCAGGAAGCCGGCGCGCATCACGTGCGGCAGCGCCCAGCCGGGGTCGGCTTCGCTCGCCGCGTCGAGGTCGGCCAGCGGCACGTCGTAGAAAGACATCATGCGCCACAGCGCGCGCTCGACGGCATCGCGCGCCTCGGCGCTGCCGGTGGCGAGGGCGTTGCCGCGGAGGTCGGCGATCGGCATGGCTGCAATGTAGCGCGCCCGCCGCGGCAGTCTGCCGCGGCGCCCGCTCAGGCCACCGGCCAGGGCGGCAGCGGCGCGCGCAGCGTCTCGAAGGCGCGCGCCAGGCGCAGCACGCCGAGGTCGTCGTGCCGGCGGCCGACGATCTGCAGCCCGATCGGCATGCCCTCGCCGTCGACGCCCGCCGGCACGCTGACCGCCGGCTGCTCGCTCATGTTGTACGGCAGCGTGAAGCCGATGTGCTCCATCGCGCGCTCGGGGTCGTTGGTCGGGCTGGCGTGCTCGGCCGGGAAGCTCAGGTTGGGCGACACCGGCGAGAGCACGCAGTCGAAGGGCCTGCAGGCCGCCACCGCGGCCTCGCGCAGCGCGCCGATCTGGCTGAAGCCGCGGAACAGCTCGGCCGCGCTGTAGCGCTCGCCGCGCGAGACCCACTGGCGGATGTAGGGCAGCACCTTGTCGCGCCGCGCCTGCGGCAGGGCCGAGATGTCGAGCCAGCTGCGCATGCGCCAGAAGGCGTCGATGCCGTCGGCCATCTCGCGCGTCGTGAAGGGCGCGATCGGCTCGACGATGGCGCCGGCGGCCTCGAAGCGGCGCGCCGCCTCTTGCACCACGGCGACGACCTGCGCGTCGGGCGGCAGGCCCCAGCCGGCATCGAGCAGCAGGCCGAGCCTGAGGCCGGCGAGCGAACGCGCGCCGGGCTCGATGTCGTGCCAGGCGATGGCCTGCGGCGGCAGGCTCGTCGTGTCGCGCCAGTCGGGCTGCGCCAGCGCGGCCATCATCGCCGCCGCGTCGGCCACCGTGCGCGTCATCGGCCCGGCCACGCGGCCGATGTAGGGCGGCTTGATCGGCACGCGGCCGCCGCTCGGCTTGAAGCCGACCACGCCGCACCACGCGGCGGGCAGGCGGATCGAGCCGCCGATGTCGGTGCCCAGGTGCAGCGGCCCGTAGCCGGCCGCCGCCGCAGCGCCGGCGCCGGCGCTGCTGCCGCCCGGGTTGCGCGCCGGGTTCCACGGGTTGCGCGCCAGGGCATGGAAGCTCGACAGGCCCGAGCTCAGCATGCCGTAGTCGGGCATCGTGGTCTTGGCCAGCATCACGCAGCCGGCCTCGCGCAGGCGCGCCGCAGGCGGCGCGTCTTCGCGGGCCGGGATCAGCTCGCTGGCCGCGGTGCCCAGCGGCACCGGCAGGCCGCGCGTGGCCACGTTGTCCTTGATCGTGCACGGCACGCCGTCCAGCGCCGACAGCGGCGCGCCGGCCCGCCAGCGCGCCTCGGATGCGCGCGCCTGCGCGAGCACCGCCTCGGCGTCGAAGGCCCACAGCGCGTGCAGCACCGGCTCGGCGCGCTCGATGCGCGCGATCACCTCGCGCGCCACCTCGAGCGGCGAGAACGCGCCGCGGCGGTAGCCCTCGGCGAGCGCCGCCGCGCCCAGATCGGCCAGGCCCGTCGCCGCGGCCATCAGCGCTGCTTGTCCATGTAGCGCGCCAGCTGCCGGGCCGCCTGCGCGCGCACCTTGGCGCGCAGCCAGGGCGTCCAGCCGAGCAGCAGCCCCGGCAGCCCCACGGCCTGGCGCGCCCAGCGCCAGAAGCCGAAGCGGTCGCGCTGGCGCACGATGAGGCCGTCGTCGTCGAACTCGAACTCGGCGTCGATCACGTTGTGCACGCGGCGCGCCTTGGGGCCGAACAGGTAGTGCGCCTCCCAGTGGGCGCGGCCGCGCGCGGCGCTGGCGCGCACGTCGCTCACCGCGAGCTTGAAGTGCTGCGCGCCGCGCGCGCGCACGTTCTCGCACAGCATGCGCCACATGGCGCCGATCTGGCGCCGCCCGACGAGCGAGAAGGCCTCGTCGTCGAAGCGCGCGTTCTCGGCGTAGCAGGCCTCCATGCCGGCGCCGTCGAGGTTGGCGAAGGCCTTGTAGAGCTTGTCGATCGTCGGCTTGCCCATGGTCGCGTCAGGCGCGCTGCAGGCCGCTCACGCGGTGGGCGGCGGCGCCCACGACACCGCGGCGAGGTCGTTGGCGAAGATCGGCGAGCTGCTCCACAGCCCGCGCAGGCCGCGCTTGAACACCGCCACCTGCGCCGGGTTCCAGATGAAGACGTTGACCGCGTCCTCGGCCAGCTGGCGCTGGATGTCGCGCCACAGGCGCGTCTTCTCCTGCGGGTTGGCGGTGGCGGCCAGCGTCGCCACCAGGCCGCGGAACTTGGCGCTGTCGTAGCCGAAGTAGTAGTTCGGGTCGGCGTAGGCGGTGGCGTAGTCGAGCGGCTCGACGTGGTTGATGATGGTCAGGTCGAAGTTGCCCTTGAACGGCCCGGAGAGCCACTGCGCCCACTCGACGTTCTCGATCTTGGCATTGATGCCCACCTTGGCCAGCTGCGCGGCGACGATCTCGCCGCCCTTCCTGGCGTACTGCGGCGGCGGCAGGGTCAGCGTCACGGCGAGCGGCGTGCTCACGCCGGCCTCGCGCAGCAGGGCCTTGGCCTTCTCGGGGTCGTACGGGTAGGTCTTGGTGAGGTCGAGGTAGCCGAGGTCGGTGGGCGCGAAGTGGCTGCCGATCGGCTTGCCCAGGCCTTCCTGCGCGCCGTCGATGAAGGCCTGCCGGTCGATGGCGTGCGCCAGCGCGCGCCGCACGCGCACGTCGTTGAACGGCGCCTTCCTGTTGTTGATGGCGAGGATGCCCTTGCCCGCCGTGCTGCCGAGCTCCACCGTGAAGCGCTTGTCGGCCTGGAACTGCTTGAGCGAGGCCAGCGCGCCGAAGCGCGGCATGCCGTCGATGTCGCCGGCCAGCAGCGCCGCCACCTGCGCCGCCGGGTCGTTGATGAAGCGGAAGGTGGCGCGCTTGATGCGCACCTTGGCGGCGTCGCGGTGGGTCTTGGACGCCACCAGCGTCACCGCGCTGCCCTTGTTCCAGTTCTCGAGCACGTAGGGCCCGGTGCCCACCGGCTTGGTGGCGGCCTGGCCGGCGCTGTTCGGGTGCAGGATGACCGCGGTGTTCTCGCCCAGGCGGAAGGGCAGCGCGGCCTCGGGCTTGTCGAGCACCAGGATCACGGTGTGCGGGTCCTGCACCACCACGCTCGAGATGTTGTCGAACAGCGCCTTCTTGGCCTTGTTGGTGCTGGTCGGCGACTTGGCGCGCTCGAAGCTGAACTTGACGGTGCTCGCGTCGAAGGCCGCGCCGTCGCTGTACTTGACGCCCTTCTTCAGGAAGAAGGTGTAGGTCTTGCCGTCGGGCGTGTGCGTCCACGATTCGGCCAGCAGCGGCGTGACCGCGCCGTCGACCTGGATCTTGGTCAGGCCCTCGAGGATGTTGTAGTGCACGATCTCGCCGATCGCCGCCGCGGCGCCCGAGGTCGGGTCGAGGCCCGGCGGCTCGAGCACCATGCCGAGCACCACCGCGTCGCGCCGGTTCTGCGCGAGGGCGGCGGGCCAGGCGGCGGCCAGCGGCGTGGCGGCCAGCAGCGAGGTGACGTGGCGGCGGCGGATGGTCATGCGGTTCTCCTGTGCGGCGCGGCGGTGGCGGCGATTCTGCGTCAAGCCCGCGAGCCCCGGCTCGCGCTCTAACGCCCGGGCACCGCGGCCAGCAGGCGGCGCGTGTAGTCGTGCTCCGGCGCGCGGAACAGGCGGTCGGGGTCGCCGCGTTCGACGACGCGGCCGTGCTGCAGGACGATGACCTCGTCGCACACCAAGTCGACCACCGCGAGGTCGTGGCTGATGAAGAGGTAGGTGACGCCGAAGCGGTCCTGCAGGTCCTGCATCAGGTTGAGCACCTGGGCCTGCACGCTGACGTCGAGCGCGCTCACCGGTTCGTCGGCCACGATGAGCCGCGGCTGCGTGATGAGCGCGCGCGCGATCGCGATGCGCTGGCGCTGGCCGCCGCTGAATTCGTGCGGGTACTTGGCGAGGTCGCTGGCGCGCAGGCCCACCGCGTCGAGCGCCGCGGCGGCGCGCTCGCGCTGCTCGGCCCGGGGCACGCCGAGCAGCACCGCCAGCGGCTCGGCCACCGTCTGCAGCACGGTGCGGCGCGGGTCGAGCGAGCCGTACGGGTCCTGGAACACCATCTGGAACTGGCGCCGCGCCACGCGCAGCGCCGCGGCATCGAGCGTATGCAGGTCCACGCCTTCGAGCAGCACGCGGCCCGCGCTCGGCCGCTCCAGCGCCATCACCAGGCGCGCCAGCGTGCTCTTGCCCGAGCCCGACTCGCCGACGATGCCCAGGCTGCGCCCGGCCTGCAGCGCGAAGCTCACGCCGTCGAGCGCCTGCACCTCGGGCGCGGCGGCCAGCAGGTGCTCGCGCGGCAGGCGGTAGCGCTTGCCGAGGTCCTGCACTTCCAGAAGCGGCGCCGTCATGCCCCGATGCGCAGGCAGCGCGCGACATGGCCGGCGCGGGGCGCCGCCGGCGCCGTCGGCACCGTCGGCACGACCAGCGGCGGCGGCAGCGCGCGCCGGCACTCGTCGATGACGATCGTGCAGCGTTCGGCGAACGGGCAGCCGGCGGGCAGGTCGGCCAGCTCGGGCACGCGGCCCGGGATGGTGGCCAGCCGCGTGCCGCGCGCCAGCCCGAGCACCGGCCGCGCCGCGAACAGGCCCTGCGTGTAGGGGTGGGCGCGGCGCGCGAACACCGCCTCGGTGGGGCCGCTCTCGACCACCGTGCCGCCGTACATCACGAACACGCGGTCGACGCGGTCGGCCATCACGCCCAGGTTGTGGCTGATGAGCAGCAGCGCCATGCGGTCCTCGCGCACCAGCTCGTCGATCAGGTCGAGCACCTCGCGCTGGATGGTCACGTCGAGCGCCGTGGTCGGCTCGTCGGCGATCAGCAGGTCGGGCCCGCAGGCCAGCGCGATGGCGATCACCACGCGCTGGCGCTGGCCGCCGGAGAGCTGGTGCGGGTAGGCGTCGAGCCGCTCGCGGGCCTGCGGCAGGTGCACGCGCTCAAGCAGCCGCAGCGCCTCGGCACGCGCCGCCGCGCCGGTGAGGCCCTTGTGCAGGCGCAGCGACTCGCCGATCTGCGCGCCCACCGTGTGCAGCGGGTTGAGCGCGGTCATCGGCTCCTGGAACACCATGCCCAGGCGGTCGCCGCGCAGGCGACACCAGCGCTCCTCGGGCAGCGTGGTGAGTTCGATGCCGTCGAAGCGGATCGAGCCGGCGACGCGCGCGCCCTCGGGCAGCAGGCCCATCAGGGCGAGCGCGGTGATCGACTTGCCGCAGCCCGACTCGCCGATCAGGCCGAGGCGGTCGCCGCGCTCCATCGTGAAGCTGACCTCGCGCAACGCGTCGGCGGGGCCGCGCGCGGTCTGCAGGGTGACGCGCAGGTCGGTGACTTCGAGCAGGGGCACGGCGCGACGATAACGCGCGCCGTGCGGGGATCAGGCCGCAGCCGATGCAGCTAGCGCCGTCCCCAGTAGCCGCCGCGCCAGCGCCAATGCGGCCCGTGGCGCCCCCAGTAGCCCGGCACCCAGACGTAGCCGCCGGCGGGCGGCAGCGCCCAGCGGCCGCCGATCCAGACATGGCGGCCGAGCTGCCAGGCCCAGTAGCCGCCGATCCACACGTAAGCCGGGCCCGGTGCGGGCGGCGGCGCTTCGTACTGCGGCGGCGGTGGCGGCGCCTCGGCGGTGGGGCCGGGCTCGCTCTGGTAGGGGCCCTGGGCGGGCCAGGGGGCGATCACGCAGCCGCCGAGCGTGAAGGCCGTGGCGGCCGTGGCGGCCGCCGCGCCGCCGAGCCACAGACGGTGCAGCAGCAGTCGGCGCGAGGCAGAGGGCTTCGAGTTCATCTTCGGGTCCTTCGAGCCGTGACTCGGCTTCAACGTCCGGGCAGCCTGCCACGGCGACCGGCGACACCCGCGTTTACTCGGTGAAGATTTGTTGCGACGTCGGTTGCGCAGTGGCCAGCAGGTCGAGGTAGGCGCCGGCGATGCGCGGTGCGATCGCGGCGTCGCCGAGGCCGAGCGCGCGCATCAGCGCCTCGGCGACGCGCTCGCCGTCGGCCTCGTCCTGCCCTTCGCGCAGCACGACTTCGAGCTCGACGAAGTCGCCCAGACCCTCGACACGATCGAGGTGGATGCGCGTCTGCCCGGCCAGCAGCAGCCAGCGCCGCTTGCGCACGCGGCCGAGCAGACCCTGCGCGCCGAAGGCACGAACGAGCGCCTCGTGCAGCGCGGCGGGGTCGCGCGTGGCCGCACGCACGTACTCGCTGGTGCGGGTGCCGGCGCGGTCGGGTCGCTCGTAGTGGATCAGCTCGCCGCTGCCGTCGGCGAAGCGGCGCAGCTTCAGGCGCCCGTGCGGCACGCGGTAGAAGCAGTCGTCCTGCTCGATCAGCTCGGCGTCGCCGTCGGCGAGCGCACGCGCCACCGGCAGCAGCGCCTCGACGCTCGCGATGCGCGCCTTGATCTCGACGTTGCGCGCCATCAGCCGGGCGCGGCGGCGGCCGGTTCACTGCCGGCGGCGGCGATGCGGCGCAGCGCCTCCTCGAACACCTCGGGCGGCTGCGCGCCCTGGATCAGGTGGCGCCGGTTCACCACCACCGAGGGCACCGAGTTGATGCCCGACTGCAGCCAGAGGTACTGATCGGCGCGCACCTCGGGCGCGAACTCGTCGCTGGCGAGGATGGCGCGCGCGCGCTCCACGTCGAGCCCCACCGCGGCGGCCAGCTCGATCAGCACGTCGTGCGCGCCCGGGTTGCGCCCCTGGCCGTGGTAGGCCTCGAGCAGTGCGTGCTTGAGTTCGCGCTGCCTGCCTTCGAGCCCCGCCCAGTGCAGCAGGCGGTGCGCGTCGAAGGTGTTCCACACCCGCGTGCGCTCGCCGAAGGTGAAGCCGAGCGCGGCGCCGCGCTCGCGGATGTGCGCCTGGTTGGCGCGGATCCGCTCCTCGTCGATGCCGTACTTGCCCTTCAGGTACTCGACGGTGTCGGCACCCTCGGGCGGCATGTCGGGGTTGAGCTCGAAGGGCTGGAAGGCCAGCTCGATGGGGCCGAGCTCGTCGCCCAGCCGTTCGAGCGCCCGCTCGAGCGCGTGCACGCCCACCGCACACCAGGGGCAGGCCACGTCGGACACGAACTCGATTTTCATCGGCACCGCCCGGCCGCTCCGAAGGTGCCGATCGCCCCCTCGGGGGGCAGCGAACGCAGTGAGCGTGGGGGTCGTTTCATCATCGTTTCCTCGCCAGTTTGGGGTCCATCAGGTCGCGCAGCCCGTCGCCGATCAGGTTCAGGCCGAGCACGCTGGCCATGATGGCCACGCCAGGGTACACCGCCAGCAGCGGGGCCTGGAACATCTGCGTCTGCGCCTCGTTGAGCATGCGCCCCCAGCTCGGCTGCGGTGGCTGCGTGCCCAGGCCCAGGTAGGACAGCGCCGCCTCGGCCAGGATGGCGGTGGCGAACGAGATGCTCGCCTGCACGATGAGGGGGCTGGCGATGTTGGGCAGCACATGGTCCCAGGTGATGCGCCACGGCCCCTTGCCGGCGGCGCGCGCCGCGGTCACGTACTCGCGCGCCCACACCGCGTTGGCGCTGCCGCGCGCGATGCGCGCGAACACCGGGATGTTGAAGATGCCGATGGCCACGATGCTCATCACCAGCCCGGGGCCGTAGATCGCGGTGAGCATGATCGCCGACAGCAGCGCCGGGAAGGCGAAGGTGAAGTCGCTGGCGCGCATCACGAGCTCCTCGACCCAGCCGCGGCCCTCGTGCCGTGCGGCGCTCGCCAGGCAGCCGAGCGCCACGCCGATGACGAGGCCGATGCCCACCGCGATGACGCCGACGACGATGCTGTTCTGCGCCCCCACGAGCAGCTGCGAGACGATGTCGCGGCCCAGGCTGTCGGTGCCGAGCCAGTGCGCGGCGCTCGGCGGCTGCAGCTTCTTCGGGATGTCGATCTCCGCCGGCGGGTACGGCGCCCAGAACAGCGACACGAAGGCGGCCAGCGCGAGCGCGCCGCTGAGCAGCGCGCCGACCACGAAACTCGGGTGGCGCAGCGCGCGCGGCCAGAAGCCGTTGGCGTCGGTCATCGGCGGATCAGGTGTGCGCGCGCAGGCGCGGGTCGATCACCGCGTACAGCACGTCGACCACGAAGTTGACGACCACCACCACCGCGGCGAGCAGCATGACCACGTCGCGCACGACGATCAGGTCGCGGTTGGCGATGGCCTGGAAGACGAGCCGCCCGATGCCGGGCAGCACGAACACGTTCTCGACCACGATGGTGCCGGTGATCAGGTTGGCGAACTGCAGGCCGGCCACCGTGAGCACCGGGATCATGGCGTTGCGCAGCACGTGGTGCCACAGCGCCTGGCGGCGCGACAGGCCCTTGGCGCGCGCGGTGCGCACGAAGTCCTCGCGCATCACCTCCACCACCGCCGAGCGCGTCACGCGCGCCAGGATCGCCGCCTGCACCAGCGCCAACGCGATCGAGGGCAGGATCAGCGCCTTCAGGCCCTCCCACAGCCCGCCGCCGTCGTCCTCGGTCCAGCCGGGAAAGCCGCCCGCGCTCACCCACTGCAGGTGCACCGCGAACAGCAGGATGAGCAGGATGGCGAACCAGAAGTTCGGGATCGCGATGCCGACCTGGCTGGCCGCCATCACGCCGACGTCGCCGAGCTTGTTGTGGCGCGACGCGGCGTAGAGGCCGAGCGCGAGCGCCAGCGCGACCGTCAGCGCCATCGAGATCAGCGCCAGCGGCAGCGTCACCTGCAAGCGCTCGGCGATCAGCTCGGCGGTCGGCGTGTCGTAGCTGATGCTCTGGGCGGTGCGCCCCTGCAGCAGGCCGCCGATCCATTGCGCGTAGCGCGCCGGCGCCGGCTGGTCGAGCCCGAGCTTGGCCTTCAGCGCGGCCAGCGACTCGGGCGTGGCGGTGTCGCCCAGGATCACCTCGGCGGCGTTGCCCGGCAGCAGCTCGAGCACCGCGAACACCACCAGCGAGGCCACCGCGAGCGTGGCGACGAAGGTGGCGAAGCGCTTGAGGAGGAAGAAGCCCATGCGGAGTTCTATGATGCCCGAAGCACTCCGGGAGACCGCGATGAGCCGCATTCCCTTCGTCACCGACCAAGTCTACATCGGCGGCCAGTGGCGCGCCTGCGCCAGCGGCCAGACGCTGCCGCTGCTCGACCCTTCCGAGGGCAGCCTGCTCGCGCCCATCGCGCGCGGCGGCGCGGCCGACGTCGACGCCGCGGTGCGCGCCGCCGAAGCCGCGCTGGCCGGCGCCTGGGGCGCGCTGGCCGCCGCCGAGCGCGGGCGCATCCTGCTGAAGATGAGCGCGCTGGTGCTCGCGCAGGCCGACGAGCTGGCGCGCCTGGAGGCACTCGACGTCGGCAAGCCGGTCAGGCAGGGGCGCGCCGATGCCGTGGCGCTGGCGCGTTATCTCGAGTTCTACGGCGGCGCGGCCGACAAGGTGATGGGCGAGACGATCCCGTTCGCCGCCGGCTACACCGCGCTCACGCTGCGCGAGCCGCACGGCGTGACGGCGCACATCGTGCCCTGGAACTATCCGATGCAGATCATCGGCCGCAGCGTCGGCGCGGCGCTCGCCATGGGCAACGCCTGCGTGCTCAAGCCGGCCGAGGAGGCCTGCCTGACGGCGCTGGCGTTCGCGCGCATCGCGCACGAGGCCGGGCTGCCGGCCGGCGCGCTCAACGTCGTGCCCGGCCTCGGCGAGGAGGCCGGCGCCGCGCTCTCCGCGCACCCGGGCGTGCGCCACGTCTCGTTCACCGGCTCGGTGGCGGTGGGCACGCTGATCCAGGCCGCGGCGGCGAAGAACGCGGTGCCGGTGACGCTGGAGCTCGGCGGCAAGAGCCCGCAGATCGTGTTCGCCGACGCCGACCTCGACGAGGCGCTGCCCTTCCTCGTCAACGCCGGCATCCAGAACGCCGGGCAGACCTGCTCGGCGGCGAGCCGCATCCTCGTCGAGCGGCCGGTGTTCGACGCGGTGAAGGCGCGCATGGCCGAGCGCTACCGCGCGCTGCGCGTCGGCCCGGCGCTCGCCGACCTCGACGTGGGGCCGCTGATCTCGGCACGCCAGCGCGAGATCGTCGCCGGCTACCTCGACCTCGTGCACACCAGCGGCCTCGAAGTGGCGGCGCAGGCCAGCCTGCCGAAGGACCTGCCGGCGGGCGGCTTCTACGTGCCGCCCACGCTGGTGGCCGGCGCCGGCGGCACGCACCGCATCGCGCAGGAGGAGATCTTCGGCCCGGTGCAGGCGCTGATCGCCTTCGACGGCGAGGCCGAGGCGCTGGCCATCGCCAACGGCACGCCCTACGGCCTGGTGGCCGGTGTGTGGACGAGGGACGGCAGCCGCGCGCTGCGCGTGGCGCGCAAGCTGCAGTGCGGGCAGGTCTTCGTCAACAACTACGGCGCCGGCGGCGGCATCGAGCTGCCGTTCGGCGGCGTCAAGCACTCGGGGCACGGGCGCGAGAAGGGCTTCGAGGCGCTGTACGGTTTTTCGGTGCTGAAGACGGTGGCGATCCGCCACGGCTGATTCGGCGGGGTTCGGGCGCAGCAGCGTGGAGGTGCAGGCATGAGACTCAAGGACAAGGTGGCCATCGTCACGGGCGGCGGCTCGGGCTTCGGCGCCGGCATCGTGAACAAGTTCGTCGCCGAGGGCGCGCAGGTGCTGGTGGCCGACCTCAACCTCGAGGCCGCGATGGACGTCGCGGCGCGGGCCGGCCCGGCAGCGCGCGCGCTGCGCGTCAACGTGGCCGACGCCGCCGACGTGCGCACCATGATGGAGGCCGCCGAGCTGTACTTCGGCCACCTGGACATCCTCGTCAACAACGCCGGCGTCACGCACCTGCCCTCGCCGCTGGAAGAGGTGAGCGAGGCCGACTTCGACCGCATCGTCGCGGTCAACATGAAGGCCATCTACCACGCCATGCGCGAGGTGGTGCCGCGCTTCAAGGCCAAGGCGCCGGGCGCCGGCGGCATCCGCGGCGTGGTGCTCAACATGGCCAGCACGGCCGGCGTGAGCCCGCGCCCGCGCCTCGCTTGGTACAACGCCAGCAAGGGCTGGGTCATCACCGCGACGCGCGCCAACGCGGTGGAGCTGGCGCCGTTCGGCATCCGCGTCGTCGCGCTCAACCCGGTGGCCGGCGAGACGCCGCTGCTGCGGAGCTTCATGGGCGAGGACACGCCCGAGATGCGCGCCAAGTTCCTCTCGACCATCCCGCTCGGCCGCTTCTCGCAGCCCGAGGACCTGGGCAACGCCGCCTGCTTCCTGTGCAGCGACGAGGCGAGCATGATCACCGGCGTGTGCATGGAGGTCGACGGCGGGCGCTGCATCTAGCGCGAGCGTAGGATCCGCCCATGAAGCGCTCGACCTTCCTGCTCGCCGCGCTGCTCGCCCCGCTGCTGGGTGGTTGCGGCGGCGGCGTCTTCATCGGCATCGACGGCGACGGCGGCTTCGGCGACGGGCGCGACCCGGCGGTCAACATCGCCACCGCGCAGGCCAGCGTCGCCCCCGGCGGCACGCTGCGCGTGGTGGCGGCGGCGAGCGACGCCGACGGCATCGAGCGCGTGAGCTTCTACCGCCGCGACGGCGGCGGCTGGGTGCGCCTGGCCGACGACCTGCGCTCGCCCTACGAGCAGGACATCGACGTGCCGAACGACGGCCGCAGCCAGATCGAGGTCTTCGCGCGCGCCTTCGACTTCAGCGGGCGCAGCGGCGACAGCAACGTGCTGACGGTGCCGGTGCGCTGAAGCCGCGTCAGTCGATGACCGCGGCCATCGCCGCCGCGGTGCGCTCGACGTTGCCGCTGTTCAGCCCGGCCACGCAGATGCGCCCCGAGCGCACCAGGTACACGCCGTACTGCTCGCGCAGCCGGTCGACCTGCACCGCCGCCAGGCCCGTGTAGCTGAACATGCCGCGCTGGCTGAGGAAGTAGCCGAAGTCGCGCCCCGGCTTCTTGGCGCTCAGCACGTCGTGCAGGCCCCGGCGCATCGCGAGGATGCGCCCGCGCATCGCGGCCACGTCGGCCTCCCAGGCGGCGCGCAGCTTCGGGTCGGTGAGCACGCGGCTCACGATGCCGGCGGCGTGGATCGCCGGGCTCGAGTAGTTGCGCCGCACCGTGGCCTTGAGCTGGCCGAGCACCAGCTCGGCCTCGTCGCGGCTCGCGCACACCACCGAGAGAGCGCCGGCGCGCTCGCCGTACACGCTCATGCTCTTGGAAAACGAGTTGGCGATGAAGAAGGTGAGGCCGCTCGCGGCGAGCAGGCGTGCCGCGTGGGCGTCGTCCTCGATGCCGTCGCCGTAGCCCTGGTAGGCCAGGTCGAGGTAGGGCAGCAGCTCGCGCTCCTTCATCAGCGGCACCAGCTCGGCCCACTGCGCGCGGCTCAGGTCCACGCCGGTCGGGTTGTGGCAGCAGGCGTGCAGCAGCACCACGCTCTTCTTCGGCAGCGTGGCCAGCGCGTCCTTCATCGCGGCGAAGCGCACGCCGCCGCTGGCCGCGTCGTAGTAGGGGTAGCTGTGCACCTTGATGCCGGCGCCTTCGAACATCGCGCGGTGGTTGTCCCAGCTCGGGTCGCTGATCCAGACCTCGCTGGCCGGCAGCCAGCGCCTGATGAAGTCGGCGCCGACCTTCAGGCCGCCGCTCGACCCCACGGTCTGCAGCGTGGCCACGCGGCCGCTCGCCAGCGCCTCGTGGCCGGCGCCGAACAGCAGCGCCTGCACGGCGCTGCGCATCGCCGCCGAGCCTTCGATCGGCAGGTAGGGCTTGGGCCCGCTCTCGGCGAGCATCTGCGCCTCGGCCTCGCGCACGCAGGCGAGCACCGGGATGCGGCCGGCGTCGTCGAAGTAGATGCCGATCGAGAGGTTGACCTTGTCCGGCCGCGGGTCGGCCTGGAAGGCCTCGTTGAGCGAGAGGATCGGGTCGCCGGCGTAGGGCTCGAGGTGGGTGAAGAAGCTCATGGAGGGGTCCCTCAGGCCGCCAGGGCCTTCTCGATGTCGTTGCGCAGCGCCTCGGGCGCCTCGTTGGGCGCGTAGCGCTTGATGACCTTGCCGTCCTTGCCGACGAGGAACTTGGTGAAGTTCCACTTCACCGCCTCGCTGCCGAGCACGCCCGGCGCCTCGGACTTGAGCCACTGCCACAGCGGGTGCGCGGCGCCGCCGTTGACCTGCACCTTGCCCATCATCGGGAAGCTGACGCCGTAGTTCAGCTCGCAGAACGAGGCGATCTCGTCGTTGCTGCCCGGGTCCTGCGCGCCGAACTCGTTGCTCGGAAAGCCGACCACGACGAGCCCCTTGTCGCGGTAGTCCTGCCACAGCCGTTCGAGCCCCGCGAACTGCGGCGTAAAGCCGCACTGACTGGCGGTGTTGACGATCAGCATCACCTTGCCGCGCTGCGAGGAGAAGTGCGCCGGTTTGCCCTCGATGGAAAGCGCTTGGAAGTCGTACAGGCTGGGCATGTGGGGGCTCCGGGCGGAGGGGCGAGGAGCTAGGATGTTAGTCCCCGCGGCGCCCGAACCGGCGCAGGCCGGCACGAATCACCACCGCATGGCCAACCGCTTCCGCGTCTCCCTGCTCGGCTTCTCGGGCCCCGAGCGCAACACGCTGTCCTCGTATTTCAGGCTGGCGGGCAACCGCAACCCGAGCTACGAGCAGGTGCAGTTGCTCACCGACGCCGACTTCGTGGTCGCCGACGCCGACCACGCGCCCTCGGTGCAGCTGGTGCAGGCCACCGAGCGCCTGCCCGACACGCTGTTCGTCGGCGCGCAGGCGCCGGTCGACGCGGTGGCGCACGTGCCGCGGCCGATCGAGCCGCTGCTCGTGCTGCGCGAGCTCGACCTGCTGGCCGTCGCGCGCCTCAGGACCCGCCCGCCGGCCGCGCCGGGGGGCGGCGTGCGCACGCTGATCCAGCCGCAGCTGCGCCCGCGCCGCCAGGCCGCTGCGGCCTCGCCCGACGCCGACCCCGACGCCGAGGCCAGGCCAGCCCCCCCGCCGCCGCTGCCGATTCAGCTCACGCCGCTGGCCGGCCCGCTGCCGCCGATGCCGCCGATGGAACTGCTCGAGCTGCGCCTGCCGGCGGCGTTGCACCAGCCGGCGCCGCGGGTGGTACCGCCGGTCGCACCACCCGTGGCACCAGCCGTGGCGCCACCCGTCGCACGGCCCGTCGCTCCGCCACCGGTCGTGCCGCCGCCCCCGGCTCCACCGCCCGCTTCGTCCGCGCCCCCCGCGCCGGCCGCGATCAAGTCCCCGCCCGCCCCGGCCACCCCGAAGACGACACGCCGCGCCGCCGCGCCGCCACCGGCGCAGCCGGTCAACGCGCTGCTGATCGACGACAGCGACGTCGCGCTGCGCTTCCTGCAGCGGCGCCTGCAGCGCTTTGCCATGCAGACCGAATGCGCCGCCAACAGCAGCGAGGCGCTGCGCCTGCTCGACCTGCGCGGCTACGACTTCGTGTTCCTCGACATGGAGCTCGGCGAAGCGAGCGAGCTCGACGGCCTGGCGCTGTGCCGGCGCATCAAGCGCGACTTCGCCAGCCGCGTGCCGCCGCCCACCGTGGTGATGGTGACCGCGCACCACGGCGAGATGGACCGCGTGCGCGGCACCCTGGCCGGCTGCGACGCCTTCCTCGGCAAGCCGCTCGACGAGGCCGAGCTCGAGCGGCTGCTGCTGCGCCACGGCCTCAGGCCCACGCAGCCGGCCGCCGAATAGCGCCGAGCTGGCGCCCGGCGCCGCCCGCCGCCCGCCGCCTCGGCGCGTGCGGGAGACGAGACTTCAGCCGCGCGCCGCCAGCAGCGCCGCCGCCACGATCAGCCCGCCGCCGAGCGCCAGCGCCGGCGTCAGCACGCCGGCCCCGAGCAGCACCGCCGAGACGCTGGCGAACAGCACCTCGGTGATCATGATCACCGCGGTGGCGTTGGCCGGCAGGCGCGCCGCGCCGTGCTGCAGCGCCAGGTTGCCGAGCAGGAACCACAGGCCCATGCCGAAGGCGCCGGCCAGCCACGGCCACGCCGCCGGCGGCGGCGCCGGCACGCGGCCCGGCTCGGCCGCACCGAGCGCCAGCGCGAGCAGCGTGGCCACCAGCACGCCGCCGAGGAACATGGCCAGCGCGCGCGCCGCCTCGGGGCGATGCGCCTCGCGCCGCAGCAGCACGTTGTTGAGCGCGAAGGAAAATCCCCCGAGCACGCCCAGCCACTCGGCCAGGCTGCGCGGCAGCGGCCAGCCGCCGGCGGCGGTGCCGTCGCGCCCGTCGGGCCACAGCACGATGGCCGCGCCGATCAGCGCCAGCACCACGCGCAGGAGCGCGCGCCGCGTCAGCGGCTCGTGCAGCAGCCACCGCGCCAGCAGCACGGCCCACAGCGGCATCAGGTAGAACATCAGCACCACGCGCACCACGTCGCCGATCGTCACCGCCCAGTTGAAGGCGGCGTTGGTGGTGCCCGAGGCGAGCACCAGCCACCACAGCGAGGGCGCGGCCCACAGCTGGCGCCAGCTCTGCCAGCGCCACAGCGTGATGACGAGCAGCGACAGTGCGTAGATCAGCGAGGTTGCCCACAGCGGATGCAGGCCCTGCGCCTCGAGCTGGCGGAACGGCCACCAGCTGACGCCCCAGGTGAAGGCGTTGAACGTCAGCGCCAGCGCCGCCAGCGTGGCGGCGCGCCGCTCAGTGTCCATCCTTGCGCGCGATGGCGAGCAGGCGCTGCACCTCGTCCTTGTGCGCCACCGCGTTGTGCAGGTGCCAGCGCCGGATCAGCTCCATCGTGCCCGCCACCACGAGCCCGAAGATGGTGATGGCGCCGAAGGCCGACAGCCCGAGCTTGGTCATGCCGGCGTAGAACGCGCCCAGGCCGAGGATGCAGGCCTGCTCGTTGAAGTTCTGCACCGCGATCGAGCGCCCGGCGCCCATCAGGTTGTGGCCGCGGTGCTGCAAGAGCGCGTTCATCGGCACGACCAGGAAGCCGCCGAGCCCGCCGAGGATCATCAGGAACGGCGCGGCCACCCAGACGTGGCTGATGAAGACCATCAGGATCACCGTGAGCCCCATGCCGATGCCCAGCGGGATCACCGCGGTGGCGCGGTCGAGCTTCATGATGACCGAGGCGACCACCGCGCCCACCGCGGTGCCGATGGCGACCACGCCGACCAGCGTGGAGGCCTGGGTCACGCCGTAGCCGAGCGCCGCCGCGGCCCAGGCGAGCACGATGTAGCGCAGGTTGCCGGCGACGCCCCAGAACAGCGTGGTGGTGGCCAGCGAGATCTGGCCGAGCTTGTCGTGCCACAGGCGCGCGTTGCAGTCGGAGAAGTCGCGCACCAGCGTCACCAGGTGGGCGTTGAAGCGCTGCAGCGGCGCCTCGGTGCGCGGGATGTACAGGTTGAAGATCGCCGCCAGCACGTAGATGAAGACGATGGCCGAGATCGCGGCTTCGGGCGGCGTGTCGATGCCCAGCTCGAACGCCGGCATGTCGATGCCGAGCAGCAGGCTCGCCACCTTCGGCCCGATGAGCTGACCGCCGAGCAGCACGCCCAGGATGATCGAGGCGATGGTCAGCCCTTCGATCCAGCCGTTGGCCTTGACCAGCTGCGAGGCCGGCAGCAGCTCGGTGAGGATGCCGTACTTGGCCGGCGAGTAGGCCGCCGCGCCGAGGCCGACGATGGCGTAGCTGAGCAGCGGATGCGTGCCGAACAGCATCATCAGGCAGCCGACGACCTTGATCGTGTTCGAGACGAACATGACCTTGCCCTTCGGGATGGCGTCGGCGAACGCGCCCACGAAGGGCGCGAGGATCACGTAGAACAGCGCGAACATCGGCACCAGCGCGGCGCGCTGCCACTCGGGGGAACCGCCGCTGCGCAACAGCTCGACCGCGGCCACGAACAAGGCGTTGTCGGCCAGCGAGCTGAAGAACTGCGCCGACATGATGGTCGAGAAGCCTTTTTTCATCGTGTCGCGCGCGGCGCGGCGCCGTCCTGGGGGTGATACGGCGCCTTGTCTCCTGCTCGCCCGCCTCGCCATAAGGAGGGCGGCGGTTTATAGCATGGGCCTGCTGGCAGAATCGCCCGCGCCCGGCCTGCCCTCCACGATGCCACGCCCGATCGAAGCGCTGATCCACACGCGTGCACTCGCCCACAACCTGGCGCGGGCCCGCGAGGCGGCACGCGGCGCGCGCGTGTGGGCCGTGGTCAAGGCCAACGCCTACGGCCACGGCATCGAGCGCACCTACGAAGGCCAGCGCGGCGCCGACGGCTTCGCGCTGCTCGACCTCGCCGAGGCCGAGCGCATCCGCGCGCTCGGCTGGCGCGGCCCGGTGCTGCTGCTCGAAGGCGTGTTCGAGCCGCGCGACCTCGAACTCGTCTCGCGCCTGGATCTCTGGCACGTGGTGCATTGCCGCGAGCAGATCGACTGGCTCGCCGCGCACAAGACCGAGCGGCCGCAGCGCGTGTTCCTCAAGCTGAACAGCGGCATGAACCGCCTCGGCTTCGCGCCCGCGGCCTACCGCGCCGCGTGGGCGCGGCTCGCCGCGCTGCCGCAGGTCGACGAGATCACGCACGTCACGCACTTCTCGGACGCCGACGGCGCACGCGGCATCGTGCACCAGGTGGCGGTGTTCGACGAGGCCACGCGCGACCTGCCCGGCGAACGTTCGCTCGCCAACAGCGCGGCGATCCTGCGCCACCATGTGCAGGCCGACTGGGTGCGCGCCGGCATCATGGGCTACGGCAGCGCGCCCGACTTCCCGGAGCACGACATCCGCCACTGGCGGCTGCAGCCGACGATGACGCTGCGCTCGCGGATCATCGCCACGCAGTCGCTGCAGCCGGGCGACACGGTGGGCTACGGCAGCAGCTTCACGGCGAGCACGCCGATGCGCATCGGCATCGTCGCCTGCGGCTACGCCGACGGCTACCCGCGCCACTGCGGCACCGACACGCCGGTGCTGGTGGAAGGCCGCGTCAGCGGCACGCTGGGCCGCGTGTCGATGGACATGCTGGCGGTCGACCTGACCGAGATGCCCGCGGCCGGCATCGGCAGCGAGGTCACGCTGTGGGGCCGCGGGCCGGGCGCGAGCCTGCTGCCGATCGACGACGTGGCGCGAGCCGCCGGCACGATCGGCTACGAACTCATGTGCGCACTGGCGGCACGGGTGCCGGTGCGCGTGGTCGACTGAGCCCCCTCACCCGTCAACGAGGAGAACAGCGATGGGCATCCTGTGGACCCTGATCGTCGGCCTGGTCGTCGGCGCGGTGGCGCGCTTCGTGCTGCCGGGCGAGCAGAAGATGGGCTGGATCATGACTTGCGTGCTCGGCGTCGCCGGCTCGTTCGTCGCCGGCTTCGTCGGCCAGGCGCTCGGCTGGTACCGGGTGGGCCAGGGCGCGGGCTTCATCGGCTCGGTGGTGGGCGCGCTGGTGCTGCTGTTCGCCTGGAGCCGGTTCAAGGGCAGCTCGGGCGGCTGAACACGGCGGCGGCCTGGCCCGAGAATGGCCGCATGCCGGCCGCCAAGACCCAGTACACCTGCCGCGAGTGCGGAGGCGCGAGCCCCAAGTGGCTCGGCCGCTGCCCGCACTGCGGCGAATGGAACACGCTCGACGAGACGGTGGCCGAGGCCGCCGGCGCGTCGAAGAACCGCTACCAGTCGCTCGCCCGCAGCCAGCCGGTGGCCACGCTCGCCGAGATCGAGGCCGCCGAGGTCGAGCGCGAGCCGAGCGGCATCGACGAACTCGACCGCGTGCTCGGCGGCGGCCTGGTGGCCGGCGGCGTCACGCTGATCGGCGGCGACCCGGGCATCGGCAAGAGCACGCTGCTGCTGCAGGCGGCCGACGCGATCTCGGCGCGCCGCAAGGTGCTGTACGTGACCGGCGAGGAGAGCGGCGCGCAGCTGGCGCTGCGCGCGCGCCGCCTCGGTCTCGCCGGGCAGGCGGTGCGCGTGCTGGCCGAGATCCAGCTCGAGAAGATCGTCGCCACGCTGGCCGCCGAGACGCCGGCCTTCGCGGTGATCGACTCGATCCAGACCCTGTACTCCGAGCAGCTCAGCTCGGCGCCCGGCTCGGTGGCGCAGGTGCGCGAGTGCGCGGCGCAGCTCACGCGCGTGGCCAAGACCAGCGGCACCGCGGTGGTGCTGGTCGGCCACGTCACCAAGGAAGGGGCGCTGGCCGGGCCGCGCGTGCTCGAGCACATCGTCGACACGGTGCTGTACTTCGAGGGCGACACGCACTCGAGCTTCCGCCTCGTGCGCGCCATCAAGAACCGCTTCGGCGCGGTCAACGAGATCGGCGTGTTCGCGATGACCGAGCGCGGCCTGAAAGGCGTGGCCAACCCGAGCGCGATCTTCCTGTCCACCCAGGGCGAGCCGGTGCCGGGCACCTGCGTGCTCGTCACGCTGGAGGGCACGCGGCCGCTGCTGGTGGAGATCCAGGCGCTGGTGGACAGCGGCGGGCCGAGCCCGCGGCGCCTCTCGGTCGGGCTGGACCGCGACCGCCTGGCGATGCTGCTCGCCGTGCTGCACCGCCACGCCGGCGTGAACGCGCTGGACCAGGACGTGTTCGTCAACGCGGTGGGCGGCGTGCGCATCGGCGAGCCGGCGGCCGACCTGGCGGTGCTGCTGGCCATCCAGGGCAGCCTGCGCGGCAAGGCGCTGCCGCGCGGCTTCATCGCCTTCGGCGAGGTGGGGCTGGCCGGCGAGGTGCGGCCGGCGCCACGCGGGCAGGAGCGGCTGAAGGAGGCCGCCAAGCTCGGCTTCAGCGTCGCCGTGGTGCCCAAAGCCAATGCGCCGAAGAAGGCCATCGAGGGGCTCACGGTGCACGCGGTGGAGCGCATCGAGCAGGCCATCGAGGTGGTGCGGGGCATCGCCTGAGGGCATCGCCCGAGGAACAGGCGCCCGGGGCCTTGTCAGCAGCGCACGGCGGCCCTACGTTACGGATCTGGCCTTCGCCGGAGGATCTCGAGCCATGTGGAAGCGCTTGTCGGTGGTGTGGACGGTGGTGCGCGGCGACGCGCGGCTGCTCTGGCGCGCGCTGCGGCACCCGGGTTCGCCCGGCTGGCTCAAGCCGGCGGTGCTGCTGCTCGTGGCCTACGTGATCTGGCCGGTCGACCTGATCCCGGAGTTCGTGCCGGTGCTCGGCGTGATGGACGACCTGGTGCTGATCCCGCTGGCGATCCGCTTCATCCTCGGCCGCCTGCCGGCGGCGCTGCGCGACGAGATCGGCCGCGCGCCCGTGTAGATCCGGCGGCGCCATGCGCATCGCGGCGCTGTCGGACATCCACGGCAACCTGCCGGCGCTCGAGGCCGTGCTGGCCGAGCTGACCGGCGAGCGCGTGGACCTGATCGTCAACCTCGGCGACATCCTGGCCGGTCCGCTGTGGCCGCGCGAGACGGCGGCGCTGCTGATGCAGCAGGGCTGGCCGACGATCGCCGGCAACCACGAGCGCCAGATGCTCGATGCGCGCGCGCAGTCGCCGAGCGACGCCTTCGCGGCGCGCGCCCTCACCGAGGCGCAGCGCGGCTGGCTCGCCGCGCTGCCCGGCGGTGCGCTGCTGGGCGAGGTGCAGCTCACCCACGGCTCGCCGCGCAGCGACCTCGAGTACCTGCTCGAGACGGTGACCGGCGGCGCCCACCCCGGCGTCCGCGCGGCCACGCGTGGCGAGGTGGCCGAGCGCCTGGGCCACCCGTCCGGGCACCACGCCGCGGCGCTGGTGCTGTGCGGCCACAGCCACGTGCCGCGGCTGATGGCGCTGGACGGTGCGCTGATCGTCAACCCCGGCAGCGTGGGCCTGCCGGCCTACGACCACGACCAGCCGCACGAACACGTGGTGGAGAACGGCAGCCCGCACGCGCGCTGGGCGCTGGTGGAGCGCAAGGCCGGCCGTTGGCAGGCCCAGCTGCGCGCCACCGCCTACGACTGGGATGCCGCCGCCGCGCGCGCCGAGGCCAACGGGCGCGGCGACTGGGCCGACGCGCTGGCCAGCGGCTTCGTCGGGCGCACCGAACGCAGCCTGGCAGGCTGACCGCCGTTCAGGCGAGCTTCTCGCGCAGCGCCTCGCGCACGCCGTAGGCCACGCGCTTCAGCTCGTTGCCCAGGCGGTAGGCGTAGGTCGGCAGCCGCCGCGTCCAGTGGAACTTGCGCGTGGTGGCGATGGTGCTCGGGATGTCCTCGTCGTGCCCGCAGGGCGTGGGCGTGACGAGGCGGAACTTGAGGCCGAAGCGCCAGCCCTGGTCGAACACGTGGTCGTAGGGCAGTTGCATCGGCAGCAGCTCGCGCGCGTAGACCTCGGCGGCGCGCCGGTTCATCAGGTACGCCGACGAGCCGGTGCAGCGCGTGAGCATCACCGCCAGGCGGTGCCCGGCGGCCAGGTCGAGGACCGGCACCGGCGTGCCCGAGTGCACGGCGGAGAGCTTGGCCACGTCCCAGCGGCCGGCGTGCGCGACGAGCGCGTCGAGCACCGCCGGCAGCGTGTCCTTGAGGATCACGTCGTCCTCGAGCACGAGGGCGAACGCGGCCTCGCTGGCCAGGAAGGCGCGCATCACCTCGACGTGCGAGAGATAACATCCCAGCTCGCCGGGGGCCGGCGTCTTGCCGTGCTTGCGACGGTAGGCCGCCTCGTCGAGCGCCGCCGCCTGCGCGGGCGTGAAGGCGCGCGCGTCGACGGCGGCCAGGCGGGTCCACGGCAGCTGCAGCCGCGCGAGCTGGGCGCTGATGCGCGCCAGGCGCTCGGGCGCGCGATCGAGGTTGATCACCCATGCATGCACACGATTCACGACCGGCATTGTGCGGGAGCCCCAGGCGATGAAGGTGATGCGATGAACCCCGCCATCGGCTGGAGCCTCGCCGCGCTCGCCGTGGTCGCCGGCTACGTCGGCTACGGCTGGCACGGGCTCGTGCTGGCGATCACGGTCATCGTGTTCTGGCTGCTGCTGCAGTTCTCGCGCTCGTTGCGCGCGCTGCGCGAGGCCGCCGGCCGCCCGGTGGGCCAGGTCGACAACGCCGTCATGCTGCACGCCCGCGTGCACCCGGGCATGCGCCTGGTCGAGGTGCTCAAGCTCACGCGCAGCCTGGGCAGCAAGCTCGCCGACCCGCCCGACGAGACCTTCGCCTGGAAGGACGGCGCCGGCGACGAGGTGCAGGTGGTGCTGCGCGACGGCCGCGTCAGCGCGGTGCGGCTGCACCGCCAGTCCTAGAATCCCCCGCTTCACCGCACGCCTTTTCCCGGAGAGCCCCATGTCGATGTCCGACCGCGACGGCAAGATCTGGATGGACGGCCAGCTCGTCGACTGGCGCGACGCGAAGATCCACGTGCTGACGCACACGCTGCACTACGGCTGCGGCGCCTTCGAGGGCGTGCGCGCCTACAAGACGGCGCGCGGCACCGCCATCTTCCGCCTGCGCGAGCACACCGAGCGGCTGTTCAACAGCGCCAAGATCCTGCGCATGAAGATCCCCTTCACGATGCAGCAGGTGATGGACGCGCAGACCGAGGTGGTGCGCGCCAACAAGCTGGAGAGCTGCTACCTGCGGCCGCTCACCTGGATCGGCAGCGAGAAGCTCGGCGTCAGCCCCAAGGGCAACCAGGTGCACCTGATGGTGGCCGCCTGGGCCTGGGGCGCCTACCTCGGTGAGGAGGGCCTGAAGCGCGGCATCCGCGTGAAGACCTCGAGCTACACGCGCCACCACGTCAATATCACGATGACGCAGGCCAAGGCGGTGAGCAACTACACCAACTCGATCCTGGCCAACATGGAGGCCACCGACGAGGGCTACGACGAGGCGATGCTGCTCGACCCGAGCGGCTTCGTCAGCGAAGGCGCGGGCGAGAACCTGTTCGTCATCAAGAACGGCACCGTCTACACGCCGGATCTCTCGGCCGGCGCGCTCAACGGCATCACGCGCAACACCGTGTTCCACATCTGCAAGGACCTCGGGCTGCAGCTCGTGGAAAAGCGCATCACGCGCGACGAGGTCTACATCTGCGACGAGGCCTTCTTCACCGGCACCGCGGCCGAGGTGACGCCGATCCGCGAGCTCGACCGCATCGAGCTCGGCAGCGGCAGCCGCGGCCCGATCACCGAGAAGATCCAGAGCGCGTTCTTCGACATCGTGCAAGGCCGCAACGCCAAGTACGCCGAGTGGCTGGCCCCGGTATGAGCAGCGGCACGCAACCCAAGGCGGTGGTCGAGCTCGCCGCGGCCGAGCTGATGGGCGCCGGCGTCACGCACTGCCCGCACCCGAAGATGCCGCTGTGGAACCAGCACCCGCGGGTGTTCATCGACGTGGCCAAGACCGGCGAGGGCCGCTGCCCGTATTGCGGCACGGTGTACCGGCTCAAGGCCGGCGAGAAGGCGGCCTCGGCGCACTGAGGCGCTACGGTGCGGCGCTCAGCGCCGCCACCACCACAGCGCGAGTGCGGCCAGCGCGATCAGGCCGGCCGCCGCGAACCAGGGCCAGGCGCGCGGCGACGGCGCGGCCTCGGCGAGCGGCATCGCCGGCTGGGCTTGCAGGCCCGTGTCGCGCGCACCGCGGCCATCACGACCATCGCGTGCCGCGCCCGGCACCGCCACCGGCACCGGCACCGTGTACGGCGCGTCCAGCCGCCCCTTGAACGCCGCCATCGTGCGCAGCCGTTGCTCGGGGTTCACCGCCAGCGCGGCGTCGATGGCGGCCAGGAAAGGCGCCGAGTAGCGCCCGGCGCCGGCCACCGCCGCCGGCACCATCTCGTCGCGCATCACGCGCGCGATCGACGAGGGCGGCGGCGTGCCCGTCACCGCGCCGTAGAGCACCGCGCCGAGCGCGTAGACGTCGGTCCACGGGCCCTGGCGCGAGCTGGTCTCGCCCTCGTACTGCTCGGGCGGCGAGTAGCCCGGCTTGAGCAGCGCGGTGAGCTGCTGCGTGGCCTCGCCGATGACGCGCCGCGCGCTGCCGAAGTCGAGCAGCAGCGGCCGCGGGCGCTGCTCGAGGTAGCTCGCCGCGGCGCGGCGCTCGAAGCGCAGCAGGATGTTGTCGGGCGCGATGTCGCGGTGGTAGCAGCGGTGCTCGTGCAGCAGCGCCAGCACGTCCACCAGCTCGGCGGTCATCGCGCGCAGCCACTCCTCGCTGGGCGGCGCGCCGAGTTCCTTGAGCCACTGCTTGAGCGTGATGCCCTCGAGCAGCGTCATCGCCATGTAGGCGGTGCCGTTCTCGGGCCAGAACTGGTAGACCTTGATGAGGGCCGGGTGGTCGAAGAAGGCGAGCAGCTTGGCCTCGTTGAGGAAGCTCGTCAGGCCGAGCACGAAGTGCGGCTCGTGGCGCGCATGGCGCGGCACCACGCGCCCCTCGCGCGTGCGCTGCGCCAGCGTGGCCGGCATGTACTCCTTGATCGCCACCGTGCGCTGCAGCGCGGTGTCGTGCGCGCGGTAGACGATCCCGTGGCCGCCGACGCCGATGCGCTGCTCGATCACGTACTGCGCCAGACGGGTGCCGCGCGGCAGGTCGGCGTCGACGTCGCGCCGCGGCACGAGCATCGTCTTGTCGTCGGGGGCGCGCGACATGCGGCGGGCGGGGCGGCGGCGGACCGGCCGCGCTATTCGGCTATTGGGCTATTGGGGGCTATTGGGACAGCAGCTGCTTGAGCTCGGCGAAGCTGCCCGCTACCTCGACCACCTCGATCGGCATGCCGAGCTGGCGCGCCACCTGGCTGCCCGAGATGAGGCCGACCACGCGCGCCGGCGCGTTGCCGTCCAGCACCAGCAGGTGGTGCCGGCCATGCGCCTTCAGCGTCGCCACCACGTTGCTCACGCGGGCGTGGCGCAGCGTGGCCAGGTCCACCGCCTCGAGCGCGGCCAGCTCGGTCATCACGTCGGCCACCGTGATCTCGTCGTGGCGCACCCCGCGCTGCTGCACGATGCGCATGGCGCGCTCGCCGTGCAGGTCGGCGTGCGCGACCAGGCCTTCGATGGCCGGCATGCGGCTGACCACGAACAGCATGCGCACGCCCTGGAAGATCATCTGCTGCTCGGCCTGCGGCAGCCGCGTGGAAGGCGGCGTGGTGGCGGCCTTGACCTTGGTCAGGTCGGTCATCACCGCCAGCGCCGGCGCGTCGAGCGTGACCGGCGCGGTCTCCCACGGCGCGGCCTGCACGAGCGAACTGCCGGGCTCGATGCGGCGGGTGGGCAGGGCGTCGTTCGGGCTCATGCTCGCTCCTCGGTGACGGGCGACAACCTTAGCGCAGACGGCGGCGCGGCGCAGCACCCGATCCGCACGCCCCCCCCAACGCCCCCCTCGTGTTCAGCGCAGCGCGAACACGCGCACCGACTGCGCCGGCATCGCCAGCGTGAAGCCGCCGCCGGCATCGGCGGTGAAGCCGGCGGCGGCCGCCGGGTACAGGCTGTCGGCCACCGCGCCGGCGCCCAGGTTGGCCAGTGCCGCGTCGGCCGGCGTGCCGGCATAGTTGATGACCACCAGCGTGCGCTCGCCGGCGAGGCGGCGCTCGAAGGCGAGCAGCGCGCCGGCCGCGGCCACGTTGTCGTAGCTGCCGGCGGCGAGCGACGCGCGCGCCTTGCGCAGCCCGATCAGCGCCTTGTAGAAGGCGAGCAGCGAGTTCGGGTCGCCCTGCTGCGCCGCCACGTTGTACTGGCCCACGTTGGTGGCCAGCGAGCGGTACGGCACGCCGCTGGTGAAGCCGGCCGTGCCGGTGTTGCCGGTCCAGCTCATCGGCGTGCGCAACCCCGGGTCGCCGGGCGCGGTGCCGCGCGCCATGCCGATCTCCTCGCCGTAGTAGACGAAGGGCGTGCCGGGCTGCAGCAGGTAGGTGGCGGCGGCCAGCCGGTACGGCGCCAGGTTGCCGCCGAACTGGTTGAAGACGCGGTCGCCGGCGAAGCTGTCGTGGTTGGCCAGCATGGTCGCCATGCCGGCCGGCGCGGTGAGGGGGAAGTCGGCCACCGCGCGCACCGCCATCGGGTCGCCGCGCGCGGCGGCGAACAGGTTGCGCGTGTGGTTGAACGCGAAGGCGCTGCCGCAGGCCTGGGCGTAGCCGAAGGGGTCGCTCGGCCCCTCGCAGACCATGAAGCGCTGCGTGTAGCCGGCGACGAGGCCGCGCACGTCGCGCAGCAGGGCGTAGTTCTGCGGCTGGTTCTCCCAGGCGCCGGCACCGTTCTCGACCAGGTTGCCCACGGCGTCGAAGCGGAAGCCGTCGACGCCGCGGTTGAGCCAGAAGCGCAGGTTGTCGTGGTGGTAGGCCACCACGCGCGGCAGCGTCAGGTTCCAGTCGGGCATCTGGTCCCAGAACGGCGCGAAGTAGAAGTTGCCGGGGCTGCCGCGCCACGGGTCGCCGCCGTAGATGCTCCAGCCGCCCGGCTTGAGGCCGGCCCACAGGTACCAGTCGCGATACGGGTTGGACGAGGCGGCGCGCGCGTTCACGAAGAGCGGGTTCTCGGCCGCGCTGTGGTTCATCACGTAGTCGACGATGACGCCGATGCCGCGCGCGTGCGCCTGGCGCAGCAGCTCGTCGAAGTCGGCCAGGCTTCCGTAGGCCGGCTCGACGGCGCGGTAGTCCTTGACGGCGTAGCCGTGGTCGCGGTCCTGGCTCGCCGTCACCGGCATCAGCCACAGGCCGGTGACGCCGAGGTCGCGCAGGTAGTCGAGCTGGCCGGTGAGGCCGCGCAGGTCGCCGATGCCGTCGCCGTCGCTGTCCTTGTAGCTGCGCACGAAGATCTGCATGAACGCGCCCTGGTGCCAGCGCGCCGGCAGCGCGCTGCCCGGGTCGGCGGCGGCCACCGCGGACACGTCCACCGCGGGCAGCGACGGGCCGCTCGACGGCGGCTGGACGGTGCCGGCATCGGCCCCCCCGCCACCCCCGCCGCAGCCGGCGAGCAGGGCGACGACGAGGACGGCGAGGCGGGCCAGCAGGGGATTCGGGCTCATCGGGTCAGTGTAGTTCAGCTACAGGCCTTGGACAAAACCCGACCATCAACCTAGGTGCATGCTCGCCCCTCCCGAGGGTTAGACCCGAAGCCATGGTGTAGGAATACTTCATACCATGGCTCGGCGTGGGCGCTTCGGCGCCGCCACGACTTCGAGACGACGGAGGAGACGACCACCATGCGCGATTCGTTCACGGGCCCGGACGCGGCCCTGTCTGCCGGTCTGGCCTGGTTGCTCGCGGCCTGCGCGACAGCGTGGCGGCGGCTCGGCCTGGGCCTCGGCCGGGGCTTGGTGCTGGCGGCGGCGCTGCTCGCCGCGGCCTGCGGCGGCGGCAACACCACCAGCATCAGCAACGCCCCCAACCCGCTCGCGGTGGGCGACTCGACCGACCTGAAGGTGGTGCTCGCCGCCGTGCCCGCGGCCGGCGGCGGCGGTGGCGGCGGCGGTGGCAGCACCGTGCGCATCCACTACAACCGGCCCGACAACAACTACGCCGGCTGGACGATCTACGTCTACAACGCCCCGGGCGAGGCCCTCGGCGGCTGGCCGGGCAAGGGCCCGGACGGCGAGGTGCCGGGTGCCGGCAAGTACTGGGACATCCCGGTCGGCGGCGCCTCGTTCAACTTCATCATCGTCAAGGACGGCGGCGGCACGCGCGAGCCCTCGGGCTGGAGCGGCGCCAACAACGACCAGCAGCAGTTCTGGAACGTGGCCGACGGCAGCGCGATCTTCAAGGTCGCCGGCGACCGCACCAACTACAAGACCAACCCGGCCGGCGCCAGCACGCCCGACATCGACACGGTGCGCGTGCACTACAAGCGCTTCGACGGCCAGAACCAGAACTGGGGCATCCACATCTGGCCGACGAGCGGGCTGGACACCTCGCGCGTGCCGAGCGGCGTGGTCATCGACCAGTGGCCCAACCCGGTGCGCTTCGACCAGTGGCCCGGCTACGCCGCCGGCGCCGGCGAGGTGGTGTTCGACATCCCCGTGCTCAACCCGCAGGGCGACGCCTCGCGCACCAACCTGCAGTTCATCATCCACGGCATCCCGCCGGGCGCCAGCCTGGACGACAAGGACGGCCGCAACGACAACATCCAGGTCAACTACGCGGCGCTCGCCATCAGCAACAAGATCGGCCAGATCTGGCTGATCCAGGGCGACCCCACCGTCTACACGAGCTTCCCCGACACGCGCCAGGTCTCGAGCCGCGACGCGCGCGCCGTCTGGCTGACGCGCGAGCTGATCCGCTACCCGAAGATCGACACCAGCGGCGTCTTCAAGCTCTACCACTCCGCCACCGGCCAGATCAAGGTCGAGAAGGACAAGGCGGTGAGCGGCGCCGACGGCTCGATCACGCTGGACGTGTACGGCGGCGCCGTGCCGCCGTCGGCGGCGGCGCGCTTCGCCTACGTGCCGGCCGGCGTGGTGCTGCAGGTCAAGGCGGCCGACCGCGCGCAGCTGCCCACGCTGCACAAGAGCCAGCTCGTGCTGGTGCAGGAGGACGCCGGCGGCCTGGTGCAGAACGCCAGCACCGCGCAGGTGGCCGGCGCGCTGGACGACCTGTATGCCGCCGCCGCCGGCGTGGGCGACCTCGGCGTCACGCCGCGCGCCGCCGACACCACCTTCAAGCTGTGGGCACCCACCGCGCAGAAGGTCTCGGTGGCCGTCTACGACACCGCCAGCGGCCCGACGACCAACCTGCTGCCGGCCAGCTTCGACGCCGCCACCGGCGTGTGGAGCGCGGTGGCCGGCGGCGACCTGTCCGGCAAGTACTACCGCTACGTCGTCGAGGTGTTCGTGCGCGGCGTCGGCCTGGTGCGCCAGCTCGTCACCGACCCGTACTCGGTGAGCCTGTCGGCCGACAGCAAGCGCAGCTACATCGCCGACCTCGCCTCGCCGGCGCTCAAGCCGGCCGGCTGGGACGCGCACAGCGCCCCGGCGCGGGTGGCGGCGCAGACCGACATGAGCATCTACGAGCTGCACGTGCGCGACTTCTCGGCCAACGACGAGAGCGTGTCGCTGGCCAACCGCGGCAAGTACCTGGCGTTCACCGAGTTCGGCTCCAACGGCATGCGCCACCTGCGCGCGCTGGCCGACGCCGGCCTCACCGACGTGCACTTCCTGCCGATCTTCGACCTCGCCACGGTGCCCGAGACCAACTGCCGCGTCGTGGTGACCGGCGGCGCCGCCGACGGCACCGACCAGCAGGCCGCGGTGGGCGCGGTGCGCGACGCCGACTGCTTCAACTGGGGCTACGACCCCTTCCACTTCAACGCGCCCGAGGGCAGCTACGCCAGCAGCGCCGGCGACGGCGCGCGCCGCATCGTCGAGATGCGCGCGATGGTGCAGGCGCTGCACGCGATCGGGCTGCGCGTCGGCATGGACGTGGTCTACAACCACACCACCGCCTCGGGCCAGAACGACCGCAGCGTGCTCGACCGCGTGGTGCCCGGCTACTACCACCGCCTGTCCGACGTCGGCGAGGTCGAGAAGAGCACCTGCTGCGACAACACCGCGACCGAGAACCTGATGATGGGCAAGCTCATGATCGACTCGGCGGTGCTGTTCGTGAAGCACTACAAGATCGACTCCTTCCGCTTCGACCTGATGGGCCACCAGCCGCGTGCCGTGATGGAGCAGCTGCAGGCCGCGGTGGACGCCGCCGCCGGCCAGCGCGTGCAGCTGATCGGCGAGGGCTGGAACTTCGGCGAGGTGGCCAACGGCGTGCGCTTCGTGCAGGCCTCGCAGCTCTCGCTCAACGGCAGCGGCATCGGCACCTTCAGCGACCGCGCGCGCGACTACGTGCGCGGAGGCGGCCCGTTCGACAACGGCGACAGCCTGATCGCCAACCAGGGCTTCATCAACGGCCTGCACTACGACCCCAACGCCAAGGGCGCCGGGCGCACCAAGAACGACCTGATGTGGGCCGCCGACGTGATCAAGGTCGGCCTCGCCGGCTCGATCCGCAGCTACACGCTGACGACGCACTGGGACGCCACGCTGCGCCTGGAGCAGATCGACTACAACGGCCAGCCGGCGGGCTACGTGCTCGAGCCGGGCGAGGTGGTCAACTACGTCGAGAACCACGACAACCAGACGCTGTTCGACAACAACGCCTACAAGCTGCCGCTGGCGACGAGCAAGGAGGACCGCGCGCGCGTGCAGATCCTGGGCGCCGCGATCAACGCCTTCAGCCAGGGCGTGGCCTACTACCACGCCGGCATCGACACGCTGCGCAGCAAGTCGCTCGACCGCAACAGCTACAACAGCGGCGACCACTTCAACCGCATCGACTGGAGCTACCAGGACAACCACTTCGGGACCGGCCTGCCGCCCGAAGGCGACAACGGCTCCAACTGGACGCAGATGCGCTCGATCCTGGCGCAGGCCGACGCGATCCGGCCGACGCCGGGCGACATCGCGTTCACGCGCGACGCCTTCCGCGACCTGCTGAGGATCCGCGCCAGCTCGACGCTGTTCCGCCTGCGCACCGGCGACGACATCAAGGCGCGGCTGCGCTTCCACAACACCGGCTCGGCCCAGGTGCCGACGGTGCTGATGGCGCAGATCGACGGCAACAGCTACGCCGGCGCCGGCTTCAAGGAAGTGATCTACCTGATCAACGTGGACAAGACGGCGCAGACCGTCACCGTCGACGCGCTCAAGGGCAAGGCCTACACGCTGCACCCGGTGCACACGGCGCCCGGCGCGGCCGACCGGCGCGCCGCCAGCGCGAGCTATCTGGCGGCGAGCGGCGCCTTCACGGTGCCTGCGCGCACGGCGGTGGTCTTCGTCCTGAACTAGGGGATCCCCGAACTTCACGGACCGGTATGTAGTTCCACAACAGAGCCGCCTCGCGGCGGCTTTGGCCACGGGCCCATCGCCGCCGCTTTGCTCAGAGTCAAGAACGCCCCCTGCGATGAACCAGGCGCAGGGGGCGATCTAGGGAAACCACGAGATCGGGTTATGTAGTTTAGCTACTAGAGTCTCGTGCCCCGGCCCCTCGCGGGCGCCGAGACCTCGTCCGCCCGAGCGCGTGGCGCAGCGCGCCGAGGCCATACAAGAATCTCCAGGAGACAAGCCCTTGCCGTCGTCCCCCGACCCCGCTTCGGCCGCGCGCCGCGCACCGCGCCGCCGCTGGCGGGCGCTGCTTGCGGCGGCAGCGCTCGGCGTGTGCGGCGCGCTGCCGGCGCAGACGCCGGGCGCGGCCAGGCCGAGCCCGTGGGCCGACGAGATCCTGTACTTCGTGCTCGTCGACCGCTTCGCCGACGGCGACCCGACCAACAACCGCGGCGTCGACCGGCGCAACCCCGGCGGCTGGCACGGCGGCGACCTCAAGGGCCTGACGCAGCAGCTCGGCGAGCTGCAGGACCTGGGCGTCACCGCGATCTGGATCAACCCGCTGCAGCTGCAGCAGGCGCGCGGCATGCCGGCCGGCGCGCCGCTCGCCGGCTCGTTCACGCACGAGCCCTTCCACGGCTACTGGATCCACGACTTCGAGAAGCTCGAGCCGCGCTTCGGCACCGAGGCCGACCTGAAGACGCTGGTCGACGAGGCCGGCAAGCGCGGCATCAAGGTGCTGCTCGACGTGGTCGTCAACCACACCGGCTACACCTCGTCGTACCAGGGCCGCAAGACGGCCGGCGGCGAGCCCTGGCTGCGACTCGGCGAGGGCAACTGCGAGGTCAACGCCGTCACCTGCGCGGTGGGCGGCCTGCCCGACCTGCGCACCGAGATCGCCGAGGTGCGCGAGCACGTCATCGGCGCCAACATCGCGCTGGCCAGGCGCAGCGGGCTGGCCGGCTTCCGCATCGACACCTACAAGCACGTCGAGAGCAGCACCTGGGCCGAGCACCGCCAGCGCACGCGCGCCGAGCTCGGCCCCGGCTTCTTCCTGCTCGCCGAGCAGTGGGGCGGCACGGCGCAGAGCCTGGACCCCTTCTTCGAGCGCGACGAGGTCGACAGCGGCTTCGACTTCAGCTTCAAGGGCAGCTGCGAGGCCTGGGTGATGGGGCGCGGGCGCAGCGTGGCCTACGCCGCCTACCTGCGCAGCCGCCACCAGGTGCGGCCCGGCTACGTGCTGGCGCACTACCTGTCCAGCCACGACGAGCCGATGATGCTGGGCAACCTCCAGGGCGACCGCGAGCGCTTCCGCATCTGCGCGGCGCTGCAGATGACCTCGCTGGGCATGCCGGTCATCTACTACGGCGAGGAGGTGGCACGCGGCGGCCACGAGTGGCCGTTCAACCGCAACGACATGCCCTGGGGCGGGCGCGACGTGCTACCCGGCAAGGGCGTGGCGCGCGACGAGGCGCTGCGCGACTTCTACAAGCAGCTCATCCGCCTGCGCAAGGAGCACCCGGCGCTGCGCCGCGGCGACTACACGATGCTCACCCAGCCGGCCGACCGCGTGCTCGCCTTCGCGCGCCGCGCCGGCGACGACCAGGTCATCGTGCTCGCCAACCGCGAGGAGCAGGCCGTCACCGCCAGCGTGGCGCTGCCCGCCGGGTGGCCGGCGCGCGCGCTGCGCGAGCGGCTCGGCGGCGCCACCCTGCAGCCGGCGGAAGGCCGCCTGGTGCTCGAGCTGCCGCCCAAGTCGGTGCGCATCGTCGTGCCGGCGTCACCCTGATCCGCAAGGCACGACAAGGCGCACCCCCAGATGGCCTCCATCACGCTGGACCACATCGGCAAGAGCTACACCGCCGACGTGACCGTGATCCGCGACCTCACGTTCGACATCAAGGACGGCGAGTTCATGGTCTTCGTCGGCCCCTCGGGCTGCGGCAAGAGCACCTGTCTGCGCATGATCGCCGGCCTGGAGACGGTGACGAGCGGCCGGCTGCTGATCGGCGAGCGCGTCGTCAACGACGTGCACCCGAAGGACCGCGACATCGCGATGGTCTTCCAGAGCTACGCGCTGTACCCGCACATGACGGTGTACGACAACATCGCCTTCGGCCTGCAGATCCGCAAGATGCCCGAGGCCGAGATCAAGCAGCGCGTGCAGATGGCGGCCGACACGCTGGGCCTGAACGCCTACCTCGACCGCAAGCCCAAGGCGCTGTCCGGCGGCCAGCGCCAGCGCGTGGCGCTCGGCCGCGCCATCGTGCGCAACCCGAGCGTGTTCCTGTTCGACGAGCCGCTGTCCAACCTCGACGCCGAGCTGCGCGTGCACATGCGCGCCGAACTGTCCAAGCTGCAGCGGCGGCTGAAGACGACCACCGTCTACGTCACGCACGACCAGGTCGAGGCGATGACGATGGGCCACCGCATCGCCGTGCTGCGCCCCTGCGGCAGCGACCCCAAGGTGAGCAACCTCACGCAGGTCGGCACGCCGATGGAGATCTACGACACGCCGCAGAACCTGTTCACCGCCGGCTTCATGGGCACGCCGAAGATGAACCTGCTCAAGGCCCGGCTCAGCGACGACGGCCGCGACGTGCTGTTCTACGGCGTGCGCATCCCGGTGGCGGCGCCGTTCGCCGAGGCCGCGCGCAAGCACAAGGGGCGCGAGGTGATCCTCGGCATCCGCCCCGAGCACATCGGCGCCGAGAACGAGATCGACTGGGCCAGCGACACCTCGGTGAGCGGCGCCATCGAGATCCTCGAGCCGCTCGGCCACGAGGTCATCGTGCACTTCGAGGTGCAGGGCCAGACGGTGGCCGGCCGCCTGCGCAGCCACCGCTCGCTGCCCAACCCCGGCGACCCGATCACGCTGAAGGTGCGCACCGACGCGATGCACCTGTTCGACCCCGTCAGCGAACTACGCCTGAGCTGAAACCCCGCCCTTCCGAGGAGTCCGCCATGCCGCAACCGATGTTCAAGACCTTCGCCCTCGCCGCCGCGTTCGCGCTCGCCGGCGGCGCCGCCGCGCAGCCCAAGGAGCTCGTCGTCTGGCACGCCTACCGCGCCGCCGAGAAGGCCGCCTTCGAGAAGGTGGTGGAGAACTTCGCCAAGACGCCCGCCGCCAAGGGCATGAAGGTCTCGACGCTGGCGATCCCCTACGACGCCTACGCCGACAAGATCAGCGCCGCGGTGCCGCGCGGCAAGGGCCCCGACCTCTTCATCTACGCGCAGGACCGCCTGGGCGGCTGGATCGAGGCCGGCAAGACCGTCGAGCCGATCGACTTCTTCCTCGACAAGCCCACGCGCGAGCGTTTCCTGCCCGGCATGCTCGACGCCATGACCTACAAGGGCGGCGTCTACGGGCTGCCGCTCAACTACAAGATGACGACGCTCATCTACAACAAGGATCTCGTCAAGACGCCGCCCAAGACGACCGACGAGATGATCAAGCTCGCCAAGTCGCTCACCAACGCGGGCAGCGGGCGCTACGGCCTCGCCTACTGGTACACCAACTTCTACTTCCACAGCGCGCTGATGAACGCCTTCGGCGGCGCGGTGTTCGACAAGGACGGCAAGCTCACCCTCAACAGCCCGGCCGTCGTCGCCTCGCTCAACCAGATGATGGACTGGTACAAGAAGGAGGGCGTGATGCCCTCCGAGCCGAGCGAGGCGCTGATCGCCTCGATGTTCAACGAGGGCAAGGCGGCGATGGTCATCAACGGCCCCTGGTTCGTCGGCGACATCGACAAGAAGATCAACGTCGGCTTCGCGCCGCTGCCGGTGGTGGACCGCGCCAAGAAGCCGATGCGGCCGTGGATGACGATCGAGGGCGCCTACGTCGCCGCCAGCTCGACCAACAAGGAGGTGGCCTACGAGCTGGCCAAGTACCTGACGAGCGAGGAGGCCGGCGCGGTGCTCGCCGTCGAGGGCCGCCAGCTGCACACCAACAAGGCCGTCTACGCCAACCCCAAGGTCAGCGGCGACCCGGTGCTCAAGGCCTTCCGCGACCAGCTCGACAACGCCGACCCGATGCCCAACCGGCCCGAGATGACGATGGTGTGGTCGCCCGCGACGACGGCGATGAACAAGATCGTCAAGGGCAACGCGTCGGTCGAGGCGGCGCTCAAGGAGGCCGCCGGCACGATCCAGGACAGCATCAACGCGCTGCGCAAGGGCAAGTAGGCGGGCCGCCGCAGCCAAGGCACGCCGCCCGAGACACCGGCACCAGGCACCCGGCACCGCGCACCGCATGGACTGGATCAAGCGCTCCGCATCGCTCGGCCTCGGCGTCGCGCTCGCCTTCGTGCTGGCGGCCAGCGCCTGGCTGCACGGTGGCGTCGGCGGCGACCTGGCCGCCGAGCAGCGCCAGCGCGAGGCCATCCTGCTCGCCAACGCGATGGTCGCCTCGCTCGCCGGTGCCGACGCACCGGCCGCGGCGCGCCGCCTGCAGCGCTGGAAGAGCGAACACGCGGCGCTCGAATCGGCGCGCCTGGTCGTCGGGCGCGAGCTGGTGGCCAGCACGCTCGCCGACGACGCCGCGCCGCGCGGCCTGCAGCGCGAGGAGAAGCCCCTCTTCGACCTGGCCAACGAGCTGCGCGCCGCCGGCGAGACCAACGTCGGCGAAGGCGCGGTGCGCAAGAAGACGATCCGCGTCGACGGCGGGCGCAGCGGCCCGGTCACCGTCAGCGTGCCCTACCGCGTCGACGGCAAGGTCGAGGGCATGCTGCAGGCCGTGGTGCGCCCCGGGCTGCCCGAGGCCGCGCCGTCGCGCGCCGACCGCGCCGCCGCCTCGGCGGCGCTGCCGCTCGGCCTGCTCGCCGCGGCCGTCGTGCTCGGCGCCTTCCTGCGCGTGAACGTCGAGCGCCGCTTCGACATCGGCCGTGGCGTGGCGCTGCTCGCGCTGCTCGCCGCGGGCCTGTTCTACCAGCACAACCGGCTCGGCCAGATGACCGAGGGCATCGCGGCCAGCGAGGGCCACGCGGCGCGGCTGCAGGCCGCCGCGGCGGCCACCTTCGTCGGCGCCGGCGGCACGGCGCCGGCCGACGCCGCCAGCCCCTGGGACACCGACGCCTACGGCCGCCCGCTCGGCCTCGTCGCGAGCGACGGCCGGGCGCTGCCCAAGACCGGCGCGGCGCTCGACTCGCACGTGCGCTTCCTGCAGCGCAGCTTCTGGGCCCTGCTCGCGGCCGGCGCGGGGCTGCTGCTGTTCTTCGTGCAGGGCTTCGCGGCGCGCACCGCCGCCGCGCTGGCCGCGCACCGCGTGGCCTACGCCTACATCGCGCCGGCCATGATCGGCATGCTGGTGCTGGTGTTCTTCCCGTTCTTCTACGGCATCGCGCTGGCGTTCACCGACACCACGCTGTTCAACGAGCAGCAGCCGTTCCGCGAGCGCTGGATCGGCCTGGGCAACTTCTTCGCCATCCTGGGCGACTTCGACATCGTCAAGACCACCGTCGAAGGCACGGTCGTCAACTACCAGAACTTCTACTGGACGCTGATGATGACCGTCATCTGGACGGTCACCAACGTCACGGTCGGCGTGACCTTCGGCTTCCTGCTCGCGCTGGCGCTCAACACCGAGGGCTTCAAGGGCAAGACGGTCTACCGCGTGCTGCTGATCCTGCCCTGGGCGATCCCGAACTACATCACCGCGCTGGTCTGGCGCGGCATGTTCCACCCGCAGTTCGGCGTCATCAACCAGTTCCTGCAGATGCTGGGGCTGGAGCCGGTGCGCTGGTTCGACGGCGTGGTCAGCTCGTTCATGACGGGCCTCGTCACCAACGGCTGGCTGAGCTTCCCGTTCATGATGGTGGTCATCCTCGGCGCGCTGCAGTCGATCCCGCGCGACATGTACGAGGCCGCCGAGGTCGAGGGTGCCACGCGCTGGCAGCAGTTCAAGCGCATCACGCTGCCGCTGCTGCGGCCCACGCTGGTGCCGGCGGTGGTGCTGTCGGTGGTGTGGACCTTCAACATGTTCAACATCATCTTCCTGGTCAGCGGCGGCGAGCCGGGCGGGGCCAACGAGATCCTCATCACCAAGGCCTACAAGATCGCCTTCGAGCAGTACCAGTACGCCTACGCCGCCGCCTACTCGACGGTGATCTTCATCATCCTGCTCGCGTACGGCTACTTCCAGACCCGCGTCACGCGGGCCACCGAGAGTTACTGAGGGCGCACGACGACCATGTCACTCGGCCGGCCGAAGAACCCGCTGTGGCTGCACGCCGCGCTCATCAGCTTCACGCTGCTCACGATCTACCCGGTGCTGTGGGTGCTGGCGCTGGCCTTCTCGGGCCAGCAGAGCGTGGGCATCGTCGACCTGCCCAAGGACCCCGCCTTCCTCGACCGCCTGCGCGGCGTGCTGCCCTGGCCGGCGCAGTTCTCGCTGAAGAACTTCGTCGACGTGATGACCGAGCAGCCCTTCGGGCGCTGGCTGCTCAACAGCGTCATCGTCTCGCTGCTGACCACCGCATTGGGCGTGTTCCTGGCCTGCACCGCGGCCTACGCGTTCAGCCGCTTCCGCTTCCCGGGCCGCGACCAGGGCATGCTGGCCTTCCTGGTGAGCCAGATGTTCCCGGGCACGCTGATGCTGATCCCGCTGTTCATCATCATCGTCAAGTGGCTCGGCCTGGGCAACACGTTCTGGGGCCTGATCATCGTCTACGCCACCACCGCGATCCCGTTCTGCGTGTGGATGCTCAAGGGCTACTTCGACACCATCCCGGTGGACATCGAGGAGAGCGCGCGCATCGACGGCGCGAGCCCGCAGACGATCTTCTTCCGCATCATCCTGCCGCTGGCCAAGCCGGCCATCGCCATCACCGCGCTGTTCAGCTTCATGACGGCGTGGAACGAATTCATCCTCGCCTCGGTGTTCATGGAGAGCGAGGCCAACTACACGGCGCCCGTGGGGCTGAGGTTCTTCGTCGGGGGGTTCTCCTCCCAATGGGGCTTCTTCGCCGCGGGCTCGGTGATCGTGTCGCTGCCGGTCGTGATCCTCTTCATGTACCTGCAGAAGTACCTGGTGTCCGGCCTCACCGCCGGCAGCGTGAAGTAGCCCGCTCTTTCTTTGTTCCTGTTCCTGACGAGGAGACTCCCGATGAAACCCCGCTTTGCCCTTCGCTCCCTCGCCCTGGCCGCGCTGCTGGCCGCCGGCGCCGCCCATGCCGTCGAGTTCACCGACCCGCGCGGCGACGACAAGGGCCCCGGCAACTACAGCTACCCGACCGACGGCGCCTACAAGGCCGGCTCGTTCGACATCGTCAAGTTCAAGGCCGACAAGAGCGGCGCCAACGTCGACTTCGCGGTCGACGTGGCGGCCAACCTCGAGGACCCCTGGGGCATGGGCGGCGGCTTCGCGGTGCAGATGATCTTCATCTTCATCAAGACCGGTGCGCCCGGCGGCTACACCGACACGCCGGCCGGCCTGAACGTCAAGTTCGCCCCCGGCAGCGAGTGGAACAAGGTCGTCGTGCTGTCGCCGCAGAAGAAGGCGCGCGTCACCGGCGAGGCCGAGGCCAAGCTCGGCGCGATGGCCAAGGACGTGGTGGTGCCCAACATCACGCGCGGGCGCGGCCGCACGATCAGCGGCTCGGTGCCGCTGGCCGAGCTCGGCGGCGACGGCAACGTCGACGGCTGG
>Ga0073934_10002384_pt1 | contig 39508 bp, 44 predicted proteins | sample LarsenN4metaG_FD_76834 | JGI IMG/M metagenome (GOLD analysis project Ga0073934, IMG submission 76834) | Hot spring sediment bacterial and archeal communities from British Columbia, Canada, to study Microbial Dark Matter (Phase II) - Larsen... ... | reverse complement strand
GCCGCAATTCGGGGACGGATCCGACGAGATCAACAAACGCTCGGTGGTGCGGAACGTGCGCGAGCTGCGCGCGCGCGTGCAGAGCATCGAGCGGCGGCTCGGCGAGCCCGCGGTATGCGAGCAGTTCATCCGCGGGCGCGATCTCTACGTGGGGCTCCTGGGCAACGAGCCGCGCGTGCTGCCGCCGGTGGAGCTGGTGGTGGCGCGCCGGCACCGTTACGCGCCCCAGTTCGCGACCTACCGGCTGAAGCACGACCCGCGCTACCGCGCCAAGTGGCGCGCCTATTACCGGCGTGCGCGGCTGCCGCGCGCCACGATGCGCGCGCTGAACGATGCGAGCCGCCGGATCTTCCGCGCCCTGCAGCTCCGCGACTATGCGCGCCTCGATTTCCGGCTCACCGACGACGCGCAGCTCTATTTCATCGAGGCGAACCCCAATCCCGACCTCGATCCCTACGCGCTCAACCGCAGCGGCTGCTTTGCCGGGGTGCCGTACGCGCGGCTCATCGAGACCATCGTGGAAAGCGCCCGGCTCCGCCCGGGGCGGAGGTGAGCCGCCGCCGATCGGAGCTCGTGCAAAGCGTAACCAACAGGCTTTACTACCCCGCGGCGCTCGAATGCCCGTCCGGCTGGCTCGCCGTGGTTCCCGGGCGAAGCGGTCCTCCATCCGTGCCCCGCGACTGACGGGAACCAATCGCAAAAACTTGAACGAAACCGCAGATGAACGCAGATGAACACGGATAAATCAAAGCGGACGAATGCATCGGCAGGGGTCGTCCTCTGCGTTTATCGAAGGCAAGCCCTGTTCGAGTTCCTGAAATGTTCTCTCAATGAGTCTTGAGAAGGGAAATCGGCGGTTGCTCGAGTTTCCGGATGCTGCCGAGATGGCTTGGGAGTTTGTCGCGGCTGAACCCGACAAGCTCCTAGTAGGTCAAGAGTGGCGTTTGCCTGAGGTAGCGCTTGGCCTGAAGCTCGTTCAGCATGAAGTGGGCAACGTCCGCGCGGGAGATCCTGCCCGCCGTCACCCCGGTGAGATCGGTCAGCACCCTGTAGCGTCCCGTCAACGGACCGTTGGTGAGGAAACCGGGCCTTACGATGGTCCAGTCAACGTCGCTTGCCCTGATCAGGGATTCCTGGCGGTCCTTGTCCGCGTAGACCGCCTTGAGCAGGAGCGGATAAAAAATGCGGTCGTAGAGAAAACCGCCATGACCCCTGCTGTCTCCCGCGCCAATGCCCGTCACGCAGATGAAACGCCGGACCCCGGACTTTTTCATCGCGTGGAGCAACTGTTTCGTGCCCTCCGCGAAGACCCCGGGCTGCTCCCACGGTGTCTTCACTCCGATGACGCTGCACACCGCATCCTGGCCGGCGATCGCGGCGGACACCGAATCCGGGTCGAGCACGTTGCCCTTCAGTTTCCTCAGCCGCTCATGCTCCAGAGCAAGCCGTTCAGGATTGCGGGCGAGGGCGGTGACGGCGGCTCCGGACGCCAGCGCCTGCTCGACGAGTTGCCGTCCAATGCCCCGAGTTGCGCCAATGATCAGGATGTTCATGATTCCTCCTCATTGCCTGACGCGGTGGCTGCGCCGGGACGGGTCCGTGCGACCGGGAACCTCCGCGATGACACGCACCAGCGGGCGCCCGAGGCGGCGCTTGCGAAGTGTCGCTGTCGATCGCGGACGCATCACAATTAGACACCTGGGCGGGTCCCATGTCATCAGGCGGGAGCGATCCCGATGCGGCCGAAGTCCGAGAGGTATGCCGGAGGCTCGATCCCGGCGGCAAGCTTCGGATCGGGTTCGAGCGCGCCGCGCACGAGTCGAATCGGAACCACGCCCGCCCACACCGGGAGCGCGCAGTCCTCCGCGTCGTCCACGGGCGGACCCGTCCGGATCTTGGCCGAGGCTTCCTCGAGCGGCAGGTAGAGCACCGTCGTCGCCCTGAGCTCGTTCTTCGTCGCCGGCCGCAACGCCTTCCAGCGGCCGGGGTAGACCCGCTCGACGAAGTGCTCCAGCGCGCGCAGCTTGCGCGCCCCGTCCTCGACCTTCTTCGGCCTGCCGAAGATCATGACCGAGCGGTAATTGATCGAGTGGTGGAAACCCGAGCGCGCGGCCACGAGCCCGTCGAGGTGCGTGACGGTGAGGCATACCGGGCGCCCGGCGGCCTGCCCCAGCATGCGGCTCGCGTGCGAGCCGTGCCAGTAGACATGATCGCCTTCGCGCCAGTAGCAGGTCGGCGTCACGCAGGGCTGGCCGTCGATCACATAACCGACATGGCAGATGAGGCCGGCGTCGAGGATGGCGTTGATCGTTTCGCGGTCGTGGCGACCGCGCTCGGGCTTCCGGCGCAAACGCGTGCGCGCGGTGCGTGGCGCATGATTCACGGCTGGTCCTTGGCGAAGAAGTGAACGGGTGGACGGCGAACGAGAGTCAGGTTTCACTCCCGAATCCTGGTTCTAACGCCTTGAATCCGAAGCCGAGCGTATGTGCCATACTGCGCAGTGTCAAGCGGAACCGCCCGCAGGTCGAGGATGAAGGTGAAGCAATCAGGAATTTGGCGGACAAAGGTCCGGCAGATTCCTGGTGGACATCGGCGCGCGGAATGGGCAAACTGGGTGACCGGAAGGAAACGCCTTGAAGCGCACGCTTGCCATCGCTGCGTTGCTGTTTGCCTCGCCAGCGTCCGCGCAGAGCACGCCGTTCGACAACCTCGTGCAGTCCCGCTTCGTTCACTGTGCGTTCTACAAGGCGTACGAGGTGGACGCCGCTACCGGCGATCTGCTCATGGTGGAGGGGCGCTCCAGTTCCCTCACGCACTTTCAGCGCATGGACGGGTCACGGGTGCGCCAGATTTCCACCCGCGCGGCCGGCGCGCGCGAGGTGACCGTCGTGAATGCGGCCAAGTACCTGCACTACATCGATGCCGTCGCCGGCATGTACGTGCTGACCACGGTCTATGGCTGCATAGACCGGGACCCGCGCAGCGGCACCTGCGTCACCTACGGCGCGATGCAGTCGCGCCATTTCGATCCGCGCGTGCTGTCCGACCCGGATGCGGTGTACGAGAGCTTGAAGGACAGCTCCGATCCCGGCTTCTGCGATCACAGCTTCATCGGGGTGCAGGAAGCCTCAAGCGGCCGCTGAGCCTCAGCAGGGCGGGACAGTACGGCCCATCAACATCGGTGGTGCCGCCGATACGATATCGGTGTCGGACCGCGGCCGCTTGATCGGAGCAATCCCTGTAACGACAACAAAACGGCCGGCTGGAAACAGCCGGCCGTTTTGTTGGGGGGGCCGGAGGAGTGCCGTTAAGGCTGCTCAAAGCTTTTGGCCTTCAAGACCGCTGCGGCAGCCGGAGAGGAAAGGAATTGAATTAGCGCAGGCAATCTCCTGATCATAGTTACCCCTCCGATCCGGCTTTGGAACTTCACGCGATGCGACCCGCTGCCGCCCAATGTGGCTTGGTTGTCCGAAAGGGCGGTTCAATTGTCACGCCTTCAGGAACGGCCCCGCTTTCTCTTCAAGCAGACGGACGAGAACCGGGTCCATGTAGCCGAACAGATCGGGAATACCCAGGCAGATCACGCGTTTGTTCCCGAGCTGGGACCGGTACCGGCGCTCGAGCTCGCGGTGATGCCATTCCTCCATCACGAAAATCAGATCGGCCCAGTCGAGGAGTTCGCCGGAGACGGGATTCGGGGCGCCGGGTGCGATGCCGGCAGAGGCGACCTCCAGGCCCGGGCGCTTCGAAAAGATGCGCTCGGCCGTGGGGCTGCGAAGAAGATTGTGAGCGCAGACGAACAACACGCGTTGCACTGGCTTCGCGGGCTCCCATCGGGAGAACGATCGGGAGTCCTTGTGCTGACAAGACTCCCGACCCCCCTTCCTCGACCCGATCCCTTTTCCCCCTTTCAAGGAAGTTCGCGGGTGATGCGCGTCATCTCCTGATCTCCGAAGGCGCGCATCGTCGAGCTCCGGACGTTGCCTTTCATTCCCGGGGCCATGGCAAGCCGGGAGGCTGTTTCGTCGTCCGGAGCGTCGAAGATGACCACGACGTCGTACTGGCCCAATGTCCAGTAGATGTCGATGATCTTGCCGCCGCCCGCCTAAAACGCCTGGCGGGCTGCATTGGCGCGGTTGACGGTGTCCTTGGCGTTGCGTATGCCCTGCTCAGTCCAATTGAGCAGAGAGATGTACCTTGCCATGTCACTCTCCTCCTTTCAGCGGGTCATGGTTTCTTGCCCAAGCCGACCGCCTCGATGAACTCCTTCTGCGCCTGCATGACAGCCGCCGCTTCCTTCGGCACGGCGGCGGCCCAGGCCTCGCTCACGTTCTCGGTGGAGAACGGCACGTGGCCGCCCAGCACCGCCAGCACCGCTTCGGAGCCGGCCTTGAACGTGACGAACTTGAACTTCGCGCCGGTCGCGCGCTTTCTGCGCCAGAGCGCTATCCGCCCGGTGCCGGTGGCCGAGGTGACGGCACCGACGATGGCCTCGGGTTGCCCGTTCGCGTCGTCGATCAGCTCCTTGAACGTCTTGCGCTTGGAATCGGCGTGGACCATCACCCCCTGCGGGTCGCGCGCGAAAAACGCAAGCGGCCTGAAATGGCTAGAGCGTAGACCTAAACGAGCCGCCGATGAGGCAGATGACTTATCTGCGGTTCGACAGCCTGCTCTAACCGTGCACGGCCCGGCTGTCCTCCGGCGCCTCGGCGCGCTCGTGCATGCCGTAATCGCGCACGACACCGGCCACGCGCAGGCGGTAGTCGCGGAAGATGCCGCCGCGCCCCTTCTTCTGGGCCGCGCGATGCGATTCGAGCGCGCGCCAGGAAGCGATCGCCGCCTCGTCCCGCCAGAAGGAAAGCGACAGGATCTTCCCCGGCTCCGTGAGGCTCTGAAACCGCTCGATGGACACGAACCCGTCCACTTTCTGCAATTCCGGCCGCAGCGCGGCCGCGAGGTCGAGGTACTCGGCCGAGCGCCCTTCCGCGGGCCAGACTTCAAAGATCACCGCTATCATTTTGCGCCACGCCTCCTCAGTGCTTTTTCTGCTCCTGTTCCTGCACGAGCGCCGCGATCACCCGCTGGCGCTTTTCCTCGATCTCCCTGGCGAAGCCGGGATGGCGCTGCTCGATGAAGCCGGTAGCCATGCCGAGCTTGAGGAACGCCACGGCAAAGACCGCGGAAAGATCATCGAGGTCGGGGCTCTGCTTCGCGAGCTGCATCGCCTCGCACGTCTCGTCGCACAGTTGCTCGAGCGCCTCGACGAGTTCCTTGTCGAACAGTTGTTTCATGACCTTGCCTCATCCGCGTGCATCGTGATTCGTGAGTCGTGAATCGAGCCGCATGCAGGCCATTCCCGGATTTCCTTATCGCGAATCACAATTCTCGAATCACTTTTTGTGAGGGGCGCGCGAAAACCTCCGGATTGACCACGTTGATCGGCGAGCCGCCGATAAAGGCGAGGATGTTGTCGAACGCCTCGTCGAAGTAGAGCTCGTAGGTCTCCTTCTCGAGCCACGCAGTGTGCGGCGTGCAGAGCGCGTTGTCCATCTTGAGGAGGGGATGTTCCCCGTTCAAGACCGGCTCGTTCTCGTAGACGTCCACCGCCGCGAAACCGGGCCGTCCTTTTCCGAGCGCCTCCGCGAGCGCGCCCGGGGCGATCAATTCCGCGCGCGCGGTGTTGACGAGGAGCGCCGCCGGTTTCATGCGCGCGAGATCCTGCGCTGTCACGATGCCGCGCGTCGCGTCGCTCAAACGCGCGAGCACGCACAACACGTCGGCCTGCTCGAACAGCTCCGTCTTGCTCGCCGCAATGTCATACCCCGCCGCGCGCGCGGCCGCAGCCGAGGCTTCCCTTCCGAACGCGAGCACGCGCATGCCGAAGCTCCTGCCCGTCGCCGCCACGAGCTTGCCGATCTCGCCCAGGCCGAAAATGCCGAGGGTCCTGCCGCGCAGCGGCGCGCTGAACGTGGAGCGGAGCTCGCCCCGCCGCATGAGGGCCGCGTCTTCCGCGATCCGGCGCAGGCTCGACAGGATGAGCGCCCAGGTATGCTCGGCGACCGTATGGGGCGACGAGTGGCTGCCTGCCGCCACTGCGATGCCGCGCTCGGTGCAGGCATCGACGTCTATATGGCGCGTGCCGCGGCCGGTCTGGCTCAAGAGCCTCACCCGCGATAGTTGCTCGATGATCTCGCGCGTATAGCGCGTACGCTCGCGGATGGGGACGATAATTTCGGCGTCCTGCAGCTGCCGCACGAGCCGGTCAGCCGGCGGCGCGGCGTCCCGGAAGATGCGAACCGTATGGCCGGAGAGCTTGGAGAGGCAGCCGAGGGTGGGGACGACCCCGTGGTAGTCGTCGGGGATGGCGATGATCACCAGCGCAGTTTAGCAAACCGCGACGGATCGTTTAAACCGCTCGCCGCAGAGGACGCGGAGGATGCGGTGGATGAACCCGTGAATCGTGCGTCGTGAATCGCGAAACGTGATTCTTTCCCGGTCACGCGGTAACAGTCATGCGGCACCAGTCACGAGTCACGCCTTTCGGCCTCAGCGGCAGCTCGACGCTCCGCCCATGTTGCCGCCGATCGCAGTGCCTGCGGCGGCGCCGACTGCGGCTGCCGCGACCCGGCCGTCGCCCCTGCCGACCTGCGCGCCGAGGAGCCCCCCGGCAATCCCGCCGAGCACGTGTCCCATGTTGAAGTCCGCCTGGCAGGGATCGGACATCTTGCCGCCCGCGTAAGCGCCGACGCCGGCGCCCACCGCCGCCGCGGCAACACGCCCGCTGCCCTTGCCGACCTGGGCGCCGAGCAGGCCGCCCGCCACCGCGCCCGCGGCCTGCCCCAGAACCGGGCTCGAGCTCGAGGCCGGAGCGCTGGAATAGGCGCTTGCCGGGTAGGCGCGGGCGTGGCGCGGATAGTCCCGGTCGTAGTAGCCCGAGGACGAGTAACCGCCGGGCGAAGCGCAGCCCGCCGCGAATGCCGTCACGATCGCTGCTGCAATGATCTTCTTCATGGCCTTGCTCCTGTGTTCGCCGGACGATCCGGCCTTGATTACTTCAACGACAGGATAGGTGCTGCGTTGACGCGCAGGGGTAACAGGTGGTGTTTGGTTGTAACAAAGTATTGCAAGACGAATTGACGCGAGGGCGTCAGGGCGCGAGAGCGTGAGAGCGACAAGACCCGTGAGACCGTTAGAGCGTCAGCGCGGGAGAGGGAAATACTCCCCCTCACGATTTCCCGACTTCACGACCGCCCGGGCGTTCGGTCTTCCGGTCTCGCGGTCTTTGGATCTCCCGACCTCCCGACCTCCCGGCTTCTCGACCTCCCGATCTCCCGGGTTCTTCAGGTCACCAATGTTTGTGTCACAATCCTGTGCGCACTGACGAGGGAAGACACCGTGAAGTTGGGACTGGCGGGAAAAGTCGTGGCAATCACCGGCGGGAGCGAAGGCATCGGGCGCGCGACCGCGCTGCGCTTCGCTCAAGAGGGCGCCAAAGTCGCGATCTGCGCGCGCCGGGCCGACGTGCTGGACGCATTCGCGGACGAGCTCAGGAAGTCCGGCGCCGACGTGCTTGCCGTCGTCGCCGATGCGGCCAGGGCGGGAGATGCCGAGCGCTTCATCGAGGAGACGGTGAAACGCTTCGGGCGCATCGACGTCGTGGTCAACAACGCGGGCGGCACCGGCCAGTCGCCGTTCGACACCGTGGATGACAAGGCCTGGCAGCAGGACCTGGACGTCAAGGTCTTCGCCCACATCCGCACCGCGCGCGCCGCGGTCCCGCACATGAAGAAGCAGGGCAGCGGGCGCATCATCAGTCTCAACATGGTGGGCGCGAAGCAGCCGTTCGAGGGCTCTTTCCCCACCACCATCTCGCGCGCCGCGGGCCTTGCGCTCACCAAGGCGCTGTCCAAGGAGCTCGCCCCGCACAACATCCTGGTGAACGCTGTCGCCGTGGGCAAGATCAAGTCAAAGCAGCAGGAACGGCGCGCGGCGCGCGAAGGATTGAGTGTCGAGGCGCACTACGCGAAGACGGGCAAGACCGTCCCGCTCGGGCGCATGGGCGAGGCGGAGGAGGTGGCGAACGTGATCGCCTTTCTCGCTTCCGACGCGGCGAGCTACGTGACCGGCTGCTGCATCAACGTGGACGGAGGATTATCCGGCGTCCTTTGAACGCCGGATAATCCTGAAACGAGAATTGAGCCGCAGATGAACGCAGGCAAACGCGGATAGAATTCAAGGGTCCTGCTACCTTCATCCTTCTGCCTTCTTCCTTTATCGTTCCCCCCTCATCCCTCATCCCTCAGCCCTCAGCCCCCGGTTCTCGCTATGCCGCCGCGGCGTGGCTGCTCGTGCTGGTGGCAGCGCTCTCCGTCGCGGGCGGCCTCATCCCCGCGTATCCCGACTGGCTGACCGGGATCGCGGGGTGGGCGGCGTGCGCGCTGCTCTGGCCGCGGCTCTCCGGGGCGCAGGCGAGGGTCGTGCTTGCGCTCCTCGTCGCGGGGCTCGCCGGCATCGCCTGGGGCATGGCGAGCGGCGGCGCGGGACTGATCGAGCGCGCGCTGGCGCAGAACATCCCGCTCATCGGCATGCTGATCGCGGTGTTCTTCCTGCGGCTCATCAGCACCGGGCCCAGCGCTTCCGGCGAGCCGCTGTCGACGGGCAGGATGGCGCTGCTCAGGACGCTCCTCGGGGTGCATCTCTTCGGGTCGGTCATCAACTTCTCGGCGGTGGCGATCTTCGCCGACCGTTTCAGCGCGCGAGCGAAGCTCACGCTCGAGCAGGCGATGGGGCTCTCGCAGGCGTTCATGACCGGCGCGCTGTGGTCCCCGTTCTTCGGCGCGATGGCGGTGACGCTCACCGTCGCGCCCGAGGCGAGTCTCGGGCGGCTGATGGCGGTGGGGATCCCGCTCGCCGCCCTGGGAATCGCGCTCACCTGGACGACGCTCTCGTCGGAGCGCTACGGCCATGCGCGCGAATTCGCCGGCTACCCGATACGCCTTGAAGCGCTGTGGGTGCCGGCGGCGCTGGCGGTCGGGGTCCTGCTCGTGCACGAGCTCGAGCGCAGGTGGTCGGTGCTCGTGATCATCACGTTGCTTGCGCCGGTCCTCACGGTGGCGACGCTGCTCGTGCGCGAGGGCAACCGCACCGGCGCCTCGCTTCTGAGGCTCATCCGCCTGCGCCTGCCGGAGATGAGCGGGGAGCTGTCGCTGTTCCTCGCCGCCGGCGCGCTCTCGGCCGGCATGGCGGGCGTGATCGCGGCGCTCGGTCTCGGCGTGCCGTTCGACCGCTTCGGCGGCTTCGAGGCGAGCCTCGTGTTCCTCGGGGTGACCGCGTTCGCGTGGCTGGGGTTCCATCCCGTCATCCTGATCTCGGTGGTCGGGCCCTGGCTCGCGCCGCTCGAGCCCGACGCGACGCTGCTCGCGATGACTTTCCTCATGACCTGGGGCACCGGGCTGGTCGCGTGCCCGATGGCGAACACGCTGGTGGCGATCCACGCGCGCTACGCGGTTCCGTTTCGCGAGCTGGTGCGACGCAACCGGACGTTCAGTTTCGCCATGAGCGCTGCGGCGCTGGCAGTGCTCAACGCCTACGCGTTTTTCGCGCTGCCGCCGCGCCTATAGAATAGGGACGGGCACAGGAGAGGACATGAGGCCCGAAGAAGAGCGGCGATGCGCAGGGTTGAGCCCCTTCGAGCTCAAGCACAAGCTCGTGCAGCTCGCGACTGACCGCGGCGAGCGCATGATGCTCAACGCAGGTCGCGGCAACCCCAACTGGGTGGCGCTCGAGCCGCGGCACGCGTGGCTTGAGCTCGGGCTCTTCGCGATGGCGGAGAGCGAGCGCGCGGCGCTCGCCCCGGGTTTCGGGGGCGCGCCGCGCAGGCCGGGCATGTCCGGCCGCTTTGCCGACTTCGTCGGCGCGCGCCGCGGCGTGCCCGGCATCGAGCTGCTCGAGAAGGGCGTCGCCTACGCGCGCGACCGGCTGGATATCGAGCCCGATGCGTTGCTCGACGAATTCGCCGGCGCCGTGCTAGGGGACCATTACCCGTACCCGATGCGCATGCTCGCGCACGCCGAGCGCATCGTCGCGGCGTTTCTCGCGGACGCGCTCTTCGCCGGTGCGCCTCCGGCAGGGCGCCTCGAGCTCTTCGCGGTGGAGGGCGCGACCGCCGCGATCACCTACATTTTCGGAAGCCTCGCCCAGGCGGGCCTGCTGGAGAAGGGCGACCGGATTGCGCTCGGCACCCCGATCTTCACGCCGTACCTCGAGGTGCCGAAGCTGAGCGACTACGAGCTCACCGAGCTCGAGGTGATCCAGGACGAGGCGCTCAACTGGCAGTATCCCGATACGGAGCTCGACAAGCTGCTCGATCCCGGGATCAAAGCCTTCTTTCTCGTCAACCCGTCCAACCCGACTTCGGTCGCGCTCGACGCCCGCTCCGCCGCGCGGATCGGCGAGATCGTGCGCAGCGCGCGGCCCGACCTCGTGATCATCACCGACGACGTCTACGCCACCTTCGCGGACGGCTTCCGCACAATCGCGGCCGCGGCGCCGCAGAACACCATCCTCGTCTACTCGTGGTCGAAGTTCTGGGGCGCGACGGGCTGGCGCCTTGGCGTCATCGGCCTGCACGAGGACAACGCTTTCGACCGCCGTATCGCCGCGCTGCCCGAGGCGGTGCGCGCGCGCCACCGCAGGCGCTACGGCTCGATCGCGCTGCAGCCCGAGCGCTTGAAGCTCATCGACCGGATGGTGGCGGACAGCCGCGCGGTGGGGCTGAACCACACGGCGGGCCTCTCCAGCCCGCAGCAGGCGCAGATGGCGCTCTTCGCGCTGCACTGGCTGCTCGACGCCGAACGCGGCTACCAGCGCGCGGCGAAGGAGATCGTGCGCCGGCGCTTCGAGAAGCTCTGCGCGCATGCGGGGATCCCGGCGCCGCGCGACCCGCATTTCGTCTATTACTACGCGACGCTCGACATTCCTGCGCTCGCCGGCGTGCGCTACGGCGAAGCGTTCGCGCGCTGGCTGACGGCGGAGCACGAGCCGATCGACTTCGTGGTGCGCCTTGCGGAGGAAAAGTCGGTCGTCCTCATGGACGGCGGCGGCTTCGAGGCGCCGCGGATGTCGGTGCGCGTGTCGCTCGCGAACCTGCCGGACGAGGCGTACGCGCGGATCGGCGAGGCGATCGGGGAGCTCCTCGCCGATTACCACCGCGAGTGGAAGGCGAGAAGCGGGAATTAGCCGCCAAGGCGCCAGGACGCCAAGAAAAACCAGAATGGAGCCGCAGATCAACGCAGATGAACGCGGACACTGCTTGAGAACTCCTTCTGCCTTCTGCCTCGGTTTTTCCTCATCCCTCAGCCCTCGACGAGTCACGAGACACCAGTCACGGCTCACGCCTCATACTTTGAGGCGCTGGGCGAAGAAGGCGAGCATCCCGGTCCACGAGCCGCGCGCCGCATATTGATCCTGGTTGTCCTCTGCGTCCTTCGCGTCCTCCGCGGTGAGCGGTGATCAGAATTTCTCGAGGTAAGGCCGCAAGTCGAGCTCGAGCGTCCACGCGCTCGGCGGCTGCAGGTGGAGCTGGTAATAGGTCTCCGCGATCGCGGCGGGCGAGAGCACCGCGTCCACTCCGCGCTCGGCGACGCTGCGCCCCGGGCGCTCGCTCTCGATCTGGCCGTCTATGATGACGTGCGCGACGTGAATGCCCTGCGGCTGGAATTCCCGCGCCATGCTCTGCGCGAGCGCGCGCAAGCCGAACTTGCCGACCGCGAGATTGTGGAAGCGCGCGCCCCCGCGGAGCGACGCGGTGGCTCCGGTGAAGATCAGGGTCCCGCGGTGCCTGCTTTCCGGCTGTGCGAGCATCGCGCGCGCCGCCTCGCGCCCCACGAGAAAGCCGCCGAGGCACGAGACGCGCAAGCACTGCTCGAAGTCTTCCACCGTCGTGTCGAGGATGCCCTTGGGCACGAAGGCGCCGGCGTTGTAGACGACGAGACGCGGCGCCCCGAGCTCGGCCGAGACGCGCGAGAACAGCCGCTCCACATCCGCTTCCCGGGTCGCGTCGCAGGCGACGGCGATGGTCCGGTGCACGATGCCGGTCAACGTGTCGGCGAGAGCCTCGATCTTCGCGATGTTGCGCGCAGCCATGGCGACGTTCATCTCGGCGTGCGCGAAGCGCCGCGCGAGCGCCGCGCCAAGTCCCGTTCCCGCGCCGACGATGACCGCGGTATTCGGCTTGTCCGCCATGCGCTTTCCTCCTGAAGTGTGCGCGTGACAGTTTACGGCAACTCTTGCCGTGAGTGATTGAGTGATTAAGTGATTGGGTGATTCAGTGATTCAGTTCGAAAGGGACGCTGGGCGGGGTTCCCTGATTTCAGGAAGGGCGGGCAATCACAACCTGCCGCTGCGGCAGCCGATCGACGTGAGGATTGCGCCGCCTGTGTCAGGGCATCCCCCCGCGGCGCCGTTCGGCGGGAGCAAGGCGGAGGTCATCCTGTGGAGCCTCCGGTTGCGCTACCGGGTCTGGTGGAACGACGGCTACAAGGGGCCGAAGCCGGACGTGCGCATCTTCGTGTCCTGCTTCGACCCGGCCGCGTGCCCGCGCCTCGCGCACTCGACCGGGCTCCAGAAGGGCCTTCGCGGGTCCCGGTCACCCACAAGGAAGCGCGCGTTGAACGGCGCCTTTGCGTCCGTTCGAACGCGCGCAAATAAAGCGGCGCCTCGGCGTCGGCCGCGGCCTCGGGCAATCCCGTGGCCAGCACTCACAGACCTCGCGTCGGCCGCGTGCGCGTGTGCGGGGCCCCACCCAGCGAAGCTGAGCACCTGCTCCTCCCTGCGATGCGCTACTCAACTTTGACGCCCGCCTGTGCCACCACCTTGCGCCAGCGCTCGATGTCGGTCTTGATGCGCTCAAGGAACTGCTCCGGCGTGCCCCCCGCGCTCGATACGCCGTCGGTGGCGAGGCGCTCGTCCATGTCCTTGCCCTTGAGCGCCTGGTTGACGAGGCCGTTCACCAGGTCCACCACCGGGCGCGGCAGCCCTTTCGGGCCGATGACGCCGTGCCACAGGATGACTTCGTACTTGATCCCGGTTTCCAGCACCGTCGGCACGTCCGGCAGCGCAGCGACGCGCTTCGGGGTCGACACCGCGATCGCCCGCAACTTGCCCGACCGGATGTGCGGAACCACGCCGGCCGCGCTGCCGAACAGGAGCTGGGTCTGACCGGCGATCGTGTCGGTCACCGCGGGCCCCGTGCCCTTGTAAGGGATGTGCGTGATCTTGACGCCGGTCGTGGAGAGGAAGAGCTCGGTTGCGAGGTGTGTGATGCTGCCCTGGCCGCTCGTGGCGTAATTGATGCTGTCCGGCTTCGCTCTTGCCAGCGCGACGAGCTCCTTCACCGTCTTCACCGGCAGCGACGGGTGCGTGACGATGACGAACGGCCCCTGCGAGACCTGGATGATCGCCGTAATGTCGTTGACCGGGTCGAACTTGAGCTTGTAGAGGCTCGGGTTCACCGCGTAGCTGCCGGAGATAAGAAGCAGGGTGTAGCCGTCGGCGGGCGAGCGCACCGCGATTTCGGCGCCGAGCGTGCCGCCGGCGCCAGGCCGGTTCTCCACGATGAACTGCTGTTTGGTTGCCTCGGTCAACTTCTGCGCCACGATGCGCGCGATAAAGTCGGTGCCGCCGCCCGGCGCGAACGGCGCGACGATGCGAACGGGCTTCACCGGATACTGCTGGGCGTGGGCCGCGCCGGTTGCGGCTGCAAGCCCGGCGAGGAGTGCGAGGAATGTGCGCTTCACGGTCGGATCTCCTTCAAGGTGAGTCGTTCTCTTCAATGAGGTAAGCAGTCACCAGCGACGCGTTCATGCGTCAGTCGAGCCTGATGCCCGCTGTCTTGACGATTCGCCCGTACTTGGCCAGTTCTTCCCCGAGATGAACGGCATATTCCTGCGGCGTCCCGCCGACGGCTTCGAGTCCCAGCCCCGAGAGCTTCTCCCGCAGCTCGGGGCTTTGCAGCGCCCGGACGACTTCGCGGTTCAAACGGTTGATGATGGCGGCGGGCGTTTTCACGGGGGCGAGCACCCCGAATGCGGTGCTCGATTCGTAGCCGGGCACCCCGGCCTCGTGGATCGTCGGGTACTCGGGCACCAGCGCCGAGCGGGTCTTCGTTCCAACCGCCAGCATCTTCAGTTTCCCGGAGCGGACGTGCGGCAGGATCGTGGGCAGGTTCTCGAACATGAGCTGCAGCCGCCCGCCCAGCAGGTCGGCTACCGCAGGGCCGGCGCCCTTGTAGGGAACGTGGACGAGGTTGACACCGGCGAGCGCCTTGAACTGCTCCGCCGAGAAGTGTCCCACCGAGCCGTTGCCGGCGGAGCCGTAGTTGAGCTCGCCCGGCTTCGCTTTGGCGAGCGCGAGTAGCTCCCTCACGGAGCCCGCAGGTGTCGAGGGGTGCACCACCAGCGTGAACGGGCTGATGGTGGCAAGCGCGATGGGCGAAAAGTCGCGCAGCGTGTCGTAGGGGACGCGCTGCAGGTTGGGGTTGATCGTCAGCGGCCCCGGACTGCCCAGCACGATGGTGTGCCCGTCGGCGGGCGCGCGCGCCGCGATCTCGGCGCCGACGACGCCGCCCGCGCCCGGACGGTTGTCCACCACCACCGGCTGCCCGAGGGCTTCCGTGAGGCGCGGTGCCAGGAACCGCGCCAGCAGATCGGTGCTGCCGCCGGGGGCGAACGGCACGATGAATCGGAGCGGTCTGCTGGGATAACTTGGCGCCGTGCTCTTGGACGTGCTTTGTGCCGAGGCCGGGGCAGGGGCCTGCACAGCCGCCACTCCCATAATGCAGGAAATCATTAAGGAAGCCGCGAGGAATTTGCCGGGCTTCGCGCCGATAAATTCCTTATCAGTGGTTTTCATGTCCGGGATCTCTGGTTGGAATTGTTGCGACTTTCTGGGGTGATACCGCAGCCCGCATTAAGGCAGCCGCGGATAGCCATGTGATGCCATCCGGAATCAGCGGCCCGATTTCTTGCGGCGCGATGTCCGCAAGGCGCGTACGGAGCGGCTGCCTCCGGGGACGGAGGGATAGACGTGCCCGTAGTACTTACGGATCTCGTCAATCTGCTCCGATGTGGGCGGCGCGTAGTAGAGCCGCTTGCTGAGAAAGTGTCCACCCATGATGCGGTTCAACTTGACCACCGCCTCGGCGGTCTTCACCAGCGCGTGGATGCCGTTCAGGATGGGCGTTCGCCGCTCCGCCACGTGGACGCCGGCATCCGCGAGCAGCGTCATCAGCACGCCACCCGCCGGGATGATGACCTCGGCGCCCGCCTCTGCATTGGCATTTGCCGCATTGAGGAATTGTTTGAGGATTTCTTTGCGGGCTTTCGCATCGCGAAAGCCCGCATCGAGGTGAAGAATTCTATCCACCTTCATTCGATTTACCGCAGCCAGCCGACCCGAAAGCCCGTAGCGCGCGACGTTGTCGAGGATGCGCGGCGTGAACTTCTCGTTGATCGTGACGAGCGAAAAGTTGCGTCCCATCATGCACGCGAGATGCAGGCTCGTCTCGCACAAGGCGAGCACCGGCATGTTCGCGATCTCGCGCGCCGCGGCGAGCCCGGGGTCGCCGATGTTCCCGATGAGGAAGGCGTCGAAGCGCTTGCGCGTCGCCGTCTGGACGTTCCGGAGCACCTCGCCGGTCTCGATATAGTCGAGGTAATGGAACTGGTCGGCGACGCCGCCCACCTTGGTGATGCCGTGGACCTCGATCTCGGTGCCGGGGTCTTTCACGGCGTCGAGCACGCGCCGCAGCGCCTTGTTGTAATCGCTCCACGCCTTCTGGCGGGACATGCTCTGGTACCAGAGTTTCAAGTTACCCCCTCAAATGCAACCGCAAATGAACGCAGATAAACCCCGATCAAATAAGAGCAGGAACAAGCCAATCAGAATCAATATTTCCTTTTGGGGACGAGCCGCTTGCGTCGCCTGGAAGCAGATCTTGGACCCCTCAGATTCTTATCTTGGCACGTCATGCAAGCTTTGCGTCACCGTCTGGCCCTGAGCGCGGAAGACTGGGAAGACGGGGTCATGGGAAGACGGGAAGACGGGGTCAGGTCTTGCATTAACGTACGCTAATACAAGACCTGACCCCGTCATTTGAAGACCTTCGTGGGCACCTCGCCCAACGCGGTGCGTATCCAGGTGTTCTCGGCCCTGATCGCGATGCTGATGCTGCGCTTCCTGCAATTGCGCTCGCGCTTTGGCTGGTCGCTCTCGAATCTGGTGGCGCTGCTGCGCATGAATCTGTTTACCCATCGTGATCTGTGGGCCTGGCTCGATAAGCCCTTCGGTGAGCCGCCTGCAGCACCGCCCGCGCCCACGCAGGCGCTGCTGCCCTTCGCGCACACGGCCTAACTTGGACAGCATCTTAGGGGGGCTCCATATGCGAAACGCACCATCCCGTCCAATTCCCTATGACAAATCAAGGCCGCCTAACGGCGTCTCTGGCTAATTTGGACAGCAGTGATCTGCGTTTATCTGCGGCTAATTGATCTTGGTTTTATATTCGGTCTTATCTGCGGCTCAGATCTTACAGAGAATCTCCGCGCCGCGGGCGAGCGTCTCCTCCGACTTCGCGAAGCAGAAGCGCAGCACCCGATGCGGCGGCGGCTTGCGGTAGAACACCGACACCGGGATCGAGGCGATGCCCTTCTCCTTCGTGAGGCGGATCGCGAGTTCGGTGTCGCGCTCGTTGCTGATTGCGTCGTAGGCGAGGTTCTGGAAGAAGGTGCCGCGCGAGGGCAGCGGCTTGAAGCGCGAGGCGCTGACGCCCTCGACGAAGAAGTCGCGCTTCTTCTGGTAAAAGGCGGCGAGCGAAAGGTAAGCGTCGCGGTTGCCCATGTACTCGGCGAGCGCGTGCTGAATCGGGCCGTTCGCCACGAACACGTTGAACTGGTGCACCTTGCGGAATTCCGCCGTGAGCTCCTTCGGCGCGAGCACATAGCCCATCTTCCAGCCGGTGATGTGGTAGGTCTTGCCGAACGAGGAGACGACGAAGCTCCGCTCCGCGAGCCCCGGGAAGCGCGCGACGCTCTGGTGCTGGTGCCCGTCGAAGACGATGTGCTCGTAGACTTCATCGCTCACCACCACGATATCGGTGCCGCGCAGCGTGCCTTCGAGCATGCGCATGTCCTCGCCCGAGAACACGCTCGCGGTGGGATTGTTGGGCGTGTTGATGAGGATCATCTTCGTCCGGGACGTGATGGCTTTCTGCACCTCGCCCCAGTCGATGCTGTAATCGGGGTACTTGAGCTGCACGTAGACCGGCACGCCGCCGGCGACCTCGATCGAGGGGGCGTAGCTGTCGTAGGCCGGCTCGAACAGAATCACCTCGTCGCCGGGCCGGATGAGCGTCGTAACCGCGGTGAAGATGCCGTAGGTCGCGCCCGGCACGACCGTGACCTCGTGCTCGGGATCGTAGCGAGCGCCGTAGAGCATCTCGAGCTTCTCCGCGATCGCCTCGCGCAGGCGCGGGACACCCGCCATCGGCGGGTACTGGTTCAACCCCGAGTTGAAGTACTTCGTGACGAGATCGCGCAATTCCTTCGCGCAGTCGAAGTCGGGAAACCCCTGCGAGAGATTGATCGCGTTGTGCTCGGCGGCGAGCCGCGACATCACGGTGAAGATCGTGGTGCCGACGTTGGGCAGCTTGGACGCGATGCGGCCGGGAAATCGCAGCATGGAATCGGGGGATTTGAGGGAGCCGTTATTCTAACAGCGTATACTCCGTGGCAGCGGCGCCGAAGCGCACCGCGCGGCTGCCGCTGTGAAAGGAAGGAGAAAGATGAGAGCCCCGCGGACACAAGTCGCCGCGTTCGCCACAGCCCTGGCGCTCATCCCGGCTCTGTCTGGGGCTGCGTCGCCAGATGCCGGTCAGCGCTATCCCGAGCGGCCAGTTCGGGTTGTGGTGCCGGTCACCGCGGGCGGCGGGGTGGACACCCTCGCGCGCCTGGTGGGCGAGCACCTCGGCACGAAGTGGGGGCAGCGGTTCGTCGTCGACAACCGGCCCGGCGCGGGCGGGAGCATCGGCGCCGAGATCGTGGCGAGGGCGACGCCCGACGGCCACACGCTGATGGTGAGCAGCAGCAGCCTGGTGACGAACGCGGCGATCCGCGAGGTCCGCTACGACCCGATCCGCGATTTTCAGCCGGTCACGAAACTCACCACGAATCCCTACATCCTGGTGACGACGCCTTCGCTTGCGGTCAATTCGGTGCGGGACCTCGTGGCCCTGGCGAAATCGAAGCCGGGCACCGTGACCTACGCCTCGTCGGGGACGGGCGGGATACTTCACCTGGGGGCGGAGCTTCTGTCCGCGCTCGCCGGGACGACGATGATTCACGTCCCGTTCAAGGGAGTGGCGGACGGCTATCCCGCGGTGGTGTCGGGCCAGGTGAACTGGATGCTGGGCAGCCCGATCTCGGCGCTGCCGCTCATCAAGGCGGGCCGCCTCAAGGCCATCGCGGTGACCAGCACAACCCGCAGCGAGGCGTTGCCCGAACTGCCGACGATCGACGAGAGCGGGGTTCCGGGCTACAACGTGACCGCCTGGTTCGGCCTGTTCGCGCCGGCGCGGGTTCCCGTCCGCATCGTCGAGCGGCTGCAGGCCGAAGCGAGCAACGCGGTCCGCAATCCCGAGGTCGCCCGTCGCCTGCAGGCCGAGGGCACGACGGTCGTGGGAAACTCGCCGCGCGAATTCGCGGCCGAGGTGAAGGCGGAATTCGAGAACTGGCGCTCGCTGGTGAAAAAGGCGGGACTGAGAATCTAAACGAAGGCAGAACGCAGCAGGCAGAAGGCAAAGGGGTGATGGGCAATGAGTGATGAGCAATGGGTCAAACCCTCATCCCTCAGCGGCTCGCGGTGGCCGCGGCCGGGCGCTCGGCGAGCCGGGTGAAGTCCGCGATGTAGTTCTGCAACCGGTGCGCCGCCGCGGCGCGCTGGTGCGGCGTGAGCATGCGATCGAGCGCGAGCAGCATTTCCACCCGCTTTCCCCACCACTCGGCGAGCAGCCTGTCGTATTCCGGCGCGCGGCCTTCCTCCCAGTTGAGCAGCCAGTGCCGGAGGCGCGCGGTGAACGCCTCGCGCTCCGCCCGCGATTCCATCAGTCGCAGGAACTCGCGCTGTCGCCGCAGCCGGTCCTCGTGACGCAGCCGGTAGATCACCGGAGCCGACTTCGTCATGGCGATGACCATCTGTTCCTGCTCGACGGTCAGGCTGCCGACCCAGTCCTTGATCTGCGACAGCGCGCGGCGGATGCGCGCCCGCTCGATTTCCTCGGGACTGGCGTCGAGGCGGTATTCGCGCACGAACTTGCGGTTGTCCTTGTCGAACTGCCGCCGCAGCGCATCGAGCTGCTCCGGCCTGATGGTCGCGAGCAGCGCTGCCGCGTCGGGCGCGCCGCGCCGGACGATCGTGCGGTAGCGCGCCTTGAGCCCGTCCACGAACCAGTTGAGGTCCTCGCGCGTGAGCTTTCTCTGGAGTCTCGCCTTCGTTTCGGCAAGAAAGGCCGCGTATTCCGGCAGTTGCTCGTAGCGGTGCCACTCGTGCAGCCGCTCGAAGCGGCTGTTGAACTCGTGCCGCTGCTGCGGATCGAGATCGAAGTACTCGTCCGCGGTCCACACCGCGAAGCTGTCGATGTGGCCGTAGCCCAGGCGCACCACGCTGCACCCGGGAAGCGCGATAAGCGTCAGTGCCAGCAGAATGGCTGTCGCCATCCTCAATTTCAACCACCCGCCAGTCACGAATGCCCCGAGCGCTCGCCGCGCTTTGCTGGATCGTGCTCTTGAAATGGAAAACGGGGCCGTCGCGGCCCTGCCGTTGCGGTTACGCGTTGCCCCTCAGCAGCCCGATACGCACTTGCCGCCGCCGTCGAACTCCATCGTCCTGCCGCTCAGCGGCACGTGCGCCGGGATCCTTACCGTCTTGATGAAAGTGTCGGTCCGGGTGCCCGGCAACAGCTTGCCGCCCTTCGTCGACATCTGGTTGGCATGCGAGGGGATGACGGAATTGGGCTTGACCATCTCGGTGATGACGTAGGCCGCTTCGGTGGGGCCGGTCGTGAACACGTCTCCGATGTTGATCACCGCGAGATTGGCCTTGTAGTAACGCCGCACGACGAGGTCCTGTTCCGCGGTGATCCCCGTGTCGCCCGAAAGATAGGCGACGAGGCCGTTGGTGAACTGCACCACGAAGCCCCCTGCGGGACCGACGTAGGCAGTGAGACCATTTGCCTCCAGCGCTTCCCGGTACGGCTTGTCGAGGAATTCCGGGAGCAGACCGTTGGTGTGCACCGCCGGGACACTGGCGATGATGACCCCGCCGACTTTCGTCGTCGCGCCGAATCGAACCAGCTGGACCTGCTTCGGATCACCGCCCGCGGCCTTCATCCGGTGCGCGAAGAACGCGTTCATTTCAGCGCCGACAATGAGCTTCGCCTTCTTCGCGACGGCGATGTTGACGGTGTTGGAGTTCGGCGTCACGTCCACTGTGAGCATCGGCATGCCGCAGGCGCCGGCGTTGGCGCCCGGTTGATGCTTGTTGCCGAGGTGGTCCCAGTGAACGTGGGTCAGCAGCACGGCGTCGATCTTGCCGAGGCGCGGATCGTCCGGGCCCCGGACGGTAACCCCCGGGTCGTAGAGGATCCGCGTGCCGTCCGGATCCTCGAACACCATGGCGCGGTCGAAGATGCAGAATTCCCCGTCGTGGCTGCCCAAGGCCGTGATTTTCACGTTGGAGGCAATCACGGATTGTGCTGCCAGACCCGCCCATCCGATCAAGAGCGCGGCCAGGGTCACCAAAAACCGGTTCATGAATTTCCCCTCCTGGGTGTTTGGGTGGTGAAGGCTCAAGCGCCCTGTACGATACCGCCGCGGGCGCCGCTCAGGCAAATGTCCTGGGCCCGACAGGCTCCGGCTATAATGGCCGCCGCTACTCAACGCCAGCGACAAGGGGAACGCCATGCTGGAGAAGATCCTGAAGGAGAAAGGGGTCAAGACCGTGATCGTCGTGGGCACCGCCGCGGAAGGCGCCGTCCTCAATACGGCATCGCAGGCGGCGCTGCGAGGCTTCAAGGTGATCGTCCCCGTGGACGGGGTGTTGTCGTCGGCAACCGCGTACGCCGAGCAGTACGCGGCGTGGCACCTCGCCAATTCCCCCCGCATTGGACCGCAGGTGACTTTGACCAGGATCGGTCTCTAAAACCGTTCTCGAAAGCCCTTTGAACCCCGGAAAAGCATCGGCCACGGAACCACACGGAAATACACGGAAAGGAAATTTCAATTCGACGTCATTGAGTGCCCGACAGAAACGTCTGTGTGGGTCCGTGTGTTTCCGTGGTTGTAGCTGTTCCTGATTCTAGCCCCGGATGGAGTCCAGGTATTCCACCATGCGCCGCCGCATAGCGGCGTCCGGCAGCCGCCCCGTGCCCGCCTGCATGTTGTCCTCGAGGTGCGCGACGAGCCGCGTGCCGGGGATGGCGCAGGTGACCGCCGGGTGCGCCAGTATGTACTTGAGAAAAAACTGCGCCCAGCTCCGGCAGTCGAACTCGGCCGCCCACGGCGGAAGCTTCCTGCCCTTGACCCGGCTGAACAAGCCGGCGTGGGAGAAGGGGCGGTTGATCAGCACGGCGGTGCCGGTGTCCGCGCACAGTGGCAGCAGGCGCGCTTCCGCCTCGCGCTCGGCCATCGAATAATTGAACTGCGCGAAATCCCATTCACGCGTCTTAACGAGCCGCTCGAGATCGCCATAGGCGCCCGAGTAGTAGTGGGTGATGCCGATGTAGCGAATCCTGCCGGCGTCCTTCCACTCGCGCAGCGTCCTCGCGTGCGTCTCGACATCCTGCAGGTTGTGCACCTGCATCAAGTCCATGCGCGCGGTGCGCATGAGCCTGAAGGACTGCTCCATCTGCCGGATGCCGGCCTCGCGCCCGCTCGTCCAGACCTTGGTCGCGAAGAACAGCTTGTCTCGCAGGCCGAGCCTGGCGCTCAGGTCGCCGACGACTCGCTCGGCTTCCCCGTACATGGGAGAGGAGTCGATGACGCTGCCGCCGTGCTCGACCAGAAGCTTCAGGACCCGCCTCAGCTCGGCCCGCTCGGGCGCGTCCGGCCCGACGTCGAAGGTCTGCCACGTGCCCACGCCGAGCACGGGCAGCATCTCCCCGGTGCGCGGGATGGGACGCTTCCGCACGGTCGCGGGTGCGGAAAAGGACGTCTTCGGGACGCTCGGGGACATGGCCATGGCCGCGGCGAGTTTCAATATCAGGCGTCGTCGGGCGTTCACGGCGATCTCCTGCTTGGCGAGTATACGACGAATGGTGCGCGTCTCCTTCGCCGCCCTGGCAGCCTGCCGGACTTCGCGTTCCGACAGGCTGCTCGGAGCAAAACCGCCTGAGGAGTTTGTCGGTGCAAAGTCCGACAAACTCCCAGTCCACAATCTGAGACGCCGGGGTTGCGCGGGGAATGCCGGGCTATACTTTCGCCGTGAATCGTCAATCGTCAATCGTAAATCGTGGTATCGCCATCGAGGAGCGGCCGGTTTTTCGATTCACGATTCACCATTCACGATTCACAGGAGACCGCAAATGATCTACGAGCTTCGCGTCTACCATGCCATGCCCGGCAAGCTTCCCGCTCTCGTGGACCGTTTCCGCAAGACCACCGTTGGCATCTGGAAGCGGCACGACATCCGTCCGGTCGGGTTCTGGACCGTGGATATCGGCGAGAACACGAACGATCTTTACTACATGCTGCAATGGGACGACATGATGCACCGCGAGCGCGCGACGGCGGCGTTCCAGAGCGACGCCGAATGGATCAAGGCGCGCGACCAGAGCGAAGCGGGCGGACCGCTTATCGCTTCCGTGACCCGCACGCTCCTCAAGCCCACGGATTTCTCCGGGCTGAAGTGAGGCCCGGTGCCGCCGAAGGCAGAAGGCAAGAAAAGTTTGCAGTGGGCAGTTTGCAGTGTGCAGTATTCAGTGCGGGGGTTGGCGGCTGTCCACTGTCCCCTGACTACTGCCAACTTCGCTCCGTCATGTCGTCGCCGGGTTTTCCCGCCGGGACGAGGGCGTAGCCCTTCTCGCGCATGCAGGCGCGGGCGAGGTCCTGCTCCAGCAAGAAACGTTCCGTGTAGTGCGGCGGCGGTTGCACCACGATGAGGCGCCCTGCGCGATCGACGCCGACCACGCGCGGAGCGAGCAGGCTATACGGCCACGCCTCGCGCGCGGCGCGCAGGCGGGCGGTCTGCCGGCACTCGGCGAGATCCTGCTCGAGCGCCCGAGGGCCGGCGCCGGGCTTGTGCCATTCCAGCTGCGCGCAGCCGGCGGCCAGCAGAGCAAAGAGACTAACCGCAGATAAATCCCGTTCCAATGACCTCCACCGACTCCCCAGGCTTGATGGCCGCGACGTGCCTGAAAGAGGGACATTGGAACGGGATAGACGCAGATAAGTGCCGTTACAAACTGTGCTTTTTCCGCCTGATCGGGTCGCCTGCCGCAGAGAATCAGTCTCCACAATCACTGCCCCATGATGTTTGTAACGGCATAAACACGGATGAACTTCCGCGCTAAGGACTGCGTCGGGCTCGAATTATCCCGGTTCATCCGCGCGCATCCCTCGTCATGCGTCTTCAAGTGTCGCCCGCCGATTGAGCGGCAGGCTCCTGTCCGGCTCGAATCGGCGGACTCAATCCGGCGCGAAGCGTCCGGATTGAGTTAAATTAGACTAATGGCAGCGCCGAAGATTGCGAAGAGTCCATCCATGAGCGCGCTTCAGCCGCTGATTTCGGACGGGTTGGTCGCGTTCGTCAAGCGCGCCTGCCCGACTTGCACGCTCGTCGAGCCGGTGCTGCGCGAGCTCGCCCGGCGCGACCGGGGGTTCCAGGTGGTGTCGCAGGACGATCCCCGCTACCCGCACGGCGTCGGGCAAGTGATCGACGATCGCGAGCTCGATCATTCGTGGCTCAACAACATCGAAACGACGCCCACGCTGGTGCGCTTCCAGGCGGGCCGCGAAGTGGAGCGCGTGGCGGGCTGGGACCGCGACGGGTGGCGCCGCGTGACCGGCATTGCCAGGCTGGGCGAGGGACTCCCCGCGTTCCGGCCCGGGTGAGGTTCGCGCTCCCTCGAGCCCGGGGTGGCCGAGCGGCTGGAGGCGAAACACCGCGGGGGAACGCTCGCCTCGCGCAAGATCGAGTACCGCGAGGAAGACGACCCGGTCGAGGTCTGCTACGAGCGCGGCTGGACCGACGGGCTGCCGGTCACGCCTCCGACCGACGCGCGCGTCCTGCGCATGCTCGCGGGAACGAAGCGACGGCCCGACGAGCTCGTCGGCAGGATCCCGCCCTATCTCGGCCCGTGCACCGTCGAGAAGGTCGCGGTGAACGCCGTCATGGCCGGGTGCAAGCCGGAGTACATGCCGGTCCTGCTCGCCGCGCTGGAAGCCACGCTCGAGCCCGTCTTCACGCTGCACGGGGTGCTCGCAACGACCTATTTCTCGAGCCCCGTCATCATCGTCAACGGCCCGGTGGCGAAGGCAATCGGGATGAACTGCGGCATCAACGCGCTCGGGCAGGGCAACCGCGCGAACGCCACGATCGGGCGCGCGTTGAACCTCATCGTGCAGAACGTGGGCGGCGGCCGGCCGGGCGAGGCTGACCGCGCGACACTGGGCGCGCCGAGCAAGTTCACGTTGTGCTTCGCCGAGGACGAGTCCGATCCGGAGTGGGAGCCGTTGTCGGTTGCGCGCGGCTTCCCGCGCGGCGCCTCCACGGTGACGCTGTTCCAGGGCCACGGCGTGGAGGCATTCGTGGACCAGAAATCACGCACGGCGGAGGGGCTCGCGCGCTCCATGGCGATGTCGCTCGTCAAGATCGGGCACCCCAGGCTCACGCAGTCCGCGCGCGCGGTCCTCGTGCTCTCGCCCGAGCACTATGCGATCTTCCGCGAAGCGGGCTGGGACCGCCGGCGCATCGAGCGCGCGCTCTACGAGGCCACGATCCGTCCGGGCAAGGAGATCCTCGCGGGGCTCGACGGCGTGGGCGAGGGCGTTCCCGCGAGCCGCGCGGAAGAGCAGGTGCCGAAGTTCCACGAGGACGGATTGATGGTCGTGCGCGCCGGGGGAAGGGCAGGGCTTTTTTCCGCGATCCTGCCCGGGTGGCTCGCCGGCCGCAACCGGCTGGAGCTGCAGCCGGTCACCAAGGAAGTGCGTGTGTCGTGATTCGTGAATCGTGGTTCGAACCTTGAACCTTGAACTTTGAACTTGGGACCTTGAACGTGAGACGTGGAGGTGGCTTATGTGGATGAGAGATCCGACTGCCGAGACGACCGCCGTGAAGCGCCCGCGCGTGAAGCCGCCGGCCTCGCTCGAGGGGCTCACCATCGGGCTCTTCGACATCGGCAAGACGCGCAGCGACGAGTTCCTGAACCAGGTCGAGAAGCGCTTCGCCGAGCGCGGCCTCAAGGTGAAGCGCTTCGGCAAGCCCACGAATTCCAAGGTGGCGACCCCGGAGATCGTCCGGAAGGTCGTGGACGAGGCCGACGCCGTCCTGATCGCGCTCTCCGACTGAGGCTCGTGCACGTCGTGCAGTCTGCACGACCTCATGAATTTCGACAGCCGCGGCATTCCCGGCGTCTCGGTCGTCACGGAAGGCTTCACCGACGCGGTGGAAGCGCAGTCGAAGGCGCTCGGATTCGAGCCGGCGGTGCTGTACGTCCCGCACCCGATCCAGAACCGCACGGCGGAGGAGCTCGCGAAGATCGCGGATGACGCGGTCGAGCCTGCGCTCAAGCTGCTTACCGCATCCAAGTGATGAGTGATGAGGTGTAACTGTCGCAGCTTGATCTGAAAGTCAAGGTCCGCTTACGACCCAAAGCGGACGTTTAACATTCGGGTTCAGCGGCGGGCGCGGCCCGTCCGCTGCAACCCGTTGTTAGCCGGCCTCCGGCACACCGGCGAAGAAATCAACGATTCCAGTCTCCAGGGAATACTCGGCGCCTACGACGAGGAGCCCATCTCTCTGGATCAACCGCTCGAGAACTTCCGATCCGTGTCGCAGATGGCTTGCGGAGACGCGGACGTTGGCCCGAACGGCATGCCGGACCAGGGCTTCCCGGTCGTGCCTGAGTTCTGTCGCCAGCAACGCTTCCACGGATGGCCGAACACGGTCGACGATTGAACGCAGATTCCGCGACTGCTTATCCGTTGGCTGCTGAAGTTCTTCCAGGGTTGCGAGAACAGCCCCGCACTGAGAATGCCCCAGAACCACCACCAGCCGTGTGCCGAACCGCTCTGCGGCAAACTCGACGCTGCCGATTTGAGAGGAAGCGACGATGTTTCCGGCAACGCGGATGACAAACAGGTCGCCCAGGCCTTGGTCGAAGACGATCTCTGCCGGCACCCGCGAGTCGGAACATCCGAGAATGATGGCAAACGGCTGCTGGCCTGCCGCCAACTCGCTGCGGCGCGCCTGGCTCGTGAGTGTGTCGCTGCTTCGAGCGCCGGACACGAAGCGACGGTTCCCCTCTCGCAGGCGTTCGAGTGCTTCTCGCGCTGAGATCATCGACGCTTCATCATCGTCCGGCTAACATCGTGTTGTGCCGCGGGCCACGATGGCGGTTGATTTGGCACGACGCTGGCGACCCGTCTAAAACTAATGGGGTCGGGTTCACATTTCGCCCATTTCGCCGCAAAAAAGTGTACCCGACCCCATTTACACACGCGAGATTAGTGCAGGAATAAAAAGCCACGCGGCTGCGCGGCCAATGTCTGCTTTTGGCTGCGGACACTTCCCGTCAGATCTAGCCGTGGCTACTACAAATGAGGGAGTCGCTCGCGCGAAAGACCTGTCACCCCTCACCCATCACGCTTTTCGTACGCCTGCAGGTTCAGCCTAGTGAGGCGATAAATTCGACCATCTTCCGGCGCATCGCCGCGTCGGGCAGCCGGCCGCGCCCGGCATTGAGATTGTCCAGCATGTACTCCGGCTTGTCGGTGCCGGGGATCACCGCATTCACCGCCTCGCTCGCGAGGATGTACTTGAGAAAAAACTGACCCCATGTCGACGCGTCGAACTCCGACGCCCACGGCGGTACCGGCTTGCCGCGCACGGCGCGGAACAGGCGGGCGCGGGCGAAGGGCAGGTTGGCGAGGACGGCGGTGCCGGTTTCAGCAGCGACCCCCAGCAGCCGCTGCTCGACGCTGCGCTCGGCCATCGAGTAGTTGACCTGGATGAAATCGAGCTTCTCGGCCTGCATGATCTCGATCAGCCGCTCGTTGGCCCGCGCCTGGCTCTGGGAGTGCGTCACGCCGATGTAGCGAAACACGCCGCGCTCCTTCCACTCGCGCAGCAGCGCGAGTTGCGCGGCGATATCGTCGCGGTCCACGAAGCCGACGTTGTGGATCTGCATCAGGTCGATCTTCTCCGTGCGCAACCGGCGCTGAGATTGCTGCATTTCGGCAATCGCCCGGTCGCGGCCGGCCGCGCGCACCTTGGTCGCAAGGAACACCTTGTCGCGGACTTTCAGGTCGGCAAGCAGATCGCCGACGACGGTTTCGGCCGCGCCGTAGGACGGCGCCGTGTCGATCAGGCGCGCGCCGCCCGCGAGCAGCGTTTCGATCACTGCCCTCCGCTCCGCGCGCTCCCCGGCGTCGGCTCCGATGTCAAACACGATGGCGGTACCGAGCCCGACCACCGCGAGCCGCTCGCCGGTGCGCGGAATCGGACGCGTGAGCAGCGGTTTCGCGGCTGCAATGGCCGCGCCGGCAGGCGCGATCCCCAGCGCGGCGGCGGCGAGGCCGCCGGTCATCGCCAGCGCTTCGCGGCGCGTGAAGAGGCGGCGGGCGGGGTTGGTGTCGTCACTCATGTCAGCTTCCTTGTGTGGCAGGCGAGGGGATGGGGGCGGCACGGGATCCGGCCGCGTGTGTGCGGCGCTCGTGCACGCGGCCGAGCGCCAGGGCGAGGGCGAGCCATGCGGCCGTGACCGGCACGGTGGCGAGCGAGATCGCGCCGGGCTCCAGCCCGGCGCCGCGAAGCAGCGCGAACAGCCAGCCGCTCACCGCATCGCCGCCGCGGAACACCACGATGTCGATCACGTTCTTGGCCTTGTATTTTTCCTCGCGCTCGAGCACCGTGAAGAGCACCTCGCGCGCTGGGTTGGAGATCGCGAAGTTGGCGGTGCGCTGGGCGGCCTGGAATCCGATCACGACCCACAGCGCGGGCGCGACCCACAGCGCGAGGAAGCCGAGGCAGAAGACTGCCGGCAGGAAAGCCGCCGCCGGGCCGGAGCCGAAGCGCGCAATCAGCCGTCCCGTCGCCACGAACTGCACCAGCAGGGTGAGGATCCCGACCGCGAGGTCGATGGTGGCGAAGATGCGCGTGCGCACGGCGGGATCGTCGGACGCGGCGGCCACGATGTTCGCCTGCTGGAAATAGAGGAACGTGCCGGCGAGCGAGAGCAGCGCTACCCACAACGCGATGCCGGCGAGGTAGGGCGAGCGCAGCAACAGGGTAATGCCGGCGAGCCAGCCGCCGCCCAGTGGCGCGGTTTCCGGCAGCCTGGCGGGCGCGGCGCCTGCGGGAGGCTGCATCTTCAAACCCGGCGCCGCGGCCTCGAGGCGCAGCGCGCAGAGCACGGCCGCCTCGAGCAGCAGGGCGGCGATGATGAGAAGGTTGACGTGGCCAAGCGGCACCGCGAGCCCGACCGTTATCGCCGGTCCGAGCAGCGCGCCGGCCGAGCCCCCGGCGGCGATGAAGCCGAACAGCCGCTTGCCCTGCTCGGACGCATAGAGGTCGGCCATGAACGACCAGAACACCGAGACGGCGAACAGGTTGAACACGCTGATCCACACGAAGAACACGCGCGCGACGTGGACCGTGCCGATGTCGAGCGCCAGCAGCAGCCAGAAGATCGCGATGTTGGCGACGAAGAAATGGTAGACGAGGGGGATGAAACGCCGGCGCGGGAGCTTCGCGACCACGGCGCCGAACACCGGCACCACGGCGAGCATCACGAGAAAGGTCGCGGTGAACAGCCAGGGCAGGTTGCGCACGCCGCCCGCGATGCCCATCTCGTCGCGCAGCGGCCGCAGCACGTAATAGCCGGCGAGCAGGCAGAAGAAATACGCGAACGACCAGCACAGCGCGCGCGCTTCGCCCGGCCGCACGGCGACCACTCTGGCGAGCCAGCGGTGGGGCGCGGTATCGTTCATGGGCGTCATTCCCGCGAAGGCGGGAATCCAGCAAGTAACTCGCGAATGTTGGTAAGGACTCCCGGGCTCCCGCCAGCGCGGGAGCGACGGGATGATTTTCAGCAGCCTGTCAGGGCTTGAGACCGAGCGCCTGGCGCAGCTCGGCAGCGGTCATCGGCCGGCCGAACACCGGCGTGCCGTAGTCGAATTCCCGGGCGCGCGCGAGCCCGCCGACGATCACCGGCTCGTGGCCGGCGTCCCGCACCAGGCGGGCGGCCGTCTGCACCGCCTGCGCGTCGTCGCCCGCCAGCGGGATGCCGAGGCGCTCACCGGCGCGATGCGCGTCGTCGCGCATGCGGGTGTAGCCCACTTCGTTGTAAGCGCGCACGATCCGCGCTCCCGCCAGGAATTCCGCCGAGGCGATGCCGGCGCCCTTGGCGAGCGCTTCCTTCGCCATGTCCCCGTCGCGGCGGGGAATGGGGTTGCTCGCGTCGAGCGCGATCTTGCCCTTGATCTCGGCCGCGAGGTCGCGCCCGAGCCCGGGCAGCGCCGCGTAGGGCACCGCGAAGAACAGCACTTCCCCGAATGCTGCGGCTTCTTTCGGGGTGCCCGCGCGAGCGCCGGGGCCGATGCTCGCGGCGAGTTTCCGGTCGTGCTCGAGGTCGAGAGATGAAAACATGACCTCGTGCCCGGCCTTGACCCACAGCGTTCCTATCGTTCCGCCGACCCGGCCCGAGCCGATAACGCCGATCCGCAGCCCCTTGCCGGCGTCAGCCGCCCGCGCTCCGACGGGCAGCGCGGCGAAAAGCAGGCCCGCGGCGGATCGCAGAATGAGGCGGCGATTGCGTTGCATCGCGTCCTTTATTTTCATCCAGGCTCTCCCGCTGAGAGGTAGGGTTTGAAGCGCCGCAGCATACATCAAAAGCGCCGTGGATGACGGCGACTCCAGCGTAGTCCCGCGGCCGGGACATGTCGGCGGTTGACCGCTCCTCCGCCCCACTGGATACTTGCACCTTTTCGGCGGCAAGGAGCGGGTCATGGTACGGGTCGTGTGGCATGCGTGGGTTGCGTGCGCTACGGCAATGTGCTGCGTTTACGCGTCGGGCACATTAGCGCAGACCTATCCTGCGAAGCCGATACGCGTCATCGTGCCATACTCTCCCGGCGGGCCGGCCGACATCTACGCGCGCTTCCTCGGCCCGCGGGTGCAGGAGGCGCTCGGCCAGCCGTTCGTCGTCGAGAACCGTCCGGGCGCCGGCTCGATCATCGGCACGGATATCGTGGCCAAATCGAGCCCGGACGGCTACACGCTGCTGGTCATGTCGAGATGATGATCGACGCGATTACCACCATGGCGCCGATCGCGAAAGCCGGCAGGGTGAGGGCGCTGGGGACGAGCGGCCAGAAGCGTGCTGCAGTGCTGCCCGAGGTCCCGACGATTTCGCAAGCGGGCGTGAAGGGCTACGAGACCACCATCTGGATCGGGATCATGGCAGCGAACGGGACGCCGAAGCCGGTGATCGACCGGTTGAACGCCGAGATCACCAAGATCACCAGCCGGCCCGACGTGAAGAAAACGTGGAACGAGCAGGGCGCGGAGCCGATGAGGATGGCGTCCGCCGAATTCGAGAAGTTCCTGAACGGCGACATCGCCAAGTGGGCGAAGGTGGTCAAGGTCGCCGGAATCCGGGCCGACTGAAGGACGAAGGCAGAAGGATTAAGGACGAAGGCAGAAGGATGAGGACAGAAGGCAGAAGAAACCGAGGTCGCCGGTCACCGGTCACGAGTCACGAGTCACGCTTTTCAAGGGGTGTCGAGTGCGCCTGGTGACCTTCTCGGACGCGCAGGGCATGCGCATCGGCGCGCATGACGCGGCGTCGAACACCATCGTGGACCTCGCGGCGGGCACCCGGCTCCCGCGGGACATGAACGCGTTCATCGCGCTGGGCAAGAACGGGCTTGCCCGGGCGCGCCGCGCGCTGAAGAGCGGCGAAGGGCGCATCCCGGCAGGGAGCGTCAAGCTCCACGCGCCGATTCCCCGGCCCGCGAAGAACATCCTGTGCGTGGGCAAGAACTACTACGAGCACGCCCGCGAATTCCACGCGAGCGGGGTCGACGCGACCGGCAAGGAAGCGGTGCCGGCAGCGCCGGTCATCTTCACCAAGTGGCCGAACTCGGTGATCGGGCCGGGCGAGCCGATCCCGAGCGCCAACGATTACACCAACACGACCGACTACGAGGGCGAGCTGACGGTGGTGATCGGGGAAGGTGGGCGGAACATTTCGCGCGAGGACGCGTACGACCGCGTTTACGGCTACACCATCATCAACGACGTGACCGCGCGCGAGCTGCAGAACGTGCACCGCCAGTGGTTCCTCGGGAAGAGCCTGGACGGCTACTGCCCGATGGGCCCGTGCATCGTCACCGCCGACGAGGTGAAGGACGTCACCCAGCTCCAGCTCGTCACCAAGGTGAACGGCGAGCTGCGGCAGAGCGCGTTCGTGAGCCAGCTGATCTTCGACATCCCCGCGCTGATCGAGACGATCTCGCGCGTGATGACGCTCGAGCCGGGCGACCTCATCGCGACGGGCACCTGCGCCGGGGTGGGCATCGGTTTCGATCCGCCGCGCTACCTGAGGAAGGGCGACGTGGTGGCGGTCACGATCGAGCCGATCGGCACGCTGGAGAACCCCGTCGGCTGAAAGAGAGCCGCCAAGGCGCCAGCAACATCAAGACAGAATTGAACCGCCGGGATGGCGTGGACGCCAGGAAAAGCGCGCTTGAGGATGCCGGGTTCAGCCGCCAGGTTGCGCATTATCCGTGACGCTTCATCGGTCGCGTCTCAGCGGTCACGCCCCATCAGTCACGCGTCATGAAGCTTGTTCGTTACGACAGAAACGGCGCGGTGCGCACGGGGGCGCTCGATGGCGAGTTCGTCGTGGATCTGCTCGATGCCTGTCCGACCGGGACAGCAACGGGCGTGATCGCCGCGCTCGCCGACATGACGCGGCTCATCGCGGCGGGCGAAGACGGGCTGAAAGCCGCGCGCGCCGCGCTGGCGAACGCGCAGAAGGCCGGCGCGGGGCGCGTGCCTCTCGCCAAGGCGAGGTTGAAGGCCCCGCTCGACCCGGCGCTGATCCTGTGCAGCGGCGAGAACTACTGGGACCACCGCGACGAGAAGCCGGAAGTCACGCGCAAGGACCCGGAGTTCTTCCTGAAGACCGGGCTGGGCGTGGTCGGCCCCGAGGAAGACATCGTGCGCGACGAGCGGGTGACGAAGAAGCTCGACTACGAGACCGAGCTCGCCATCGTGATCGGCAAGCCCGGGCGCCACATCCCGCGCGAGCGGGCGCTCGAGCACGTGTTCGGCTACTCGATCCTGAACGACGTCACCGCGCGCGACCGGCAGGTGACGCTGCGTCCCGACGGCTCGTCCGTCTACAATCTCGGCCCGGGCAAGAACTTCGACACCTGCGCGCCCATCGGACCGTGCATCGTGACGCGCGACGAGATCGCCGACCCGCAGGGCCTCGCGCTCAAGACCTGGGTGAACGGCGAGCTGCGGCAGAGCAACTCGACGGCGAAGATGATCTGGGACTGCGCGCAGTTGATCGAATTCTTCTCGACCTTCGTCACGCTGCGCCCGGGCGTCGTGATCTCGACCGGCACGCCCGGCGGGACCGCCTGGGGCACCGATCCCGAGCTCGGCGGCAAGAAGCCGATGCGGAGGGACGTGATCGCCCCGAAAGGCTACCTGCAGGCCGGCGACGAGGTGGTGTGCGAGATCGAGGGCATCGGCCGGCTGCGCAACCGGGTCGCTGCCGCGTGACCGCGATTCCCCCACATTCGGCGGATTCGACTGTAGAATTCCCGCACGACAACGATGAGGAGGGCGCCATGAGACTGCACCGTTTGACCTGGATGCTGCTCGCCGCGCTGTTGCCGCTCGCGGCTGCCGCGCAGAAATACCCGTCGCGGCCCGTTACCTTGATCGTGCCGTTCCCGCCGGGGGGCATCGCCGATCTCACCGCGCGCCCGTTTGCGCCCGCGCTGGAGCGCGTGCTCAGGCAGCCGGTGGTGGTCCAGAACCGGCCCGGCGCCGCGGGCGCGACCGGCGCGCAGGCCGCGGCGATCGCCCCGCCCGACGGCTATACGCTGCTCGTCGCGCTCGTCAGCATTTCGAGCGCGCCCGAGGTGGACAAGCTCTTCGGCCGCACGCCGATCTACACCCGCGACCAGTTCGTGGGCATCGCGCGGCTCAACGCCGATCCCCCGATCATGGTGGTGCATCCCTCGATCCCCGCGAAAAACCTGAAGGAGTTCGTGGCGCTCGCGAAGAAGCGCCCGGGCGAGATGATCTTTTCCTCCTCGGGGCCGTACGGCGCTTCGCACCTGCCGTTCGAGATGTTCCTGCAAGCGGCGGGGCTCAAGATGCGGCACCTGCCCACCACCGGCGGCGGGCCGGCGATGACCGCGGTGCTCGGCGGGCATGCCGCGACATGGGCGAGCCCGCCGGGAATCGCCTCGCCGCATCTCAAGGCGGGAAAGGTGAACGGTTTCGCCACCTGGGGCGGGACGCGCCTGCCCGATTTCCCGAACATCCCGACGCTCAAGGAATCCGGTTACGACGTGGAGTATTACCTCTGGACCGGGTTCTTCGCGCCGAGGAACGTGCCCGCCGACGTGTTCAAGACGCTGCGCGAGGCGACGCGCCAGGCGGTGCAGGACCCGGACTTCAGGAAGGGCATGGAGAAGATCCAGACCCCGATCGCCTACCAGGACTCCGACGAGTTCAAGGCCTGGTGGGACAAGGACGCCGAGAAGATCGCCGTGGCGGTCAAGCGCATCGGCAAGCTCGAAGCGAAATGACGGAGAACGAGGAGGAATCATGTCTGCACGTATCGTAAGCGGCGTCGCCGCCGCACTCGCCGCATGCGCGGCGCTCGCGCAAGAGCCTTTCCCCGCCCGGCCGATCACGATGGTCGTGGCGTTTCCGCCCGGCGGCGTGGCCGACATCACCGCCCGGCCGACCGCCGCGGCGATGGAAAAAATACTCAAGCAGCCGGTGACGGTCACCAACCGCCCGGGTGCCGCCGGTGCGGTGGGCAACTCCGCGGTGGCGAACGCCAGGCCCGACGGCTACACCGTCCTGATGGCGCTTTCCAGCATCTCGGTGATCCCGGCGGCGGACGAGCTGTTCAACCGGAAGCCCGCCTATTCGCTCGACCAGTTCGCGCCGATCGCGCTGATTTCCGCCGATCCGACGATACTGGTGGCGCACCCGTCACTGCCGGTGAAGACGCTGAAGGAGCTGGTTGCGCTCGCGAGATCGAAGCCGGGCCAGCTGTCCTTCTCGTCCTCGGGGATCTACGGGGCGCTGCACATGCCGATGGAAATGTTCCTCTACGCAGCGAAGCTCAAGATGCGGCACGTGCCGACCGCGGGCGGCGGTCCCGCGATCAACGCCATCCTCGGCGGGCACGTCGAGCTGACAGCGGGCGGGCCGGCGGCGATCAGCGGCCACATCAAGGCCGGGAAGCTGCGACCGCTCGCGAACTGGGGCGCGAAGCGAATTCCTTCGCTGCCCGACGTCCCGACCTTCAAGGAACTCGGCTACAAGGACGTCGAGTACTACATCTGGGCCGGCATGTTCGCGCCGAAGGGCACGCCCGAGCCGGTCATGGCGGTGCTGCGCGATGCGGCGCGCAAGACGGTCGCGGACCCGGACTTCAAGAACGCAATGGCCAAGGTGAGCTCCCTGGTCCAGTACATGGATGCCCCCGACTTCTACCAGTACTGGCAGGCCGATGCGAAGCGCCTCGCCGCGCTGGTGAAAATCGTGGGCAAGGTTGAAGCGAAGAAATAATCCGCGCGGCCCCGCCTTCTGGCTACCCGAGAGCGTTGAATGCCGGAATCGAACGAGACACCGAAGGCCGCGCCGCGCGGGCTGCGCAACGACCAGTTCTCGGGGCTGATGCTGATCGCGTTCGCGCTGTTCCTCGCGTGGGAGAACCGCGCCTACCCGGTCGGCACGCTGTCGGAGCCCGGGCCGGGTTACCTGCCGCTGATGCTGGCGATCTTCCTGGGCTCGATGGGGCTCATCGTCGCGATCGCAGGCGGCAGCTCCCCGCTGCTCTCGGCGATGAGGTGGCTCGAGGCGCGGCGGGCGGCGCTGATCCTCGGCCTCTGCGGGCTGGCGGCCTTCGCGCTCGAGCGCATCGGCTACCGCCTGACGGTCATCGCCGTTCTCATCATCCTGCTCGGGCTGGTCGAGCGCAGGCGGCCGTTGCTGGTCGCCATCGTCTCCCTCGGCTTTGCCTTCCTTTCCTACTACATCGTGGGCGACCTGCTGCTGGTGCCGCTGCCGCGCGGGCCGTGGGGGTTCTAGGAGAACGATGAATGCAGAGTGGTGAATGATCAATGATGAATGAACACCATTCCGCATTCTGCACTCTGCACTCGTCACTGATTCTTTAATGGCTGAGACGCTCCAAAACCTGCTGCTCGGCTTCTCGGTCGCGCTCAGCCCGCAGATCCTGGTCTATGCCTTCGCGGGCTGCATCATCGGCACGCTGGTGGGCATGATGCCGGGACTGGGGCCGCTCGCCGGGATCAGCCTGCTGCTGCCCGCTACTTTCGGGCTGAACCCGATCATCGCGGTCGTGCTGCTCGCCGGCGTCTACTACGGCGCGATGTATGGAGGCTCCACGACCTCCATCCTGATGCGCATCCCGGGCGAGGCAGCTTCGGTGATGACCTGCGTGGACGGCTACGCCATGACCCAGAACGGGCGCGCGGGCCCGGCGCTGGCGATCTCGGCAATCGGCTCATTCGTTGCCGGCACGCTGGGCGTGTTGGCGCTCATGCTGCTCGCCCCGACGCTCGCCGCGTGGGCCCTGCGCTTCGGGCCGCCGGAGTACACGGCGCTGCTGCTGATGGGGTTTTTCATCCTCGCCTACATGAGCGGGGGATCGGTCCCGAAGACCCTGGCGATGGCGGCGCTCGGCCTCATCTTCGGCATGGTCGGTATCGACACCATGACCGGCTACACGCGCTTCCAGTTCGGGGTGATCGAGCTGGGCGACGGCATCGGCATCGTGCCGGTGGCGGTGGGGCTGTTCGGCATCTCGGAGATCCTGCTCACGGCGGGCGGGGCGGAGCCGCCCAAAGTCCAGCGCCCGAAACTGAGGCAGCTCGTCCCGTCCGCGGAGGAATTCAGGCTCTCGATCGGCCCCATCGGGCGCGGCAGCCTGCTCGGCTTCCTGATCGGCATCATTCCGGGCTCGGCCCATATCATCTCCTCGTTCGTGTCCTACGGCATCGAGCGCCGGCTTTCGAAGCACCCCGAGCGCTTCGGACAGGGGGCGATCGAAGGCGTGGCCGGGCCCGAGTCGGCGAACAACGCCGCGGCGACCGGCGCCTTCGTGCCGATGATGGCGCTCGGCATCCCGACGAGCCCGATCACGGCGGTGATGATCGCGGCGGTGATGGTGCACGGAATTCTCCCCGGCCCCACCATGATCCAGCAGCAGCCGGAGCTCTTCTGGGGCTTCGTGGCGAGCATGTACGTGGGCAACGTCGTGCTGCTGATCCTCAACCTGCCGATGGTGGGGCTGTTCGTGAACCTGCTGCGCATCCCCTACGCCTACCTCTATCCGTGCATCCTGTGCTTCTGCCTCCTCGGCGTCTACGCGGTCGCGAACAGCGTGGTGGATGTCTGGATCATGCTCGCGATGGGCGCGATCGGCTACGGCCTGCGCAAGTTCGGCTACGATCTCGCCCCGATCGCGCTCGGGCTCGTGCTCGCGCCGATGCTCGAGCTCTCGGTGCGCCAGTCGCTTGCGATGAGCGCGGGCGACTACCTGATCTTCGTGGAGCGGCCGATCGCGGCGACCATGCTCGGCCTGGGCCTGCTCATCATGCTGCTCAGCCTGAAGCCGCTCATCAGCAAGGGCAAGGACTGGCGCGCGAGCGTCGGCCTCGAGAGCGAGCGCAGCTGACAAGGGCGGTGAATGGTGAATGGTGAATGGTGAACGGACAACACAACCGTGCCTCTGGCACGGGTCGCCAGCACGCTGCCAGATGATCTCGACTCACCACTCACCACTCACGACTCACGCCGTTCAAGCGACGAATCACGGATCACGGATCATCGCGGGCGCGTGCGCGGCGCTCGCGCTGTGCGTTTCGCTCAGCGCGCGCGCGGGCGAGATCCAGAGCGGCGGCCCCTACGTGCCGACGCCGCAGACCGTCGTGGACGCGATGCTCGAAGTCGCGAAGGTCGGGCCGCGCGATTTCGTGATCGACCTGGGCTCCGGGGACGGGCGCATCGTGCTCACCGCGGCGACCAAGCACCGGGCGCGCGGCATGGGCGTGGAAATCGAGGAGGAGCTGGTCGAGCAGGCGAACGCGTCGGCGCAGCGGCTCGGGGTCGCGGACCGCGTGCGTTTCCGCCGGCAGGACGTGATGGACGCCGACATCAGCGGCGCGAGCGTGGTCACGCTCTACCTGATGCCGGGCCTGATGCAGAGCCTGCAGCCGAGGCTGCTGAAGGAGCTCGCGCCGGGCACGCGCATCGTGTCCCACGATTTCAACTTCGGCAACTGGGAGCCCGACAGGAAGGTCGAGGTGCGCACGCCGGAGAAATACGGCAACCCCGGGGATTGGGTCTCGAACGTGCTGCTGTGGATCGTGCCCGCGGCGGTGGAGGGCAAATGGTCGGGCGAAGCCGGCGCATTGCGCCTCGACCTGCGCCAGCGCTACCAGCAGTTCACCGGCACGCTCGCGCGCGGCGGAGCGGAGTGGAAGGTGCGCGGGGGTCGCATCGAGGGCGCGCGCATCCGCTTCTCCGTGCCGCGCGCCGACGGATCGGGCCGCGATCTCTACACGGGCGTCGTGAAGGACTCGCGGATCGAGGGCGAAGTGCGCGGTGAAGGCGGGACGGTGACCGGGCGCTGGAGCGCGACGCGCGTGAAATGACGGGCCAGCGCGCGCCCGGTTTCGCCTTCCTGGTCGGCGCGCTGCTTGCCGCCCAGACCCTCGGCACCATGGCGACCATGATGCTGCCGGCGGTCGCGCCCAAGGTCGGCGAGACCTACGGCGTCAGCGCTTCCCTCATCGGCTACCAGGTGAGCCTGCTCGCCGGCGCGATGCTGATATCGCTGCTCTTCGGCAGCCGGCTCTCGCTGCGCTGGGGCGCGTGCCGCGTGCAGCAGGCCGCGCTCGCGCTGCTCGTCGCGGGCTCGATCGTGGCGATCCTGCCGCACGTTGCGTTCGTGTTTTCGTCCGCGCTCGCGCTCGGCCTGGGCTACGGGCTGCTCACCCCCTCCGCCTCGCATCTTCTCGCCCGCTATACGCCCGCCGATCGGCGCAACGTCATTTTCTCGTTCAAGCAGACGGGCGTGCCGCTGGGCGGCATCGGCGCCGCCGCGATCACGCCCGTGGTCGCCGTGAACTTCGGCTGGCAATGGGCGCTCGCGGGCAACGCGCTCGTGCTATGCGCGCTCGTGCTCCTGCTCCAGGCGGGGAGGCCCGGCTGGGACGACGACCGCAATCCGGCGGCGCGGGTCGCGGCCAGCCCGTTTTCCGGCATCGCGACGATCTGGAATCATCGGGCGCTGCGGCTGCTCTCGATCTCGGGCGGCTGCTTCGTCGTCGTGCAGATCTGCCTCTCGACCTTCACGGTGGTGCTGTTCGCGGAAGACATGAGGCTCGGGTTGATCGAAGCCGGATTCGTGCTGACCGCCTCGCAGGTGGGCGGGGTCACGGGGCGCGTGTTCTGGGGCTGGCTCGCGGACCTCACGCGGAACTGCTTCGCGGTGCTCGCGGCGCTGGCGGCCGTGATGCTCGCGGCCTGCCTGGCGGTGCTCGCCGTCACGCCGGGCTGGCCGCTCGCCGCCTCGTGCGCGCTGTTCTTCGTCATCGGCTCGACCGCGAGCGGCTGGAACGGGGCGTTTCTCGCCGAGGTCGTGCGGCTTTGCCCGCGCCACGAGATCTCGAGCGCAACCGGCGGCTCGCTCGTGTTCGTGAACGTGGGCAAGATGCTCGGGCCGATCGCGTTCACCAACGCTTACCTTGCGAGCGGGAGCTACGCGCTCGCGTTCGGATTGCTCGCGCTGCCGGCGGGAGCGGGGCTCGCGTGCGTGCTGGCGGCGCACCGGGGCGAGCTGCGCAGGGCGCCGGCGCCCGCGCGCTGAAAACGATAAGACCATCTCTCGCCGCGCGGCAGCGCGATAAAGGTAGTAGTGCTGCAGCACCCGCGGCACGTAGCT
>Ga0073934_10002383_pt1 | contig 39519 bp, 40 predicted proteins | sample LarsenN4metaG_FD_76834 | JGI IMG/M metagenome (GOLD analysis project Ga0073934, IMG submission 76834) | Hot spring sediment bacterial and archeal communities from British Columbia, Canada, to study Microbial Dark Matter (Phase II) - Larsen... ... | reverse complement strand
TTCGACGATCATTTCCTCGTGGGGCTCAAGGTCGGGCGCGATGGCTATGTATTCCACGACTTGGCCGTTCGGCAGCGCAATTTCGTGCGGCTCCCAGCCTTCGTCTTCGGTGAGCACGGGCGCGCCGGGTCGCTTCACGCGCAGCGCGAAGTAGCCCCGGATCTGATTGCAGCGATCGACGAGCACAACGTTGTCGTTCACGACGACGCCGATGGCGGCGATCACACCCAACCATGAGAAGAGGGCAAAGCTGATGCCGAACATCAAGTGGCCGACGAGCGCGCCCACCATCGCGAACGGGATGACGCAGAGGATCATCGCCGGCTGCGCATAGGAGCGGAAGGTCACCGCAAGCAGGAAATAAATGCCGGCGAAGGCGAGCAGCAGCAGCTGCATGAATTGCTGCATGAACTCGGCTTGGCCTTCCGCCTCGCCGATGGCGCGGCGCGAGACTGTGCCGAAGCGCGCCTCGAAGGCGGGCCAGTACTCGCGGTCGAGCGTGCGCATGATCTCCTGGCGCGCCTCGGCGTTCACGAGATCGGCCGTGACCAGGATCGAGCTTTGCCGCTGGCGCCGGTCGAGGCCGGTGACGCCGGGCGCGAACTCCCAGGCGGCCACCGAGGCCAGGGGCACTTCGCGCCCGTCGTTGGTGCGGATGCGGAAGGCGCCGAGACTTTCCAGCGTGCGCCGGTCGTCGCGCGGATAGCGGACGTACACGCGGACATCGTCGCCTTCGCGCGGCAGGCGCTGCACTTCTTCGCCGAAATAGGCCTGCCGTACCTGGCGGGTGACGTCGCTCAGGGTGATGCCGAGTTGCTGGGCGCCCGGCAACAGAGTGAATCGCAACTCCTCGTTCGCCGCGTCCTGGCTGTCGCGCACGCTAGTGACCGCGCTGAACTGCAGCAGGCGCGCTTTCAGGTCTTCGACGGCAGCCTCGAGGTCCTCCTTGTTCTCGCCCAGCAGCGCCATTTCGATGCGCGGGGAATCCGAGCCGGAGAGGGAGAAGCTGATCTCGTCCGCATCGGGCACTTCGCCCAACAGCTCTTCGAGCCGTTCGGTGACCTGCCGCGACCGCAATTGCGGTCGTGTCTCGGGCGGCGTGAGGCCGACATAGGCGCGGATATTGTTCTCTTCGATCGATTGGCTCCAGGAGCGCACGACGCCGCGCGACATGGCGCCGGTGTTGCGGTCTTCCACCGCCACGTCCGCGGTTTCGGCCTCGAGCGCACGGCGGGCTGCGTCGAGTTGTTCGGCCACCTGCTCCATGCGCGAGAAGGGCGTCGTCTGCGGCAGCGCGATAGTGGCGACCATGAAGTCGCCCTCGACTTCCGGCATGAAGGTCTGCTTCACGCGCCCGGTCGTCATCAGGCCAATCGCCAGCACCATGATGACGGCGAACACGGACCAGGTGAGGTAGCGATAACGCACGGCCAGCCGCACCAGCGGCGCATGCAGGTTGTTCGCAACCCAAAGCACTGAATGGGCGCACTTCTGTTGCAGCTGCATCAGGCGGCTGACGAACGTCCGGCCATCGGGATTGGGCTTGGTGACGTGCGCGAGGTGCGCCGGCAGGATGATGAGACTCTCGATCAGCGAGAACACCAGCGTGGACATGACGACGATCGAGATCGCGCGCGTGAACTGGCGCGCGTCGCCTTCAATCAGCATCCATGGGCTGAACGCGATCATGGTCACGAACACGGAAGCCATAAGCGGCTTCAAGACGAGCTGCGTCGCCAGAATGGCCGCGTCGGCGCCGGTGTGCCCGCGCTCGGCCCTCTCATAGACCGCCTCGCCGACGATGATCGCGTCGTCGACCATGATGCCCAGCACCAGAAGGAAGCCGAACACGCTCATGAAGTTCAGCGACACGTCGACGTAAGGCAGAATGAAGAACGAGCCGGCGAACGCCGTCATGACGCCGAGCGTGGCCCAGAACGCCACTTTCGGATGCAGCGTCAGCAACAGCAACACGAAGATGAGGAAAAAGCCCTGCAGCGCGTTCTGCAGCAGGATGCCGACCAGCGCGTTGTAGTCCTCGGCCTCGTTATAGATCGTCGTGATCTGCACGCCTTGCGGCGCCTCCGCCCGGAATTCCTCGAGCGCTTCCTGCACAGCCTCGTTGGTCTGCCAGATGTTGAAGCGGTCTCCGGTCTGGATCGTCACCAGGGCCGAAGGTTCGCCATTCATACGCGAGTAGAGGTTCACGTCCTGGAAGCCGTCATTGACGGTGGCGACATCGCCAACGCGTACGACGCCGCCGTCCGGGGTCTGACGAATAATGACGTTCTCGAAGTCCAGTTCAGTGTCCGCGAGCGCGCGCGCCTGCAGCGTGAACGTGCCGTCGGCGGTGCGCACCTGTCCCGCGCCGGCATTGATCGAATTGGAGCGAACCGCGCGCGCCACTTCGTCGAACGTCAGGCCCCAAGCCTGCAGCGCCGCTTCGGACACTTCTATCGACACTTCGGGCGTGCGGGTGCCAACGACGATCGTGTTTGCGGCGCCGGGCAGCAACGAAAGCCGGTCGCGCAGTCGTTCGGCGGTGTCACGCAACGCGCGTTCGGCCACTTGCCCGTGCACGCCGATAATGATCGACCAGTTGCGCCCCACCTGGCGCGAGACCTGGATCGGCTCCATGCCCTGCGGCAAACCGCTTATGGAGGCGACGCGGGAACGCACTTCCTCCGTCATCGCGTCGATGTCGGCGGAGGGCTGGGCGATGATGTTGACCCAGCCGAAGCCTTCGCCCGAACGCGAGCGCACCCAGTCCACGTTGTCGAGGTCGGCCGTCGCCTCCTCGATGCGGACGATGACTTGGCTTTCCATGTCTTCCGGGCTGGCCCCCGGCCAGAAGGCCTGAACGTAAACGGCGTCGCCCGCGCCGGCCGGCCAGAATTCCTTCTCCATGCGCATGAAGGAGAAGACGCCGGCCAGGGCGGCGAAGATCATGAGCAGGTTGCCGGCGACGGGGTTGCGTCCCCACCAAGCGACGATGCTTCTCAACATGGGCCGTCTCCTGAGGGCGCGTGCGCCCCCAATTAGTCGCGAATGTCCAGGTTCTGCTGCTCAGCGTTGGCCGGCTGCGCCGCTGTTTCGCCGGCGCGGTCGATCGGCGTCACGGCCATGCCTTCGCGCGGCGAAGTCAACACGGAAACGACGACCCGTTCGCCATCCGCGACGCCTTCGCGAAACAGCACTTCATCGGCTGTCGTCTGCGCTGGACGCACCTGGCGCACGTCGATCGTGTTGTCGGACGTTACGACATACACGAACTCGTTGCGCTTGAGCGCGCTGCGGGGGGCGGCAACCAAGGTCTCACGGCCAGAGCCTTCGATCCGCGCCGAGACGAACATGCCGGGAGCGAGTGGGGACGTTTGGCGCGTCGCGAACGGATCGCGCACTTCGATCGTGCCATAGACAAGACGCGTGCGCGGGTCGACTGACGCCTCCGTGCGCACCAGGCGGCCTTCCCAGGTCATGATGCGCCCGCCCAGGACATTGCTCACATGAGCGGCAGGGCCCGGATTGGAGGCGTTTGCGTTGAAGCCGAGCGGCAGGCGCAACGAAGCGAGATCGGAGTCGGTCAGCGGGACGCGGATTTCCATCGTTTCCGTGCCGAACATCACCGCCACGGGTGAACCGGGGCCGACATAGTCGCCGACATTGGCGCGCCGTTCGCGCACGCGGCCGGTGAACGGCGCGCGGATGTTGGTTCGGGCAAGATCGAGTTCGGCCGACCGCAGCGCGGCCTGCGCCGCCGCCAGCGCCGCACGCGCCTGCGCCAACTGCGGTTCGCGCACGGCGAGCGGAGGCGGGTCGCCGCGGCCAAGCGCCTGCCAGTCCTGCCGCGCCAGCTCGGATTCGGCTTCTTCGCGCGCCAGCGCTTCCTCGGCTTGCGCCACCTGACTGCGCGCACGCACGACCGCGAGCTGATAGTCGGCGCCATCGACGCGCGCGAGGGTTTCGCCCTCGGCGAACGCGCCGCCTTCCGCGAATTTCGGGCTCACCCAGACAATGCGGCCGGCCACTTGTGCAGCCAGCGTCGCCTCGTACCGCGGACGCGCCTCGCCCTGCACGTTGATGGCGATCGTGGTCGGTCGCGCATGGGCGACTGCGAACTGCACGGCTGGCGGATGCGGCGCGGCGTTCTTTTCTTCCGGCCGCGGCGCGGTCACCGCCATGAGCACGAACAAACCGATGCCGGCTGCGATCACGACCACAGGCGCCGCAAAAATCAGGATCTGCTTGACCCGGGTCCAAAGGCTTTTTGGCTTGTCCTCGTCGGTCGCAGCTGAGGTCTGGGTCAGCATGTTCAGGTCCATCTTGTTCATGGCGCCACTTCCCGGTCTTCGTCGATGCCGCCCGTCCGGGCGCCGCCGCCAAGCGCGACGTGATAGGTGATGCGGTTGGAGACACGCGCTGCGCGCGCCGTTATGAGCCCGCGCTCGGCGTCGATGCGACGCGTATAGGCGTCGATCAATTCGAACAGGGTCGCAACGCCGCGCGAATACTCGCGTTCGGCCAATTCCTGCGCCGCGCGCGCTTCTTCGGCGGCCACCGCGAACTGTGCTTCGCGGACGTCGAAGCTCTGGTCGGCGCTGATGGCGCCTTCAACCTCCCGCCACGCGGCGATCGATGTGCGCACGTAGTCGGCCGCCGCAGCGCGGCGGTCCGCGACGGTTGCGCGGGATTCCGCCAGCAGCGCCCCGCCTTGAAAGATCGGCATGGTGAGGCCAGCGACGAGGTTGGAGATCATGTTGACGCTGTCGTCGACGTCGCTGACCTGGGGATTTGGATTTGTCGCCGGATCGGTGCTGATGCCGGCCGATCCCGTGAGCGTGAGGCGCGGCAACATCGCGGCGCGCGCTTCATGGATGCGAAAGCCGGCTGCGCGCATGCGGCTCTCGGCGGCGAGCACGTCGGGCCGGCGCTCGAGCAGGTCCTCCGGCGCGCCGGCCGCCGCAATCGGCGCCAACAGCGGCAGATCGCCTTCCGCGCGCAGCGTGCCGTCCGGATAGCGGCCCATCAGTTCCTGCAGCCGGCGCGAAGCAATGAGCAGCGCATCCTGAGCCTGCGCCTCGAAGGCGCGCGCGGACGCCACCTGGCTGCGCGCGGTGCGCAGCGCCAGGGACGTGGCGATGCCCGCGTCGTAGCGCCGCTGCGTAAGATCGAGCGCGCGCTCGCGCGTCTGCAGGTCTTCTTGCGCCAAAGCCAGCAATTGCTGCGATTCGATCAGGTCCACCCATGCCTGCGCGGTCTGACCGGCTACGGACAGGCGCGCGCCGTTCAGATCTTCTTCAGCCGCATCAGCACTCAAATCGGCGGCGAGCGTGCGGGCGGTGAGGCGGCCCCAGAGGTCGATTTCCCAGCTCGCGATTACGCGCGACGTCAGCATATCGGCGCGGATACGGTCGCTGGTGGCGGTCGGCGTTTCGGTGCGCGTGCCGTCGAGGCCGACGTTCAGATCGGGAAGGAGATTGCTGCCGAACGCCCCGCGCGCGCGCCAGCGCGCCGCACGATACCGGGCTTCGACGGCCTGCAAATCCGGGCTGCCGGCGAGCGCTTCACGCGCCAGCTGGGACATTTCTGACGAGTTGAGATCATCCAGCCAGGTCGCCGCCGGTGACGCGGCAAGCTCGGCCGCCCGCTCCGCGCCGATGGCATCGGCGGCGACGTAGGCATCCGGCTCCGGAGGCAGATTGCGCCCCGCGCAGGAGCCGACCACGGCCATCAGGCCGAGACCGATCAGGAGCTTTCCCCGCTGTTTCATTCGTCCCTCGAAGCTCGGCCTGACTACCTCCCGTCCTCTCGAAAGTCAATAAATCTGTATTGATTTTCGATAAAGTACCGAGCCAGGGGAGACCAGTCGCGTTCTGGCGACACTGGCTGTGATGCCGGACCCTGGCGTTTTGGATGCGTTAACTGCGGGTTGGCTGCGCCGGCGATCGGGAAAAGGGTATTTTGGCGTGGATGACTCGGGCGCTTGCTGTGCGATGGAGGTTGGACCGCCTGCCGGCTGTGGGATGGGCGGCGATGCTCACGGCCGCGATCGCCTTTGTGTTCGCCTTTGTCGTGAGCCCAAAAGCCACCCTTCTCATGCTTCTGGCGGGGGCGGCTTGCTTCTGGGCAATTCGGGAAGCGCGCCGTTACGTGATTGCGCCGCGGGCGGCGAGTTCGAGCGGCCCCGTTGGGCTCGCCGAACTTGCGCCGTTGTTGGAAGCGCTTCCGGACCCGGCCCTGCTGGTCGACGAGCAGCGCCGCATCGCCGGTTCGAACGCTGCCGCGCGCCGGCAGATGTCGTTCGAGTCGAGGGGCCAGTTTCTAACCTCGGTAATCCGTCACCCGGATGTGCTGGAAGCCGTGCAGGCGGCCATTACCGGGGGCGAGACGCGCGCGGTCGAATATGAAACGCCGACGCAGGCTGAGCGGCACGTGCGTTGCGACGTGGGACCCGTGAGCTGGGGCGCGGATCGCGCCGCGCTGATGGTTTTTCACGATCAAACCGGCAGAATCAGCACCGAGCGCATGCGCGCCGACTTTCTCGCCAACGCAAGCCACGAGCTCCGCACGCCGTTGGCGTCGCTGACGTTGCTGATCGAAACGCTATCAGGTCCGGCGCGCGAAAACGACGCCGATCGCGATCGCTTCTTGCAGATGATGCAAGTTCAGGCCCAGCGCATGCGCAGACTGATCGACGATTTGCTCTCGCTTTCACGGATCGAACTTGACGAGCATGTACCGCCGTCCGATCGCGCCGACCTCGCCGCTGTGGCGCGCGAAGTCGTCGATACGCTCAACGCGGTCGCCGCCGAGCGCAATGTGCGACTCAGCCTGAAGGCGCCCAGCGCCAGCGCGCGTGTGATCGGCGAGCGTTTCCAACTCGCGCAGGTGATCCAGAACCTGATCGACAACGCGATCAAATACAGTCCCGAAGGCGGCGAAGTTCGTATCGAAATAGACTTAGCCGGCGATCGGGAAGATGCGGTCGCCCGGGCTGGCCGCCGCTGGGAGGACGCCGGCCGGGCCGCCCTGGTGACGCCGGCGCCGGCCGCCAACCGGTCGTATGCGTACGTGCGGGTTGAGGACGACGGACCCGGCATCGATCGTCTCCATCTTCCCAGGCTTGGGGAACGCTTCTTCAGGGTTGAGCGCGAGCAAGGCCAGGAACGGGGGGGAACTGGCCTCGGGCTGGCCATCGTCAAGCACATCGTCAACCGCCACCGGGGCGGATTCCTGGTTGAAAGCGAGCCCGGCCGCGGAACGGCGTTTGCCGCCTATGTCGAATCGGCCGGGGAGGATTGAGCCGTCGCAAGGACGCGGTTTCACATCACTGTCACGAAACATCCCTAGACGAGGTCGCGGCGATGGCGGTCAAGCGCTGCTCGCCCCGAGGGATAGAACAATGGAATTTGCCGGCGTCGAACGAGGCTCTGCACAGCCCATGACCATGACAGCACCGACACTTCGCTCCGACGCCGGCACGATCCTGGGCGGCCCGACCAAAATCAGCGCGCGCGACGTCAATGTCTTTTACGGCGAGAAGCAGGCGCTGTTCGACGTGTCGATCGACATTCCAGACCGCGCCGTGACGGCGTTCATCGGCCCGTCCGGGTGCGGCAAGACGACGTTCCTGCGCTGCTTCAACCGCATGAACGACACGATCGATGGCGCGCGCGTGAGCGGCTCCATCCTGATCGAAGGCAAGGACGCTTACGCCAAGAACGTCGACCCTGTCGTGCTGCGCACGCGCGTCGGCATGGTGTTCCAGAAACCCAATCCGTTTCCGAAGTCGATCTATGACAACGTGGCGTACGGCCCCCGCATCCACGGCATGGCCAAGTCCAAGGCGGACATGGATCGCATCGTCGAACAATCGTTGCGGCGCGCCGGGCTTTGGCAGGAGGTCAAGGACCGGCTCGCTCAGCCCGGCACCAGCCTGTCCGGCGGGCAGCAGCAGCGACTGGTGATCGCGCGCACTGTCGCCGTCAATCCGGACATTATCCTCATGGATGAGCCGTGCTCGGCGCTCGATCCCATCGCCACCGCCAAGATCGAGGAATTGATCGACGAACTACGGGAGAATTACTGCATCGTCATCGTCACCCACTCGATGGCGCAGGCTGCGCGGGTGTCGCAGAAGACGGCATTCTTCCATCTCGGCAAACTGGTCGAGACAGGTCCTACCGAGGAGATCTTCACCAACCCTCGCGACTCGCGCACGCAAGACTATATTACAGGACGGTTCGGCTGATCGCGGCCGAGCCGCAAACGAAGGCGAGCATGGCCGAGCATACTGTCAAGGCGTTTACCGAGGAGCTGGACGCGCTTACCCAGGAGGTGGCGCGGATGGGCGGGCTCGCGGAGGCGGCTGTCAACGATAGTTTGGTCGCCGTGGCGCGCCGCGATACCGATCTTGCGCAGGCCATCATCCAGCGCGATCTGAAAATCGATGCGGCGCAACGCGAGGTGGAGAAGCGCGCGATCAAGCTCTTCGCGCTGCGTCAGCCGATGGCCAGCGACCTCAGGGTCGTGCTCACCGCCTGGCGCATCGCCAGCGAGCTGGAGCGCGTCGGCGACTTGGCCAAGAACATCGCCAAGCGCACGCTGATCCTCAACCAGGCCGAGCCTATCCAGCTCACCCGCTCGGTGGAACGCATGGGAACCATCGCCGCCGCGCACCTCAAGCAAGTGCTCGATGCCTACGCCAATAAGAACGTTCAGGCCGCCATCAATGTCTGGAACAGCGACGACAATATCGACGCGCATTACAATTCGCTGTTCCGTGAGCTGCTCACCTACATGATCGAGGACCCGCGCACGATCAGCTCCTGCGCGCACCTCCTCTTCATCGCCAAGAACCTCGAGCGCATCGGCGATCACGGCACCAACATCGCCGAGTACATCCACTTCCTCGTCACCGGCGAAGAAATCGCCACGCAGCGCCCGCGCGCGGATGCGGAGTCGGACTGACGCCATGGCCAGGCCCACGCACGTGCTTGTGGTCGAGGATGAGGACGCTCTTGCACAGCTGCTCAAATACAATCTCGAGAAAGAAGGCTATCGCGTCACGACCGCCGCTGACGGCGAAGAAGGATTAATGCTGGCGGAGGAGAACCCGCCCGACCTCGTGGTGCTAGACTGGATGCTGCCTAAGGCGCCGGGCATTGAAGTGTGCCGACGCCTGCGCGCGCAACAGAAGACGCGCAACACGCCGATTGTGATGCTGACCGCGCGCATCGAGGAAAGCGATCGCATCCGCGGGCTCGACGTCGGCGCCGATGACTACCTGACAAAGCCGTTTTCAATGAATGAATTGCTGGCGCGTTTGCGGGCCGTGATGCGGCGCATCAGGCCCGCCCTCGCCGAAGACAAGGTGCAGTGCGGCGACATTGTCATGGACCGGGTCGCGCACCGCGTGAAGCGCGGACAGCGCGAAGTGCATCTCGGCCCGACCGAATTCCGCATCCTCGATCACCTGATGCAGCATCCGGGGCGCGTGTTCAGCCGCGAGCAATTGCTCGACGCGGTATGGGGCTCCGACATCTACGTCGAAGCGCGCACGGTCGACGTGCACATTGGCCGCTTGCGCAAGGCGCTGATCGTTGGCGACGAGCCCGACCCGATCCGCACGGTCCGAAGCGCCGGCTACGCACTGGAGCCAGGCGGAGCCTAGCCCGCTTTTTTTGCAGAATCCCCGCTTGATTATGCTTCGGACGCGGCGAAAATTTCGCCCCGGGGAGGGGATCCCATGAAACTGATAGGGCCGGTTATCGCAGCGGCGTTGCTGGTCGCGCCCGGGGCCTTTGCGCAGTCGCTGCCGGTAGAGGTTTTTGGCCGCCTTCCGGCCGTCGACGATGTGGCAATCTCACCCGATGGGCGGCGCGTCGCGGTGGCGGGAAGCAATGCAAGCGGGCAATCGGGAATCATAATCAGACGACTCGATGAGGCAGACGATAGCCGCCCTTGGGGGGTGGGAGAGGATATGCAGCTGCGGTCCGTCAGTTGGGCGGACAACGAGCGTGTCAGCTATCTGCTCACCCAGACATTTCGCCCCGGCCAGGTGTTGCCGCCTGGAATGTACTTCCAGGGCAGCCCCCGACGCGTTGTCTATTTTCGCTGGGGCGCCATCAACATCACCGAGGGCGAGGTCCGCGCACTCACGACGAACCCCGAAAACGAATGGGCGGATCAGGGCGCCAGCCTCATAGCGCCGATTGAAGGCGATCCCGGCTATGGTCGCATGATTGGGCGAAGCCAGAGCCTCTACCGATCCAATTCGGTGCTGTACCGCGTGCACCTCGATAGCGGGCGCGTGCGCCCGCTCATTGTCGCGGGCGTCAACGAAGACACGGTCGATTTCATCCTCGACCGGACTGGCGCCGTCGTTGGCCGCCTCGATGCAGATGAAGCGACCAATCGCTGGCGCCTTTTCACCTACGATGGCGAGACGCCGAGATTGCTGCTCGAGGACGTCTCGCGTTTCGGCGACACGATTTCGGTGGTGGGCCTAATGCCCGATGGCCGTTTCGCCGCGCTGGAGCCTAATGAGGCTGGATACACGACGCTGTACGCGATTGACCGCGCCTCGGGCGAACTTCAAGCGGTGCATGAGGTCGAAAACGCCGACATCGAGGCTGCCCTTGTCGATCCTTGGACGCGCGAAGTCATAGGGGTGACATGGATCGCGGTCGAAACGGAGCAGCACTTCTTCGATCCCACGCTTCAGCGCGCGCGCGAGGCTTTGATTGCCGCTCTTCCCGAAGGGGCCGCCTCCCGGCTCGTGACCTGGTCCCAGGATCGAACGCGTTTTATCGCTTATGTCGAGCAGGGCCTGGACGGCGGGGCCTACTACCTGTTCAACTTGCCGGATCGGAGCTTGCGCCTGCTCGCGCCTCGCTATCCGGAGTTGATGCGAGCGCATCTGGGCGAAAGGCAATCGATCACTTACCGCGCCCGCGACGGCACGCGCGTGCCTGCGTATCTGACCCTGCCGGCTGGAGTCGAAGCGCGCAACCTGCCGCTCGTGCTCCTCGTGCATGGCGGGCCGCATGCGCGAGACACCATGGATTTCGATTGGTGGGCGTCTTTCCTGGTGTCGCGCGGCTACGCCGTGTTGCAGCCGAATTTCCGCGGCTCGTCCGGATATGGCGCGGCCTGGGAAGAAGCTGGCCGCCGCCAGTGGGGCGCCTTGATGCAGACCGATGTGGAGGACGGCGCGAACGCGCTTGCGCGCGCGGGCATCGCCGATCCGGCGCGCACCTGCATCGTCGGCGCTAAGTACGGGGGATATGCGGCGCTTGCGGGCGCAACGCTCACGCCGGATCGGTATCGCTGCGCCGTCTCAGTCGCTGGCGTTTCCGATCTGCCGCTGATGCTGCTGCAGAGGGAGCGGCAGACGGGCGACGACAGCGTCACATCCGACTGGTGGCGCGCCTCCATCGGCGACCGCGAGGAGGACCGCGAGCGCATTCGTGCGGTGTCTCCCGTGTTTCTCGCGGACCGGGTTCGCATCCCTGTTCTCCTGCTTCACGGCACGGACGATTCGGTTGTTCCGATCGATTAATCGCGCCGCATGCTGCGCGCGCTGCAGGAAGCCGGTAAGGACGTTCGCTTCGTTGAGTTGCGCGGAGACGATCATTGGCTGTCGGATGCGCCCACGCGCATCCAGATGCTGCGCGAGATTGAGACGTTTCTGGCGCAGCATTTGGGGCCGCAGTAGCGTCGCCAGATCGCCAGATCGCCAATAGCCAAATCGGCCCGCGGCTGGCGATTTGGCGACTGGCGACTTGGCGACTGGCGTCTACTCAGTGCCGGCGATCCCAGCGGTTTTCGCGCCGATCCCAGCGGTCCTCGCGCCGGTCCCAGCGATCCTCGCGCAGATCGCGAATGTCCTCGCGGGCGTCCCATACGTCCTCGCGTTGATCGCGCCAGCCGCCGTCATGCAATGCGTCACGGATATCTTCGCGCACGTCGCGCCGGTCCTCGCGGCGGTCCCAGCGGTTTTCGCGGCGGTCCCATCGGTTTTCGGCGCGATCGAACCGGTCCTCGATCCGATCCCAGTTGTGCGGATGCGCGGCCGCCGGCGCCGGCGCAGAGGCGAGCGTGACAAGCCCGAGCGCAGCGGCGAGCAGAATCTGTTTCATGTCCACATGCTCCTCTGTCCCTCCTCAGCTTGAACGGAGGAGCCCAGCGCTTCCGTCGTGGCCTGGCGCGATGGACGAGGGTTCAGCGCATCGCTATATCGCGCGCTCGCAACAGGACGGACCATCCATGGCGGCTCAACCCGCGCAATACATTTTCACCATGCAGGGCCTCACCAAGGCCTATCCGGGCGGCAAGAAGGTGTTCGAGAACATCTGGCTGTCCTTCTTTCCCGACGCGAAGATCGGCGTCGTTGGCGTCAACGGCTCGGGCAAGTCCACGCTGATGCGGATCATGGCCGGTCTCGACAAGGACTTCACCGGCGAAGCCTTCCCCATGGCCGGCACGAAAATGGGCTACCTGGAACAGGAGCCGCAGCTCGATAACGCGCTCACCGTGCGCGAGAACGTCGAAGCCTGGTGCGAGGAAAAGAAGCTCGTCACGCGCTTCAATGAGGTCAGCCTCGCGGTCGGAGAGAACTACACCGACGAACTGATGGAGGAGATGACCAAACTGCAGGAGCAGATCGACGCTGCCGACGCCTGGGACATCGATTCGAAAATCGACATGGCGATGGACGCGTTGCGCTGCCCGCCGGACGACTCGCCCGTCGACAAGCTCTCCGGCGGCGAGCGCCGCCGCGTCGCGCTTTGCCGTCTGTTGCTCTCCAAGCCCGACATGCTGCTCCTCGACGAGCCGACCAACCACCTCGACGCCGAAAGCGTCGCTTGGCTGCAGCATCACCTCGAAAACTTCCCCGGCTGCGTCATCCTCGTGACGCACGATCGCTACTTCCTCGATCAAGTGACGAAGTGGACGCTCGAACTCGATCGCGGCAAGGGCATTCCGTACGAAGGCAATTATTCGGCGTGGCTCGAGGCCAAAGCCAAGCGTATGGCGCAAGAGGAGCGTGAATCCGAGGGCCGCTCGAAGGTGATGTCACGCGAACTCGAATGGGTGCGCCAGTCGCCGAAAGCGCGGCAAGCCAAGAGTAAAGCGCGCTTGCAGCGCTACGAAGAAATGGCCGCGCAAGCGGAGCGCGAAAAGCAGACCTTCGCCACCATCCAGATTCCACCGGGCCCGCGCCTCGGCCAGAACGTCATCAGCTTCGAGAATTTGAAGAAGGGCTATGGCGACAAGCTCTTGATCGACGGGCTCACCTTCAAGCTGCCGCCCGGCGGCATCGTCGGCGTCATCGGGCCGAACGGCGCGGGCAAGACGACCTTGTTCAAGATGATCACCGGCCAGGAAAAGCCCGACGCCGGCAAGATCACGATCGGCGACAGCGTGAAGCTCGGCTATGTCGATCAATCGCGCGACGCGCTCGACCCTAACAAGAGCATCTGGGAAGAGATATCCGGCGGCCTCGACATGCTGCCGATCAACGGCCGCGAAGTGCCGTCCCGCGCCTATGTCTCGAGCTTCAACTTCAAGGGCGCCGATCAGCAAAAGAAGGTGGGCCTGCTCTCAGGCGGCGAACGCAACCGCGTCCACCTCGCCAAGACGCTGCTGAAGGGCGCCAACGTACTGTTGCTCGACGAACCCACCAACGACCTCGACGTCGAAACGCTGCAATCGCTCGAAGCCGCGCTCGAAGACTTCGCCGGTTGCGCCGTCGTCATCAGCCACGATCGCTGGTTCCTCAACCGCTTGGCCACCCACATCCTGGCGTTCGAGGGCGACAGCCACGTCGAATGGTTCGAAGGCGACTTTGACGCTTATGAAGAAGACAAAATGCGCAGACTGGGCGTGACGGAAATCATCCCGAGCCGCATCAAGTTCCAGAAGTTCGGGCGTTGACGTTGCGATCACCATGTGGCCCGTATGGGTTTGGCCTGAAACTGGGTGCGACATCGGTGCAGTTGTTCTTAAGCCACGCCGCTGAGGACGCTCGAATTGCTTCAGCATTAAAGCAGCTGATCGAGCGTTGCTCGTTCAACAGAGTATCGGTTTGGTTCTCAAGCGACACGTCTCCGGCCGGCGGCGTGACACCAGGAAGCCCCTGGTTCGATCAGCTTGTCGACAGAATAAACTCAAGCGCTGCGTTTCTTGCACTGATCACGCCGATGAGCGCGAGAAACCCCTGGCTGCACTACGAGGCGGGGTGTGCGGCGACGAAGAAGATTCCCATTATTCCGATTGTCGCGGGACTGTCCGTGACCGGAGTCGGACAACCGCTCAACTTGTATAATGTTCAGAATGTCGCGCAGCCTGAAGGGCTGAAGCAATTTCTGATGCGGTTCTACCAGGCGCATGACATTCAGCACGATGCTATGATGTTAGAAGCGCCGATCCAGCAAACGATACGGGAGATTACCGCGGCGCTCGATTCGCTGCGTAAAGAGTCAGAGCTCGGGGACGGCGACGACATCGAGAAGGTAATGCGCCTAATTGATCGGCGTTTTATGGATCTAATCGAGCATTTGCCGAACTCCAAGGGCAGCCAACGAACTCCTACATTCAACGTGGCTGCAATCGTGACCAGCAAGGGCAAGGTTCTCGACCGCGTGTCTCTGGACGTGTCTGACTCCGATACACTGCAGGATGTAGCCAATGCGTTATACTTCAAGATCGAGAAGTATGTGGAACCATACAAGTACCTTGAGCAGTGGTTGGTTCGCGACAGAACACTAGGCGTGAACCTCATCATGAGAGATTTCTTGGCGCACGTCCGGGCGGATGCTGTGATCAAACCCGGCCACGAGTATGAGATCATCCTGCTTTCTAGACCGTACGATGCTTCGAAAGGCGACAATCAAGGATTGTTCGGCTGACACCTGCTTACACGGGAATTGAATTGGCATCATTTGATGCTATATTCCGTGCATGAGAACCACGCTCGCCCTTGACGACGACCTCCTCGCCGAAGCCGAGGCCCTCACCGGCGTCGCGGAGAAGACCGCGCTTGTCCGCGAAGCCCTGAAAGCGCTGATCGAGCGCGAATCCGCCCGCCGTCTCGCGCGTCTTGGCGGCAGCGACCCGAAGGCGAAGGCGGCGCCACGCAGGCGCCCAGGTTGATTGCGGTGGTTCTCTGCAACCTTCCCCCTCCCCTAGAGGGGGAGGGGGCCGGGGGGTGGGGTGACGCGCTATACACACGGCGAGGAGCGCCGCTCCGCTCGCGCGCGCTGGCGACGAAAACGAAAAGTTGCACCCCCACCCCAGCCCCTCCCCCCTCCAGGGGGAGGGGAGGCGAAGCCGCATGATCCTGGTCGACACCTCGATCTGGATCGACCATTTCCGCGCCGCCGATCCACAGCTCATCGCGCTGCTCGATCGCAACGCGGTGCTGACGCACCCCTTCGTGATCGGCGAAATCGCGCTGGGCAACATCGCCAGACGCGACGATGTGCTGAGGCATCTTCACAACCTGACCGCAGCCGTGAACGCGTCGCACGCCGAGGTCATGATCTTCATCGAGCGCCACAAGCTCGCAAACACCGGCTTGGGCTATGTCGATGCCGCGATACTGGCGTCGACGGCGGTCACTGCCGGCGCAACCCTCTGGGCTCGCGACAAGAACCTGCGCGCAGCGGCGGCGCGGTGCGGACTGGCCGCAAGAAAACTGAGCTGAACGAAACAGACATGTTCGCCGGGTGGCGCGCGCGTAATTAGGATTTCGTTCACCACAAATCAGCAGCCTTGGACGCGTCAGCGTCGTTGCGCATCCGATCCAGCGACGGCGCAAGCGGGAGAGGGACAATGCGCAAATACGCCGCGCTGCATCGCCACCTCAACAAACGCAACGGCCGCCCGGAAATGCTCACCTTCGAAGATATCGAGCAGCTGATCGGCAAGCCGCTGCCGCAGAGCGCCTACAAGCATCGCTCGTTCTGGGCCAACGACAAGCAGGATCACCACAGCCACGCCCGCGCCTGGATGCACGCCGGCTATCGCGTCGCCTATGTCGACCGCGATCAGAAGGTGATCCGCTTCGAACGCACGCGCTAAGGCAAAGCCGCGGCTTGGGAGCCGCGGCCTGCTCTTGTCGCAAAGTCAGTTCAGGTTAAGTCGCGCGCCGAACGCGAAATTGTGGCCGGAGTGCTCCCACTCAAGCGGGCCATCCGAAGGGTCTTCGAACGTGTCCTGGTAGCGATATTCGCCGAACAGGCTCCATGTATCGCCAAGCGGCACGCGCACGCCGCCAATCAGTTGATAGGCGGCGACTGTGGCTTCGCGTTCGGTCCCGCCGCTTGGTTCGTACGTCACCCACGCGGCGCCCAAGCCGCCGCCGACATAAGGCGTCAAGCCGCCCATGGCGAAGTTATAGGTGAGGTTCGCCATGAGCCGATACTCGTGCGTGTTGTTGGGATTGCAACAGGAGTATTCCATCTCGTTGTAGGAAAATTCGCCCTCGATATCCCAGTTGCCCCATATCGACTTGCCGATGGCGGCGCCTGCGTTCCAGCCGTCGTCCATATCGTAAGTGCCGCCGCCCCAACCGAGATCGTCCTGCGTGGTGATCCCCGCGCTGCCTTCGATATACATGTCGGCCTGCGCAGTATTGAGCGGCAGGCCCGCCATCAGCGCGGCCGCGCTCGCCAGTCCCAGCAGCTTCTTCATGGAGACCCCCTTGTTTCGGGATATGCCATCCGCAGCGGATGGTCTTCGGGCGAACACTGTAAGCTCTGGAGCTTATGCAGCTACCGCAGATTTGCATGGCCGCGTCGATTGTGACCGAGCGAGCCGAGGTGTTGCGCCTATGCACCGCTGCTTGCCTCGATTGCTGCCATTGGCTTTGCTGCACCGCCACTGAAGGGGATTCGCGATGATCGGAATGCGGCGCGCGGCTGTTGCCGTCGTGGGGGCGATCTGTTGCCTGGCAGCGCCGGCCGCGAGCGAGGAGGGGATGTGGACCTTCGACCGCTTCCCCGCCGAGCGCATGCGCGCGGAAATGGGTTGGGCGCCGGATGAGGCTTGGCTCGACCGCGTGATGGCGGGCGCGGCCCGCTTGCCCGGATGTTCGGCCTCCACTGTGAGCGCCGAGGGGCTCGTGCTGACCAACCACCATTGCGTGATCGCCTGCGTGACGGCGCTTTCGACAGCCGAGGCAAATTATATCGACGCAGGCTTCATGGCGCGCACGCGTGCGGAAGAGCGCCGTTGCCCAAACATGTCGGTGCAAGTGCTGACTGGCATTTCCGATGTGACGCAGCAAATCGACGCCGCCACGGCGAACGTCGCGCCTGAAGGCTTCGCCCAAGCGCGCGACGCAGAGATCGCGCGCATAGAGCAGAACTGCACGGCCGGCGAGCGCCGCTGCGAAGTCGTGACGCTCTATCAGGGCGGGCGCTATTCGCTGTACACCTATCGCAACTATTCCGATGTGCGCCTCGTTTTCGCGCCGGAGCATCGTATGGCCGCCTTCGGCGGCGATCCCGACAATTTCAACTTCCCGCGCTATTGCGTGGATTTCGCATTCTTGCGCCTTTACGACGGCGACTCGCCCGCGGCGACGTCTCAGCATCTGTCGATGCGTTTCGAGCCTCTCGCCGAGGACGAATTGGTGCTGATCGCCGGCAACCCCGGGCGCACGTCGCGTCTGCGCACCACAGCCGAGCTGGCCTTCGAGCGCGACTTCAACCTGCCCTGGCAAATCGCTTCGCTTGCTGAACAGCGCGGCCGGTTGATCGCCTATGCAGCGCAAAGCCCTGACCAGGCCCGCATTGCTTCGAGCACGCTGCAAAGCGTCGAGAACGCCTTCAAAGGGCTCTCCGGGCGCCGCCAGGCGCTCGCGGACGGCGCCGGCTTTGCGCGCGTCGCGGCGCGCGAAGAGGATTTGCAGACCCGCGTGCGGCGCAATCGGGCCGCGGCGCGCGAAGTCGGCGAGGCGTGGGCCGAGATCGCCGAAGCGCAGCGGCTCTATCGCGGACTATTCTACCGCTATCAGTATCTCGAAGCGCGCGCCGGCGAGCGTTCGCTGCTGTTCGGCTGGGCGCGCGATCTGGTGCGCGGCGCCGCCGAACGGCAGCGGCCGAATGGCGAACGCATCCCGCGCTATGCGCAAGCGCGGCTCGCGACGGTCGAGCAGGGGCTGCGCGCCGAGCGGCCGGTGACGCCAAGCTTCGAGGAATTGCACCTCGCGTTCTGGCTGTCGAAACTGCGCGAGCATCTGACGGTCGACGATCCCGCCGTGCGGCGGATCCTGGGCGCCGAAAGCCCCGAAGCGCTGGCGCGGCGGCTGTCGCAGTCGAGGCTCGCCGATCCCGCTTACCGCGTCGCATTGTGGGAAGGCGGGGCCGAGGCGATTGCGGCGTCCGACGATCCAATGATTGCATTCGTCCGCAGCTGGGACGCTGACGCCCGCGCCGTGCGCGGCGAATATATCGAACGCGTCGAAGGCCCGGTGGCGCGCGCGCATGAGCGCATAGCGCGGGCGCGTTTCCGTGCATTCGGCGAGAGTCAGTATCCCGACGCCACGTTCAGCCCCCGCGTTTCCTACGGTCGCGTGCGCGGCTGGACGGAGCCGGACGGGCGCGTAGTCGCGCCGTTCACGCATGTGCGCGGGCTCTACGAGCGCGCGACCGGCGCGCCGCCGTTTCTGCTCAGCCAACGCTGGATCGGCGCGCGCGATCGGCTCGATCCGGACACGATTTTCAATGTCGCGACCACGACCGACGTCATCGGCGGCAATTCCGGCAGTCCTTTGCTCGATCGGGAAGGGCGCGCCGTGGGCGCCGTGTTCGACGGCAATATCCACTCGCTGGGCGGAGAATATTTCTACGACGGCGCCCTCAATCGCAGCGTAACCGTCTCCGCCACGATCATCCGCGCGGCGCTGCTCAACGTGTACGGCATGGACGCGCTGGTGGCGGAGCTGGAACGCTAGACTAACCCAGCGCGTCGTTGATGAACGCCGTCTGCCGCGCGATCGAGGCGAAAGTCTGCTGTGTGGGAAACGCGGTGAAGCCGTGACAGGCGCCCGTATAGATGTCGAGTTCGGCCGGGTTGCCGGCGGCGATCCAACGCGCGTGCATGAAAAGGCTGTCGTCCAGCAGCGCGTCCTTGGTCCCGACGGTGAAAAGGGCGGGGCAAAGGCCGTGCAGATCGGCGTAGAGCGGTGAAATGTGCGGCGCGCGTTTTTCCTCCGCGCTGAGTCCCGGCAGGAAGGCTTCGCTGAACTTCTCGATGTCGAGCGTGCGCAGCACGAGCCGCTCTGTATTGCCGAAGGCGCGCGCGCTCGGCGTCATGCCGCAATCGAATACGCCGTAAACCAAGTTGGCGGCGCAGAATGGCCTAAGCCCATGCTTGTCGCGCAGACGCAGCATCGTCAGCGCCGACAAATGCGCCCCCGCGCTCTCGCCGCCGATGGCGAGCGCCTCGCCGCCGAAGTCGCGGATGTTTTCCACGACCCAAAGCGCGGCGGCTTCGCAATCGTCCGGACCCGCGGGAAAGGGATTTTCAGGCGCCAGCCGATACTCGACGCTGACCGCCGTGAGCCGCGTTTCGTCGGCAATGCGTTCGAGCAAACGATCTTGCTGATCGGCGGCGCCGAGCGTGTGCCCGCCGCCGTGGATGTGCAGGTAAGCGCCACGGGATTTTTCCGGTGCAATCACGCGCAGCTGAATTTTGCCGCTGGGTCCGTCGATCTCGATCCAGCGCGCGCGCTCGGATTTGGCCGCCGCCGGAAATATTCCCTCGCCGCGCGCCCGCGCCGCGCGCACCTTGGCGGCGCCCACCACCCACCAGTCCGGCATGTTCGCCATGGCCGCGACGATCGCCGCGTTGGCGCTTTTCGTTTCCGGGGGGATGGCGTCTTCGCTGAAGAGCTTAGGATCGAGATGCGACGTCATTTCAGCCCGCCCATTTTCCGGATCGCCTTCCACTCATCCGCCGTCACCGGCTGCACGGAAAGGCGCGCCGCTTTAACCAGCACCATGTCCTTGAAGGCTTTGTCCGCCTTGATCGCGGCCAGCGTCACCGGCGATTTGAGCGGCTCGACCGCCCTTAAATCGACCGCCACGAACGAGCCGTCCTTGTGAGTAGGATCCGGGTAGGCTTCCTTCACGACCTCGCTGACGCCGACCACGGCCTTCTCATCGCCCGTGTGATAGAAAAGGACCTTGTCGCCCTTCTTCATGGTCTTCAGGTGCGTGCGCGCCTGGAAATTGCGCACGCCGGTCCATGTGTCGACGCCCTTCTTGACGTGTTGATCCCAGGACCACGCATCGGGTTCGCTCTTGACCAGCCAGTACGCCATCAGTTCGCCGCCGGCGCGGGCGCCAGGCCAAGCGCCTCGATGCGGATGCTGACGTCATCGCCGATCAGCTGAGTCCCCGTCGTGGAGCCCCAGACGCTGCGCCGCAGCGTGCCGGTCGCTGTGAAGCCTGCGGCTTGGCGCTGGTTGTTCGGCAGCGGGCCGAGACGATTGAGCCGCACGTCGAGCGTCACCGGATGGGATTGCCCGAGCATGGTGAGATCGCCCGTAACCTCAGCGCGGTTCTCGCCGACGAGGCGCACGGCCGTGGAGCGGAACTCGATGGTCGGGTGGAGGGCGGCGTTCAGCCAGCGTTCGCCACGCAAATGTTCGTCTCGCGTGTCATTGCTAGAATCGATACTGCCGACTTGAATGGTGGCGCGCACGGATGAATTGGCCGGATTGGCCTCATCGAGCACGACTTCTCCCGAGACAGTCTCGAACCGGCCGAGCACATTGTTGAAGCCGAAGCGCTCGATGGTGAAGGCTACCTGCGTGTGCGCGGGATCGAGCGTGTATGTGACCGGTTCGGCATGGGCGGCGCCCGCCGCACATAGGGCCGCGGCAAAAAGCAATGCTCTCATCGAAGTCCCCCTTGAATCCGTCCGCCCGTTGTGTCCGAACCGGCGCCGCTTCGGACTTTACCGCGCAGCGCGCCGCTGGCTAGTCGTTTGAGACGTGCGGCGGCAGCGCGCCAATCGCCGAGCCGCCGTGCGCGCTTGATCTCGCGGCAAAGCCACGTAAAACCTCGCCCCGGCATGAACGCAGCGCTTGAAGCAGAAGGCCTCGTCAAGCGCTACGGCGTGCGCACGGCGGTCGACGATCTGAGCTTTTCCGTGCCACGAGGCGCCATCTATGGCGTGCTGGGCCCGAATGGCGCCGGCAAATCCACCACCCTGCGCATGCTTGTTGGCGTGCTGCGCCCGACCGCGGGAAAGATCGCCCTCCTTGGCGGGCCGGTGACGCGCCAAACCTTGCAGCGCGTCGGCTATTTGCCAGAGGAGCGGGGGCTTTACCGCGGCATGAGCGCGCGCGCGGCCATCGCCTATCTGGCGCGTCTCAAAGGCGTTGCCTCGCGGCAGGCGTTCAAGCGCGCCGACCAGCTGCTGAGCGATCACGGACTCGGCCAAGTCAGGCGCAAGAAAATCAAGACGCTGTCCAAAGGCATGGCGCAGAAGGTTCAAGTGCTGGCCGCCATCGCGCACGAGCCCGACCTCATCATTTTCGACGAGCCCTTCTCGGGTCTCGATCCGGTCAATCAGCGCGTGCTCGAAGAGACCATCCGCGCCCAGGCCGCGGCTGGCCGCACGATCCTGTTTTCCACGCACGTGATGGAGCACGCCGAGCGTCTTTGCGACCGCATTCTGCTCATCGCCAATGGGCGAAAGGCGTTCGAAGGAACGGTGCGCGACGCGCTGGCGCTGGCGCCGAGCCTTGCCGTGATCGAGACGGATGGCGCCTACGACATCGCTCCTGTGCTCGCGCCGCGAGGATTTGAGTGGACCGAGGAGCAGGGCGAGCACGGCAACCGCCGTTGGCGCGTGCGGCTGAAGAACGGGCATGGCGCGCGCCAGCTCCTGGCAGCATGCGTCGAGGCTGGGGCGCCGCTCACACTGTTCGAGCCTGCCCGCGCCAGCCTGCACGAAGCCTTCGTCGCCCTTGTCGGCGAAGATGGCGCGAGGGCTGCGCAATGAGCGCGATCTTCCTGGTCGCGCGGCGTGACTACCTTGCCTATGTCGGCGCCTGGGGCTTCTGGCTCTCGCTTATTCTGGCGCCGCTCTTGATGGCCGCGCTGATGTTCGCGCCGCTCTTGCTTGCGCGCGCGGAGCCGCCGCGTGTCTTGGCAGTCCTGGCGGAGCGGGCGGAAGACGCGGCCACGGTGACGGCGGCTTTCCGCGACCTTGCGCGCCGCGACGCGCGCCGCGAGATCGCCGCATATCTCGATGCGGCGGCGCCAGCGGTCGCAGCCGAAGCCAAGCAGGCGTTCGACGCCGCGACTGACCGCGCCGCCGCGATCGCCGCAGCGCGCGCCGTCGTCGCCGAGCGCATGCCGCAGGCGCTGCGCGCCTTTCCGGCGCCTTCGCCGCGCTACATCATTGTCGATCCGCCCGCGGGCGCCGTCGAGGCTCTGCGTCCCTACCTCGACGGATCGCAACTCTTGCCCGATGGCGGCAATCTGTATGGCGCGCTGAACATTCGGCGCAGCGCAGGCGAGCCGCTGATCGAATACTGGAGCGTCAATCTCAGCCATGACGAGCCCTCCAACATCGCGCGCGCGGCCATGCGCATGGCCATGCAGCGCGAAGCGCTGGCCGCCCACGGCCTCGATCCTGCCGAGGCCGACCGGCTCAACGCCTTGGAGCCGCGCGTGGCGCAATTCGATCCTCGCCCCGCGGCCGGGGGCGAGCAGGTCACGGTGCGCGACCGCGCGCCATTCTATGCCGCCATCGCGCTCGCGTTCATTCTCTGGAGTGTCGTTTTCTCCGTCGCCAATATGCTGCTGACGGGCGTGATCGAGGAGAAGTCGAACAAGATCCTCGACACGCTTCTCACCAGCGTGACGCCGCTGGAAATGCTGATCGGCAAGCTGCTCGGCGTCGCCGCCGTCAGCGCCACGCTGTTTCTGTTCTGGGGCGCGCTGGGAGGAGGGCTTCTGAGTCTCGCCGCCGAACAGGCATCCGTTTCCATATTCGGCCAGGTCGCCGCCGCCTTCCTCGAGCCGCGCCTGTTGATCACGTTCGGCGTTGGCTTCGTCGCCGGCTATCTCATGTATGGCGCCATCTTCCTCGCGCTCGGATCGCTCTGCGAGTCCATCCAGGAAGCGCAGACCCTGCTCGGCCCCGTCGCCCTCGTTCTTGCGATGCCGATGATGCTGATCACTCCCGCGCTCGATAATCCCAACGCCCCGATCATCGAGGCCGCCAGCTGGATCCCGCTGTTCACGCCGTTCCTGCTGCTGATCCGCGCGCCGGCCGGCCTCAGCTGGTTCGAAATCGCCGGGCAAGGCGCGCTGATGCTGCTCGCCGTGGCGCTCGTGCTCTTTCTTGCGGCGCGCCTGTTCAAAGCCGGCGTCGTCAACCAGCTCAGCGTGTCGACCCTCTTCCGCCGCAAGGCCAAGGGCTGAAGGCGACATCGAAGCGATACGACAACGGCGGGGCCAGCGCAGCGTCGGCCAGTATTGCGGCGAGCCAGGCCTTTACTCCGCCGCTATAGCCGCAGGCGCGCGCTGCGGACCGCGGATCAGCCGGCCCGGATGGACGCCGAGATATTCGCCGTTGCGGAACGTCGCCTCTCCCGACTTGATGGTGCAGTCATAGCCTTCTGCCTTCTGCAGCAGCCTGCGTCCGCCCGCCGGCAGGTCGAAGGCCAGGTACGGCCTGCCCAGCTTGATCTTGTCGAGATCGATCACGTTGATGTCCGCGAGATAGCCGGGCGCGATGACGCCGCGGTCTTGCAGCCCATAGAGCAGGGCGGTGTCGCGGCATTGTCGCTTCACCGCGTGCTCCAGGCTGATGCGCTTGCCTTTGCGGCTGCGCACCCAGTGCTGCAGCATGAAGGTCGGCGAAGCTGCGTCGCAGATTGTGCCGCAATGGGCGCCGCCGTCCGACAGCGAGTTGATGGTGTCGTCCGCGTGTAGCAACGGCTCGAGGAAATTCAGATTGCCGTCGGCGTAATTGAGAATCGGGAAGTAGATGAGACCCTGCCCGTCGTCCTGCATGAGCAGATCGTAGGCGTATTCCTCAGGCGCCATGCGGGCTGCAGCGGCGCGCGCGGCGATTGTCTCGTTTTGGGTCGGCTCATAATTGAACGCGTCGTCCATCTCATATTGAAGCGTCCAGCCGCCTGCGATCGCCATGATGAGCCCGATGAGATCGCTATGGGGAAAGCGGTTCTCCTCCGTTAACATGCGCCGCTTGAACGCGGGATCCTTGAGCCGCCGGAGCTGTTCCTTCCAGGGCAGGCCCATGATCTCCAGCCATGCTGGACGGAAACGGAACGGATGCACCGTGCCGCGCCACGCCATGATGATCCCGTTCCCGCGCACCGCGATCTGCGCCACGATGTTGGCGCCCTTCGCATTCTGCTTGCGCATTTCGGCGATCTGCTCGTCGAGCGGCAGCTCCTTGGCGATCGATTGCAGCGCCGCGAACGTGACCGGCAGACCTGTCTCGCGCGAGAGCTCGCCCATCCATTCGAACTTGTTCCATGCGCGCTTCAGGTCCGACGCCATCTCGAACACGCCGTGCCCCACGCGCCCCATGGCGCGGCCAATGCCGATCAGCTCCTGCTTTGTCGCCGTCGTGCCCGGCACGAGTTCGCCGCCGACGGAGCGATGCAGGATCGTGCGGGATGTCGAGAAGCCGAGCGCGCCCGCGCGCAGACCCTCTTCGACGATGCGCGACATGCGCGCGATCTCGGCCTCGGTGGGCATATCGTTGCGGGCGCCGCGCTCGTCCATCACGTAAGCGCGCACCGCCCCGTGAGGCACGTGCACGCCGACATCGACCGTGCGCGCCAACCGCTCGAGTTCGTCCAGATATTCGGGGAACGTCTCCCACTTCCACGTCATGCCTTCGCTGAGCGCCGTGCCGGGAATGTCCTCGACGCCCTCCATGAGGCCGATCAGCCAATCGTGCTTGTCGGGCTTGGCCGGCGCAAAGCCCACGCCGCAATTGCCCATGATCACCGTGGTGACGCCGTGCCAGGAGGAGGGCGCCATCTCCTGATCCCACGTCGCTTGGCCGTCATAATGCGTGTGGATGTCGACCCAGCCCGGCGCAACGACCTTGCCGGTCGCGTCAATCTCCTCGCGCCCCGGCGCCACAGCGCCGCCGACCTTCGTGATCAGCCCGCCATCCACTGCAATGTCGGCGATGTAGCGCTCATTGCCCGTGCCATCGACCACCGTGCCGCAGCGAATGACCAGATCGTGCATGGGCTGCCTCCATTGGGAGCGAGCCTAGCAGACATGAAGCTTTCGGGAAGCCGCTCGCAACGTCACCTAGGCCACCGGCCGCCAGCCCAGCAGCGCCAGCGAATGTCCTTCCGGATCCTTGAACGCGCGCAGCGCCAGTTCGCGCCCTGGCGCGCGCTGCAGCACTTGCGCTTCGTGCGTGAAGGCAATGCCTCGCTCCACGAGCGCCGTCTCCGCCGCGCTCCAGTCGCGCGGCTCGAAATAGATTGTGATGTCTTCGCCGCCGATCCTGGCGTTGTGATGGTCTGGTCCGATCATCAGCCGCGTGGCGCCGGACTGGAAAAACGTCATACCCGAGGCTTCGAACAGCACAGGCAGGCCGAGGACGTCGCGATACCACGCAACAAGCCTTGGCGGATCGGCGCTCGTGAGTGCGATCTGCGCGATGCCGGAGAGCAGGGGGGCTGCGGTGTTCATCTCATTCTCCACCTTTGGACGCATCGGCCCGATTTATGCGCCGGGGCGCGTAGCCCCGCTCATTTGCTCTGCCTGCTTGCGCGCGGCGCGCCCTTCGGGCCTTCGCCACCATCAGGCGCGCCGGAGCTGCCATTTCGCTACGGTCACAGATAATTAGTTTGACTAACTAAATAAGTCAAGTCAGAATCTGCCCGTGTCCATCTCTTCTCCGTCCTCAAGCGTGAGGCTTTCTCAGCGGGCCTCGCCATGAGCGCGACCAACGCCCTCGAGATCGCCGACCGGCTGCACAGCGCCGCGATCCGGCTCCTGCGCGCGGTCCGCACGGTCGACCCTGAGACGGGGCTGTCTGCGCCGAAGCTCTCGGCGCTATCGGTGCTGATCTATGGCGGGGCGAAAAGCCTTTCGGCGCTCGCGCGCGCCGAACAGGTGACGGCCGCGACCATGTCGAAGCTCATCAGCGATCTCGAAGCGGAGGGTCACGTCGCCAAACGCGTTGACACCACCGATCGGCGCGGCGTGCGCATCGAAGCGACGGCGAAGGGCCGCGCGCTGTTTGAGCAAGCGCGCAAGGCCCGGCTCTACCTCCTGCGCAGCCGCCTCGCCAAACTCTCCCCCGCCGAATGGGCCCGTCTCGGCGAAGCGGCCGAGCTCATGCTGCGCGTCGCGGCGGGGGAGAAATGAGCGCCCCTCGTTATTCCGGGGCGGCCCGAATGCCAGCCCGGAACGCAGTCTCGGTTCTCATTGCGACAACGAGTAAACCGTCTCTCCGGGGCGGCCCGAAAAGGCCGAACTCGACTCACAGGCGCAACGCTGGACTGCTTGGACCGCCGGCGTCCTCGCCGGCGATGCGCCGACCGCAGACAATTGTCACGAGCGTGCCGCGCAACCGGCCTTTGCCGACAGCTCGTCAGTGCTCAACGCCGTCCGCCAAGACAATCGCCGCGCCCAGCCCCGCTCCGCGCGGGCGCCCGCGCGCAAACAAAAACGCCGCCCCATGCGGGCGGCGTTCGTCTTGGCCGAGATGCCGGGCCTAGCGCTTGGGTTGCGGCCGCGGCAGCAGGCCCTCGCGCTGCGCACGCTTGCGCGCCAGCTTGCGCGCGCGCCGCACGGCTTCGGCCCGCTCGCGCGCGCGTTTTTCCGAGGGCTTTTCGTAATGGTTGCGGCGCTTCATTTCGCGGAAAGTGCCTTCCCGCTGCATCTTCTTTTTGAGCGCCTTCAACGCCTGATCGACGTTGTTGTCGCGGACGAAAATCTGTACCAGGTGACTTCTCCCGTCGAACTTTTGAACACGAAACCGGCCCCGGCGCCCGAAAGCGCCGCCGGAGCCGCTTCTGCGATTGGAGGCGGGCACATAGCAAAAGCCCGCCCGGCTGTCACCTCCCGGCGCGCTCAATGCCGGCAAGTCTGTGCCCGGTGGTGGAAAAGGCGTTAGAGTGGCGGCCATGACCACGCCGCCATCAGCCCGGTTCCGCGCCCGCATTCTCGAAGCTTTCCCGGCCCACGCCGCCCGGATGGGCTGGACCGACGCGGCCCTCAAGGCGGCCTGCGAGGACGTGCAGCTCTCTGAAGGGGAGGCGGCTCTGGCCTGCCCGCTCGGGGCGCTCGACCTCATCGACGCCTTCGCCGACCGGGCGGATCAAGCCATGCTGGAGGCGCTGGCCGAACTTGACCTGCCGTCCATGCGCATCCGCGACAAGGTGAAGGCCGCCGTCCAGCTGCGGCTCGAAGCCCAGGCGCCCTACAAGCAGGCCGCACGCGCCATGACGCGGGCGCTGGCCAATCCGCTGCGCGCCCCGGAAGCCTCGCGCATTCTGTGGCGCACCGCCGACCGCATCTGGCGCGCGCTCGGGGATGCGTCGACCGACGAGAATTACTACACAAAGCGCGCTATTCTAATGGGCGTGCTCGCCAGCACCTATGCGCGCTGGTTCGCCGACGACACCCAGGATCACACCGAAACCTGGGCCTTTCTCGACGCCCGCATCGAGAACGTGATGCAGTTCGAGAAATTCAAAGCGCGCCTGAAACCCCTTTCCGAACGCGTGCAGGAGGCGGTCGGCGTTGCCGCACGCCTCCGCTACGGGCGCTGAACTTTCAGAAAGGACGCGCCAAAGGCCCCGCGAGCGACTAGAATGTCGAAAGTCCCGTAGTGGAGGCTCTCATGCAAGCTGCTCCCGTGCGGTTTCTCAGTGCGGCGCTGTGGCCGATCACGATCTGGGCGAGCCTTGCGCATCTGGAGGAACACGCTGCCGACGACTATGTCGAGCGCACCTCGCCCATTGTCGCCAGCGCCGTCGCGTTCTGGATCTGCGCCGCGTTGCTGGTCGCCGTCAGCGTGATTGGCGGCGGCTCCATCGTGACGTTCGGCGACGAAAGGAAGCACGCTCGCCGCCAGGGTTTCGCCCCGCTGGGCGGAGGTATCGGCCAGTGTGCTGTGGTTCTTCACCCCAGTCATCTATCTGGTCGGGCTCTGGCTTTACACGGCGCGAGACGAGGCGCGCCGCTAGGCGAAGCTAAGCTTCGTCACGTGCCCCATTTTGCGTCCGGCGCGCCCTTCGCGCTTGCCATAGAGGTGGAGGTGCGCGCTGGGGTCGTTGGCGAATTCGCTCCAGCGCGCGGCCTCCTCGCCGATGAGGTTCAGCATTTCGATGTTGGCGATGCGCGTCGTCGGCCCAAGCGGCCAGCCGGCGACGGCGCGGATGTGCTGTTCGAACTGCGACGTGAGGGCGCCTTCAATCGTCCAGTGACCAGAATTGTGAACACGCGGCGCCATTTCGTTCGCGACGAGTGCGCCGCCCGGCATGACGAAGAACTCGATCGTCAGCACGCCCACATAATCGAACGCTTCGAGCACGGCGTGCGCGGCTTCTCGTGCGCGCTGTTCCGTTTCCTCATGCGTATCCGCTGGGAGCTTGGTGCGTGATAGGATGCCGCCGGAATGTTCGTTCTCACAAAGATCGTAGAAGGCGATTGCGCCATCTGCCCCGCGCGCGGCGATGATCGAGACCTCGCGCTCGAAGGCGCAGAAGCCTTCAAGAATTCCGGGCGCGCCGAGTTTCTCGTAGGCGCCGGCCGCGTCTCCTGCGCTGCCGATGCGGATCTGACCGCGCCCGTCATAGCCGAAGCGTCGCGTTTTCAGGATCGCGGGCGTGCCGATTTCGGCGAGCGCCGCCTCCAACTCGGCTTGCGAGGCGACCGCGGCGAACGGCGGCGTGGCGATATTCATCGACGCGAAGAAGCTCTTTTCGTCGAACCGGTCCTGCGCGACAGCGAGGGCGTTCGGCGAGGGCGCAACGCGAACGCCTGTCTGGAGGAGGGCGTCGGCCGTCTCCGCCGGCACGTTCTCGAACTCGGTGGTCACCACGTCGACACGTCGTGCAAATTCAGCGAGCGCGTTGCGGTCGAGATAGTCCGCCACCGTTGTCGTCGCGGCCACGCGCGACGCGGGGCTGTCAGCTTCGTCGACATAGATCGCCACATCGAAGCCGAGCTGCGCCGCAGCGAGCGCAAGCATGCGTCCGAGCTGGCCGCCGCCCAAGACGCCGATGGTCGATCCGGGCGGCAGCGGCGTCATGTCGGGGTTTCGCCAACGGCTTTGGTCTGCTCGGCGCGATATGCATCGAGCCGCGACGCGAGCGTTTCGTCGGAAAGCGCGAGGATCGAGGCCGCCATCAGCGCAGCGTTCACGGCGCCCGGCTCGCCTATCGCCAACGTTCCGACCGGCACGCCCTTGGGCATTTGTACAATGGAAAGCAGACTATCGAGCCCTTTGAGTTCGCGGCTCTTGATCGGCACGCCGAGCACGGGCAGCGGGGTAAGCGAGGCCGTCATGCCGGGCAGGTGCGCGGCCCCGCCGGCGCCGGCGATGATGACTTTAAGCCCGCGCGCCTTTGCGCTCTCGGCATATTCGTAAAGGCGTTTCGGGGTGCGGTGGGCGGAGACGACCTTGGCCTCGTAAGCCACGCCGAGCGTGTCGAGCGTCTCGGCGGCGGCGGACAGCGTCTCCCAGTCCGACTTCGAGCCCATGATGAGCCCGACCAGCGGCGTAGCCATGAACGGCTGCTCCTAAAAAAACGCCCGATAATGCAAGCTGCGGCGCCAGTCCAGGCGGAAGTCGGTTGTCGGTTATCGTGTTCACCCCCATCCCCGATAACCGATAACCGATAACCGCGATTAAACCGGCCTTTACCTCCTCGGCGCATCCCTCAGGAGAAGGCGCGCCCTGTAGAATGCGGTTTGGAGCCAAGCACCACGCACCCGAAACGAGCCGGCTCCTGCAAGAGCTGGGGCTGAGACGCCATGACGTCTCGGCTTCTGCACTGGCGGCTTTGGAGCGACTCGCGGCCCAGCGCGATGAGGTCGCGGCCAGGCTTGCGGAAGCTGAGGCGCTGGCCGACCGCGACCCGCTCGTTCACGTGTTCAACCGCCGCGCCTTCCTGCGCGAACTGCACCGGACGATGTCGGAAGTGGAGCGCTACAAGACGCCGGCCGCGGTGATCTATATCGATCTCGACGGCTTCAAGGCGCTGAACGATGGCTACGGCCACGCGGCTGGCGACGCGGTGCTGACGCATGTCGGACGGCTGCTGATGGATTCGGTGCGCGAAAGCGACGTGGTTGGCCGCCTCGGCGGCGATGAGTTCGGCGTCATCCTCAATCGCGTAGGCGCTGAAGAGGCGAGCGCAAAGGCGACGTTCCTGAACCACAAGATCAATTCGAGCGCCCTCATCCATGCTGGCATCGCGCATCGCATCGCCGCGTCGGTCGGCGTGCATCCGATCGCGGCGGTGGAGGATCCAGAGCTCGCCATCGCCCGCGCCGACGAGGCGATGTACGCCGACAAGCACGCGCGAAAGATCGAGCAGCAGGCGTTCGCCGCGTTCTGAGCTACATCCGCACGCTGAGCGAGAGCGCGCCGAAATCCTGGCGCGTAGGCTGGGTCTCGAATTCTTCCGTGCGCCATACATAGGTGTAGGCAAGGCGCACAGCGCCGCCGCTGAGCGAGAAGCCGGTCTGGAAGTCGACCACCAACGGGTTGCGCTCGACTGAGGCGCTGTCTTCGAACGTGTTTCCGTCGAGAAACAGATTGCGCGCGACGGCGCGGCCCTGCACGCCCGCGAAGATCGACCACGACAAACCGCCGCCGCGGAAGTGCTCAACCCCGACAAGTGAGGGGCGCACGCGCGGCGGGCCGTAATCGCTGTCGATGCGCTGACCAATACGCGCTGCAATGCCTGCATGCAGTTCGCTGCGCAGCGTGCCGAGCGTGAGCCCGGCGCTGGGCGTCAAGTCCGCTTCGAGCCCGCCGAAATAGTCGCCGAACATTCTGAGCGCCCGCCAGCGGCGGTCGAACGAGACGGCAAAAGCGACTTCATCGTTGAGCTGGCTGTCCCAACCTTGCGGATCGGGGGCGCCGAGCCATTCGTGGATGCCGCGCTGGGCCTCTTCGCCGAGCGCGGAAGGGCCGACAACGCCCAACTCAAGTTCGTAGGTGTCCAGGTAGCGCGGCATGCGGCCGTCCCGGCGGTCCTCTTCGGCGCCGACGCTGATCTGCACATAGAGCCAGCCCGCATAGGGGTGCTGATCGGGCGGGGCGGGGTTGGCGTCGATGTCCTCGGGCGTGAAGATGGACTGCCCGATAGCGACGCCCCAGAAGTCGGGGTCGGAGTCGGAAAGCGCGCGGGTGAAGCCGCCGGCGCCTTGCAGCCAGGCCGGCACGCGCTCGGCGGGCGAGACGTAACCGAGGCGAAGGCCGGAGGTATAGTTGCGGTCGGCGCCGGAAGAGAGGCTGTCGTTCTCTACAGTCAGGGAGAACACGCCTCTCGCCGCGGGGTCCTCTTGTGCAAGCGCCATCCCCGGCGTGATCGCCGCAACCACTGCTGCTCCGGCCAACCAACGCGTTACGCGATGATGTCCGGCGTCAGCCTGTCTTCGATCCATTGAATTTGGTCCTTGAGCACCAGCTTGCGCTTCTTCAGACGCGCCAGCTGCAGCGCATCCCCGCCGCTTTGTTCCTGCAATGCGAAGATGGCGCTGTCGAGCGCCCGATGCTCTTCTCGGAGCTCGTTCAAGCGGGCCCTCAAGGCGCGCTTCTCGGGTGTGTCCGTAATGTCGAAGCCGTCGTCGTCGGCGTCCATGAGCCCAGGTTCCGGCATTGGCCGCGCCGCCCCGCCGGCGCCCCGAATTGGGCAGGCTAAGCCCGCCGTGGAGCCCCTGTAAAGCGGTGGGATTCGCCTGAATCAGGCGTCCGGAGAGGGCAAGTGGAAGAAAAGTTAATTTTGTTGGTGATGTAACCTGACAACAGGCCGAAGAGGCGCCATCTTGAGACTCGCCCAAACTAAAGGAGGCGCCTTCGATGGCTATCGAGCAGCGGCTACGCGAACTCGACGCCCGGCATCGGGATCTGGACATCATCATTCAAAACGAGGCGAAACGTCCGTACGTGGACAGCTCCCGCCTCTCGGCGATGAAGCGCCAGAAACTGAAATTGAAGGAAGAAATCGAAATCATCCGACAGCAACTCGAACATCACTGACGCTGCATCGCGCGCGCGGCCGCGGGCGGCGCGCGACCAGACTCCTCCGCGGCCAAGGCTTGGCGCATCTGAAATGCGCGCGGCAATTTGCGCGCCGTCCTCTCAGCGCAGATCGCGCACCTCGGCTGCTCGTCACACTCGCATGACGACCGTATTCTGCGATCCCGCGGGGGGAACTTGGCAGGCGCATAGGCGTTGCCGGAGGCGCTGCAGGTCATAGCTAACGTTCGTAATGCACGGTTCAGTGATCGCCCCCGGACCCGCCGTGTCGTCGGCGGCGCCTCCACTGCTCGACCCAAGCAAGCACGCCTTATTTCTCGATCTCGACGGCACCCTCGTCGACATCGAGGCCCATCCCGATGACGTCGTGGCGGGCGAAGCGCTGCGCGCGCTGCTGCGCCGCGCCTCCGAGAGTCTAGGCGGGGCGGTGGCGCTGATCACAGGGCGAACCATCGCTGACGCGGACCGAATCCTAGGCGGCGCGATTGCCAACATCGCCGGCGTGCATGGATTGGAGCATCGCATCAACGGCAAACTCAACCGCGATCACGATGCGGCCGTGGAATTACACGCGGCGCTCGAGGATGTGCGAGACTTGATCGAAACCGGCGCACTGCACGCCCGCGTGGAAGAGAAGGGTGCGAGCGTTGCGTTGCACTATCGCCATGCGCCGGAAATCGAACAACACGTCCGAGCTTACGCCGCGCAAATCGCGGCGCGGCATCGTCTGCGCACGCTTCCCGGCAAGATGGTCATCGAAATCGTCGCCGGCGCGCACACGAAGGGAGATGCAGTCGAAGCTTTCATGCGCAGCCCGCCTTTTGCGTCGCGCGTGCCAGTTGCCGTGGGCGACGACGTCACCGACGAGGACGCTTTCGCCGCTGCAGCGCGCCAAGGCGGGTTCGCTGTTCGGGTCGGCGAGAGCCGTTCGAGTTCCGCCGCCTATCGATTGGCGACGCCCGCTCATGTGCACGCTTGGCTGGAGGCGTCGTTGGGGGGGCGGCAATGAGTTCGCTCGATCTCGCGCCGATCGGCAATTGCAGCGTCAGCGCGCTTGTCGACCGCGAGGGACGTTTCGTATGGGCCTGCGTGCCGCGCGTGGACGGCGATCCGACTTTCTGCGCGCTCCTCTCGGGCAAAGACCCTCGTGTCGAGCAACCCGGAGTATGGGCGATCGAGCTAGTGGACCAGGTCAGCGCCGAACAGAATTATGAACGCAACACGCCGATCTTGATTACGCGCCTTACCGACGCACGCGGCGGGGCGATCGAGATCGTGGATTTTTGTCCGCGCTACCGGCGTTACGACCGCATGTTCCGGCCAGCGGCCTTCGTGCGCATTCTGCGTCCAGTCGCGGGCTCGCCGCGCATCCGCATGCGGCTACGACCGGCGATTGACTGGGGCGCCCGCGACGCAGAGCGCACGACAGGTACAAATCACATACGCTTTCTCGCCGGCATGACGCTGCGGATGACGACGACTGCGCCGGTGTCTCACATCGTCCACGCCCGCGAATGGCGGTTGGAGAACGAGCATTTCTTTTATCTGGGTCCCGATGAGCCCTTCAACGACGATATCCGCGACGTGCTGCGCGGCATGTACGAGAAAACGCGCGCTTATTGGTGGCGCTGGGTGCGTATGCTGGCGACGCCGCTTGAGTGGCAGGGGGCGGTGATCCGCGCGGCGATCGCGTTGAAGCTATGTGTTTATGAGGAAACGGGCGCGATCGTCGCTGCGCTGACGACATCCATCCCGGAATCTCCCAATTCCGGACGCAACTGGGATTATCGCTACTGCTGGCTGCGTGACGCTTATTATACAGTGCAGGCGCTAAACCGGCTCGGGGCCGTGGACATCCTCGAAGGCTATCTCACTTACTTGCGCAACATCATCGACGCGCATCCCGAAGGGCGCATCCAACCAGTGTTCGGCGTCGGCGGCGAACCGATTTTGAATGAGGTTATGGTCGAGTCGTTGGCGGGATATCGCGGCATGGGACCGGTGCGCGCGGGCAATCAGGCGCACGAGCATCATCAGCACGATGTGTATGGGCAGATCGTGCTCTCGACGGTGCAGGCCTTCTTCGACGAGCGGCTCATCCGCCCGCCGGGCCTCGACGATTTCCGCGCGCTCGAGAGCGTGGGCGAGCGCGCCTACAAGCTGCATCTCGCGCCCGACGCCGGTCTTTGGGAGTTCCGCACGCGCGCGGCGGCGCACACCTATTCGGCTGTAATGTGCTGGGCCGCGTGCGACCGACTGGCGAACGCGGCGCGCCAGATCGGCTTGGAAGATCGGGAAGCGTTCTGGCGCGGTCGCGCAGATGAAATTCGCGAGACTGTGCTGAAGCGGGCCTGGAATAGCGACCTCGGACGCTTCGCGGGCAGTCTCGACGGCGCGGAAATGGATGCAAGCCTGCTGCAGCTCGTCGACACGCGCTTCATCGCGCCGGACGACAAGCGTTTTCTTGCGACCTTCAAGGCGCTGGAGAAGGACCTGCGGCGTGGGCGGTATCTCTTGCGCTATTCGGACAAGGACGATTTCGGCCTGCCTGAAACGGCGTTCAATTTCTGCACCTTCTGGTACATCGAGGCGCTCGCGTTGATCGGTCGCAAGGAAGAGGCGCGCGAGCTGTTCGAGGAAATGCTGGCGCGGCGCACGAGCGCGGGCCTGCTTTCGGAGGACTGCGATTTCAACACCGGCGAGCCGTGGGGCAATTATCCGCAGACCTATTCGCTGGCGGGCCTCATCAATTGCGCGGTGCTGCTGTCGAAGCCCTGGAGTACGGTCAGATGAGTCGGCTCATCGTCGTCTCCAACCGCGTGACGCCGCAGCAGGCCGAAGGCGGCGCCAGCCAGGGCGGCCTGTCGATGGCGCTCTCGGCTGCACTGCGCGAATACAGCGGCATCTGGTTTGGCTGGAGCGGCGCCTCGACGACAGCGTGGACCGGCGAGCTCAACGAGCAGAAAGTCGGCGGCGTCACCGTCGTCACCGTGGACCTCGAAGAGCAGGATATCGAAGAATACTACAACGGCTACGCGAACCGCACTCTATGGCCGCTGTTCCACTATCGCATCGATCTTACGCAGTACGAACGCTCGTATGGTTCGGGCTATGCGCGGGTGAATGCGCGGTTTGCGGAGGTCCTGGCTCCTCTCATCCGCCCGGACGACATCATCTGGGTGCAGGACTATCACCTCATTCCGCTTGGGCGCGAGCTGCGCGAGCGCGGCGTCAGGAACGCGATCGGCTTTTTCCTGCACATACCCTGGCCGGCGCGCGAACTTGTGGTGACTCTGCCGCGGCATCGCCAGCTGGTGGAGTCGCTGTTTTACTACGACGTGATCGGTTTTCAGACGCAGGAATGGCGCAACGCTTTCGTCGCCTACGTGCTCTACGAAGCAAGCGGCATGGCGATGACCGATGGGCAAGTGCGCGCTTTCGGACGCACCGTGCTGCCCAAGGCGTTCCCCATTGGCATCGATGCGCAAGGTTTTTCCAAACTGCTGAAAACGGAAACGGCGCAGGAAAGTTACGCGCGCATGATCGAGAGTAAAGCCGGGCGGCGCATGCTGCTCGGCGTCGATCGTCTGGACTACTCGAAGGGGATCGAGGAGCGCATCCTCGCCTACGACCGGCTGCTCGCGGATCATCCTGAATTGCGCGGCCAGACCTTCCTGTTGCAGATCTCGACGGAAACGCGCAGCGAGGTGGACGCTTATCAGGAAATGATGGCGCGGCTCGACGCGCTGAGCGGTCGCATCAACGGCGCATACGCAGAAGTGGACTGGGTGCCGGTGCGCAACGTGCATCGGATGCACACGCGCGAAGAACTGGCCGGCGTCTATCGCGCTGCCGATGTGATGCTGGTGACGCCGCTGCGAGACGGTATGAATCTGGTGGCCAAGGAATTTGTCGCCGCACAAAACGAGGCGGATCCGGGCGTGCTTGTGCTCTCGCGTTTTGCGGGCGCGGCGCAGCAGATGCGCGAAGCGCTGATCGTCAACCCATTTAGCCAGGAAGACGTGGCGGACGCCATCAAGCGTGCGCTCGAAATGCCCGCGGATGAGCGTCGGCGCCGCTGGCGCGCGCTGATGGATGGCGTCGAAAAGGACGACATCGTCGCTTGGCGAGACAGTTTTGTGCAGTGTTTGCAGGGGGTGCGCGAAGGCGACCTCGCGAAGGGCCCGCGTGCGCGCAAGATTCGTCCTTTTCCGGACGTGCCGACTGGCAGCGCCTAAGTCAGCTGTCCCCCTCGCGCTGTTCATACACCTCAGCCGGCACAGTTTCTTGCGCGGACTTCAGCGTCTTGGCGGCCGCCTTCGCCGCGCGCGCCTCGGCCCGGGCTTTGGCGGCGGCTGCCTCGGCGACTACGGCGTCAAGTTCGATCTGGCTGCAGAGGCCGATCGTGACGGGATCCACCGGCTTGATGTTCTGCGCATTCCAGTGCGTGCGATTTCGAACTTGGTCGATGGTCGACTTTGTCGTGCCGATCAACTTGACGATCTTGGAGTCCGGCACTTCGGGATGGTTCTTCAGAAACCACGCGATCGCGTCCGGCCGGTCCTGACGGCGCGCAATCGGCGTATAGCGGGCGCCGCGGCGCTTGGTCGTCGGCAGCTCGATGCGCTTCTGTTCGAGCGCTTGCAGCTTGTAGTTCTCGTCGGCTTCGCCCTTCGCGATCTCTTCGCGCGAAAGAAAGCCGCCGGCGATCGGATCGACGCCGCGGATGCCCTTGGCCACGTCCTCGTTGGCGATGCCCTGCACTTCAAGCGGGTGCAGGCCGCAGAACTCGGCAATCTGGTTGAACGAGAGCGACGTATTTTCGATCAGCCACACGGCCGTGGCCTTGGGCATGAGAACGTTGGCGGTCATGTGCGGGCTCCAGATATGCAAACGCGCCCGGCGTCGTCGCCAGGCGCTGCGGCCGTCGGAGCAACGGGCTGACCGGGCGCGCCCGAGGTCAGTTGCCAGGGGATATAGCCGCATGGGCGCGGGAAGGAAAGGCTCAGTCAGAGCCAAAATTTACCGCCTGTTAGGCATCGCTACTAATCTCCTAGCAAGGAAGGAGCGCGAGACTTGGTCCGAAAGGTCGGACTATGCGTCTCGCACTTGCCCGCTTCCTCGTCGACCGCCGCGCGATGACCGCGGTGACCTTCGCGCTTTCCATGCCGGTCATCATCGGCGGCGCGGGCCTCGGCGTGGAGGTGGGTTCCTGGTTTCTCGCCGAGCGGCGGCTGCAAACGGCGGCCGACCTGGCGGCCAATGCCGGGGCGGTGGCGCTGCGCGGGGGAGCGGACGAGGACGGCGTGGATGCGGTGGCGCTGCGCGAGGCCGAAAAGAACGGGTTCGACCCCGCCGCCGGCACAATTGTGGTGAACACGCCGCCATCGTCGGGGCCCAACCAGAACGCGCGCGCCGTCGAGGTGCTGCTGGAGACCCGTGTCAACAGGTTGTTCACCAGCCTGTTCATCGAAGGCCCCGTCGCCATCAGCACGCGCGCGGTGGCGGCCTACGAGAACGAGCAGCAGGCCTGCATCCTGGCGCTCGACACCTGGGCCAACGACGCGGTGATCTTCATCGGCAACCCCACAGCGACCTTCAGCGGCTGCGTCGTGATGTCGAACTCGCTTGCGGACGATTCCATCACCATTGCCGGCAGCGCCGACGTCACCGCGCCTTGCATTGTGTCCGCGGGCGGCACGGCGGTCAGCGCCGATCTCACGCTCACCTCGTGCTCTGCGCCCATGGAAGAGATGCCGCAGGCGCTCGACCCTTACGCAAACCTCGCCGAGCCGTCGATGGGCGGGCCATGCACGAGCGTGCCGAACGGCAATCCCAACCAGCCGAAAACGATCAATCCGGGCCGCTATTGCGGCGGCATGAGCCTGTCGGGCACGGTCAATCTGACGCCCGGCGTTTACGTGATCGACGGCGGCGATTTCCGCATCAACGCGAACGCCATCGTCTCCGGCGTGGGCGTCACGTTCTTCCTCACCAATGGCGCGCGCGTGCATTTCAACGGCAGCGCGCAGATCAACCTCACCGCGCCGACTTCGGGCGCTTACGCCGGCGTGCTGATGTACGGAGACCGGGATCAGGGCAATGCCGACAACGTCTTCAACGGCACGGCCAATTCGTCTTTCACGGGCGCGCTCTATTTTCCGACCCAGCAAGTGACCTACAACGGCAACTTTTCCGGCAGCAACGGCTGCCTGCGCGTCGTGGCGCGCGCGATCGATCTGCAGGGTGACGCCGCCTTCGGCACAAATTGCGAAGGAACCGGTCTCGATGCGATCGAAGTGCCCGGATCGGTGAGGCTGGTCGAATGAGCATGCTTCGTCATTTCGCGCGCGACCGGCGCGGCGCCAGCGCCGTCGAGTTCGCGCTTATCGCGCCGGTCTTGGCCGTCACTTTGCTTGGCGTCGCCGAGTACGGCCATGTCGTATATCAACGTACCGACATGCATGGCGCGCTGCGCAGCGGCGGCCAGTACGTGCTGAACGGGGGCCGCGACCTTGCCGTGGCGCGCGAGATCGTGCTGCGGTCCTGGAGCTCCATGCCCGAGGACGCGCTCGTCGAAGCGACGCGCTTCTGCTTATGCGGCGACGAGGAGCACGTCTGCACCTCGCCTTGCGACGATGAGTCGGTGCCCGAGGCCTATGTCAGTCTGCGTGCGCGGGCGACCCTTGGCGGCGTCGTGCTCCAATATGGCGAGAGCGCCGACGATGCGATCCGCGTTCGCTAAGCGGCCCGGCGCGTTCGCGCGGGATGCGCGGGGCGCGGCGGCGGTTGAGTTCGCCATCATTGCGCCTGCCATGCTCACCTGCATCGTCGGCATCCTGATGCTGGGAATTTCCTATTACGAAGGCGCCACGGTGCAATGGTCGCTGGAGCGCAGTCTGCGCAGCGCGATGGTGCACGCTGACGTCACCGCCGACGAGATTCGCGCCCTGATCGAAGCGGATCTCGAGGCGATCGGCGCGCCCGAGGTCGATTTTCACTACGAGGTCGATGACACGGGCGCCGTCCCGCTCGCCGTCGTCACCGTCGGCTATGACGTGCCGCTGCAAATTCCGTTCGTGCCAGACCTTGCCTTGCGCTTCACGGCCGAGAACGTGGCCCCCGTGCCGGAGAGCTAAGGACACTCTGAACAAGTCCGAGGATTCCCGAAGCGGGCGAAGCAGTCCACCCTGATTGGGACATTCATGGTCGACGGGGTTTTCGATGCGGCAGATGACGTTTGCGGCGCTTGGCGGG
>Ga0073934_10002382_pt1 | contig 39552 bp, 34 predicted proteins | sample LarsenN4metaG_FD_76834 | JGI IMG/M metagenome (GOLD analysis project Ga0073934, IMG submission 76834) | Hot spring sediment bacterial and archeal communities from British Columbia, Canada, to study Microbial Dark Matter (Phase II) - Larsen... ... | reverse complement strand
CGGGATAAGGCCTTTCAAGGAGAGCCCTAAGGCCAGGAAGGTCAGGGCATAGCCCATGATCGTCAGCGGGTGTTTCCACAGATAGAGGGGTCTCTTGGGCGGCTGGGTATTCAGCGTGAGGTAATAGCCTGTGAGCGTCGCAGCGGCCCCTACGAGCATGGCGAAGGGCGCATAGTAGGGAAGGGGGAGGTGTAACGAAAAGAAGAAGATGCTGAAGACTCCGGCAATGGTGAAGAATATGACGATGATCTGCTCGGAGGTGAGAGATCCTCCCGCCGCAGGCAGAGAAGCTTCTCCCGAAGGGGAAGCGACGTAAGGCTCCTCTGCCGGATGTGATGACAAAAAAATCTTGGCCTTTGCAGGGCCTGAGGGCGCGGAGCCGGCTTCTTGAGGGGCCGAAGCGAGGGGTTTCTCACTTTTTTCTTCCCTGGGAGGGGAAAATTTTAAATCTAACGCATCCAGCGAAATCTCCTCCTCTACTTTGTCCTGATCCTTTTCTTCGACAGGTTCTCCAGGCCCCGGGGTGGTCGACGGGTGAAGATCTGCCTCGGGAGCGGGGGGGGCCTGGCTGAACGCCTCATCCAGTTCCCGTAATTTCTCCTCGAACAATTTTTTGGCTTTATCAAAAGAGTTCTCTACGACCTTTTCTTTAAGCTCTCTGAAAACGTCGTCCTCCTGAAGGGGAGGGGCGGCCTCATTAGAAGACTGAAGAAGGGCCAGTATTTCCTGTTTTTTGGCCAGATAGCGCTCCTTAATGGGCAAAACCGCCTCCCTTTCCACAAGGTTCTCTTCTAACCAGGTATCGAATTCAGAGAGGAAATAATCAATTTTAATTAATTCCGAGTACAAGGAAGAGTACGAAGGGGAACCACAATTGGGGCAGTAAAGATAGGAATCTTGGATATTTAAGCCGCAATTTTTACACTCCATGGATATCGACCTCCTTGAAAGGAGTTAAACCATGGTTAGATAACGTTTATTAACTCTAACCAATACATCTATCTTATATAAAGCTCTCTCCTTCTGGGTTATAACTCGACAGGGTTAAATTCCCTCAAACCTTTTGCCCACAAAGACGCCAGGACGCCGGCCCGGAGGCTAAAAGATAGAGGCCAGGAGCTCGCGATTCTCCACCTTTAATTTCCTTGAATCTTTGTACCTTTGTGGCTAAAGAATTCTACCTGAGCTAACGCCGTCAAGCTAAAATAGATGGATCACAAGTATTTATACCTGCCGAACTTACCTGTTTATAGATCCCTTGTCAACATTTTTTTCCTGTAAGTGCCCGTAAAAAATAAAGAACCCGCTAATCCTTTTATCTTTTAGGACTTGGAGGTAATGTCAAGAAACAAATTTCATGAAATCCTCACTGCGTCCGTTGTTTGGGCCACTTTTCTGTTGACAAAAGGCCAGAAATCCTTTAATATCATGTCGCTAGAATGCTCTAAGCTTCATTGCCTGCTTAATACGTTCTGACGAAGCACCCCATAACTTCTTATATAAAAAGGAGATCTTATGATCGCGATCTGTAGGCTTTGCCTTTCCCTTGGCTTAACTTTGCTCGTTTTCGTATCTTATCCAGGTCTATCTGAAGCACAGCCTCCCCCCGAGACCCCTTATTGGAATCCAGGTTATGAACCTCCTTATCCGGAGGATCGACGGCTCCCCTACCCACCGACCTTGCCGTACCCCACGGTGAGTCCCCCGCCGGAGTTGCGCAAAGTGCCCTATTATTTCTATCCTCCTCCTCCCAGATACGATTATCCCCCTCCCCCCAAGTACTCCTACCCTCCCCCGACATATTGCCCTGCACCTTGTTATCCCCCTGGGCCTTACTACCACCGGGGGTATTTTAGCGAGAGGGGGCTCTATAGCTATGGATTAAATCTGGTCTACAGTCGGAGGTGCGGAGAAGCTATCCGGATCTTTAGAGACTTTCTCTACTTTTATCCTTACTCCAGCCTGGCCGATAACGCGGTCTATTGGACCGGAGAGTGTTACTATTACATGAGGAATTACCATCGGGCCATCCATGAATTTGATAAAGTGCTTCGAAGATACCCCCGAGGAAATAAAGTTCCCGATGCCATGCTGAAAAAAGGCTACTCCTATCTTTCCCTCGGGCGGTATGAAGTGGCCTTTAGAATTCTGGAAGATCTCATCTACCGCTACCCTCGATCGAGACCTGCCCATCTTGCTAGAATAACCTTGAGCCGATACCGATGGGGTTACCCCTATCCGTCCTACTTTCCACCCTACTATTGTCGGCCCTGTTATTATAATTAGATCCAAAAACCCCTTTCCTCTCCGAGGTGGGTTTTTTATTAACCTCACCCCCTGTTCCCTTTTCCTGCGAGGAAAGGGGACCAGGGCGCACGCGTCAGAATAAGAAAAAATCCGCCTTCCCCTCCCTACCAAAGAGGCCGGACACCCGTTCCTCTCTTTTATCAAGGAGTGCAGGGAGATTTTCCGGTTACTTACCCCCCTTTTCATCCTTTCCCTGGCATGAGGGTTGGAAGGTTGGAAGGCTGGAAGGTTGGAAAGTTGGAAGGTTGGGGGTTGGGGGTTGGGGGTTGGGAGGTTGGAAAGTGCTTGCAGCCTTTTTCCTCTTTCTCCCGGCGCTTAAGGGGACCGGGGGAATCAGGTCCAAAAAACCTAGTCGTGTAGGGGCTGGGGGCCTTCTTTTACGTTTTACGCCTGGCTTCCGTGAGATAAGTGATGCGGGCCTTAGCTTTCTGAACGAGCTCCGGGTCCTCGGAGGTCGCTACGATCTTTTCGTAAAGTTTTAAGGCATCGGCCTCTTTACCTAATTCTTCATTGATCCTCGCGACCCGAAATTGGGCCTGGACCACCCAGTTCTTATAGGTGGTATACATGTACATCACTTTAGAGAATTCCCCCAGGGCTTTTTCCAATTCGCCTAAGGTTACGTAGCACTCCCCAGATCGGAACAGAGCCTCCACAACCAGATCGCTATCCCATCGGCTTTCTTCAACCTTTTCAAAGGCGTGAAGGGCCTCCGGGCATCTGTCCAGCTTCGTCAGGGCGTATCCCAACCTCAAATAGGTTTCGATGCTGCCAGGATGTTCCGGATACGCCTCGGTATATTTCCGGAGGACCTCGACCGCCTCCGAATAGCGCTCTATTTTAATCAACGAAGTCCCCAGGTTTAATAGGACCTGGGGCGTTAGTTTATATGCGGGGAACTCGAGCAGGATTTTCCTGTACATCTCGGTCGCGTCAGGGTAGTCGGACAACTTAAAGTAAGAGGTAGCGGCTCCGTAGAGGGCGTCGGCCCGATACTCGCTTTGAGGATATTGCCGGATCAATTTTTGAAATTCTTGAAGGGCATTCGGGTAATCATTTAGCTTAAAATAGCACCAGCCTATGCGGTACTGCGCGTCGTCCTGCCACTCGCTCTGAGGGTACTTCTCCACGACCTCGCGATAGGCCTGGAGGGCAGAAGGATAATCCTCTTTCTGTAAATATTGCTCCCCTAACTGGTATTGAATGGCTGCACTGAGGGGTTGATCAGGATATTTTTTCAAGAAGGCCTTGGAGGCGTCCATATACGCGGCCAGGTCCCCCATTTTGTAATAAGCCAACCCCAGCCCATACTGAGCGTCCATAGCTTCTGGGCGGTCAGGGGCGGTTTCCAGAACCTTTTTGTAATACTGGACCGCCTCGGGGTACTGGCCCAGGTTATAGTACGTATCGGCGAGCTTCAACAGCGAGTTGACCCCCAGATCGCTCTGGGGGTATCGATCAACGACGGTTTGGAAAGCGGAAAGGGCTTTGGGGAAGTCCCCTTTTCGAAAGTAAACCCACCCCAGGAGATTATAGGCATCATCGATCAGGTCATCTTTTGCATGCTCCTGGATCAGCCGATTTAGAGACGTGATGGCCCGGTCGTACTCCTCATTTTTATAGGAAGCATAGCCCATACGATATAGCGCGCTCCCCATCAAGGGGTTTTGAGGATAGAGATCCAGAGCCTTCTGATAGGTGGCCACCGCCTGGGCGTATTGATTCAGATTAAATTGAGCGTCTCCCATGCGGATCAGAGACTCTGCGGCAAACTCGCTCTCCTTATGTTGGGTCACAACCTTCTCAAATTCAGCCAGAGCCCGGTCCCAATCCTCCTGTTTATAGTAACACCAGGCTATTCCATACTGAGCGGCTGCCGCGAGGGAACTTTTGGGAAATTTATCCAGCAGGGTTTGGTAGGCCTTTAGCGCCTCCGCATATTTCTTCTGGTTAAAATAAGCCTCCCCAAGCCAGTAGGAAACCTGATCTGCGTAGACCGTCTCCAGAACGGTTGGCGAAGTGGCCAGCCCCGTCAGTTCTTGAATCGCTTTGTCATATTCCCCCAGATAGAAATAAGCTAAGCCCCGTCGGAACCGGGCATCTTGTTCTAGTTTCTTATCCGGCTTGAGATCCAGCACCTTCTGATAGTAGGAAATAGCCTGGGGATAATCACTTAAATTAAAGAGGCATTCCCCGCTCATGAAGTAGGCAGAGGGGAGGTAAGCGCTGTTGGGATAGAGGGCGCCCAGTTTCTGATAAGCCTCCAGGGCGTGGGGATAGTCCTTCATTTGGAAATAGACCTGGCCTAACTGAAATTGAGTTTCCTCCGAATAGGAGGCGTCCGGATGTCGGGTCAGGAGGGAGTGAAAGGTTTTAACGGCTTCGGAAGACTTTCCAGCCGCAGCCTGCAGAGCTCCTATCTGATAAAGGGTTGAAGCTTCCAGTTCGCTCTGGGGAAACCGATTTAGCAGGTTCTCAAAGGTTGATAAAGCCTGCTCCGGCTTTTTCAAATTCACATAGCTCCATCCGATTCCGTAAAGGGCATTATCCAGGAGGTCTCCAGGAGCATCCGGTTTGGATAAAAACTGTTCATAGAAGGCGATGGCCCGGTCAAATTCCTTCACATGATAGAGGCTCTCCGCGAGCCAGAATAAGGCTTCATCGGCATATTTATCGGAGGGGTAATTCTGGATGAACTTCTCGTAGGTCTCTGCTGCCTCTTGATATCGCCCCAGGTAAAACAAGCTTTTCCCTAGATTGTATTGGGACGAAGGGACCAGCTTGCTATTGGGAAACTTAGATAAAACGGTCTGAAAATAGGTTAAGGCGTCCGCGTAGTTCTTCAGCTCTAGATGGCTCCAGGCCAGGGAATAATAGGCATAATCGGCCAATTCATGGTCAGGAAAGTTATCGATGAACGTTTTAAAAACTTCGGAAGCTTTTTGAAAGTCCCCCTGCTTGAAATACGACTCACCGAGCCAGTAGGAGGCATCCTTTTTCTTTTCACTTTGTGGATATTTATTGATCAGGTCCTGAAAAGCTGCGACGGCTCCGGCATACTCCTCCAGAAGAAACTGAGAACGACCTAGCTTGTACAACACCTGATCCAGAATATCGCTGCCGGGATAGCGGGTCAGGGTCTCCTGGTAGGCCTTGATAGCTTCCTTGTACCTTTTCTGAGCAAAGTCGCTCTCCCCGATAAGGAATTGAACATAAGGCGCCTGAGGACTTTTAGGAAATCTTCTCAAAAACCTCTCGGCTTGATCCTTCACCGAGTCGAAGAGGCCATCCTTATAGAGTCCCACGATGATGGTATAGGCGTCTTCCTCCCTCTCAACAGCCAGGGCCGCATGGGGTGAGGAAAAAAACAAGAAGCTCAATCCTATAAAGATTTTGACGGTATTCATACGCTTACAGAGGTAAGGGCGGCCCGCCGGGTCGGCTTTGCAGAAAACCGGGCCTTACGTAGCCAATTGGCATCCGTCGTGTCAAAGCGGTATAATCCAGCGTTTTTAGCCAATTCTAATGCCCGACGATGTTCTAAGGGGGTGATCCGCCGCTTAAGCTCTCTGAACTGGGTAGCCTTATAAGCCGGTTGGTATTGATCCATCAGATGGATATAGGTGTCCCGAGATATTTCTTCGGCTATGAACCGGACAACCTCCTCCGTACCGGCCAGGTTTTCCGGCATGACCAGATGTCTGGCCAGAAGGCCTCGCTCTGCAAGGCCCGCGTCGTTAATTTGAAGGTCCCCTACCTGACGGTACATCTCCTTCAAGGCCGCTTTAACGGCCTCGAAATATTGGGGGATTTTAGAGTATTTTTGGGCGGTGGAATTATCGCTATACTTCACATCCGGCAGGTAAATATCAACGACTCCGCGAAGCAATTGGAGCGCGGAAACCGATTCATATCCCCCACAATTATAGACCAGAGGAATGCTCAATCCTTTTTCTACCGCCTTGAGAACCCCCTCTAAAATTTGAGGGATGTAGTGGGTGGGGCTGATCAGGTTGATATTATGGCATTTCTGAGCTTGAAGGGCTAACATGTAATCCGCCAGTTCATCGGTTGAGATATCTTTTCCCGCGCCTTCCAGATTGATATCATAATTCTGACAGAAGACGCACCCCATATTACAATAGGAGAAAAATATAGCCCCCGATCCATGTTGCCCGACCAGAGGAGCCTCCTCCCCAAAATGGGGGGCAAATCCAGCTACTCTTAACCGGGCATCGACCCGGCAAAATCCGATCTCCCCTTCGATCCGGTTCACCTTGCACGCGTAAGGACACAGCGTACAAGCCTCCAGGAATCGATAGGCTCGCCGAACCCGCTGGGCCAGCTCTCCCGTTTGATAAAGGGCTATGTAACCGGGTTGAAAACTCATCGTTAACAAAAATCCTTTGGACGCAGTTGAACGGGTGAGGCTATTCCAGAATATCCAGATATCGCTTCACGCTGTTGGCCAGATCGCTCTCCGGAGCTATCCGCAGAACTTCTTTAAATTGCTTGACGGCCTCGTCCCTTTCTCCCAATTTCATATAGGCCAGGCCCAGATTAGAGTAGGGCTCTACATAGTTTGGGTTGATTTCAATGGCTCGTCTAAACTTTTTGATCGCCTCATGAACCCGATTGAGACGAAAAAGAGCTACCCCATATTTATTCACAGCCCAATCGAAATCTGGAGAGAGCGAGGTCGCTACTCGGAACTCCTCCAGAGCTTCTACCAGGTCTCCCTTTTCCAGCAATGCATTTCCAATATTATAATGGGCCACCGCAGGGGTTCGATAAAGCGGATCACTTAAAGCGATGCGATATTCTTTAATAGCTTTGTCCCACTCGCCCAACTGGGAGTAGGCGGCACCTAGATTATTGTGGGCTTCGACAAAGTCTGCGTTCAGTTGCAGGGCCTTTTGAAAATTCTGAGCCGCCGTACTGAACTTCTGTTCCCCAAAATAGACGAGGCCTATGGCATTATATACCCTGGCATCGTGAGGGTATAAAGTCTTAGCTTTTTCTAGCGCAGCCAGGGCATCGATGAGCTTTCCCCGGCTTAAGAGAGAAACCCCGAGTTCATAGTGTGCATCCGACTGCGCCTTTTGTTCCTCAATTTTTACACTAGAAGCACAACTTGTCAATACTAGGGTTATAAAAATCATAAGGTAAGTGAATACCAACCTGACCATTTTCTTAACCCTCCTCTGATAAAGTTACCCCATAAATCCTCTTACAATCCTGCGACAACCCTTTTGTTTCCCTTTTGTTTCTTTTACACCCCTTGAATTAATTTTTATAGAATTCCATGGAATTTGTCAACAAGTTATTTCCCCGGAAACTCCTTAAGGCCCTCGATGACAGAGGCATAATCGATTCGGGTTGAAGTATCTATAAAAGGCTCAAACTTTCCGGCAAATAAGATTTTTTTATCGGGGATGCTCAGCAATCGAAATTTGGTCTCTAACCTGGCTTCCGTGGAGTTGGTCTGGGCGAGAGAACTTTTTAAAACGAGCAGGGTATCTGCCCCTTGGGTACGTGCGGTGGCGAGGGCCACGGTTTCGTTCTGAGGATGGGAGGCTGGAGGCCAGACAAGGGTCCGGTAACCTTTCTCCTCCTCGAGAAATCGGGCGACCTTTTCTTCCAGGCTCGTATTGATAAGTCTTAAAGCCCCTTTGGAATAATTTCGGTTCGGCTTTATGCTCCCATAGATTCCAATGGTTTCCACTCTATACTTAGAGAACTCCGACAAGGGATGAACGGAGGTACAGCCCACTAAAAGTATTAAAAGAACGAAAAAAACTCTCCTTAGCATTTTGATTCCCCTGCCTAACCTTTTCGTCCGCTCCCCCCCCCTCCCACCGCGTGGGAGAGGGGGCGCTCCGGAAGATGGCCGGAGATCCGCTTGCTCCCCTCTCCCACCGCGTGGGAGAGGGGCCGGGGGTAAAGTTAAATTTAAGTAACCGTTTTCCCCTCCCCCCACCTCCTCTCCCACCGCGTGGGAGAGGGGCCGGGGGAGAGGGCAAAAAACTACCCCAAACTAACTTTACAAAGTAGCAGGTATTCCCTGGCTCCCTTTGAGGGCCAGGTGCGGGCAGAAGGTTAAGGACTGTTTAATTTTCCTGTCTTAAGATCCCTGGAGCTGTCCGGCCACAAAGATAAGCCGAGCAGTTACAGAACCCTTTTTCTCCTGACATCTCCCTGAAACCGGGGCCCGGAGGGTGCACGGGGCCCGGCCCGGGCTACAAATCCTTTTTCCCTTGACTTCTCTGTGAAACTAGGATACCTAGAGTTAACATACCTTGTGGGCTCATTTTAGACAAATCTCTACCAGGGGTTTAAAACCATGCAAGAGGCCATTCCCGAAATTAAAGAAAGCCCGGAGCGCCCGTCTCTAGAGACCCTGCCGCCTGTAACCCTGGGCCGGCAGGGGCGGCACTTCTTTTTCAGAAAAAGACCTGGAAAGAACGGCTTGGCCCTGGCTTTTCTCTTACCGGCGGTAATCGTGGTCACCCTGGTGACCTTCCTTCCTATTATAAATGCGGTGAGAATGAGCCTCTACGAGACGTCTTACCTCCAGAGAACGGACTTTGTCGGTCGGCGCCATTACTGGAACTACTTGCAGGAACCCGAAGGTCGTCGAAACATTTTAAATTCCCTGATTTACGTCTTCGGTTCCCTGACCTTGTCCATACCTTTTGGAGTTCTATTGGCCACCCTGCTCCATCGTAAGTTACGGTTTCGGACCCTTTTCCGAACCCTTATCGTACTTCCCTGGGTCGTATCCCAGCTCGTCGGCGCCCTTCTCTGGAGCTGGTTGATGAATCCGTACTACGGGCCTATAAATTATTTCATCCAGCTCTGGTTGGGTCCTCCCATTGATTTCCTCAGCCAGCCCACGACGGCTATGCCGACCCTGATCCTCGTTAATGTCTGGAGGTCTTTTCCCTATCCCATGCTCCTTACTCTGGCCGCGCTCCAGACGATTCCTGAGGAGCTTTTAGAAGCAGCTCGGGTGGATGGCGCCTCGGCCTGGACCCGATTCTGGAGGGTGACCCTCCCCCTCATTCAGAACACCCTTCTGATCACCGTCATCATGCTTAGCCTGTATTACTTCAATATGGTGACCCTCCCCCTCATTTTAACGGGCGGAGGGCCTTTAGGAACCACCGAGGTTATTTCGCTCCGAGTCTATCGAGAGGCTTTCAATTTTTATCATATGGGTTATGGCTCCGCCATAGCTATTTATATTCTATTATTTAATATTCTTTTCAGTCTTCTATATATTAAAATTTTACGGACGGAGGTGAGGTATTAAAAGGGTATCTCAAAACTTGGCGTTATTAGCTTGGAACTCCCGAGATCCTTTCTAAGGGTAAGACCTCTGTGTCGACCCCTCCCCTGTGAGGGAAACTATCCTATCTCTTCCTTCCTTAAAAGGGAAGGGGGTCGGGGCTTTCAAGGGTCTCTTTTTTGAACCTAACCCCCCCCGACGCCCCTTCCCCGGTAGGGAAGGGGAGAGTTGGGACCCAGGTCCTCTTCGAGGTCCCCCTTCCCTCGTAGGGAAGGGGGTTAGGTTAGAAAAACCTACCCCTGGGAGGGGGTCGGAGGGCAGGTCATTTCAGACATGGCATATCGACGTACAAAACTTTCTAAGCGCCTGGAACAGATTGGAGTTTATGGGACGTTGATAGCGGCCTCTTTGTTCGCCATTTTCCCCATTGTATGGGCCGTTTTGACGTCCCTTAAACAAGAAGCCAGCATTTTCCTCTATCCTCCCCGGTGGATACCCGATCCGGTGACCCTTGAAAACTACGCCCACGTTTTTTATAGCTCCCATATGCCGCGCTACTTTTTAAACAGCCTGTTTGTGGTCTTGATGACCATTCTCCTGAGTTTAACCCTCTCTTCCCATGGAGGATACGCCGCTGCGCGCTTTGCCTTTAAGGGAAAAAATGCCCTGCTCTTTATGATTCTCCTTACCGTCATGATCCCAGGCATCGTCGTACTTATCCCGCTTTATATGCTGGCAACCCAGGTGGGTCTGCTGGATACGTATTGGGCGCTGATCTTCGTTTATACGGCCTGGCAGATTCCTACGGTCTTATGGTTCATGCGGGGGTTCTTTGAAACAATCCCGCAAGAACTGGAAGAAGCGGCGCTTATCGATGGATGTTCCCGACTTCAGGCGTTTTACCGAATTATCTGGCCCCTGACGCGCCCAGGACTGGCTGCGGCGGCAATTATCGTATTTGTAAATGTTTGGAACGAGTTCATCATCGCCCTCACGTTAACCACTTCCGATGCCAAACGCCTGGTCCCCATCGGGCTCTATTACTATATTGGCGCGTATGGCATCGAATGGGGCAAATTGATGGCGGCGGTGTGCATGGCCTTGATTCCTGTCATCGTTCTGTTTATCTTTCTCCAACGTAGCTTTATCCGAGGTCTCTCGTCGGGAGCCATCAAAGGCTAGACAAAAGGTCAAAGGCAAAAGGTAAAAAGCTAAAGGGAATCGTAGCTGTTCCCCCTCTGAAACTTCGCAGTAGAAAATGGGAAGGAAGAGCCGGTAAAAAGCTAAAGGGAATCGTAGCTGTTCCCCCTCTTTCCCAGCCCCTCTCCCAAGGTGTGGGGGAGGGTCAGAGGTGAGAATTCCTTCTCTTCGTCCCCCCTCTCCCGAAGCCTCGGGAGAGGGGTTGGGGGGGGAGGGCCTGAAGAGTTACAGGAAATCTTTACTTTTGCCTTTCGCCTATTGCCTTTCGCCTATGAAAATTGATCAGGTAGAGGTCATTCCCATTCGGATACCCAACCGGGTGCCCATGAAACTTTCCACGGTGCTTTTGGAATTCCAGGAGAACGTCCTGGTCAGGGTACGGGCGGGCCACTTAACTGGGCTTGGCGAGGCGGAGCCCCTTGGTGGATTCCAAGGTTGTGAAGAGTCCCAGGCGACCATCGTTCCATTAATTCGAGGGCGATTCGCCCCGTTACTCTTGGGACGCAACCCCTTTGATGTAGAGAAAATTGTCCGGGACCTGGAGGACGTCATCTGGGGTAATCCTTATGCTAAGGCTGCAGTGATTAACGCCCTCTACGATCTCATGGCCAAAGCGCTGGACCTGCCTTTATACCAACTGCTGGGGGGATGTTACCGTGAGAAAATCCCGGTAGTCTGGACCATAGGCATCAAAGACAGCAGAGAGATGGTCAAGGAAGCCCTTTGGGCTCTGGAGAGGGGGTTCAAGCTCCTTAAACTGAAGATAGGAGCGTTGGATCCCCAGGCGGACGTAGAAAATATCTCGGCTGTGCGTGAAGCTGTTGGTCCGAAAATCGGTCTCCGGGTGGACGCCAACGGAGCCCTGAGTTTTACCCAGGCTCTGAGCCTCCTGAGGAAGCTGGCACCCTTTGACTTGGAATTGGTTGAGCAGCCCCTGCCCATCTGGGATTTGGAAGGGATGGCCCGTCTCATCGAACTGCTAGGTATTCCTATCATGCCCGATGAAAGCCTCCACTCCCTTCAATCCGCCCTGGAGTTGGTTAAGAGAAAAGCGGCTTCCATCTTTGGGATGAAATTGTCCAAACACGGAGGCATTTACTACGCCCAAAGGATCGCCGCCATTGCCCAGGCTGCCCATCTTCCCATCTACCCGGGGAACCAGCCCAGCACAAGCGTAGGCTCTGCCACCGCCGCACACTTCTACGCGGCGACGTGGAATGCGACCCTGGGTGGAGATTTTCATGTGGGACCCGCAGGCTGGCTGGCCGATGATATCGTCAAAAATCCCCTGGTCATCCAAAACGGCTATGCCTTGGTGCCCCAGGGGATTGGGATCGGGATGGAGCTCGATGAGGATAAACTGGCTAAATACGTAGTAAAAATTTAACGCCCGTTATCTGTGGTCGGCGGCCCGTCGTGGGTTCGTGGGGATACGGCCCCACCTTGACTCCCTTTCTGGCGTGGGCTTTTTGGACCTGACCCCAACCCCCCCTTCCCGACGCGGGAAGGGAACTAGGGGGTTAGGTCAATAAAAGACTCGCCTTTCTACCCAACAGGTTGCGCTGTTCCAGATTTATAGGCCATGCATAGCCTATGAGGGAAGGGAGTCAGGTTCATAAAAAACCTGCCCTTGTGAGGAGGGACAGGGTGGGGGCACTTCTCGGAGAGACTTCTCCTCCTTAACCCCACAGACCGCGGGCCCCAGATTACGGATCACGGGCAAAGAACCATGAACCACGGACCACAGAAAATCTCCCGCCGGACCTTCCTCAAGAAAGTCGGGCAAGTAGGGGTAGCGACCGGATTCCTGACTACCAGCGGGGTTCCGATTCCCCAAAGGGCCCGGGCCCAGGAGAAAAAACCCATTACCCTTCGATACTGGACCTTTCTCAACCCGAAGGATCCCAATCCACGTGCCCAGGCCCAGAATCAGATGATTGAAAACTTCCAGGCTAAGTATCCCCACATTAAAATTTCGGTGGAAATCGTCCCCTGGCAAACAACAGGGCTTCAGCTTATTCAGGCGGCCCAGGCGGGTAAAACTCCTGATGTGATCAGCCTGTTTAGCATTTATCTGGCCCAACAGGTTGCCGCTAAAACGATCCTTCCCCTGGACGAGTACACCCAGGGGTGGAATTCGGAGCAGCAACAGGATTTTATTTACCCCATGGAGCAGATCAGCTTTGAGGGGCGTAAGATGGCCTTTTTTCGAGACTTGAGGGTTCGCCTCCTCTGGTACCGGAAGGACTGGCTGGAAGGGGCGGGGTTTGGAGCTCCCCGAAGCTGGGAGGAACTCTCTAACGCGGCTCAGGCCGTCACCACCGACCGGCGGGCCGGTTTTATCATGGCCATGGAAAGGTCCAGGGATAAAGGGGTTCAGTTGGGTCAGTTCCTGATCAGCAACCTCTGGGCTCAAGGGCTTAACCTCCTGGATGACCGAGGGCAGGCCAATTTTAACAACGAAGCGGGAGCCCGCGTGTTCCAGCTCCTCTACGACCTGGTTCATACCTATAAGGCCATGCCCTTGAGCGTTATTTCTGTGGATGCAGATGGAAGCCTACAGATGATTAAATCCGGCGCTGCAGCTATGATCACAGAAGGAAGCCATCGGGTTTCCACAGCCCGAGCCGGTCAGGGGGTCGGCATGAACTTGCTTACCACTCCCATCCCTTCCCCGGAGCCGGACAAACCCTGTCCGGGATTGACGACAGGACAGGTCCTCGTCATGGGAAAAGATTGTAGATATCGAGAGGAGGCCTGGTTATTTATCGAACACTCGATCAGCCCCGAGCAGCAGGCCCTCATCGGAAAAGTGGCTCAGGAAATGCCCACTCGCAAATCTTCTTATCAGGACCCCTGGTTTCAATCCCCTGAAGCGACCGAGATGTTAGCCTGGGCCGATTATATTCAAAGGACTTCTCGGCCCTTCATTTTTCCGGAAAAGGTAGAAATTCTTTTTGATCTCCTCACCGGAGCTGCCCAGGAGGTTATCACCCAACGCAAACCCATTCCTCAAGCCCTGGATGAGGCCGCCGCCCGGTGGAATAAAGAGGCTGGGTAAGCGGGCAATTTGAAGCGTAGCGCTCGCATTTGTATAATTCTAAAAATAGAAGGCATCTGCGTATAGATCCCTCGGGAGCTACTCCACGGCGTTGACGTCCGTATAAATCTCTATCCCTAGCTGTCGCGCCCGTTCCTTAGCCCGATCATCCGCGTAGGGGGTAATAGCCAACTTACGGTCTACCCTCCGATCCGTCTTTCGAATGTAAAAAGCGACTTTGCGATCGAAATAATTTATGTCGGCTCTGCTCAGGGAGGACTTGATCTCCACCACCAGCACTCTACCATTCTTGATCACGATGTCCAGTTCCACTTGATCTGGATCTCCAAACACCTCTCCTTCCGCATCATACTCTACAAACTGTTCCGTAGCAAATCCAACCTCGCGTAGAATCGCACGCATACCTTGACGAAAGGACCCCTCTGTTTGAAGTCCCCACCGCGCGCCCAGTCCACCTAGCTGGGAGGCAAAATCCCGACGAAATGCCCTGAATTCGTCTTCTGTCCGTTTTTGGGCCTCGGCCAGTTCCTCTACCCGGGCTTCGGTGCGCTTCTGGGCCTCGGCGAGATCCCGAACGATCTCTTTCAAATCCTCAAAATCCGAGCGTGTAACCCCAAGCTCTTCCCGGAGCTTATCCACAAGTCGAGCTATCGGCAACCGAAGATCTGGCGGAAAGGACTCAAAAATCTCTGTATATGACAAGGGCATCGGAGTTTCACCTCCCCATAAAAGAAATGAGGCCTGATAGGGCTAATATATAATAATTTAGCCGGATCAGAGGGGTATATCAATTGAAAAAGCCGGTTTACTTACCTTAAGGTAAGGGTAAAAACTCTACTGTCTGTCGATGCGAAACGTTGGAAGGAGATATGCCTATTTTTCTCTTGACAGGAGGTCTCTCTATTATATGCTTTAATAGGCCTTAAAAGATGTTTATAGGTACCGTTTACTCAGAAAATACAATGCATCCAGAGGTTGGGTTCGCCTCTGATAGAGGGCGAAGACTCGCCCTTTCTGCCTTTTACGTAGGGTGAAACCTCTGGCACGCAGGCTCCAGAATGCCGGATAGTTCCCATCATGACTCCTTCACCCTTACTTTGGATCCTAACAAAATCTTGCAGATTTTTATCGGAAGGGGTAAATAAAAGTTGTGAGGAAATCTAAGTTTTAAGTACAGATAATACACTATTTTAATTAAGTAGAGACAACCCACTATCCTAAAGGAGGCGAGATGAACTTTCAGTTTAAATTTGTTTGCTTTTTGCTCAGTTTTTTGGTTGTCTTTTCCGTAGTACCTGGCTCTAGCGCGGCAGGGTCCCAGCTTCTGGCCTATGTCACCAATGAGAAGTCCAACGATGTCTATGTCATTGATGTGGCCACGGATAAAGTCATCGATAAAATATCGGTGGGGAAGAGACCCCGAGGAATTGCCGTCACACCCGATAAGGCTAAGATATACGTGTCTAACGGTAATTCTAACGATATCACAGTGATCGATGCGGCCACCCATAAAGTTATAGAAACGATTCCAGGCCCTGTAGATCCAGAAGGTCTGGATATTACCCCCGACGGTAAGCAACTCTATATTGTCAGCGAAAACGGGGCCTTCACGAGGGTCCTGGAATTGCCGGGTCATAAGCAATTAGCCGATGTTCCGGTAGGCCTGGAGCCGGAAACGGTTGTAATTAATCCTGATGGAACCAGGGCTTACGTGCCCCACGAGACCTCCAATGACGTGTATGTGATCGATACTGCTGCACATAAGGTGACAGCTAAAATTCCGGTGGGCCAAAATCCGCGGGGACTTGCTTTTTCTCCGGATGGAAAAAAAGCTTACGTATCTAACGAGCGTTCAGGAGATCTCAACGTGATCGATACGGAAAAGAATCAGGTTGTAACAACCGTTAAAATGGGAGAGAGGCCTGTAGGGATCGCTGTTTCTCCAGACGGAAAGAAAATTTATGTGGCCCATGGTCGCTCCGACGAGGTGCGGGTCCTCGATGCAGAAACGCTTAAACTGATCACCTCGATTCCGGTACAGGGAGGAAGGGCCTGGTGGGTCGATTTGACTCCTGAGGGGAGTAAGCTTTACGTAACCGTAGGTCGGGCCAATTCGGTAGCGGTTATTGATACCGCATCTAATAAGGTTACATCCATGATCCCGGTCGGGGAGCTTCCCTGGGGTATTGTCATTGTAGAGGTTCCCAAATCCAGATAGGCTGAAATGAGTAAGATATAAACGGTAATCCGTAAATAATCCCCAAATGGCCCAGCCACCGTAACCGAACGACAAACACAAATTCGCGTCGATGAGATCTACGTGATGACGTCTATGGGCGGTTGAAGTGCCTGAGTCATTGGTGGATTGTTTTACGGTTTATATCATCTTAATGAACTTACAATTTCCCTCTAAGGTCGGACCGTCTTATCCAGATTACTGGTTGGCTATCATCCGGATTGTGGTGGGTCTCTGGTTTCTCAAATCCGCCCTTACGAAACTAGGTTGGACCCTCCTACAAGGGGTTTTCCCCCTTCCTATAGTTTCACAAGATTACCTCGATCGGCTCCCTAAACTCCTGCAAAGGTACGCCAGCGAGAATCCCTTAGAATGGTACAAAGGCTTCCTGGAGCAAACGGCCATTCCTAATACGAAGACCTTTGCGATTTTAACGGCTTACGGCGAAACCGGAGTTGGTCTGGGATTAGCGTTGGGGCTTCTTACGGTTTTCTGTGCCTTCATTGGATTAATCCTGACTATCAGCTATGGCCTGGCCGTCCACTGGATGAGCCCGGGAAGTTTGGGTTTTCATATTGTGTTAGGCGCCTGCATGATAGCTTTTCTATTCAGTCGGGCCGGGCGCACTCTGGGCTTGGATAGATGGCTAGCCCAGAAATTCCCAAACGGACCCTTATGGTAAACGTCCATGAACGTCAGAACTAAGTTACAGATTACTTATCTGATCATGTTTCTCTCCACGTTGTTCGTGGGAGGGGTGGCTATCTGGGCTATAGATAACTGGAACGTCACGGCGAATGAGCTTACCCACGCCTACCATCAGAGTCTTAGGGCAGAGAAACTCAGAAGCAGTATCTACCGGCAGATCAAAGAAACTCTGTTTGCTTTTATGGATGGAGAGGATGCGGAAACCCTTGGAAAGGAGTTTAATCAACTGGAAGAGGAAATTAAACGGCAGTTTGAGGAAGTTGACAGGAACATAAGGACCCCGGAGGAGCGCCGTTATATTCAAGAGCTGCAGCACACCCATCAACAAATTGCCGACTGGATCCGCAATTTGCTGACGCAGCTTTCTAATACCGCGGATGTCAGCAGATGGGCTTTTGAATATCGGTTGGAGAAGTTAACCTTTAAAGAACAAGAGCGCCTGATCGAGCTTCTTAAAAAATATTACGAGGGCGAAGCCGACCGGTTAGTCCAGCATGCCGCCTCCGTAGAAGGTCTGTCTAAGGTTCTGGTTATCCTGGTCTTCGGGCTGGTCGTGGCTCAGGTGATCGTTTTTATCCTCAGCACTCACCGTTGGCTCGTCTCACCCATCGCTAAAATCAGTCGATCCACGGAAATTATCAGCACCGGAAATCTGGAACATCGCATCGACATTCGGTCCAGGGATGAGCTGGGAAGGTTGGCCCAGTCTATTAATAAAATGGCTCAGTCTTTACGGGAGATCCAGAATCAGCTCATTCAATCGGAACGCCTGGCCGCTGTTGGCGAGCTGACCTCCTACGTGGCTCATAATATCCGCAATCCCCTGGCGGGGATCCGGTACGCCGCTCAGGTTTGTTTAGATGACCTTCGGGAACAGGATTATAAAGGGGTTAGAGAAGCTCTGGAAGATATCATCTCCGCGGTGGACAAACTGGGAAACTGGGTTCAGCATTTGCTCTCCTACATTCGACCGCTCAAGTTAAACCTCGTTAAGTATGATGTCCATCAGGTCATTCAGAGTAGCATCTCCATGCTTAAACCCAAGCTTCTCAATCAAAATTTATCCCTTGAACTGGACCTCCAGCCCCCTACCGTCGAAGCCTTTGTAGATACGGCCTATCTGGAGCAGGTGATCACGGCGCTTCTCATGAATGCCATCGAGGCGTCTTCTTCCCATGGAAGAATTAGCATAACATCTCGAATTGTTCAGGAGCCTTTGGGAGCCGGGCGGATTTATATCCGGATTGCAGATGAAGGTAAGGGGATGCTCCCTGAGGTATTAGCCAAGGTAGGGACCCCTTACTTTACCACTAAGAGCTATGGAACAGGGCTAGGTCTGGCCATGGCCTGTAAAATTATGACTTACCATCGGGGTACTTTGACCTTCTCAAGCGAGCAGGGCCATGGCACTGTGGCTGAGATCAAATTACCGTTAGGATATGCGTAAAGCCTAAAACGATCCCCAGATGCCCCAGATCCCAACGGTATAGGTATTATCTGGGCTCATCGGCGTTTATCTGAGGATTGTGTTATGTTTTACCGAAGATGGCACGGATTGTCATTATTGAAGATGAGGTCGTCCTGGCGAAGTCTATTGCGCGGTCCCTTATAAAAATCGGCCATGAATGTCTGATGACAGAAACCGCGGAGGAGGGATTAAAGCTCATCGGGGAGAAACGACCTGATTTGGTCCTGCTGGATATGAAGTTACCGGGCATGGCCGGGTTGGAGGCTTTACATCAAATTAAAGCGCTCGATCCAGATATCCTGGTCATCATCATTACGGCCCATAGCACCATTGAAACTGCCGTAGAAGCGATGAAATCGGGCGCTTACGATTATCTACAAAAGCCCCTGGATAAGGAGGAATTGATTCTGATTCTAGATAGAGCCCTGGAGCGCGATCGGCTTAAACATAAACTTTCTTACTATCAACAGAAAGAAGCCGAGCAGTTTAGCCAGTTAAAAATTCTGGGGGAATGTGCCGCCATGCAGCAGATTAAAGCCGTTATCGAGCGCATCTCCAGGCTCGATCCGAGTTCCAGTGGGGATCTCCCCACAGTATTACTCTCCGGGGAAACCGGGACCGGCAAGGATCTGGTAGCCCGGGTTATCCATGCTAAAAGCCCCTTCGCAGATCAACCCTTCGTGGAGATTAACTGTACCGTCCTTCCGGATAACCTTATTGAGGCGGAACTTTTCGGTTACGAAAAGGGGGCTTTTACCGATGCCCGAACGTCCAAACAAGGATTGTTCGAAGCCGCAAGCGGCGGCTCGATCTTTTTAAATGAGGTGGGAGATCTCAATCTGCAGGCCCAGGCAAAGCTGTTGAAGGTGATCGAACAGAAACAGGTTCGCCGCCTGGGCAGTGTCCGGGACCGCCGGGTGAACGTCCGGATTATCGCCGCTACAAACCGGAATCTGGAGGCCGCTGTACGAGAAGGGTCCTTTAGAGAAGACCTGTTCTATCGGTTAAAGGTCATTACCATCGAGCTTCCCCCCTTACGGGAACGCGGAGAAGATATGATCCTCCTGGCCGGGCACTTCTTGAAGGAGTTTACTCGGAAATACGCCAGCCCGCCTAAATCTTTTAGTAATGCCGCCATCCAGGCTATGAAACAATACCACTGGCCCGGCAATGTAAGAGAGCTGGCCCATATTATTGAACGGGCCGTTCTCCTCAGCGATCATCCCGTCCTCTTACCTTCCAATCTGGGTCTGGAGAACCTGCACCCCATCTTCCATATTACCCCGGATAACCAGCTTCAGATTGAGTTCCCGAGCACCGGAATTAATCTGGAAGCCGTCGAGCGGCAACTTATTGAAAAAGCTCTGGAAGTTACCCGGGGCAACGTCACGGAAGCGGCTCGTAAACTGGGCATCGGGCGGGAAGCCCTCCGATACCGCGTGCAAAAGCACGGCATCAAAATTGGTTGAAATCCACCACTGGTTCATTTCAACCGAAGGATCCACCCTCCTCTGGGATCTTCAGCTCGCCCGGGTTTAATTCTAAGTGCTTAATTTTAAACCCCTTAGAAGATCTTTATCTTGACCTGCCGGGATGGTATAGTTATTGCCTTTAAAGAATTAGCGGCTCGCGCTAAGTGCCTCTGTGCTACAAGACGGCGCGGGCGGAAAGGTACTTTGATTCTTACCTCTTAACCGGCAGGGGAGGCTATGATGAACAAATTCGATACCCTCTTTTTAATCCTTCTCTTCTCCGTTGGTTGTGGGACTTCCGGTCCGCTCTTCGCTCAAGAAAAGCTGCAGGTAGCCGTCTTTGACCTTAAGTTGGATCTTGAAATAGCCAACGCGAGAGGTCCTGATGATCAACTCCTCGCGAAAAAAGCCAGCGATCGTCTCCGCGCGGAGCTATCCAAGAACCCTCCGTACCTGCTGATAGACCAGACCTGGATCGACCAAGCCCTCCAATCGGTACGGGCTCAGGGATTACAGTGCACGACCGACGCTTGTGCGTGGGAGATCGGAAAGACTTTAAAGGCTGATCGGATCGTTACCGGTAAAATAATGAAGATCAGCACGCTAATTTCCCTTGTAACGGCCCGAATGATCGATGTAAAAACCGGTAAGGTCTTGAAAGAAGAAACCTTGGAATTGAAGGGCACTTTCTCAGATATCGTGCCTAATGCCATGGCAGCCTTGTCCCGTCGGATCATCGAAGAGCCCCATGAAGCCTTGACGGGAAATCCGACCTATTGATGAGCCTTCTTTAAATTTGGGAATTATAATTTTTGCTTTTATCGGATAGAACTTATAAATTAAAATAGGTTTTCAAACTGGTAGATGACGGACTGAGGTATACTAAAGTGGGGGAAAACGTAAAACGATCCGCAGGGGATCCGGATAGATACAGGGGGATTTTGTATTTATTGATAGATTCCGTGGATTGTTTTACGTTTTATATCTCTTCAATTATGAGTCAGAAGGAGCGAACCGAAGAAATCTTAAATATCCAATATCTGGGTTCTGGAGAAATCAAAAAAAAGATAGCCCAGGGGGGTGATACGATCTTAGTCCCCATCGGGAGCTGTGAGCGGCATGGGAACCCTTACACGCCTTTGGGGGTCGATGGGTTGGTGAGTTTTGCAGTCGTGGAACGGGCGGCCCGGAAGGCGGATGTGTTATATACGCCTTTAATGCCGTTCGGTTACGCCCCGCATCATATGGGGAAGGTTGGTGAAGGCGCCGGAACCGTTACGTTATCTGTCGATACCTATCGCCGGGTGCTCATGGATATCGGTCGGAGCCTCATTTTCCACGGGTTTAATAAAATTATCTTTGTCTCCTTCCATAGTTTTAACTATACCAATGCCGAAGAAGTCCTTTTCTCCCTGCGGTTTCATACGGGAGCCTTCGTCGCTTTCTACGGCGGACGAGAAACCCCCAAAGTTCAGGAGGTGCTTGGATCTACCCCTGATCGTCTGGCCAGTGATTTTGAGGCTTCCATGATCCTTGCCTTGATGGGGGATAAAGCTCTCCACGAAGAACACGCAACGCGAGGCTATCGGATCCATGCTCCGGAATGGATGGGGCCCACCTTTACTAAACGGGCGGGAAGCGGCATGGCGGTCAATTTCAAGGGCGCCGAAAACATCATCCTCGGTATGGACGATTTTGAGTTCGTGGAACCGATCTCTCGCGCTGAGGCCACCTCCTCGAAGGCCAGTGCCGAAAAAGGTAAAATACTCCTGGATCAGGCCTCGCAATATCTGGCCGAGTTTACGGAAGAAGTTAAAAAGATGAAAATTGAGGTTCGGTATCGAGACTTTCCGGATAGGGCAAGACCCTTATACTAGCAAGGAGCAAGGAGCGAGGAGCGGGGTCAAGGCGACCCGGCCTCCTCGTTCTATGCTCCCTGCCGAAAAAGATGAAATTTGGATTCTTCGTAACAGGAACCGCTTCTGCGAGTTACCCGGAACTGCTGGAACAGGCCATATATGGGGAAGAGCTGGGGTTTGATTCCGTCTGGCTAAGAGAACGCCACTTTAACACCAACCCCGGTCGCAATCTCTGGCCATCTCCCCTCATTGTCGGAGCGTACATTGCGGCGAAAACGACCCGGCTTCGTGTCGGTATCGGAAGCCGTATCTTATCCCTGGATCACCCGATCCACATCGCCGAGGATGCTGCGACGCTGGACGTCATCAGTGGGGGTAGGCTGGATTTTGGGATCGCCAGGGTCGGTGAAAACGACCTCTATCAACAGGGGTTTGGAATCTCTGCCCAGGAGACCCGGGGACGGTTTGAAGAGGGCTTAGATATTATTCTCCAGGCCTGGACCCAGCAGCGTATATCGTATCAAGGTAAATATTTTCAAATCCCTGAGGTCATGATACTCCCTAAACCGATCCAGAAACCCCATCCCCCTGTTTTTGTCGTGGGACGAAGTCCGGAAAGCATCCAGATGGCCGCCAATAAAGGCTTTCCCATCTTCATCGCGGCGGCTCAGATGATCCCGGAAGTCCAGAAGACCCAAGAACTTTACTGGAAGGCTCTGGAAGCTGCCGGGTATCCTCGAACTCACGTGGAGCTCCCTGTCAATCGCTTTGTCTACGTGGCAGAGACCATGGCGAAGGCCAAAACGGAAATGGAAGAGCCCTTCATGGCCTTTTTAAATCGCGGGATGACCTCGGATATTAAAGAGTATTTCTTCCGCTCCGAAGAGACTTTGACCTATGAGAATTTATTCAAGGAGGCCTGTATCTTTGGGGACCCGGATTACTGCATCCGGCAAATCGAACGGCTGCAAAAGGAAATTAACTTAAAGTACCTGCTGTGCACGTTTAACTATTATACCATCGATCTCAAGCAAAGCCTTAAATCCATGGAGCTGTTTTCTAAATATGTGATGCCGCATTTTAAAAGAACCCGTCAGGTAAAAGGTTGATACCTCTTTAGCCACTAAAACGCTTCTGGTTCCGGAAGGATGAACCCGGAGGGATGATTTTATTCCTCCTTCATCCTGGTTCCTCCTTCATCTCCTGGCCTTGGTGGCCAAAGAGTTACGAAAGTTAATGATCGAATCGCTAAAGAACACCGCCCTGGTTCTGATAGATGTACAGAAGGATTTCTGTGGATTGGAAGGGGTCTATGCCCGAAACGGGGTATCGGTGAGCGAAATCCGGAAGATTATCGCTCCCTTGAAGGGGGTCGTTGAGGCTTGTAAGAATCGGAAAATCCCGGTTTTTGCCTCCCAGTACCTTATTTTGACGGATTTAGACGGTCACCCCCTCCTGGCTCCCCAAATTCTCAAAGTTAGACCTTTTTTGGCCAAGGAGGGCTTCCGGCTTGGAAGCCCGGGGTTTGAGATTATTGAGGAACTTCCGCCCCCCGATTACAAAATCGAAAAGGTGGCTTTCAGTGCCTTCTACAACACCCGTCTGGAGTTTTTATTGAGAAAGTTGAACGTGACCACCCTGCTTTTTGCAGGGGTCGGAACGAATGGGGCCGTTGAGTCCACGGTGCGAGACGCCCACCTACGAGATTACACCATTTATATCCTGGAAGATTGCGTGGCCGGATTTAGTCCGGCTTTGCATGAGGCCAGCTTGAAAAACCTGGCAACCCTCGGACAGTTGGTTAAGTCGGAGGAGATAGGTAAGTCTTTACAGAATTGGTGAGATGGGATTTACAGGATTTTTTAAACTATTTGTATAGACCGGATTCACAGGATTTTTCCAATTTAATGCTTCTAAATGAACGAGATTTTTTATCTTCCTTAAACTTTGTAAACCTTGTCTATTTAAAATCCTGTCCATCCTGTCCAAAAATATGCCACGAGCGGAAACGTTAAGCACTTATATTGATGCGCCTTTCGATAAGGTTTGGGATTTTATTTCTAATCCGGAGAATCTTCATCTTTGGACGGTCGATTTCGCGCAGGCTCCTCCTCAAAAAGTAGGCGATCTATATCGTGTACAGACGCCTCGTGGGGAGCGAGATCTCTTTATTAAGGGGAACAAGGAACTGGGGGTGATTGATTTCTATTTTGGAACGGGAGGTAACTATAATTGCTCACCCTCCCGGATCATTAAAGCTGGAGATGGGGTTATTTATATCTTTACTCAGTTTGAACCCCTGGGAGCTCCCCAGGGGTTATTTGAAGTTCTGGTTGGCAACGTGAAGAAGGAGCTTGCTATTTTAAAAGACCTCCTGGAATCTAAAGAAACCAGTACGGGCGGGGGCGCCTCGTCTTTACCTTATTAAAATTAACTACGGAGGATGTATAATGAAATTTGGGGTCTTCATCATGGGTACGCAATCAGGAACGTACCTGGATATTCTTGATCAGGTTGAATATGCCGAGGAACTGGGATTCGATGCCGTATGGTTGGCCGAGCGCTACTTTCAACACAGCGACCTTCTCTGGCCCTCTCCCCTGACCATCGCCGGTTTTATTGCCGCTAAGACCCGGCGAATGCGGATCGGACTCGCTGCCCGAATCCTTCCCTTTCACCATCCCCTCCATGTCGCCGAAGATGTGGCTACGGTGGATGTGTTAAGCCAGGGACGGTTTAATTTTGGAGTAACGCGGGCAGGTTTGGATGAACTTTTCCACCAAACTTTCCATGTACCCCTTGAGGAAACCCGGGACCGTTTTAAGGAAGCCCTGGAGATTATTCTTCAGGCGTGGACCCAACCTCAGGTTTCCTATCAGGGTAAATATTATCAGATACCGGGACTCACGGTCCTTCCAAAACCTATACAGAAGCCCCATCCACCGGTGTTCATGGTTGCAAATACCCCGGAATCTATTCAATACGCTGCCCGACAGGCCTATCCCATTTTTATCAATGGAGCTCAGAGAATCCCGGAAATGCAATACAACCAGCAGCTCTACTGGAAAGCCTTTGAACAGGCGGGACACGACCGAGCCCGGGTCGATTTGCTGGTAAATCGTTTCATCTATGTGGCCGAGAGTACGGCTCAGGCCCGGGAAGATATGGAGAAACCCTTCATGACCTTCATCCATGAAAGGGCGCCCGATTTAAAACAATTTCTGATCCGTAAATATGGGGATAAAGGCCTGGACTTTGATTTTCTAGCAGATCATATCTGTATTTTCGGGGATCCCGAATACTGTGTGAGGAGGCTGGAGGAGCTACAAACGCATATTGATCTTCGTTACTTGCTCTGCACCTTAAATTTTATCACCCTGGAGCATAAGTTATGTGTGAAATCCATGGAACGGTTCGCCCGGGAGGTGATGCCGCATTTTCAAGGGTCCTGCGTCCTGCGTCATTCGTAACAAAAATGAAATGTTTTCTCATACCTCTGACGCCTGACGCCTGATGCCTGGGGGTTTACATGAATCCAGTCCTTTCGTGTGAGGTCCTTGTGATCGGTGGAGGAGGGGCCGGTCTTCGTGCAGCCATTGAGGCAAAAAAACAGGTGGACCGGGTCGTCCTGGCCAGTAAAGAGGAGGCCGGACGGAGCGGGAGTACCGTATATTCAGGCTGCTCTATGATCGCTACGCTGCCCACGGACCCTGAGGAGGCTTTTCGCCTCCATTTTCAAGATACGCTGTTCGTCGGTAAATTTATCAACGACCCCGCGCTGGTGGAAGCCCTCGTCAACCATGCGGGGGAAGAAATTCTGGCCCTGGAGCCCATGGGCGTTAAACTCCATAAAAAAAAGGGTGGGTTCCTCATGGGACGCCCAGACGATGCCCCGAACCCGAGCGCCGTGGAGCCGGACTATACCGGGTATGAATTTCAGATCCGGGGCGCGGCCTTAACCCAACCTCTCCGCAAGTACGCGGATCAAATGGGAATTCAGGTGCTGGATGGAGTGACTATCACCCGCTTGATCACTAAGGATGGGGAAATTGCTGGAGCTATCGGGATTGACGTGCGGACCGGAGAGACCTATCTTTTCGCAACCAAAGCGGTAATCCTGGCCAGCGGCGGCGCCGGCCAACTCTACGCCTTTACCAGTAACAGCCCCGATATTACAGGGGATTCCTATAGTCTGGCCCTCGAGGCCGGGGCCATTTTGCGGGATATGGAATTTGTGGAATTTAACCCCTGCCGCTTGCTCTCTCCTCCTATCCCCACGAACCTCCCCCCGGATCTCTTTACGTACGGAGCCGTCCTGCGTAACGCCCAGGGGGAGAGGTTTATCCTTCGCCATAACCCGAAAGGAGAGGAAAATTCTTTTCGGGAGGAGATGCCTCGGCTCCTTTACCTGGAAGTCCAGGAAGGGCGAGGGGTCCAGGGCGGGGTATACCTCGATGCGACGACTATTCCTCTGGATATCTGGGAAACCAGGTACCCGGCCCTGTTTGCTGCGTTAAAAAAACACGGCGTAGATCCCCAGAAGGATTATTTAATTTTTGGGGTGCGGGCCAACATGTTCGCCGGCGGGGTTAAAGTCACGACCCAGGGAGAAAGTAACCTTCCCGAATTGTTCGTCGCCGGCGAGGCAACCGGGGGCGTGCACGGCGCCAAACGCTTCGGGGGAAACTCGGTAGCTCACACGATGGTTTCCGGCGCGGCTGCAGGTCGCGCAGCCGCTTTGTACGCCCGGAAACGAGGGAGTGTCCTGGATTTAAGTGGCGAGGATCTTCCCAAGTTCCAAAAAAAATCGGGAAATCTGGCCGTGGACGAAATCGTCCACCGCCTCCGGCAAACCATGTGGGATTACGTTTCCTTTATTCGCACAGAAGCCTCCCTTCAAACGGCAAAAGCGGATATTCAGTCTTGTAGGGAGGCTTTGAAGGATGGTAAAGTCCATAGCGTGGCCGATTGGCTGCAGACCCTCACCGCCGGGAACATGTGCCTGGTTGCCGAAGCTGTGGTTTCCTCGGCTCTTCATCGTAAAGAAAGCCGCGGCCCCCACTACCGAGAGGATTATCCGGCCCAAGATAAGGCCTGGCTGGGAAGTGTAGAGGTTAAAAAAGTTAACTCCAATTTAGAATTAAGCTTTAAACCCAAGACGTGAAACGATAACTTTAATCCCGGCTACAGGGACACAGGGATCCCAGAAGGGCCTAAAGTAGCTGTTCTCAACGTTAGGCCCTTGTAAACTTGAATTCATGACAGTCCACTTTCCCTATTTTCTGGGCTCTCTGCGCCTCTCCGTGGCCTTTATAGATTATGTCAGAAACCCAAAGGCGCAATGGCGTCATGAGAGGAGCCTTTGAGACCACCGGAAGTTGCCGGCTGGTCATGTACGTCATCAAAAAATTGGAATTGGATGCCAAGCATGATTTTCTTCTGGATATCCACTACGTGAAGGACGAAATCCAGCGGTCCCTGGAGTCCGTAGAAGTCGCCCTCCAGGAGGGCTCCACGGATATCATTAGTATTGATTGGATTTCCGTAGCCCGAGAGCGCGCCCACGGCATCCCCATTACGGCTGGAGTTCCGTATGGGAGGACCATTGGAGGTATCGTAGTTCCTAAGGATTCTTCGATCCAAAGTCTGGAGGATTTACCGGGAAAACGGATCGGTGTGGTTCGAAAGGTAGATAAAAACTGGATTCTAACGCGGGCGGCCTGCATCAAACGCTATGGATTTGACCCGCAAAGGGAGGCGACCGTCATCGAAGCGTTATCCAAAAGTAAACTCACCCACCGACTTGAAACCGGAGATGTGGAGGCGGCACTCCAATTCTGGCAGCTCATCCCCCCCCTGGAAGCCTCCGGGAAGTACCGACAGGTGGTGGATATGATCGATCTGCTCCCTTACTTGGGTGTTCAAAAGATGATCCCCTTCTCCGTCTTCACCTTCCGGGAAGAGTTCGCCAAGGGGCAGCCTCAGACCATTCGAGCCTACGCCCGCGCTTTTGCCGATGCGGTCGATTACATGAAGAAAAACGATGAGATCTGGGAAGAGCTCCATGAGAAGATGCTCTCCCAAGAGACCCCTCAGGCGGTGCAGGCTATACGAGATCGGTGGCGCGCGCGGGTGATGACCACCTGGAATGAGGAGACGATCCGAAACGTAAGGCTCCTCTTTGAGGAACTCTTAAAGGTGGGCGGAAAAGAGGTTCTAGGCGTCGATAGAATCCCGGAGGGGACCTTCAGCATGGGACTTACGGCCTGAGAAAGGAGTCCCGTAAACGAAAAGAAAGCCGCCATTTAAAAATTGAATGGCGGCTTTTCGTTTTTTATAGCATTATCCAGATCAACCAATAAGAACGATCCAAAACAAAGGCAGCCAATCCGATTCCTTAAGTTTATGGAAGTCCAGAATGAAAGCTTAAAGATGGTAGATGAAGGCAAGGTACATTTTACGCTTACGGATGTAGAAGATGGTATGTGGTTTTTATGTCATCCATACAAGAACTGCCTTTCAGCAAACCTCGTCGAGAGCCTATCCCAGGATATCCTCTACAATCAGATTCAGATTTGGAAAAGCTTGCAGCGAAATTCGCTGACCTCATTGATAATGAGCCTGACGTTGGTATCCTTCAGGAGATGGTTCCCAATAGACTTCTAGACGATGATCCACTAAATTCACGATCCATACTTCGGGGATACTTGAACGGGCGTCTAAAGGGAGTTTAACTTCTCCATCATATGGAAGAGTTGCATCAGAGACTTCTACAACGAGCAGAATATCCTTCGGTTCCGGATGCGCTCGCGCATAGTAATCCGCCCTTGGTTTAAGTAGCGCAATATCCGGTTGTGGTGCAGAATATAATCCCAGATGGATAGGATTTTGGACGCTAACAATTGCATGACCTGATAAACGTCCGACAAATAAATTGTTTAGACGATTAACGTTTCCTGCATGTAAACTCCCTACAGGAGGCATATCCACAATCTCCCCTTCAATAAGCTCCACACGGTCATCTTCTGTAAGGATCCCTGGGTCGGCCATGCGGTAATAGTCTTCGATCGTAAAGCAAGGAGGTCTCTATCCTCTTTCTGGATATAGCCGGTTATACCAGAATGAGCGAAGCTTTGGATCAACCGAAGGTGACCATCAACCCCACCGCGGCTTCGAGAAAGCCCTTTAAGATTCCCCTTATAAATTTATGTAAAAATTTCTTGCCCAGGTTCCCTCTATAGTTCATGATGAGATACTAATTCACCAAATGTATCGTGTGTTAAGTTGCCTCTGCCAGGAGCGAGATGGCCCAACCCCCGGGGGGAGGCCATCTGCTTTTCACATGGCTACTTTGGCGAATGGGTAAAAGACGTTGCTATAAATCAATTGACCAAACTGCCTCTTAAGATGGTTTTTAACTTCAGGAAAGGAGCACAAGCTATGAAAGGTAAGATAAGACTGGCGTTATGGGTGGCGCTGCTGGTCGTTACGATATCCGCGACCACCGCCATGGCAAAGACGAAACTCACCTTTTGGAATATGCCCTTCATGAGTCGGGAAGTTTCTCCCAACTACGTCCAGTGGTGGGAAGAAAACGTTGTGAAAGCCCTGCCGGAGATTGAGGTTGAAAAGTTCTATGGGCCGGGGGACTATGATTCCATGAGGAAGAATTTCGTCGTGCAGGCAAAGACCGGTAAACCGGACGTTATAGAAGGACTGGTCGAGGATCTCACGGTGTATACCAAACAGAATCTCATCGCGGATCTCACCGACTTATTTCATAGTTGGAACGAAAAAGATCAGTTTGTGAAAAGCACCGTGGACGCTTTGACCGTAGATGGAAAGATATACGGCATTCCCTATAATACTAACGCCCGAGTCCTTCTGTACAGAAAGGACCTCCTCAAAGAATACGGTCTGGAGGTTCCCAAGACCTGGTCGGACCTGGTCAAAGTAGCTTCGACCATCACAGAGAAAACGGGTAAGAAAGTCTATGGGTTTACGTTCTGCAGCAAAGTGGGCGGGCCCAGGGGATTTCAGGAGTTCATTTCCTGGTACTATCAAGTGAGCAACAAATCGCCCGTGTTCAAGAAAGATGGGAATGGAAAATGGACCGTTGTCGCAACCCCGGAGCAATTTGCGAAAGTTCTCCAATTGTACTATGACCTCGAGTTCTCGAACCCGGAATTTCCTGCGGTCGATCCAAACCAGAGGGGGAACGACTGGCCGGAAGAAGATAACGGCTACGTGGCCGGACAATGGGCTATGGTCCCGATGGGTCCATGGATCTGGGGGCATCGCGGAGACAACGAAACGGCCCGAGCGATCCTTGAAGAGAAAACGGGTATCGCTCCGCTACCTATTCCGGAAGGCGGCGTACAGGCTACTTACCTGGAAGTGAAGCCGATTATGATCAACAGCGCTTCGAAAAATCCTAAAGAAGCCTGGGAGTTGGTGAAGTTCATCACATCCCGGGATGCGATGGCGGGCTGGGCGTGGGATTCCGGTTTTATCCCGGCTCGTAAAGATGTCTCTGCCCTGGAAAATTTCCAAAAAAGCTGGTGGCAGAAAGGGTTTAGTGAACAGTTACCTACCGCGGTCGCTCTGGCTCCCGTAAACTGGCTACCTCCTCAACAATCCATGCTCCAGGCGGTGGACCTGGTTATCTACAAGAAAAAGACCCCTCAAGAAGCCGGCCAGTGGTTATACGACGAACTGGTCAAACAGGCAGAAAAAGGTCTTCTCTAGAAAAGGAGGGGAGGAAAATTTTGGCTAAGTTCTGTAGGGACGACCCAACCTCGGTCGTCCCTAGAGGACCGGGTTCTGGAGGCAATCCTTCTCCCGGCGATCTATCGCCGGGCTCTTTTCATTTGCCTCTCGTGGAATAGAGAAAACGATCCCTATGCCTAAAAAAGGAGCCGTACCCGGAAAAAGAAGTCTGGATAAACTCAAGGAGGGCGCGCGTTTTCTCCTTAGAAGATGGACGGGGTATTTCCTGTTTTTCCCGACGGTCCTCGTTATTGCGGTCTTAGTTCTTTTACCGGTACTGGAAGCCATACGATGGGCTTTTACAGATCTGAACCTGATGAAGCCGGAGACGGAATATATCGGCTTTAGCAATTTCGCGGAGATGCGAAGAGACGCTACGTTTTGGGTGGCCCTGAAGAATTCGATCCTTTTAACCACGGTGGTGATTGTTCTTCAGTATATTCTCGGTCTAGGGCTGGCCGTTGCGCTTAAACAAAAAGTTCCAGGCATCGGCATTTTCCGGAGCGTTGTGATGGCCAGTTGGGTGATCCCGGTGATTACCACCGTGGTCATGTTCAAGTTCATGGCTCAACCCAATTATGGGTTTTTTAATATTATTCTCCAGCACCTGGGATTGGGCCAGTATGCCACTTACTGGTTCGGGAGTCTTTACGGGGCCTTTCCCATGATCGTTATTATGCACCTGTGGAGAAATGTCCCTTTTTACGGAATTGCCCTTCTCGCCGCCATGCAGGCGATTCCCAACGAGTTATATGAGGCCGCAGAGATCGATGGGGCGAATAGCTGGCAAAGGTTTCGATATATTACGCTACCTGGGGTTCGCTACATGTCTATGGTCATGATCACGATTCATGTCATCTGGACCTTTAACAATTTCGATTTCATTTTTTTGTCCACCGGAGGCGGACCCGTAGATGCCACCCAGGTGCTCCCCGTCTATATTTATATCCAGTCCTGGCACCACTTCGCTATGGGATATGCCTCCGCCATCGGGATCGTCATGCTGATCCTCCTCCTGTTATTTTTCTTCGTGTATATCCGTATCAATAAGGAAAGAGAGGTTTGAGGCCTATGAAGACGTCTCTGTATCGAAATCTGATCGTAACCTACGTCTTTCTGCTCGTCTATTTTTCTTTTCTCTTGCTTCCGATGCTCTGGATTATTTATAGTTCTTTCAGGACCCCAGGCGCCATTTTTAGCCGACAGATTTTTTCCAGTTTCCGCGATCTGACCCTGGATAATTATCACAGGATTCTTGCTTTTACGGACTTCCCCACAACCATGATGAATTCCTTTAAAATTGCCACGGGGGTTACGATCGTCACGATGATTCTGGCGACCCTAGGAGGGTATGGATTAAGCAGATACCGGGTGAAGGGACGCGACTTTTTCATCCTGGGAATTTTTTCCTCCCAGATGTTCCCCCCGGTGCTCATTCTGATCCCTTTGTATACCTGGTTGCTCCACCTTGGGTTTGTGGATACCTATCCCGGCATCATCCTCTCCCAGACGATTCTCTCTCTTCCGTTCACCGTCTGGATGCTTAAAGGGTATTTTGACGGCACCCCTCGGGAGCTGGATGAGGCGGCGAGAATTGATGGATGTAGTACCCTGGGAATTTTATTTCGAATTATTCTCCCCATAGCGGCGCCTGGAATTTTGGTCGCTGCCTTTTTTGCGTTTATGGTCTCGTGGGGAGATTATCTCATCGTCTCGGTCCTTGCCCAAAGCAATGCGACGGCGACGATCCCATTCAGCCTGGGCCGAATTGTAAATAGCCTCCAGGTGAAGTGGGGAGATGTGGCTGCAGCGGCTGTGCTGACCATCGTACCGACCGTTGCTCTGTTCGCCCTCGTGCAGCGGTGGCTGATCGAAGGGTTAACTGCCGGGGCTGTCAAACAGTAAGATCAAAGGCCCCCTCTCCAGAGGGCCCAGATGCGCGCAGATAAAAACCGGACGAAGGCTTACCCGGCCCCTCTGGAGATCCCAAACCTTTGTGGAGGTTCTTTAGTTCAAATCCGACAGCCTGGGCATAACCTCCTGAATCAGCAAGGTCATAGAACGAACCCATTTATCTCTGGGCTGCCATTCGTGGCCCATGGCGAGCAGAACCCCGAAGCCGCCCACCTCGTGATACAGTTGCCGTAGTTTGTTAACCACATCGTCGGGACTGCCGACGATCCAGATATTATCTGCCAGGTACTCGATCGTTACCTCGGAGTCGGGCATCTCCGGATCTACCTTGACCAGGCTCATCATCTTCATCCTGGAGAGGAGCGGTAAGAAGTACTGCCTAAAATCTCTGGCCATCACTCCTTCCAGGGCTTCTTTACGCGCCTGCTGGGTGGTATCGCTGATATAGACCTGACGGGCAACGCGCCAGGTGGAGTGATCCGGAGTTCGATCGGTCTTCCGGGCCCCTTCTTCCACGGACATCCAGTGGGTCTTAAGGATTCGAGGGGGTACCAGATTGATGCTCATAGGAATCCACCCCCGCTCGCCCGCCAATACCAGGGTATCCGATTTGGGCGACAGGCCGGCTACCCCAATGGGTGGATGAGGTTTCTGGAAGGGCCTCAGATGGACCTTCAGCCCTACCTCCTCAATGGGTTCCGGGATTTTAAAGCGCCAGTATTTATGCTCGTAAAGACCGGGTTTGGGATCGTTCCATATCTGGAGTACCAGATCGATGGCGTCCCGGGTCATCCAACGGTGGTCCCCCTTTTCAGGATCGAAGCCGAAGAGCTCGAAGTCGCCGGGGAAACCTCCGGAGCCAACGCCCCAGTAGAATCGCCCATGGGCCAGGTTGTCGAGCTGGGCAATGCGCTGGGCTATGACGAAGGGATTGTGATTGGGCATGCAGGTAACCCCGGTACCGAGCACCAGGTTCTTCGTCATGGCCAGCGCCTTGGCGATGAACAGATCTGGACAAGGGATATTCTCCCAGGCAGCGGTGAAGTGCTCGCCAACCCAGGCTTCCTGGTAGCCCAGTTCATCCAGCAGAACGAGCTGCGCCAGATCCTCGTCCAGAGTTTGAGCGTGGTTAGAGCCGGGGGGATGTAAAGGCATGGTAAAGTAGCCGACTTTCATGAAGACCTCCTCTGAGTAAGGATTCTCTCCGATCCCGGTCCGCCAGGCCTGGGAGAGAAAGCTAGGCGGTAAACCGCCACTGGATGACCCCTGCTAAATGAAACACAAAAGGAAGGGCGACCTGGCGGGACCGCCCCTGCCGGGAAGAGGATATTTCAGGACAAGATATCCATCGCTCACACCTTTTCACGCTGGGTAAAGTCCTCCAGCCACTCCTTGTCCCAAAGGGAAGGAAAGCTGTTCTTCTTGTAAGGGTGTTCTTTGCAAACCTCCGTGCTAAGTTCGATTCCGAGCCCAGGTTTCTCCGGCAGGACGAATTCTCCCTGCCGGATGGGATTCCAGCCAAAAACAAATTCATGCCGCCAGGGTACATCGTAATCGGCGAAGTTCTCTTGAATCAGGAAGTTCGGCGTTGACCAGTCTATATGAAGCGCCGCACACAACGCGACCGGCCCGATGGAACAGTGGGGCGAAACTTTGACGTCCTGCGCCTCGGCCATTGCGGCGATCTTCTTGGTCATGAGCAGCCCGCCACAATGGGCCGGGTCCATCTGGACGATATCTGCGGCTCGTAAGGCGATGAACCGGTAAAAATCTTGTAAGGTGTAAAGCCTTTCACCTGCTGCAACCGGGAACGGCAAAGCTTCTTTGACTTCCTTCAGCAATTCCAGGCTGTGGGGGGTCACCGGTTCCTCGTACCAGGCCGGATTAAACTTTTCCAGGCGCCGTCCCATTTCGATGGCACAGCCCACCGATAGCCGCCCATGGACCTCGATCATGATCTTGACATCTTTCCCCACCGCCTCACGGACAGCGGCGACCCGCGCTTCGGTCTCATCCATCTCCTGGGGGTTCATCTCTTTCCACGCCGTGCCAAACGGATCGAACTTCAGCCCCTCGTACCCCCGCGCTACCACCTCACGGGCCCGTTCTGCATATTCCCGGGGCGTTTTGATTCCTCCATACCAGCCGTTGGCGTAAGCCGGTAATCGCTCGTGGCAACGCCCCCCCAGCAACTTGTATACAGGCTGGCCACAGGCCTTCCCTACCAGATCCCAGAGGGCGATTTCTACCCCACTGATGGCCGTCATCACGGTAGCCCCGCCTTGATACTGGTCCCGAATCATCCCCCCCACGACCGCCTCGATGTCGAAAGGATCTGTACCCAGGATCCGATCCTCTACCCATTCATGGATGAGGGTCTGCACGGTTTTCTCTTGCCATTCCAGCGAAGCCTCCCCGATGCCGGTTAACCCTGTATCCGTAGTCAGGCGGATAAACAGGTAATTGCGCAGCCCGGCATTGGTTAGGAATGTTTCAACGCGTGTAATTTTCATAACCTTGAAGAATATAAAACCGTCCCCCTCTCCCGAAGCTTCGGGAGAGGGGGGAGAGGTGAGGGCCTGAAAGGTCATGAAGATCGTTCGAGAACCGCACGAGCCGCGTCCACAATGCTATCCGTATCCATCTTATAACGTTTTACCAGGTAGGGGATCGAGCCGCTCTCACAGAAACAGTCTGGGATGCCCACCCGTTTCAGTCGGATGCGGAGTCCTACATTTGTCACGGCGTCGGCTACCGCGCTGGCCAGCCCTCCTGTGACGACATGATTTTCTGCCGTCACGACCGCCGGCACACGGCCTACCAGCGAGAGCACAGATTCGTGGTCGAACGGCTTGAGGGTGCTTACGTGCAGCACCGCAGCATGGATACCGTTATGAGCCAGCTGTACCGCCGCCTCCAACGCACGGCCCGTCATGAGACCGGTACTGATGATGGCCACGTCGTCGCCTTTCCGGAGGAGCCTGGCCTTTCCAAGCTCGAACTGATAGGTCTTTGGGTCGAGCACGATGGGTACCTGGCCTCGAAGCAGGCGCATGTAGACCGGACCCTGATACGCTGCGATGGCCGTGACCGCCTGGGAAATTTCCGTCGCATCGCAGGGGTCGATGACCACAAGGTTCGGCATGGCCCGCATCAAGGCGAGATCTTCGATGCCCTGGTGGGTCCCTCCGTAGCCGGTCGTTAGCCCTGGAAGCCCCGCGATGATCTTGACGTTAGCTTTTCCAAGCGCCGCCCCCATGGCGATGAAGTCGTAGGCCCGGCGCGTGAGGAACACGCAATAGCTCGTGGCAAACGGAATAAACCCCGTACGAGCTAAGCCGGCTGCGACGCCGATGAGGTTCTGCTCCGCCATGCCGATCTGGAAATAACGTTCGGGAAACCGCTCCGCAAAAACGTACAGATCCGTATATTTACTGAGGTCCGCGCTCAAACCGAGAATCCTCGGGTTACGCTCGGCCACCTGGACCAGCGCATGACCAAACGGGGCAAGGCTGGTCGCGCTTGCCGTCTCGGAAGCGAGTAAGTTGCCGGTCACGCCTTTAGGGGGACCGGATTGTGAGCTGACACTCATAACGACTCCTTTAGCCTTAAGTGAAGGATCTCTTAAACAGGGGACTTTTCCAACTGCTGGCGCGCCAGTTCCCATTCCCCGGCATCCACCCGGATGAAGTGATTCTTTTCACGCTGTTCGAACAAAGGAACGCCCTTGCCCAGCAGCGTATCCAAAATAATGGCGTGGGGTCGGCCCTTTACCTTTTTGGCCTCTTCAAAGGCGTGGACCACAGACGCGATATCGTTGCCGTTGATGCGCTGCACATGCCAGCCGAAGGAGGACCATTTTTCAGGGACCGGCTCAACACGCATGACCGTTGCCGGAGGTCCGTCCGCTTGCTGGTTGTTACAATCTACCAGCGCGAAAAGGTTATCCAGCCGGTAATGGGCTCCCGCCATCGCCGCCTCCCAGGTGGCCCCCTCTTGCAGCTCGCCGTCGGAAAGCAGGTTAAAGATACGAGCCTCACGGCCATCCAGACGGACACCGATGGCCATACCTACCGCCTGTGACAGCCCCTGGCCCAGAGAGCCGCCGGTCATTTCAAAGCCAGGTGTCAGCTCATTGCCCGCCAGTTCGAGGCGCGAACCATCGGCCCCGTAGGTATCGAGCTCTTCGATGGGAAACACCCCTGCTTCGGCCAACGCTGCATAGAGACCGATCGCGTAGTGGCCGGTGGAGAGGATGAAACGATCCCGGTCCGGCCAGTCAAGACGTCGGGGATCGTAACGCATCTCATGAAAATAAAGAACTGACAACAAATCTGCGATGCCCAGACCCTGCCCAACGTATCCCTGTCCGACCCGCTCGGCCATCCGCAATACATGCTGGCGTAGCGCCTTAGCGCGGGCCTTGAGCTGAGGAATTGGAGAAAGCAATGGTTCGGCTACCGTATGTCCTAAAGTCATAATCCTTAATCTTGATAAAGAAATATAGACAAGACTAACAGGATTAAAGAAAATAAAGATATTGTAACCCCTGTAACCCCTATCTATAAAACCTCTTTTCGTAGTGGAAAATTAACCTTCAACCTTCAACCTTCAACCTTCCTTAATAGCCCTTCAGGAAAGCTCCATGCCGCCCGTGAAATTGAACCGCTCGGCGGTCACGTACGCAGCAGCATCGGAGGCCAGCCAGACCGCCGCCTCGGCCACTTCCTCCGGCGCCACACGACGTCCCATGGGTAAGTCTTTGGTGCGCTCGGCCTTGAGCTGGTCTTCGGTTTTGCCGGTGAACCTCATCATTTCTTTTTCTATGGCGTCGACCATTCCGCCGGTCATACGCCCTGGAGCGATGGTATTGACCGTAATGCCATGCGGAGCCCAGGCTACGGCGGCAGCCCGGGTCATACTATCGACGGCGGCCTTGCTCGCAGCGTAAGAGGCAAAGTACGGAAAGCCCATCCGGGATGCCGGACTTGTAATATTAATAATCCGCCCGAACTTCTGAGGGATCATGGCTTTAGCTGCCGCTTGCATGCAGAAGAAAGCCCCCCGGGCGTTCACGGCGAACACCCGATCCCAACGTTCGGGCGTTACTTCCAATAGAGGGTCCACCAGGCAGATGGCTGCACAATTGACGAGAACGTCCAGACGACCAAACCGATTTACAACCGTCTCGATGAGCTGGTCACAGGCCGCGGCATCTGAAATGTCGGCTTGCCGGGCTAACCCTTTAGCGCTCTGACCGGCTTGCGCGAGGGTTTCCACCGCCGCAGGGTAATCCAGATCGGCCACGATCAGCGTGGCCCCTTCACGGGCATAGACTTTGGCAATAGCGCGCCCTAAGCCACTCCCGCCACCGACGATCAAGGCAATGCGATTGGCTAGAATCATGAAACTCCACGACTCCGGATGAAAGGACTCATTTTGATATCCAGCGAAGGCTTAATTTTAAGGAAAGCCTATCTCTGGAAGCGAATAAAGTCAAGGATTTTCTCCTGGAAACCCCGGAAGAGATAGGGGCAAAACGTTCACCGATCCAGGGATGAGCCCCTGCCCAATCCCCCAGGCAACGCTCTGCCCTCTTAGAGATAGAAAGGTTATTCAGCGCCGGAATTCACTTCACGGCGATGGGATTGCCGGGTGAACCCGTAGCCCCCTTAAGTCGCAGCGGGGCATAGATATAAGCAAACTCGTACACCTTATCCTTGGCCAGTTGCTCGAGGTCCAGATTTTCGTGGTTATAAATGCCATTGCAGACAAGCAGATGCTGGTGGCCTTCGAACGGCCTCTCCTTGTCTTCGCCGGGTACGGCTTCGGTCGCCCAGGTATCGGAGCCGGTCATGGAGGGCTTCTTCTGGATAAGCCATTTGATGGCGGTAACCCCGGGACCCGGCTCCCCGGAACCATACAGTTGATTATCTTTCATCCATAGCTTGCCATGGCCTGTGTGAAAGAGCACCACATCTCCCTCCTGGATATCGATTTTCTCCTTTTCCAAAGTTCCTTTAATATCCTCGACGGTAATCACATATCCTGGCTCGAGCCGTTCTACGCCTTTATACGCTGCCACGTCGAGCAGAACGCCCCGGGTGAAGAATACCCCGGCGTTCTCTATACCGAGCTTCTTCAAACCGTACGTATCTCCGAACTCAGATAGCTTGTTGCCGTTATAAAAAATATCTTCCTGACCTACGTGCACGCCCACATGGCCAAGACCATCGAACTGAGTGCCGATCTGCCCGATCTCGCCACTGACGAGCTCATCATTGGCGACCAATTGGTTCTTCCCACCTGGGGGATAGGTAGGTAGACCTGGAATCACTAAGCTGTAATGCCGCTTCCCCGGGTTCGGCATCCCAAATTCGTAGAGCCGACCCAACTGATAGATCTTCCCCTCTTTGATCAGGGAAACGGCCTGCAGGATTTTCTTGGGAGTGATCCGGTTTGCAGCGCCCCGCTGATCGTCCGGGCCCCACTCAGAAGGCCAACATTTAGGGCCTATAGGGGTTTCTTCTTGAGTCCACGCGGGCAACCCGAGCCATGCAAAAGCAAGCATCCCGAGCATAGCTATCGTTGTAGGCCTTAGAATACCGTGGATAGATTTCATTTTTTCCCTCCTCCGTTTAAAATAATGGGTATCTGATTCCGGTTTCCCGAGACTTTTTGAGATCTCCTATCTGGATATACGCCTTCGTGCATATCTCATGGGTCTCAAAATGTCAAGTTAAAAGAGTTGTCGCTAGCCCATTTCCTACCAGAAAGTCCAATTAAAAACCTTGCGAGCGAGCATTATGTAGGGGTATCTTCTTAGTAGGGCTTTTAAGTCTATTGAAAGCCCCTCCCCCCCGGCCCCTCTCCCCCGCTGTGGGAGAGGGATGGGCTTTTAAGGGTCCCTTTTTTATGAACCTAGCCCCCTACGCGCCGGGATAAGGGGGAAGTCTCGTATTTCCTCGTTCCCAGGCTCTGCCTGGGAACGGGGGAAAAAAGCAGGTACTTTGCAAAGTTAAATTTAAATAACTGTTCCCTCTCCCCCTCTCCCACCAGGGGAGAGGAGGCGCTTCGGAAGATGGCCGGAGATCCGACCGCTCCCCTCTCCCACCGCGTGGGAGAGGGGCCGGGGGGGAGGGCAGAAAATTACACAAAACTGGCTTTACAAAGGACTAGTGGAAGGGTTTATGACGAGCCTCCGCTCCTGGCATACTTTAGCCGTTCACGAGGTCAGCTCCTATTTCGGCGTAGAGATCCGTTCCGG
>Ga0073934_10002381_pt1 | contig 39590 bp, 36 predicted proteins | sample LarsenN4metaG_FD_76834 | JGI IMG/M metagenome (GOLD analysis project Ga0073934, IMG submission 76834) | Hot spring sediment bacterial and archeal communities from British Columbia, Canada, to study Microbial Dark Matter (Phase II) - Larsen... ... | reverse complement strand
CTCGCCCTGTTCGGACTCGCTTTCGCTGCGGCTGGCTTTCGCTTCGCCTCGCTACCGAGAGTAACTAGCCGGCTCATTATGCAAGAGGCACGCCGTCACCCCGCACCTAAATCACTCTCGGATCTCCTTCCCTACACGGAAGGAAAAAGTGATTTAGGTGCGGGGCTCCGACTGCTTGTAGGCATACGGTTTCAGGTTCTGTTTCACTCCCCTCGCAGGGGTGCTTTTCACCTTTCCCTCGCGGTACTGGTTCACTATCGGTCGCCAGCGAGTATTTAGCCTTGGAGGATGGTCCCCCCAGTTTCCCGCGGGATTTCACGTGTCCCGCGGTACTCAGGATTCCGCTTCGAGTCCGACGCGGTTTCGGGTACAGGGCTGTCACCTGCTCTGGCCGGATTTTCCAAACCGTTCCCCTACCACTCGGATTGGTAACTCTACTCACGCGGTCCTACAACCCCCGGAAAACCTTGCGGTCTTCCGGGTTTGGGCTGTTCCGATTTCGCTCGCCGCTACTCTCGGAATCGCGGTTGCTTTCTCTTCCTCCGGGTACTGAGATGGTTCACTTCCCCGGGTTGGCTCGCACCCGCCTATGAATTCAGCGGGCCGTTTCCCGATTTTATCGGGAAGGGTTTCCCCATTCGGACATCCCCGGATCAAAGCCTGCTTGCGGCTCCCCGAGGCTTATCGCAGTTGGCCACGTCCTTCTTCGCCTGCTGGCGCCTAGGCATCCACACGTACGCCCTTAGTAGCTTGACCACAAAACTTACTCAGCACTTGCCAAAACAGATGGTGAACTCATGACGGCGGACGCCGTACTCTTCGCGAATCTTCGCGTTGCGCACCTCGTCCGCGCCGACTCCGCCCGGCAGCACTGGTAAGTCTGCGCGCTTGCCCCCAGCCCCGATTGCATTCGGGGCGAGGGGCCTATTTCGCTCGGCACAAACTTGCTTGCTTGCCCCGACCCGATGCGTCTGCATCGGGGAGGGGCTTGCTTGTGCCCATTTCAGTTGTCAAAGAGCTTTGCTCTTTGACCCTGAGCTTGCCCGCCTCGGCGGGCTTGCCGAAGGGTCAAAGAACCTTCTGACGTTCTCCGACGCCAGAAATTACAAAACCCGGCGACAAGCGCCGGGTTCGTCCCCCGCATCTTTGCGGGGGGCTAACTCGATGCTTGAAGCCGCCTAACTTGTATCAAGCGTCCGGGTGCTTATGGCCTCTTCCTCTCGTCCTGCTCCCCGATTCCTGTCAACGCGCTTCGGGGGCTCAGCAGAACGCCTTTCTCGTCCCTCCAATCCAGCAGTATACCCATCCCCCCTCCCCTTGGCAAGCCCTTTCTTCGCTTTTTCCACACCCCTGACACCCCACCGGCCGCCCGGGAGAAGCGGAGTTTACCCCGCCATCGGCGGGACACCCGCCGTCCTACTGCCTGCTGAGAGCTGACTACTGATTGCTGATAACTATTCTGCGCGGCGCGGGGCCGGTGGGCACCGTCGCCACCACCTCCCGCTTCACCGGGTCAATCGCGCTCACCTGGTTCGACTCCATCTGGCTCACCCACAGCAGCCAACCTTCAGGGTAGGGCATTGCCTTGTCCTGAGCCGAGTTCCTTGTGCTTTCAGTCAGTGGCACCAGCGTCTCGCCGGTGGTCTTGCGCTTCTCCCAGGCAAACCAGTGGGGAAACTTCCCCGTCCCCACCTTGCCCCGCAGCTTCAATTCCGGCACCGAATAGACATAGACCGCCGCGCCCGCGCAACTCGTCACCCAGAGCTCCTTCTCATCGGGCGAGAGCGTCAGCCCGTGCACATAGGTATTCAGATACGGCACCGGCGTCTCCGGGGGCAGCGGCGGCAACTCCACCCGCTCGATCACCTTCCGCTCGACAAGGTCGGCCACCAGGAAGCCGTGGAGGCCCGACTGCGCCACGTAGGCCCGCGTTTCATCCCGGCTTAGCGCCACCGGCCGCACCTCGCCGGGAAACTCCATCTCATAGGCCAGCTCGTCATCTTTCTTCGGGTCGAAGACGTGAATCTTCTTCCCCTTGAAACTCGTCACGTACACTCGCCCGGTCGTCTGCCCGGTATAGGCATTGTGCGGCCACTCCCCAATCGGTATCCGCTTAATCACCTTCGGGCGGTAATCAAAGTAGGAATCCCACCCTCCGTCCGAAAACCGGTATATGGAGGTCACCTTGTAGTCCAAACGAACTACTGCCACTCGGGCCTCTTCGCGTAATGGAACGTACACAGCACCGCCATCTGCGGTAATCGTCAATTGATTGGGGACTCTGCCTACTTTGACTCGCTTGACGACCTTGTCACGCTGGGCGTCTACAATTACCAGTTCTCCTGTCGACTCAACAGTTGCATAGACGTAATTGAACTCTTGCCCTCCAACTACTCGACATCCGAGCGCCAGTCCATGCGGATGCTTTCCCACCTTGATTTTCTTCACAGCCTTCCGTGTCTCTAAGTCAATGACCTCAATGTAGTCGGCCGCGCTCGCATCCACATAGAGCTTTCCTCCTGTCGGGACACACGCGAGATTTCCCGCCATGGCATCTTTCGCGGCCGACATACTTGCAAATAAGACTACTGCCGCCATCAATCTGCCGGCTCTCATACGCCTCCTCCTTAACCGGTTTTGACGGGCCACAGGCCACGAGCCACCGTTCACGGCGTATGGCTCCGATAATACGCGCAGCCTGACAGCGTCGCCCGCTGCGCTTGTCCGCCTACCACCGCGTCAAACCGAATGCGCTCCGGCGACCAGGCCTCCTCCCCCACACGAAACTCTCCGCCCTCTAACGGCACCAACTCCCGCTGCCCGCCCGGCGGCACTACCAGCCAGAGCTTCCCTTTCCGCACCACCACCCGGAAATTCGAGAACCAGGGATGCGCCGTGCGGTAGTGCCCCGGATACGCCGCCCACTCCTTCGGCACCTCAAACTTCGTCGGCCCCTCATAGGCGCCGCTCACGTACCAATCGCCGCCGACCCACGCCTCCACCACTTTTTTACCCTGAGCCTCGGCGAAGGGCTTATCCTTCCGCCCGAAGTGCAGCGGAAACAGCGCGAAGTCCGGATGGTTCACGTAGAACGCATCCTCGCCCCGCCGCTCCAGCGCAATCCGCTCGCCTTTGTGTTCGAGCAGCAGCTTTTCGCCTTCCGCCACCAGCGTCAGCGTCCGGCCAGCCCCGCCGCTTGACACATACGTTCCGGCGTAATCCGCTGTATTCTTCACCTGTGTGGGGTCATCCGACTCCGGCAGTGCCGGCAGTTCTTTCCCTGCGAGCGCTGCCCGCACCAGCCGCAGCGCGTAGTTCGCCACCCGCGCCGAGCTCCCCGGCCCGTTGATGAACGCCACCGCACCTACGCCCGCATCCAAGTCGCCCACAAGGAATGACTGATAGCCCACCATCCCGCCACCGTGACTGATGATTTCGTGCCCCTCGTCATCTTTCCGAATGCTGAGTCCGTAGCCGTAATAGGTCTTTTCCCCCTCCTGCTCGGGATTCATCGGAATCACCCGCCCGATGAGCAGCCGGAAGCTCTCTTCGGAAAGGATCCGTCCCTGCGCGCTTGTCCTGAGGCCGGAGGCCGAAGGGCCCGCTCCTGCCTGCGCAGGCAGGCCGTGATTCAGCAGCATCCGCAGATACGCCGCCAGGTCTGCCGCCGTCGCCGAGATGCTGCCGTCCCCACCGCCGTACTCCAGCCAGCGCGCCTCCACCAGCGGATGGCTCACATGCTCCGGCCGGTCGTCGTAGAAGCGGTCGTAGCCCACCGCCAGGCGCTTGCGCGTGCCGTGGGTAATCACCGGCTCCGTGCTCGTCATCCCCAGCGGGGTAAAAATCCGCTCCCGGATAATGTCCGCGTAGTCCTGCCCCCGCAGCTCCTCGAGCAGGTAGCCGAGTGTCTGGTAGCCGATGTTCGAGTAGTAGAAGCGCTCCCCGGGCGCAAAGCCCGTCCAGCGCTCGGCCAGCGCCGCGGCCTGGTAGCGCGAGCCGGTGATGTCGTCGCGGTCGCGCGGCAGCCCCCCGCTGTGGCTCAGCAGGTGATGTCCCAGGATCGGCCCGAACTTGGAGTTGATCTTGAACCAGGGCAGATACTTCGTCACCGGCGCCTGCGGGTCGAACTTCCCCTCCTCGCGCAGTTGCAGCAGGCAAATGGCCGTGAACGACTTCGAGATGGAGCCGATTTCAAACAGCGTCTCGGGCGTCACCGGAACCCGCGCCTTCACGTCCGCCCAGCCGTAGGTCTTGACGCGCAGCAATCCCTGCCGGCTCGTCACCGCCAGCGCCAGCCCCGGCACATTCTCTTCCTTCATGTGCCGCGCCACGAACTCATCCAGCCGCGCCCAGGCCTGTTGCAGGCGGAGCCCCTCCTCCTGCGCGCCCGCATCCGGCACCGCCAGCGTCCCCACCAGCATGACAAGCAACAGAACACGCCCCACACACTCGCGCTTCATGACACTTCCCCCTCCGATTTCTTGGCTTGAGAATGCGCTAGCCTACCAAACTACCCTTCGGATGGAAACTCGTCTTGCTGGCAGGTTTCGTCCAGATTCACCGGTCGCGGGTCGCTGCTACATCCCCGACTTGTACAGCCGCTCAATCCGCGCCAGCGTGTCCCTCAACACGGGCTGCACCTGCTTGAGCTCTGCGGAGTCAATTCCGAGCGTGGCCGATTCAATGTCCATCGTCACTTGCCGGCACATGTCCATGATGCGCTTGAGGCGGAAGTGGGCAATCTGCGTCGGCAAATCGGGCTGGCCGCTCTGGCCAGCCGAGAGAATTGCCCACACCGTCATCCGCGTGTGGTCCACCGCCATCTTGAAGTCTTCCAGCACCGCCAGCGGCACCTCGTTCGTGGCCAGCCGCTTTTCCAACTCTTCCAGTGCCTTCTTGAGTTTCCGGATTTCGTCCACGAGCGTCTCTTGGCTCATGATTGCCCCGCGGTGGAAGGTGGTAGCCCGATACTAGGAAACCCCGCCGGGGAAGTCAACCACTAGGGATGGAGCGTTTTGAGCGACAGCATGAAAACGGTTTTGACCGCGCCTAGGCCCACGAGCAGAGCCTTCGCCCACCCGCTCTCCACCACGAACAGCGCCAGGCTGCCCAGCACTACCCAGGCGATGACCAGCGATACCACCTTCAGCTTCCGCGGCACCGCCTTCTGCTCCAGCATCGCCCGCAGCCCCGGGCCGAACCGCGGGTGCTCGACTAGCCAGCGATACAGCCGCGCTGAGCTCCGCAGGTAGCAGGCCGCTGCCAGCAGCAGAAACGGCGTCGTCGGCAACCCCGGCACATAGACCCCGACCAGGCCGATGACGACGAACACCGTCCCGACGACGATCAGCAGCCCCCGCACTACCGGATTCAGAGACTCCCTTGTCATCACACCTGCCACCCTTGCTTCCCCAGGGCCCGCTTGGAAGAGGTGCTACGCACCCGCTCGGCGGAAAGACGATAGCATAGGATGCCCAGGTGGACGCTGGTTGGCATCAGCGGTATAATCAGCGCTTCGCTGGGCGTATAGCTCAGTCGGTTAGAGCGCACCCCTGATAAGGGTGAGGTCGGTGGTTCGACTCCACCTACGCCCACCATCCCTTTTCACTGATTCAATGCCTGTTTGGGTCTACGTTCTCCGGAGCCTAAAAGACAAGCAAACCTACACCGGTTCGACAGCCGATTTGAACCGACGCCTGAGGGAACACTACCAAGGCAAAGTTTCTGCCACTCGCAAACGTCGCCCGCTTCAACTTCTATACGTTGAGAAATTTTCGACTCGCTCCGCGGCTGTGCAGCGAGAGCGATATTTCAAAACACCCGAAGGAGGGTTGGAGAAACAGCGGCTGATACGCAGCCCAGTCGGTTAGAGCGCCCGTACGGGAGGTCGGTGGTTCGCCCAGACGGGCGCCCTGGCGGCGACTCCACCTACGCCCACCATCTCTTTTCTTTGCTTGCCCCGGGACAACCCGGGCGCAACCGGCGCCATCCCTCCAAGAAGCCGGATGCGAGCCCGCTTCACCTGCGCGCTTCTCTTTCTTCTTCTTCCTTCTCTCCACGCGCAGGAAGGTCGGTTCATCCACAGTTTGCAGCTGCGCGGCAGCGGCCGCCCGGTCGGACTCGATACCCATGCCGGCCAGGACTTTGACCGCGCCCGCCTCGCGCGCGACGTCCGGCGCCTCTGGGCCACCGGCTTCTTCGACGACATCCGCGTCGAGGCCAACGAAACTCCGGAGGGCGTGGCTCTCATCTTCACCGTGGTCGAAAGGCAGCGCCTCTATCTCCGCCGCATTCACTTCGAGCCGCAGAATGACAAGCGCCCGCTCGCCCTCGAGCCCGGCACGCCGGTGGACAATGCCCTCGCCCATCGCTTGGCCGGGGCAATTCGCCAGCGCTTGATGGAAGACGGCTACGCCGACGCCGAAGTCACCGCTGAACTCGTGCCCGCTGGCGTCAAGCAGGCGGACTTACTCTTTCGCATCCAGCGCGGCCCGCGCACCACCGTCCGCGCTGTCCGCTTCGCCGGAAAGCTCGCCCTGCCGGAGAAGGAGCTCCGCCGTACGCTCGAGGCCACCCGCTCCCGACGGATTCTGCCCTTCTGGCGGATGCAGCCGCCGTGGAACGAGGCTGCGCTCCTCTCTGACCTCGACCGCCTCCGCTCCCGCTATCTCGCCCGTGGCTACTTCGCCGCGCGCGTGACGCTGGCCGGCGTTGCCTTTGCGCAGAATGCCGCCACCGCCACCCTGACCATCGAAGTGGATTCCGGTCCCCGCTACCGCGTCGAGCAACTCGCTCTCCCGCCGGGCGAGACGCGCGCGCGCCTGCCCGCCGGCCGCGATTGGAGCTTCCCGGCACGGGCGCTCTGCGGATGCCTGCTCGAGGCGCAGCGCGCCGCCGAACGCGCGGGCAAACTCGACTTTTCCGCTCGGCTCGAAATCGAATCCCGGGGAATCTCGCCCGGCTTATCCACGCCAACCGGCCACTGGGTTGCGCTCACCACCCGCACGGAAACCGGCCCTGCCCACTCCACCGGGCGCATCGAGTTCCGCGGCCACCACCGCTTCAGCGACTTGACACTGCGCCGCACGCTCACGCTGGAGGAAGGCGAGCCGCTCGACGCCCGCCGCCTCCGCCAGAGCCTGGCGCGCCTCAACCGCCTGGGCTTCTTCGCGCCACTGGCAGAAGACAATGTGGAATTGCAGCGTCACGCAGAGAGCGACCGCGTGGACATGGTGATTCACCTGAAAGAGCATCCCCGCGGCCGCTGGGCACTCTCCGGGCCGCTCGGCCCCTTCTCCGTTGCCGGGCCGTTCCAGTTTGCCCTGGGCACACGCCTGCCCGCCTGGGGCAGCGGCGCGCTGGAACTCTCCACCTACTCGGCCACCTTCAGCCTGCTCGCCTTCTCCTATCCCGTGATTCGCGCCCTCTCCATCGTGCCCGAGCGGCGCTTCGTTCCGCTCTTTGCCCTGGAACGGGCCTACCTGCCGGGGCAGGAGTGGCAGTCGGGCTTTCTCCTCTCCCACCAGATTGGCTGGCGCGGGACGCTGGCGAGCTACGCGCTCTCCCACGCCAGCCATGCCGTGCACAATTTGGTGGAGCCGAAGACCGACGGCGCTGCGAGCTTGCCGGTTTCCGTCTGGTGGCGTGCGCCCGGGAAGGGAAGTGAGCCGGCGCTCAAGCCTGCGGGTGTATTGCTCTGCGAAGCGGAAAAGCCCCGCTGGGCCTGGCTCCGCACCGCCGCTGCCGCTGCCCTCGACTTCCTGCTGCTGGCCCGCCCACTCTAGCAGACAGCTTGTGCGGACTCCTGTTCTGCCGGACCCACAAAACGACTGCGGGCGAAAAAAGCAAAGGGCGACTTGGCTTGGCGGCCAACTCGCCCCTGGCAACCCAGCTGGAAACTCAGAACTCCACGCGGAAGCCGAACTGAACGGAGCGGGGGCTGCTGAACTGCGCCCGAAGCACGCCGAAGGAGGTAGGGCCGGTCAGGCTGGTGGAGGGGTCAGCGAACTCCATGTGGTTGAATACGTTCAGGAAGTCGAGCGAGAAGATGACAGTTACGCTCTCCGTCACCGCCGTCTTCTTGCCCAGCGACCAGTCCAGGTTCCAGCGAGCCAAGCCGCGCAGGGTGCCGCGCCCGGTGCGGCCGTCCTGGCTGACGAGCACCCGGCGGAAGTCGGCGAAGACAGCTTGGGGATCGGCGAAGAGGTTGACATCGCCGACGGTGCCGACGCCGCCCGAGCCGGTCACGCCATAATGCGGGGAGTTGCCGAAACTGGGCTTGCTGATGGGAACGGCGCAGCCCGCGATAGTAGTTGAAGTGTAGACGCCGCCGCCCCAGGGCCGGCCGCCCGACGCGACGCACAGGGGCAAGCCGCTCGAGGCGGTGAAGATGCCGGAGGTCCACCAGCCGCCAATGAGCTTGTCCAGCGCGTTCCCCAGGCTCAAGCGGCGGCCACGCCCGAGGGGCAGTTCGTAGAACCAGAGGGCATTGAAGTTGTGGCGGCGGTCCCAGAAGGCGGGGCCGTAGTCGACCATCCAGTCAAAGGCGGAGGAGTTCGTGTTGGAGTTCTGCTGGTTGAGGGAATAGACGTCGAGGGTTTTTGAGAGCGTGTAGTTGAGGTTGAAGGTCAGCCCGTGCGACATCCGCTTGCGCAGAACGAAGAAGCCGCCGTGGTAGTTGGACAGCGCCCCGTTGACCAGGACACGGTTGCGCTCGACTTGCAGGTTGACGAGTGGCAGGCCGCCCCACTGAATAATCCCGTTCGCGTACATGGTCACGCGGGTGAGGTCGCCGTTGACGAAATCGGTCCGGCGCCGCCCGGCAATGTAGCGGGTGGCCCCGGCCCCGAGCAGGTTCTCGAACCAGTTCTGCGGGGTGACGGCCGAGGCGGCCACGCCCGCCCGGAGTTCTTGGGCTACGGCGTCGAAGGCTTCAGCCAAGGTCTGCCCGGAGGTGGGGTCAGTGAAGAAGTAGGGGACGCTATTGAGGTCGCTCCGAGCCTGGAGGTTGCGGGACAGCCGACCCGCATAGCCGGCTTCGAAGAACAGGTTGCCGGGCAGTTCGCGCTGGAGGGTGAAGTTCAGGCTGTGGTGCTCGCCCAGGTCGAGATCGAGGTCGTACTGCGAGGAAATGGTTTCGCCGAAGGGGGAGGAAAGCGTCAGGGGGTCGGTTCCCTGGGGGATGGTGGGGAAGGGCGAGGCGCTGCCGTCCACCCCGATGCGGAAACCGGTGCTGGGGTCGCTGCTCCCCGCACAGGTTCCAGTCGTCCACACGGGGCCGCCGCAGCTCCAGGTCTGCCCGATGCCCGGGGTAATGGGCGAGCCCATGACCAAGTTGACACTGGTCAGCCGGTCGTACATCAGCGAGTAGCCGCCGCGGAGGACGCTCTTGCCGTCGCCGAAGAGTTTGCCCAAGAAGCCGCCGGTGAACGAGGGATTCCAGGCGGCGGAGAGGCGTGGGCCGAAGTTATTCCAGTCAGGATTGAACAGGTGCTTGCGGCCGGTGCGCGGCAGGGTGGCCCAGGCCAATTCCGGGTCATAGGTTTGGCCTTGCAGGGCTGCCTCCCGCCGGCGGCGGAGGTAGCTGGAGAAGCGAACGAGCTCCTCTGTATCCCTGTAGACCATCAGCGTCCCTTTCCCCTCCTCTTCGACGGGCGGCATCGCCAACTGGTAATGGAGGCCGTAGGTGAGGGTGAGGGCGGGGCTGACGCGCCACGTGTCCTGGGCATACAACTCATACTGGTTAACGTCGATGTTCACGATCAACGGCATGCCGAAAGGAAGCGGGTTGAAGTCCTTGTCGTACGCCACCAGAACGCTGGCGCGCTCCACGATGCCCAGCACCGCCGCATAGAGGTTGTCCCAACGGCTGAGGTCGGCGGACACCAGGCAGTTGGTTGTTACGGTCGCCGAGCAGGCGGGGGGGCGGTTGGCCGTGGGGATGGTCAGGGCGCCGGGGCGGAGCCAGTAAACCAGCGCGGTGAGCGAGCCGACCACTTTGTCGTCGCGCGGGTGGTAGATGTCCCAGTTGCGGAAACTGCCACCAAATTGGAGGGTGTGGCGGCCCTTGACCCAGGTGGCGTTGTCGGCAATGTGGGTGTCCTTGGCGCTCCAGGTCCGCCCGCGGGCGTTTTGGGTATCGATGTTGATGGGCTCAGCCACGAACTTGGTCCCGGCAGCAAAGTTCCCGGCGGTGCCTTGATCTTCACCGGCTAACTGCAACGCGCCCGCCGTGCCAGGGACTTGCGGGACGGGGGTGGTGCGGCGCCATTCCCACCAGTTACGCAGGTAGGCGAAACGGAATTCGTTGCTCATCCGCGGGGTCATCTGCCCGGTGAGGCCCCAAACCAAGTAGCGGGGCTGGATGGGGGCGGCGGCGACGGCGACGGCCTGGCCAGGCTGGCCCGACTTGATGCCGGCGATGTCGATCTGGCTGAGGTCAGGCTGGTTGTGGCGGTAGAAGCGGAAACTGGAAAAGAAGTTCCACTTATCGCTGAGGCTGTAATCGAGCCGCGTGACGAAGAAGTCGGCGACCAGCGAGTTATCCGCCGGGGAATTGAACCCGATGGCGTTCAAGCCGTCGCCCGCAGTCGGGTCGTTGCCCGCTGGCAGCAGATTCCAGAGGGCCTGCACGACCGGTGACATGCCGAGGCCGCGCGGGTCGCATTGCGTGGTGCCCCGGCCAAGGCCCGGGTCATAGGTGCCACACCAATCGGAGGTGGCAAGGGGATAGCTGACGACGTTGCCGGCGGCGTCGCGGAAGCGCAGGATGCCTTGGCGGAGGGTGTCGGTGGGCACCACGCGCGTGATGTTGTCCGACTGCGGGTAGCGCCGGCCCTCGAAGTGCCCAAACATAAACAGCTTATCCTTGACCAGCGGGCCGCCCAGCGTGAAGCCGTAGCGGTTGTCCTTCATCTCGGGGTTTTCCTGGCCCAGGCGGTTGCGGGTCCAGGTGTTAGCCTGGAGGTTGTCGTTCTGGTGGTACCAGTAAGCCGAGCCGTGCAGAGTGTTGCTGCCCCGCTTGGTGACAAAGGCCATCTGGCCGCCCGCGGCGCTGCCAAAGGTGGCATTCGGGTTGGTGGTGCCGACGCGGAACTCCTCGATGCTTTCTTGCGGCACAGGAATGGTCGGGGCGGGCTGGCCGCCGGTACTCGCCGCATAATCCATAGTACCCTCGACATCGCTGGTGGCGTCGCCGCCGTCAACCAGAAACACGCTCTGGTCGCTGCGCGCCCCGGCCACCTGCCCGCCCTCGGTAGCCCCCACACCCCGGCCCGGGGCCACCAGGGGCTGCAAAAGCAGGAGGGCGGCGGCGCTGCGGTTGGAAGTAGGCAGGCGGAGCAAGGACTCGCCGACGATGGTTTCGCCGACGGTAGCGTCGGTAGTTTGCAAGGCCGCGCCCACGCCGGCAGTGACTTCGACGGTTTCAGTCACGGCCCCCACATCCAGGGTGACGTTGACGAGGTAGGCCTTGGCCACGTCCACTTTCAAGTCGCTGACCGTCTTCTGTCGGAAGTTCTGCATCGTCACCGTCAACCTGTACACCCCGGGCGCGACGTTGACGAACACATACTGTCCGTCGGCGTTGGTCTGTTGGCTCCGACTTAGATTTGTGGCTTTGTCGGTAAGCACGACCTCGGCACCGGGAATCACCGCGCCGCTCGGATCCGTTACACTGCCGGAGACGGTACCCGTGGCCGCCGTCTGTGCCTGCGTCCCGGCAGGCAGTGATAGGATCAAAGACACCACGACCACGCTCGCCTTGATGAGCCCTCTCATGACTTCCTCCCGACTGGTTAGGTTAGTCTGCCGACCCGGAATGCACGGAGAAACAACACACTTCTCCACCTGCTGCTGGACCGCCTAACACACATCCCCACGATACTTCTGTGGCAGTCGGCACGCCTTTCCGTGGCCCCGGTCACAGCGGCGAGCAGCGGCCTCCCAGCCCATGCCCGCACCCAACGCGGCTGCGCGGGCCCCTAGGACTTCTGCTCCCGATCCCCCGCTGTAGGCAGTGACCCGTGAGTGGCTACTGGTTGCTGGTGACTACTGGCTGGTGATGGTGGACCCGACCGGATTCGAACCGGCGACCTCCTGATTGCAAATCAGGCGCTCTCCCAACTGAGCTACGGGCCCACGCAAACTTCAAGGTACGGCAAAACCGATTCGGACGCAAGCCAGCGTGGAATTACCGTTCGTCATCCGTCATCGGTCATTCGTCATTTCTTCTGGGCGGTGTAGTAGTCGAAGACGATCTTGCCGATTTCGCCGATGCGGTCCTCGGCATTGGCAATGGCTACCTTGTTGCCGGCCGCACCTAGCTCGGTTTCCGTGCCGCGGCTGAAGACGCTGACGATGACGTGCTCGCCCCCGGCGAGGTTGATGACCCCGGCGTCGTTCACCACCCAGACGGGCGCGGTCAGCGTCCCCGTCTTGTGCTCGCTGCGCACCCCGTAGGGCAGCCAGCGCGGCAGCCGCTGGTTGAACTGCTGCCGCGAAAGTATCAGCAGCATTTCCTTTGTCGCCTCGGCGTCCCCGGCCTCGCCCTTCACGATCTTTTCGATTAGTAGTGTCATCTCTGCGGGCGTGGTGCAGTTGGGGCACTCCTCCAGGAATCGTTGCCGGTTCGTCTTCACTTCATCGCCAAGCTTGTCCCAGTCAATCTTTTGCAAGCCTTCGAGGGTCAGATTCTTGTACGCCTCGCCGCGGAGGCCCAGCGCCTGCAGGATGAGCGCGCGAGTGCAGGCGTCCACCGAGGTTTGCTGGAGCCCGAGCGTCCGCAGCCGCGCCGTGATGTTGGCTGTGCCCAGGCGGTCGCAGAGCATATCGGTGGCGGCGTTGTCGCTGACGATAATCATCAAGGTCGCCAGGTCGCGCACCGTGGGCTGCAAGCCTTTGTCCAGCGTCACCAGGACGCCGCTGCCGAAATACTTTTCCGGCTCGCGCCATTCCACCCGCTCAGCGAGCGCAATCTTCCCCGCCCGCGCCTGCTGGTACAGCTCCACCAGCACGGGAATCTTGAAGACGCTTGCCATCTGGAATTTCTGGTCGGGATTGATGCCGGCGACTTCATTCCGCTCCACGTGCTTGACGCTGACTCCCCAGACGCCGCTCGACTTCGCCAGCGCCGCCTTCAGCCGCCCCTCCAGCTCCGCGTTCCCCTTCGCCTCCTCCGCTGCGGCCGTGACCAGCAGCAGGCCTGCCAGCAAGCATAGAGCAGCGCCTCGTGCCAACCATGTACGCCCCTGCATTGCAACCTCCCCATTCGTCATTGGTCATCGTTCATTGTTCATGGGTCATGCCTTCAGTCCACCCAATCGGCAATAAAGATGTTGGTCTCGCCCGGCTTTTGCTGGTTGCGGTTCGAGGCCCAGACCAGCTTCTTCCCGTCCGCGCTGAACATCGGGAAGCCGTCGAAGAGCTCATGGGTGGTCACGCGCTCCAGCCCCGTGCCATCCAGGTTGATGAGATAGAGGTCGAAGTTGCGCGACTTGGGGTCGGCGAGATTGGAGGCAAAGATGACGCGGTTGCCATTGGGATGAAATGCCGGGCCGAAATTCGCCGCCCCGTTGTCCGTGAGTTGCCGCTTGTTGGAGCCATCGGCATCCATCACCCAGATTTCCAGCCGGCTGGGCCGCACGAAGCCTTCTTTGAGCAGGGTTTGATAATCGGTAATCGCTTCCGCGGTGTTGGGATACATCGCCCGCCAGACAATTCTCTTCCCGTCGGGCGACCACACCGCCCCGCCGTCGTAGCCCACCCGCTCGGTCAGCCGCCGCACCTCCGAGCCATCCGCTTTCATCGAGTAGATGTCGAGGTCGCCATCCCGCGTCGAGGTGAAGACGATGCGGCCGTCGCGGGCAATGGTCGCCTCGGCGTCATAGCCCGGCGTATTCGTCAGTTGCCGCAGCTCGCTGCCGTCAGGCCGTGCGAGGAAGATGTCATAGGCCGGATGCAGTGACCAGACATAGCCGCGGGAATAGTCGGGCCGGGGCGGGCAGGTCGGATCCACGTGGTGGGTCGAGGAGTAGAGAATCCGCTTGCTATCTGGGGAGAAGAACCCGCAGGTTGTCCGCCCGCGCCCGGTGCTGACCATTCGTCGCTGGTCGCCCCGAAGGTTCATCACGTAAATCTGGTCGCAGGCGTCCGCGCCTTCATGCGACTGGAAGATGAGCCAGCGATCGTCCGGCGAGAAATAGGCCTCCGCATTCTCTCCGCTGAAGGTGAGCTGCCGCACGTTCCGCAGGTGCTTCTCCTCCGGCAGCGCCAGCGGCGCGGGTCGCTGCCTCGCCCCCACACTCCCTCCGGCAACAAGAAGAACTGCGAGGCCGACTGTGATTCGCCGTGCGTTTCCCAGTTTTCGTTTCACGATTCCCGGTTCTCCTTATTTCCCGAGCGGCGCGTCGTTCCACATGGTGCGATGCACTTTCCAGGAGCCGTCGGGCTCGCGCCGCAGCACCCGCATCACCTTGAAGCGATAGCGGGTGGTCTTGCCGCCCACCTTCGGCCGCATCGCACCGGTGATGAGGCCCCACTCGAAGGCAAAGTCGCCGACCACGGTGGTCTCGCGCCACTCCTGGTTGTAGTCAACCACTTCCAGTCCCTGGCTCTGCTCGGCTATCGTCCGCAGGCCGGCCCGGTTCGCCTCCCGGCCGATTACCGGCTCGGCTCCCGGTGCCAGCATGACAATATCGTCGGACCAGAGGGTCTCGAGGCTTGCGACGTCGAATGCGTTGCTCGCTGCCGTGTCCCGGGCTCGCAGCTCCTGGATGGCGCGCAAATCCGCCTGCACGCGCTCGTTCGCGGTCATCTCCGCCTCCGGCGGTTTTTCCCCGCGCGCACAGCCTAACAAAAGTGCATACGAGATTCCGATGGTCCAGGCAATCGGTCGCATTTCATCCTCCCGGCAGTGCCCTGCGAGTCTAGCCAAAGCCGGCGTCCCTGACAAATCCCTCGGCGGACTCTTGCAGGCCGCCGCCTGCCGCGCTAGCCTGTCCTCGTATGTTCGTTGGCCTCCGCCACCGCAACTTCCTCTGCGTCCTTTGCCTCCTCTGCTTCCTTTGCTTCCCGCATCCCTTTGCTGGCACACCCACTGATGAAATCTTGCGTTTCGCCGTCATCGGCGACTCCGGCACCGGCAAGGAAGGCCAGTATCGCGTTGCCCGTCAGATGGCCGCCTGGCATGACCGCCTGCCGTTCGAGCTGGTGCTGATGCTGGGCGATAACATCTACGGCGGCCTGCTCGGCTCCGGGGGCGGGAACCGGAGCGATTTCGAAGCGAAATTCGACCGCCCCTATGCCGAGCTGCTCCGGCGCGGCGTCGTCTTCCGCGCCGCGCTCGGCAACCACGACATGCGGCGTCGCGACGGCCAGGACTTGATTGACTCCTACGACCGCTTCCACATCGCCGGCCCGCAGGGTTACTACAACTTCACCGCCGGGCAGGCGCCCGACGGCGCGCCCCTGATTGAATTCTTTGTCCTCAACAGCATCCGGCTGGAGAAAGACAAGCGCGACCCCGAGCAACTGGCCTGGCTCGAGCAGGCACTGGCCGCCTCGCGCGCCCGCTGGCGCATCGCCTACTTCCACCATTCTCTCTACTCCACCGGCAAACACCACGGGCCTGATACGAAGCTCCGCGCCAAGCTGGAGCCGCTCTTCCGGGATCGCATCCAGGTGGTGTTCTCGGGGCACGACCACATCTACCAGCGCTTCCATCCCCAGCAAGGCATCCTCTACTTTGTCGTCGGCTCGAGCGGCCAGCTGCGCCGCGGCAACGCCCGCCCGGGTCGGGAAGTAGCGGCCGTCAACGACCAGACGCGTACTTTCCTGCTGGTGGAGGCCCGCTCGGAAGTTCTTTCTTTCTATGCGGTTGACGATGCCGGACAAACCTTCGATTGCGTTGCCCTGGCTCCCGGCGGTAGTGTCCTCCCGCTGGCCTGCCCCGCCGGCGGCAGGGAAGAAGCCCCTTGACAGCGGCCGAGTTTAGAATAATTATAAAGAGCGACAAGGAGGGACACTGATGCTCCGCGGACAGGAAATCGTCAAGAATCGCAAGGAAATCATCGATAGTCTCAACAAGGCGGCGGCGGCCGAACTCCTGGCCGCCTTCCGCTACCGCTACCTCTCCGTTTACGCCACCGGCATGCACGGGCGGGAAGTGGCGGAGCGCTTCACCGAGATGGCCACCCACGAATGGGAGCATGTGGGGACGTTTCTCGCCCGCATCGTCCAGCTGGGCGGCATCCCCTTCCAGCGGCTCAGCGAAGCCGAAAAGCTGGCCTTCGGCCGCTACCTGCTGCCGCCCAAGGACCCGGCCAATTGGAAGCAGATGCTGAAAGACAGCATCCAGTCCGAGCGGGACGCGATTGATTTCTACTCGAAGCTCCTCGAGAAGCTGCGTGAAACCGATGCCGTGACTCACCACATCGTGCGCGAGGCGCTCGAGGACGAAATCGAGGACGAGCACGAGTTGGCCAGCCTGCTCGACTGAGAGGTGGCGTGAGTCGGACCCGCGCGCGCTCCGATCCCGGCCCGACCCCCGGCGAGCTCATCCGCCCGCCGGAGCGCACTACGCGCCAGCGGCAACTGGTGTTGGAGGTCGTGCAGGCTTCCGACGATCACCCCACGGCGGCGCAGGTCTTCCAGCGCGTGCGCCGCCGCTACCCGGGCGTCGCCTACGCCACCATCTACAACTCCCTGCGCTGGTGGGTGGAGCACGGTCTGCTGCGCGAGTTCACCTTCGGCGATGCCGCCACCCGCTACGACCGCAACCGCGACCGCCACGACCACGCCATCTGCCAGCGTTGCGGTCGCCTGCTCGACGTCAGTGTCAAGCTGCCGCGCAAGCTGATCGAGGAGGTGCGCCGCCGCACCGGCCTCCAGGTGCAGAGCCACCACGTGCAGTTCCTCGGCCTCTGCGCCGACTGCGCCCAGTCCTAACTTCTTCCCCGGCGGCCCAGGCCTGCCCCGAGCGGAGTCGAGGGGCGTCTCGCCTGTGACTCCCTCTTCAACTCTGCTACTCTTTCTTCTATGCCGGTGCTCTACGGCATTCACGCGGTGGAAGAAGCCCTGGCCGCCGGCCGGCCGATTGAGCGCCTGCTCATCGTCCGGGGCCGTGGGGGCAAGCCGCTCGAACAACTGCTGGCGGCGGCACGCGCGCGCGGCGTCCCCGTGCGCGTTGTGGAGCGGCAGGAAGCCGAGCGGCTGGCCGCGAGCGACCGTCACCAGGGTGTCGTCGCCCTCACTGCTGCCCCGCACTACGCCGAGCTCGAAGACCTCCTGCGCGCAGCTCGCACGCCCGCGCTGTTCGTCGTGCTGGACGGCATCGAGGACCCGCACAACCTGGGCGCCATCATCCGCAGCGCCTACTGCGCCGGCGCCGACGGGGTCATCCTGCCCGAGCGGCGCGCGGCCGGGCTGACGGCCACGGTCGCCAAGGCGTCGGCCGGGGCGCTCGAGCATATTCCCATCGCGCGCGTCGTCAACCTCGCCCGCGCGCTGGAGCGGCTGAAAGAGGCCGGCTGCTGGGTCATCGGACTTGATCCCGAGGCGAGTCAGCCCTTCACCGGGGCCGACCTGACCCTTCCCTGCGCACTCGTGCTGGGCAGCGAAGGCCGCGGCCTGCATGGGTTGGTGCAGAAGAAGTGCGACTTCCTGGTTTCGATTCCGGTTCTCGGCCGCGTCGGCTCGCTCAACGTCTCCGTCGCCGCCGGCATCGTCCTCTACGAAGCCCTCCGCCAGCGCCAGTTACGAACCGCTCAGCCTTGAGGCACCGCAGTTCAGCCTGGGTGCGGACGGTCGGGGTGGTATCACTTGTGGCGGGAGGGAGGCTCCGCCGGCAATCCTGCTTGGCGGCGATACTCCCGATAGCATTCCGGGCAGAAGCCGTGGGTGAAGCTGGTAGTCGAGCGCTGCAGCATGTATTCCTGCCAGGAACGCCACCGGCCCTGGCCCCGTTCGGTGCCGGTGTCGTCGCGGACTTTGCCACACACAGAGCAGACCGGAAGGAGGGATTCGTACAGCAGCAGGCGCTTGTGTTCGCTCAGGTCGCTGAGCACCGCCAGGGTGGCCGGCTCACCGCCATAGCTCACGCGGGTCACCGAAATCTCGACCGGAAAGACATTACCATCCCGCCGCTTGGCCTGCGCTTCGAAGCGAGCAGGAGCCGGCTCCCCGGCGGCGCGCCGTGCGGCATACGCGCGCAGGCGCGCGACATCGGTCTCGGCGATGTAGGCAAAGGCATCGGTTCCGATGACTTCCTGCGGCTGGTCGTAGCCGAACAGTAGGGCATCGGCGGCGTTCGAGTAGACCACGCGGTTCCCCTGGATCACGCGCGTCGCCACCGGCAGATCCTCCAGCAGTTGTCGAAAACGTTCCGTGCTCTGCCGCAGCTCCTCCTCCAGGCGTTTCTGCTCAGTGATCTCCCGCGCGATGCCCATCACTGCCTGCACCTCGCCGGAGTCATCTCTGAGCGGGACCAGCCGTGTACTGATCCACAGCTCGCCTCCCGGGATCGGCAGCTTGGCTTCCTCATAGATGGTCTCGCCGGTGGTGAAGATTCTTTCCATCTGCTCCAGGTGTCGCCGAGCTTCGTCCGGGGGAAAGATCTCCTCCTGTCGCTTACCGACCACTTCCTCGGGCCGGCGTCCCAGTTGGTTGGCGGCGAAGCTGTTGACGTATTGCATAACGCCTTCGCGGTTCACGACGAAGATGGCGTCCTGAGCCGCCTCAGCCAGTGTGCGGTAGCGCTGTTCGCTTTGTCGCAACGCGCACAGCGCTGGCGTGGCTGCAGCTTCGCCTGCCAGATGGGCGGTCGGGCGGAAGACGTAGAGGTAGAGCGGCCCCGCCATCAGAAGGGTGAGGAGGATGGCATCCAATATGGCCGTCCCGACGCCCCAGTCCAGCGCTAGCCAATCAAGAATCAGCATCACCGCGAACTCACTGAGCAGAACAATCAGGATGGTGCGGAGCAGAATGGTGGGGGCGAGGCGCCTCAGTTCTTGTCGAACCTGCAGGTCAGACGCGAGCAGCGTTGCGGAAACAGCAGCCATACTCAGCCTCCAGCTTTCGCGGGTCAATGGCGGCGGCGTCTGCAGAAAAAAGCGGCTTGCCCTGACGGGAGGACCTCTCCCGTACCGATAAGACTAGGTGCCCGCGGCCGGGCAGTCAAGCCTGTCCCAGCTGCGGGCATTTGACTTCGTCTAGGCGGCCTTCTAGGATGGCCCCAACTTGCCACCGAGCCCGAAGGCTGGCTTCGAGAGGACCTGATGCCTCCACCCACGCGCATCGTAGTGCTGGGCGCGGGATTTGGCGGGCTGGAGGCGATGCTGGCGCTCGAGCGGCGCTTCCGGGGCGACCCGCGCGTAGAGCTGACGCTCGTCAGCGAGAACAACTATTTCCTGTTCACGCCCCTGCTCCCGCAGATCGTTTCTTCCTATATCGAGCCGCGCCACATCGTGCAGAGCCTGCGCGACATCCGCCGCCAGCGCCGCTTCCGCTTTTTGCGCGCCCGCGCTACCGGCCTCGACTTCGCCCAGCGCCAGCTCCAGCTCACCACCGGCCCGCTCGCCTACGACTACCTGGTCCTGGCGGTGGGCAGCGTGGCCGATTTCTTTGGGATTCCCGGGGCGGCGGCGAACTGTTTTTCCCCCAAGAGCCTCGAAGAGGCGGTCGAGCTGCGCGACCACCTGCTCGACCTCTTCGAGCATGCCGATCACGAACCTGACGCGACGCGGCGGCGCCAGCTTCTCACGCTGGTGGTGGTCGGCGGTGGCTACACGGGCGTGGAACTCGTCGCCGAGTTGCGCGATCTGGTCTATCGCTACGTCATCACCCGCTACCGCGGCATCCAGCGCGACGATGTGCGCCTCATCCTGCTCGAAGCCGCCGAAGACATCCTGCGGGGGGTGGATCCGGAGCTGGCCCGCCGCGCCCGGCGCAAGCTGCAGCGCGAAGGCATCGAGCTGCGCACCCAGGCGCGGGTCACGCTGGTCACGCCGGAGGGGGTCGAGGTCAACGAAAAGGATGACCTGCACGCCGGCCTCGTCATCTGGTCGGCGGGCGTGCGGGCCAATCCGTTGCTGGATTCGCTGCCGGTCGAAAAAGACAAGTCCGGGCGCGTGGTGGTGAACGCGCACCTGCAAGTGAAAGGCTACCCGCGCGTGTTTGCCATCGGCGACGCGGCCGTGGTGGAGAAGACCCCGCCCGAGCAGTCCCCACGCATTGCCCCGGTGGCGCTCGCCCAGGGGCGGCTGGTGGCGGAAAACCTGCCGCGGGCGATGCTGGGGCAGATGCTCCTGCCCTACGAGTTTGAGCCGAGGGGGATGCTGGTGTCGCTGGGGATGAACGATGCGGTGATTCAGGTGATGGGGATCAAGCTCGCCGGCTACTTCGCCTGGCTCTTCTGGAACTCGGTGCATCTGCTGCGGCTGGTGGGCTTGAAGAAGCAGGTGCAGGTGGCGCTCGACTGGAGCCTGGCGACTTTCTTCCCGCGCGATACTTCCATCATCCGCCGCCCGCAGCGCTGCCGCCTCTGCGCGCCGGCGGCGTCACCGCCAGCGGTCTAGCGCCCAGCCGCCTGCAGGCGGGCTTCCGCCAGCTCGTCGGCGATGCGCGCGGTGGAAACGCCGCGCTGCTGCGCCAGTTCCAGAACACGCCGCATGCGGTCGTAGATACGTGCGAGGCTCGCAGTCGAGTCGCACCGCTTGAGCAGGTAGAACTCGACTCCGGCAATCAAGCCGCCGGCGTTCACCAGGTAGTCGGGGGCATACAGGATTCCGCGGCGCGCCAGTTCGTCGCCGGCTTCCGGCGTTGCTAGGATATTATTGGCGCAGCCGCAGACGATGCGCGCGCGAATCCGCCGGACGGTTTCAACGGTGATGACGCCACCCAGGGCGCAGGGCGCGAGCACATCGCAGGGCGCGGCCAGCACCTCCTCCGGGTTGAGGGTTTCGGCTCCCACTTCTTCGGCTGCCTGGCGCGCGCGGCTGGCCTCAATATCGGCGACCAAGAGCTCCATTCCTTCGCGTTTCAGGAGTCGCGCCAGTTGCAGTCCCACGCTGCCCACGCCCTGGATGGCGACCCGCGCGCGCCGTAGCCCAGCAAACTCCAGGCAGGCGCGCATTCCATGCCAGACGCCCAGCGCGGTCTCTTCGTGGCTGTGGTCGGGGCCGGCGGCCGAGCCGCAGGCGACGTGGTGCGTGGCGCGGGCGATGGCGGCGAGGTCAGCGGGGGTGATGCCAACATCGGGCCCGGTGAAGAAGCGCCCGCCCAGGCCCTCGACCACGCGCCCGTAGGCCTCGAAGGCCTCGGCACGCTTGAGTCCCGGATCGTCAATGATGACGGCTTTGCCGCCACCGCAGGGGAGCTCAGCCAGTGCCGCTTTGTACGTCATCGCACGCGACAGCCGCAGCGCATCCGTCAGCGCCTCCTCTTCGCTCGCGTAGCGCCACAACCGCACGCCGCCCACCGCCGGTCCCAGCGCTGTGCTGTGGATGGCGAGAAAGCCGCGCAAGCCGGCGGCGCGGTTCTGGAACGCAATGATCTGCTCGTGGCCGCCTACCGTCATTTCTTCGAGGATGTTCATGTGTGGGGAGCGATTAGGGCCCGCCGCTGACCACTTCCTCGAGCCGGGTCAGGCAGCGTTCTGGGTCTTTTTCCGTCAGGAGCAGGTTCGCCAGCTGCTCGAGCCGCGCCGCCGGAGGTCGTGCTTCAGGTTCTTGCCACTCCTCGATCCAGGCCAGCACCGCGCGCAGCAGCGCGACCTCCGGCACCGAGGATGGGTGGTCGAAGGAAAGCTCTTGCGTGTGCTCAACCGCGAACGCCCAGAGGTCGAGCTCTTCCCAGGAGATTTCTTCCTGGCTGAACTCCCGCAAGCGCTGGGCGAGCGCCTGGCGGTCTGCGGGCAGGCGCAGCATCTGGTCGGACTCGGCCAGCCAGGTGAGCAGTTCGAGGCTCGCGTCGCTGCCGGCGGGCAGCAGGTGCTCAGCCCGCGCAAACAAGGCCGCCGCGCTGATGCGCGCGTCCACGAACTCCTGCAGCAGGGAAGTGAGCTCGGGCTTGGCGTTCGGCATCAGCCCTTGTCGTACTGGAGCAGGGAGAAGACGTCGATGCCCTCGAGCCTCTTGCGCCCGTTCAAGAAGGTGAGCTCAACGGCGAAGCCGCAGCCCACCACCTCACCCCCTATCTTCTTGATGAGGCGGACGGCGGCGCCGGCGGTGCCGCCGGTGGCAAGCAGGTCGTCGCAGATGAGCACGCGCTGACCTTTCTGCACGGCGTCTTTGTGAATCTCGAGCGCATCGGTCCCGTACTCCAGTTGGAAGGTTTCGCGCGCGGTTTCCGCGGGCAGCTTGTTGGGCTTGCGCAGCGGCACGAAGCCCGCGCCCAGCCGGTAGGCGAGCGCCGGGCCGAAAATGAACCCGCGCGCCTCGATCCCGGCCACGACGTCCACCGGCTTGGTGTAGTAGTGGTGGTGCAGCTGGTCAATGAGGGTGCGGAAGCCCTGCGGGTCTTTCAGGAGCGTGGTGATGTCGTAGAAGAGGATGCCGGGCTTGGGCCAGTCGGGAATCTCGCGGATGAGTTTTTTCAGTTCCAGCTGGTTCATTACCACCATGGTCCCTCCGATTCGACGCGGAATTGCTGCCGGTAGTGCTCCAGCAGCGGCGCGGCTTCTTCCTCGACCTCGGCGACGCGGGCAGCGCGCGGGCCTTCGACCAGGCGGCGCTTCAGCTCGCGCAGGTTCTCCGGCGCGCCGATGGCATAGACCTCGACGCGGCCGTCGCGCAAGTTCTTCACGTAGCCGCTCACGCCCAGTTGCCGCGCCACGCGCTCGACGAAAAACCGGAAGCCGACCCCTTGAACGAAGCCGCTCACCCGGTACCGCCGGGCCGCTTCCCCTTCGGTCTTCTCCGTCATAACGCGGCCCTTTGATTCTACTGCAGGCATGGTCGGGGCGGTGGGATTTGAACCCACGACCTCTCGGTCCCGAACCGAGCGCTCTAGCCAGGCTGAGCCACGCCCCGACCGACAGGCAGAATGCCATTGTATCCCAAAGTAAACAGGGCGGGGTACTGGCGCGGACGTTCCGAGACGCTTCGGGACGGAGGCGGGCGGGTCAGGAGCGACGGGGACGGTTGTTGACCTGCGCCAGCAGGATCCCGTTCAGATCCTCGATCCAGTTCCCCAGCTCCCGCACCACGTTGTGCTCGGTGCGGTCAATCTGCAGCGGCGTGAGCGAGATGCTGCCCTCCTGCACGGCCGCATAGTCGGTGTCGGGCTCGACACGTGATAAATCTACCTGCTCGTGGATCCAGTAGTAATTCCGCCCGCGTGGGTCGAGGCCTTCGACCAGGAGGTTCTTGGTCAGCTTGCGCGACTGCCGCGTCAGCCGCACCCCGCTCACCCACGGCGCCGGCACGTTGACGTTCAGCACAATCCCCTTCGGCAGTCCGCCGGCCAGAATCTTCAGCGCCAACTGCACCGCAAACGCCGCCGCCACCTCATAGCGGGGGTTCTCCCGTGCCGCCACCGAAACCGCAAACGCCGGCACGCGATTCAACGTCGCCTCCAGCGCCGCTGCCACCGTGCCGGAATAGAAAATGTTCTCGCCCATGTTCCCGCCGCGGTTGATGCCCGCAATCACCAGGTCGGGCGTCACCTGGCAGATGTTGTTCAGCGCCAGGATCACCGAGTCGGCCGGCGTCCCTTCCACCGCGTACTTGCGCTCGCTGATTTTTTCGTAGCGGATGGGTTGCTGCAGCGAGAGCGCGTGGCTGGAGGCGCTGCGCTCCACGTGCGGCGCCACCACCGTCAGCTCGGCGTACTCCTGCAGCGCCTCTTCCAGCGCCGTCAAACCGTCGGCGTGGATGCCGTCGTCATTCGTCAGCAGGATGTGATAGTTCGTCGCCCGTTTCGTCACGTCTGTTTCCTGTAGCCTTTCGTCCAGAACGCAAAAATGGTCGGGACGGCGGGATTTGAACCCGCGACCTCCTGCACCCCAAGCAGGCGCGCTAAACCAGGCTGCGCCACGTCCCGACGCACCGCCATCCTAACACCGCCTCCCCGGAGGGTCAACGCGACCTCCGGCGGAGCCTTCCGGCCCGGCGCGGACGGAACCGCGTGCGCACCGGGCGCAGGCGAAACCGAATCGGCGTGCCCGGAAAGGGAAATTCCCTGCGAATTTGGTTTTCCAGGAAGCGCTCCACCGCGAAATGCAGCTTCGGCACATTCGCCACTACCTCAAACACCGGCGGTGCCGCGGCCACCTGCCGCAGACCGTAAATGCGCAGCTCGCGCCCGCCCGGCACTGTCGCCCGTTCCGCCCGCAGCCGCTGGCGAAACGCATCGAGTTCTCCCCCGGCGATGCGCCGTCTCCGCGCTGCGGCGATCTGTTCAATCAGCTCGAGCAACTGCGGCACGCGCTGGCCGGTCAGCGCGGAAACAAACACCAGCGGCGCGTAGGCCAGAAACTTCATCCGCCGCCGCACGGCGGCGGTGAATTGCGTCATCGTGTCGGTTTTCTTTTCAATCGCGTCCCACTTGTTCATCAGCAGGATCACCGACCGCCCGCTGGCCTCGGCATAGCCGGCAATCGCCGCGTCTAATTTCGTCACGCCCTCGGTCGCATCCATCAGCAGCAGCGCCACGTCGGCCCGCTCCAGGTGCTTGCGCGCCATCACCACGCTCAGCTTTTCCGCCTTGAGCTTCGTCTTGCCTTTTCGCCGGATGCCGGCCGTATCCACCAGCCGCCACACCTGCCCCGCAGACTGCGGGGCCTGCCCGTTGCGCCGCAGCAGCGTGTCCACCGCGTCCCGCGTCGTCCCTGGTTCCGGCGCCACGATCACCCGCTCCTCCCCCACCAGGCGGTTCACCAGCGTGGACTTGCCCACGTTCGGCCGCCCGATGATGGCCACGTTCAGCGCCGGCTTCTCCCGCGCCGCTTCAGCTGCGGGGAAGTCCGCCGTCACTTCGTCCAGCAGGGCGTCCACGCCCAGCCCGTGCTCGGCGCTGATCGCAATCACCCGCGCAATCCCCAGTTCGTGAAACGCCAGGCTGTGCGGCTCGATGCCGGGCGTATCCACCTTGTTCGCCGCTACCACCAGCAGCTTGCCGGTGCGCCGGAGCAGCCGCGCGAGGTCAGCGTCGAGCGGTGTCACCCCCGCGCGCGCATCCACCACCAGGACGACCTTCGCCGCCGCTTCAATCGCCACCCGCGCCTGCCGCAGGATGTCCTGCGCGAGTTGCGCTTTCTCGTCGGGCAGCAGCCCGCCCGTATCCACCACTTCAAACGTCTTGCCTTGCCAGGTGGCCCGCCCGTAGAGCCGGTCGCGGGTAATGCCCGGCTCATCCGTGACGATGGCGCGCCGCTGCCCCGTCAGCCGATTGAACAATGCGGACTTCCCCACGTTCGGCCGCCCCACAATCGCCACCACCGGCAACTTGTCTGTCTGCTTCTCCATTACGCTCCGCGCGCGTATGCTATTGTACCTGCCCTGACGAAGTGCAGGTGGGCAGCAAGAAAAATGTGACAATGGCCGAAGCGACAACGAAGCCCGAAGCGTCACTGGCCGAGTTCTTCGGGCCGGGTGGGCTGCTGGCGCGGTGTCATCCGCAGTACGAGTTCCGCGCCGGGCAACTCGAAATGGCGGAAGCCGTCGAGCAGGCCTTCCGCGAAAAGCAGCACCTCGTGATCGAGGCCGGCACCGGCACCGGCAAGACGCTCGCCTACCTCATCCCCACCATCCGCAGCGGCCGCCGCGTCGTCATCTCCACCGGCACCAAGAACCTCCAGGAGCAGCTCTTCTTCAAGGACATCCCCTTCCTCCAGGAGCACCTCGGGCGCGAAATCCGCGCCACCTATATGAAGGGCCGCGCCAATTTTCTCTGTCGGCAGAAACTCTACGACGTGGAAGGCCAGGCCGCGCTCAAGGGCTTGGAGGAACTCGACCACTACGCCCGTATCCGCGACTGGGAAAAAACCACCGAGACCGGCGACCGCGTCGAGCTCGACTGGCTCCCCGACCAGCCCGCCGCGGCGGGCCAGTCCGACCTCTGGACGCGCCTCGACGCTCGCGCCGACGCCTGCACGGGCAAGAAGTGCGCGCAGTTCGAGCGCTGCTTCATCACCAAAATGCACCAGCGGGCGGCCGCCGCCGACCTCATCATCGTCAACCATCACTTATTCTTTGCCGACCTCGCCGTGCGCCAGGACGACTTCGGCAGCATCATCCCCGACTATTCGGCCATCATCTTCGATGAAGCGCACGAGCTCGAAGACGTCGCCAGCCAGTACTTCGGCGTCCAGGTCTCGAACTACCGGCTGGAGGAGCTCGCCCGCGATACGGAAAACACCCTGCGGCTGAAGAATCTCGGCGGGAAGCGTCTCAGCCGCCTCCTCCGGCAACTGCGCACACACAGCCAGGAGTTCTTCGGCCTCTTTCCCGACGGCGAAGGCCGCTACCCCTTCGACCAGCGCAAGGAATTTCTCGAGCGGCACCAGGAGCCTTACAACGCCTTGCTGGCGGCTCTGCGGAGCCTGGAGACCGAGCTTGCCTGCCTGCGCGAGAAACCCGAGGAAATCGCGAACCTCATCCGCCGCGCCGGTGAACTCCGCAACGCGCTGCTGTTTCTGCTGGAAAGCCGCGACCGCCGCTACGTCTTCTGGTACGAGCGGCGCGGGCGCGGCGTGTTCCTGCAGGCGACCCCCATTGACGTCTCCGCAATCCTGCGCGAGCGGCTCTTCGAGCGCTACGACACCCTCGTCCTGACTTCGGCCACCCTCGCCGTCGCCGGCCAGTTCGACTACCTCAAAGCCCGCCTCGGCCTGCGCGCGGCGCGCGAAAAAGTCCTCCCGCACGGGTTTGACTACGCCCGCCAGGCCCTGCTCTACGTTCCCGAGCGCCTGCCGGACATCCGCTCCCCGGAATTTGTCCTCGCTGCCGCCGAAGAAATCGCCGCTCTGCTCGAAGCCAGCCGCGGCCGCGCCTTTGTCCTCTTCACCAGCTTCGCGCAAATGAAAGAAATCTACGAGCGCGTGGCCCGGCTCGCGGACTTCCCGCTCCTGCTCCAGGGCACCGCGCCCAAGACCACGCTGCTCGACCGCTTCCGCCGCCAGCCCGGCGCCGTGCTCTTCGCCACCGCGAGCTTCTGGCAGGGCGTGGACGTGCAGGGGCCGCAGTTGAGCGCCGTCATCATTGACCGCCTGCCCTTCGCCGTGCCCACCGACCCGGTGGTGGCCGCCCGCATCCGCGCGCTCACCGAGGACGGCCACAACGCCTTCGTCGAATATCAAATCCCCGAGGCCATCATCGCCCTCAAGCAGGGCTTCGGCCGCCTCATCCGCGCCCGCAGCGACCGCGGCCTGCTCGCCATCCTCGACAACCGCATCCTCCGCAAGCAGTATGGTAGACTTTTCTTTGAGAGCCTCCCGCCCTACACCGTCACGTCGGAGCGGGAGGCGGTGCGGCGCTTCCTGGAGTCGAGCGGCTGATGTTTGAGATTGCGGTGGAGGAAAGTTTCGCGGCCGGGCACGCCCTGCGTGGCTACAAGGGCAAGTGCGAGAATGTGCACGGGCACAACTACAAGGTGCGCGTGACGCTCGCGGGCGAGAAGCTCGACTCGGTCGGGCTGCTTTATGACTTCGTCGAGCTCAAGCGCGGCATCAGCGCCGTCATCAAAGCCCTCGACCACAAGTTCCTGAACGACCTGCCGCCCTTCGACCACATCAACCCTTCGGCCGAAAACATCGCCAAGTATTTCTACGACGAGATCGGCCGGCAACTGACCGCCAGCGCGAACGGCGCCCGCGTCAAGGAAGTCACCGTCTTCGAAACCGACACCTCCACCGCCACCTACCGCCCCACATAGCAGGGCGTCAATCGGGAACCGCGAAACGTGAACCGGAACAAATGGTAGTAACGGAAATCTTCCGGTCGATTCAGGGGGAGAGTACCTACGCGGGGCGGCCGTGCATCTTCGTGAGGCTGACCGGCTGCAACCTGCGCTGCCGCTGGTGCGACACCGCCTATGCCTTCTACGGCGGCGCGAAGCTCACCGTGGAGGAAGTGCTGGCCAAGGTGCGCGAGTTCAGCGGGACTGATGGGCAACGCATCCCGCTGGTCGAGCTGACTGGCGGGGAGCCGTTGCTGCAGCCCGACATCAACCCCCTGGTGGAACGCCTGCTTGGCGAGAAGTTCACCGTCCTCATCGAAACCAGCGGCGAGCGCTACGTCGGCAATCTGCCACGCGAAGTTGTCAAGATTGTGGACGTCAAGTGCCCCGGCAGCGCCGAGGGTGGCAGCTTCAACCTCGACAACCTCAACGCCCTCGACCGCAAGGACGAGATCAAGTTTGTGGTCGCCGACGAGCGCGACTACCAGTGGGCGCGCGCCTTCCTGGCCGAGCACCGATTGAGCGAGATTGTGGACACGGTCACCTTCTCGCCTGTCTTCGGGCAGTTGGAGGCGCGCCACCTGGCCGAGTGGATTCTGCGCGACCGTTTGCCCGTGCGCATGGGCTTGCAGTTGCACAAGTTCATCTGGGAGCCGGACACCCGCGGCGTCTAACAACATGCAAAGAAAACGCCAGGTTGTCATTCTGAGGAGCCCGCAGGGCGACGAAGAATCTCACAATTTTCTGGTTCTAGGGGAAAGAGATTCTTCGCTTCGCTCAGAATGACTAATAAGGCGATGAGCGATAGGCAAATCAAAGCGGTGGTCTTGGTGAGTGGCGGGATGGACAGTTGCGTCACCGCCGCCATCGCCGCGCAGGAGCACGAGCTGGCACTGCTGCACGCCAGCTACGGCCAGCGCACCGAGGCCCGCGAGCGCCAGGCCTTCACCGCCATCGCCGACTTCTACCGCGTCCGCGACCGCCTGCTCATCCGGCTCGACCACCTCCGCACCATCGGCGGCTCCAGCCTGACTGACCCTGGCATTCCGGTCAGTGAAGCCAACCTTGCGAGTCGCGAGATTCCCACCAGCTACGTCCCCTTCCGCAACGCCCACTTCCTGGCCGCGGCCGTCAGTTGGGCGGAAGTGCTGGGCGCGCGCCGCGTCTTCATCGGCGCGGTCTGGGACGACAGCTCCGGCTACCCCGACTGCCGCCCCGACTACTACCGCGCCTTCAACGAGTTGGTGCGCGCCGGCACAAAGCCGGAAACTGAAATCGAAATCCTCACCCCGCTCATCCATCTGCAGAAGCACGAAATCGTCCGCCGGGGCATCGAGCTGGGTGCGCCGCTGCATCTTACCTGGTCGTGCTACCAGAGCGAGGACGAGGCCTGTGGCACCTGCGACAGCTGCGCCCTGCGCCTGCGCGCCTTTGCCCGCGCAGGGGTTGAAGACCCCATCGCCTACCGCGTGCGAGTGAGCTATACTGAGAGCCGGTAATTATTGGTCCGGGTAACGAAAGGGGGAGTGATGAGAATCCTGATGCGAGTGTCCCCGCTGCTTCTGGTGTCCCTGGTGCTGCTGGTTGCGGCCACGCCGCTGGCGGCGCAGTTTGGCGCCATCGAAGGCGCTGTGCGCGATGAGCAGGGCAAGCCGATTGCCAACGCCCAGATCGTCATCATCCGCCAGGACATCAAGGGGCGCTACGAAACCAAGACCGACAAGAAAGGCAACTACCTCTACATGGGCCTGCCCTCGGGACCGCAGACCCGTTACCGCCTGGAGGTCTATCGCGAGGGACAATTGCTCTATCAGCAGGCCGACATCCAGGTGGCTACCTCCGAGTACCGCAAGATTGACGTGGACCTCGCCCAGATCCGGAAGAAGCAAGTCGAGGAGATGACGGAGGAGCAAAAGCGGGAGCTCGAAGAGTTCAAGAAGCAGCAGGAGAAGCAGAAGAACCTCGAGGATCAGTTCGGCAAGGGCGTCGAGTTGCTCAACCAGGGACAGTTTGGCGAGGCCGCGGCGATGTTGGAAGCCGCCGCTGCCACCGACCCCACCCAGTTTGCCGTTTGGATCCGCCTGGGTGATGCCTACAAGGGTCTGAACAATGTGGACAAGGCGATCGAGGCGTATGAGAAGGCCATCGCCCTGAAACCCGATGAGCCCGGCATACACAACAACGTCGGGACGCTCTACGCCCGGCGGGGCCGCGTCGAAGACGCCCAGAAGGCGTTCGAGAAAGCTGCTACGCTGGATCCGGCCCGGGCAGGCATGTACTACTTCAATCTGGGCGCGACACTCGTCAATGCTGGCCAGATGAAGGAAGCCGCGGCGCCACTGCAAAAAGCCATCGAGCTCGAACCGAACCGCGCCGCGGCCCACTACTGGCTTGGGGTCTGCCTCTACGCGGGCGCCGAAAGCAAGATTGAAGGCGGCGTGGTGAAGACGGTGTTGCTGCCGGGCACGGTGGAGGCGTTTGAGAAATACCTGGAGCTCGAGCCCAACGGCCCGCACGCGGCCGACGCCAAGGCGAACATCGAAGCCATCGCCGTCCAGGTCCCCACCGCCGTCAGCACAAAGAAGAAGAAGCGGTAGCACGCCCGCTGCCGCATTGCGGGGCATCCGTGGGAGCTGAGGGACACCGCTCGCTCGTTCTCCGCTGCGCTCTGCTCGCCGCACTCGGCTTCGCGGTCCTGCTGGCCGCCCAGGTCACCACCCGCATCGAAGGCCAGGTGCGGGGCTTCGACACGCAGCCGCTGGCCGAGGCCACCCTCATCTTCCAGCACCTCGCCCTGAACCAGCAGCACCGCCTCCCCACCGACTTGCAGGGTCGCTTCTCCGGCGCTCTCCCCCCCGGCCGCTATCGAGTGGCCATCCTGCACCAGGGAAAGATCCTCTGGGTTGTCGCGCTGGAGGTGGCGGAAGCAGCCGAGCCGCTGCGACTCGAGATTGACCTGGAGGCGCTGCGGCGTAGGGCCGAGGCTCCGCCCGTGCTCGACGTCGAATTGCAGCGGCGTCTCCGCCAGCACGAAGAAGACCTCGCCCGGCGGATGCGCGTCCGCGACCATTACCGGCAAGGCCTCGAGGCGCTCGAGCGCGGCGATGACGAAGCCGCCATCCGCGAGCTCGAATCCGCCCGCGACCTCGAACCCTCCGAAGCCCTCTACCAGGCCCAACTCGGCGAGGCCTACGCCGGCGCCGGGCGTCTCAGCGAGGCGGTGGCTGCCTACGAAGCCGCGTTGCGCCTGGAGCCGGACGACCCGGCGCTCCGCAACAATTACGCCAACGTGCTTGCCCGTGCCGGCCGCACCGAGGAAGCGCTGGCTGCCTTCAGCGAAGCTGCCCGCCACGCTCGTGAGCAGGCCGCCGCTGTCTATTTCAACTGGGGCGCGACCCTCTTCCGCGCCGAACGCTACGCCGCGGCAGCCGACTACTTCCGCCGGGCCACCCAGGGGGAAAAGGCGGACGCGATGGCGTATTACTTTCTGGGGCTTTCCCTGGTTCGCTCGGTGGCCGACGAGCCGCCCGCAGGCCGGCATGCCCCCGAAGCACGCGAGGCCTTTGCGCGCTATCTCGCGCTCGCCCCCGACGGCAAGTATGCCGCGCAGGCCGCCGACCACCTGAAGCGTCTGGCGGGACCGAGCCCGCGCTAGTGCCAGGTGGGCGATTCACTCAAGGTGACGATGACTGGGGTTGGGCGCATCGCCGTTCGCTCGTTCCTCTTGCTGCTGGCGCTCTGCACGCTGGCCTGCGAGAACCGAACGCGCGTCGAGGTGCCCGTCGGCGAAGAATCGTTTCCGGCGATTTATTGGCGTCCGGCGCGGTCGCTTTCCGCTGCTGTCCTGCTGGTGGCGTCCGGCGTGAATAGCGATGCCACTTGGCTGGAGTTCGGCGACCGCCTGCAACGCAGTGGCTATGCCGTTCTGAGCGTGGAGCCCGAAGGCGCTCAAGGTGCGGACGGTGAACTCGAGGCGCGTGTGTCGGCCGCCTATCTCTTTCTCCGCGACCTTGGGCGCATAGATGCGGCACGCCTCGCGGCGGTGGGCGTCGGCGCGGCCGCCCCGGCAACGCTCGCCTTCAGCGCCCGCGAGCCTTCCATTCGCGCACTGGCGTTGCTCTCGCCCGTTGCGTCGGCCGAGCCGAAGGAGTTCGAGGATGCCATCGCCACCTACGGGTGGCGGCCGGTGTTGCTGGCGGCGGGTCGCGCACCGGCGCAGCGGGAGCAGATTCAGCGCCTGTCCGAGCGCGCCCACGGCATCACCGTCGTCGAACTCGATGGGAGCGACCGAGAGGGCGCGGCCTTGCTGGGGGCAGGCTCGGCGCTCGAGCGCGCTCTGCTCGACTTCTTCCGCACGCACTTGGCGCCGCCTGTCCTTGACACTGCGGGAGGGGGTCGCTAGACTCGCACTTCCTCGAACGGCTACGGTGGAGGGGAGATGCGGCGGGATTTGATTGTCACCGCCCTCATTTTTATCGTCATCGGCTTCGTGGGGGGCTACGTCTTTACTCGCCAGGCCGGGAAATCCGGGGCCACTCTTTCTTCCCCGCTGATGGGCGGCGCGCAGAGCGCGGACGAAGCCATGGGGCTGCCGCCGGGCCACCCGCCGATGGATATCTCCCAGCGCATCATTGAGCTGCGGCAGGAGGCCGAACGGAATCCCGATGATGCTGTTGCTGCGCTGCGCCTGGCGGACTTCCTGTTCGAGGTAGGCCGCTGCCAGGACGCGGTGGCCTGGTACGAGCGCGCGCTGGCGCGTGCGCCGAAGGAGATTGACGCGCGCATCAAGATGGCCAGTTGCTTGACCGAAATCGGCCAGGCCGACGCTGCCATCCGGCACCTCAACACCGTGCTCGAATTGAAGCCGAACGAGCCCCACGCCCTCTATCATCTGGCCGTCGCCTACCTGCGCGGTAAGCAGAACCGAGCAGAGGCTGAGCGCATCTATCGGCGGCTCCGGCAGGTGAATCCAAACTTTGAAGGGCTTGACGATTTGGAGCGTCTCCTGCGGCCGCCTGCCGGGGGAGGCCGGTAGGGACGGTGCTGCGCTGGTTCCTCCGCGTTGCGCTTCTCTTCTTTGTGGTGGTCTTTCTCTTTCGCTGGCTCTTCCGGCTGCTGGGCCGGGCCGCGCCCGCGCCGGCACGCGAGATAAAAACCGGGACGATGAAGCGCGATCCCGTTTGTGGAATGTTCGTCGTGGCGGAGACCTCCTTGTCCGAGCGGGCGGAGGGCGAGAGCTTTTATTTTTGTTCGGAGCGCTGCCGGGAGCTGTTCCGGTCCGAGCGGCGCGCGTTGCACGCGGGCTCTGGGCGTTGACACGTTAGGGAATCCCTACTCACTTTCACACTGCTGCCCCCCGTCCGACAGGATTCGGGGCGGCGGAGCGGAGGCGACTCGAATGGAAGAGCTGAACCCGTACGTCATCTCGCAGATGCAGTTCGACCAGGCAGCCGATTACTTGAAGCTCGACCCCGGCCTGCGCCAGGTGTTGCGCCGGCCCAAACGGGTGATGGCGGTGTCCATCCCCACCAAGATGGACGACGGCTCGGTGCAGGTGTTTGAGGGCTTCCGCGTGCAGCACAACATCGCGCGCGGACCGGCCAAGGGCGGCATTCGCTACCACCCCAATGTGTCCCTGGACGAGGTCAAGGCGCTGGCGGCCTGGATGGCGTGGAAGACGGCGGTGGTGAACATTCCCTTCGGAGGTGGCAAGGGCGGAGTCATCTGCGACCCGCGCAAGATGTCCCGCGGCGAGTTGGAGCGGATGACGCGCCGGTTCGTGACAGAGATTCTGCCCATCATCGGCCCCGACCGCGACATCCCCGCGCCCGACGTCTACACCGACGAGCAGACCATGGCCTGGGTGATGGACACCTACAGCATGACGGTGGGCTACTCCTGCTTGGGCGTGGTCACGGGCAAGCCTGTCAGCTTGGGTGGCTCGGAAGGGCGCCACGAAGCCACGGCGATGGGGTGTCTGTTCGTGACGCGGGAAGCCTGCAAGGTGAAAAAGATTCCCCTGCGCGGCGCCAGCGTCGCCATTCAGGGCTACGGCAACGCCGGCAGCATCGCTGCCCGACTCTTCCGCGAGGCGGGCGCGAAGATCATCGCCGTCAGTGATTCGAAGGGCGGGATTGCCAATCCGCGCGGGCTTGACCCCCTGAAGGTCCTCAAGCACAAGGAGAAGACCGGCGCGGTGGCGAAGTTCCCCGGCAGCAGCCCGGTCACGAACGAAGAATTGCTGGAGCTCAAGTGCGACATCCTGATTCCCGCCGCACTCGAAAACGTCATTACCAGCCAGAACGTTTCCCGCATCAAGGCCAAAATCATCGCCGAGGCCGCCAACGGCCCCACCACGCCGCTCGCCGACGAAGTCCTGGCCGAGAAGGGCGTCTTCATGCTGCCCGACATCTTGGCCAATGCCGGCGGCGTCACCGTCAGTTACTTCGAGTGGGTGCAGGACCTGCAGAACTTCTTCTGGGAAGAAGACCAGGTGAATACCAAGCTCGAGCAGATTATGAAGCGCGCCTTCCACGAGGTCTACGAGACCTCGCAGAAGTACAAGACGCACATGCGCACCGCCGCCTACATCCTGGCCGTCGGCCGCGTCGCCGAAGCCACCATCGTGCGTGGCCTCTTCCCCTAACGTAGAATTTTTTGCGTTGCCATAGGTTTTGCGCTAGAGTTGCCCGCGGGGAGAGTAGGACAAGGTTCGGGGAGTTCGTGAACCACGCGACCAGTGCGCCGCCGATTCTTCTGACCATTGCCGGCTTCGACCCTTCCGCGGGTGCCGGCATCGCCGCCGACCTGAAAACCTTCGCTGCCCACAGCTGCTACGGCGTCGCCGCCGTCGCCGCCATCACGGTGCAGAGCACGAAGGGCGTGGAGTCGGTGCAGCCGACCCCGCCCGATTTCCTGCGCGCGCAACTCGAGCAGTTGGTCGCCGATGTCAGCCTGGCAGGGGTCAAGATCGGAATGCTCGCCACCCGCGCCAACATCGAGGTCGTGGCCGAGCTGCTCGAGCGCGAGAAATTTCCCCACGTGGTGCTCGACCCCATCCTGCGCTCCTCGTCCGGCTTCGAGTTGCTCGAGCCGCGCGCGCTGAAGGAATTGACCGGGCGGCTGTTCAAGCTCGCCACCGTGATCACCCCCAACATGGATGAGGCCGCCGCCCTGGCTGGCATCGAAGTGCGCGACGCCAACGGCACGCGGGCCGCGGCGCAAAAACTTTTCGAGCTGGGCGCGCGCGCCGTCGTCGTCACCGGCGGCCACTTGGAGAAGCCCGTGGACCTGCTCTACGACGGCAAGGAGTTTCTCCCGTTCGGCAGCGAGCGCGTACGCGCCACCAGCACCCACGGCACGGGTTGCACCTTTGCCTCCGCCATTGCCGCCAATCTGGCGCTTGGCAAGCAGCTCCCCGACGCCGTCATGCTTGCCAAGGCTTACGTCGCCAAGGCCATCGAGAAAGGCTTCGCCATCGGCAAAGGCCCCGGGCCGCTCAACCACTTCCACCGCTTCCAGCAGGAGCCTATTCACCGGGTGGTGAGCGAGCCCGCTCCCGTCCCGCACTAGTTGACTCCCTGATGCACAGATGCCTTCTTCCTTCTCTGCTCGTTCTGGCGAGCCTGCTCGCGGGCTGCCTGGAGCGGCCGCAGGCGCCCAACTGGAAAGTGGAGCTGCGGGTCATGCCCGATCCACCGCGCCCGCTGGAAGAGTCCACCTTCGCTGTCCGGTTGCGCTCGGTGACCGACGAGGCCGTGACCGGCGCGCGCGTGGAAGCCGACCTCTCCATGCCCTCCCACCGCATGGGGGAGAACCGCGTCGCCTTGCGCGAGACCGAAGCCGGCATCTATACCGGTACGGGGCGCTTCACCATGCCGGGCGAGTGGCGCGTCGAAGTGCGCGTCGAGAAGGGCAGCCACCGCCAGACCGAGCAGTTCAATCTCCACGTGCGGTGAGACCTGCCATCGCTCCGTGCGTCTAATTGCACGGAAGATTTCCCGGGCTCCCACGAAAGAGAAGCGACCATCGAACCTGAACGCTGAAGCTGACGACTGGCTAGCTGCGGAAGACGAGGCGGCCGGCGACGATCGTGGCGACAGGGGCGCCGCGGAAGCTCCAGCCGTCGAAGGGTGAGTTGCGGCTCTTCGATGCCCCGGCCTCGGCGCGGTAGGTCCATTTCCTTTCGGGATCAAGAATCGTGACGTCAGCGGGCGCGCCGAGTGTGAGCGCGCCGCCGGGCACACCCAGGATGCGCGCCGGGTTGGTCGAGAAGAGCTCGACCAGGCGCAGCAGGTTGATCTTTCCCGTGTGACAGAGGCGGTCGAGCGCGAGGGCGACGGCGGTTTCCAGCCCGATGATGCCGAAGAGCGCCGAGTCGAAGTCCACCTGCTTTTCGGTGGTGGTGTGCGGCGCATGGTCGCTGGCGATGGCGTCTACGGTGCCGTCGGCGAGACCTTCGACGAGCGCCGCGACATCGGCGGCGGTGCGCAGCGGCGGGTTCATCTTGGCGAGCGTGTTGTAGTTTTCCACCGCTTCCTCGGTCAGGGTGAAGTGGTGCGGCGTGACCTCGCAGGTCACGGCGATGCCGTCCTGCTTGGCGCGGCGGATGAGGGCGAGCGCCGCGCGGGTGGAGAGGTGCGCGATGTGGAGGCGCCCGCCGGCGAGCGCCGCCACCTCGAGGTCGCGCGCCACCGCCACCGATTCCGCCGCTGCCGGAATCCCGCGCAAGCCCAGCCGCAGCGACACGTCACCTTCATTCATCACCCCACCGGCGGAGAGATGCAGGTCTTCGGCGTGGTCAATGACGGCGATGTCGAGGGCGCGGGCGTATTCGAGCACGCGGCGCAGGATGCGCGCGTTCCAGAGGGGCTGGCCGTCATCGCTGACGGCGACGACGCCGGCTTCGCGCAGGGATTCGATTTCGGCGAGTTGCTCGCCCGCGCTCTCCTTGGTGGCCGCCCCGACGGGATAGACGCGGACGCGGTCGGCCACTTCCGCCTGGCGGAGGATGTAGCGGGTGATGAGCGGGTTGTCGTTGACGGGCGTGGTGTTGGGCATGCAGGCGACAGCGGTGAAGCCGCCCGCTGCGGCCGCGCGTGTGCCGGAGTCAATGGTCTCCGCGCTCTCCTTCCCCGGCTCGCGCAGGTGCACATGCATATCAATGAAGCCCGGGGCGACGACGAGGTTCGCGGCGTCGAAGATTTCCGCGCCCGCCTTCTCAATGTTCTTGTCCAGTGCGGTGATTTTGCCGTCTTCGATGAGCAGGTCGCGCCGCTCGTCGAGCTGGCTGGCGGGATCCGCCACCCGCCCATTCTTGATGAGGATGGTTCGACTGCGCTCAGCACTAGGCGGTTTCTGGGAGGCCATCAGCGGTTCTCGCTGCGGGCGATGTCGGCGGGGACGGCTTCGGCGCGGGTGGGCTCGGCGGGGAGGGTTTCCTCCGGCGGCGGCATCAGCAGGTAGAGCAGGGCCATGCGGACGGCGACGCCGTTGTCGACCTGCTGCGGGATGACGGAGCGGGGGCTGTCGGCAACCTCGCCCGAGATGTCCACGCCGCGCAGGAACGGCCCGGGATGCATGACGATGGCGTCGGGCTTGGCCAGCGCCAGCCGCTCCGGCGTCAGGCAGTAGTGGCGGGCGTACTCGCGGGCCGAGTTGAAGAGCGGCTCGCGTTGCCGCTCGAGTTGCACGCGCAGCATCATCACCACGTCGGCGCCGGCGAGCGCCGTCTCCAGCCGCCGGTGAACGCGCACGCCCGGCGCCAGCTTTTCGAGCGATTCGGGGACGAGCGGCGGCGGGCCGGAGAGCGCGAGGCGGGCGCCCATTTTCGAGAGCAGGTGGATGTTCGACCGCGCCACGCGGCTGTGCAGGATGTCGCCCAGGATGGCGACCTGGAGGCCGCGCAGGGCGGGCTTGTGGTCGGTGATGGTCAGGGCGTCGAGCAGCGCCTGGGTGGGATGCTCGTGGGTGCCGTCGCCGGCGTTGATGAGCGGGACGTCGGTATGCCCCGCGAGCCAGTGGGGGACGCCGGAGCCGGCGTGGCGGATGACGATGGCGTGCGGCCGCATGGCGGAGAGCGTCTTGATGGTATCGAGCAGCGACTCGCCCTTCTGGAGGCTCGAGCCTTCCGGGGTGATGTTGACGACGTCGGCGCCCAGCCGCTGCGCCGCCATCTCAAAGCTAACGCGCGTGCGCGTCGAAGGCTCGAAGAAGGCCAGCACCAGGGTCTTGCCGCGCAGCGTGGCCAGCTTCTTGATGGGGCGCCGCTGGACTTCCTGGAAGGTGCGGCCGGTTTCGAGAATAAGCTCGATGTCGGCCCCGCTGAGCGGGGCGATGCCGAGCAGATGCTTGGTCGTGAGGCCCACAGAGCGATCCCCGTGGCCCACCCCGGACGGCAGGCCCCTCCTACTTTAGTGGGCTTTTGGGTTCTGGTAAAGGGGGATGAAAGCTGGCTAGTCGGGTACTTTTTCGACCAGCACGACGCGCTCTTCCTGGTCGGTTTCGTTCAGGCGGACCTCGATGATTTCGTTGGCGGCGGTCTGGACGAAGCGGCCGACGTAGCTGGCCTCGATGGGGAGCTCGCGCCAGCCGCGGTCAATCAGCACGCAGAGCTGGACTTTCTTCGGCCGGCCGAGGTCGAAGATGGCGTCGAGGGCGGCGCGGATGGTGCGGCCGGTGTAGAGAACGTCGTCCACCAGGATGATGGTGCGGCCGTCGAGCGCAAACACAATCTCGGTCGAGCGCACCACCGGCTGCTCAGCGACCAGGGAGAGGTCGTCGCGGTAGAGGGTGATGTCGAGGATGCCGACGTCGGTGGGGCGCTTCTCGATCTCGCCGATGCGCGCCCCCAGCCGCTGCGCCAGCGGCACGCCCCGGCGGCGAATGCCGAGCAGCGCGGGGTTGTCTGTCCCCACCTTCTCGACAATCTCGTGCGCCAGCCGTACCAGCGTGCGGTCAATTTCGGCCGCCGACATCAGTTGGGTTTTTTCCTGGATGCGCATCGCGGGCCAAGATACTAGCAGATGAGAGACGACAGAAGGAAGAAGACACCCCAGGGGGAGCCTGGGGTGTCGGTGGGAAAAGGATTTGAGTAAGTGAGTGGCTGCTAGCGCGCGGGCGGAGGCGGAGTGTAACTCAGGTCGGGACGCAGGCGGATGAGTTCGCTGCGCTCGCAGTGGAGTGCCTTGTCCAGGGTGCGCATCACCGCCTCAGCCTCCGTCCGGCCCACCGCTTCTTCCAGTACCACCGGGAAGGGTTTGGGCGGCGGCGCGAACCCGGCCCAGTTTGCCCGCGGCAGCACCAGGTAGTAGGTGGGATGTTCGGCGCCGTTCACCAGCACGTACCATTCGAAGGCGCCGCCCCAGTTGGCCTTCTTCAGCGCCTGGGTGATCTTGTTGAGCGCGTTCGCCCACTCGCGGTCGTGGCCGAAGTTGAGGTGCATGGTGTAGACGGTGGCGAGTGCCGCGGGGCCGGTGGCGCCGGCGGGCGGGTTGCTGAGGTTGGGCAGGCCGGCGACGATGATGCCGCTCAGCGAGTCCACCGATGCCCCCGCATTCGTCTGGTAGTCAGCATTATCGGCCTCGTCCATCTTCGCGTGCGCATCGAAGTCCGCCCAGCTATGGTCGAAGGTGCCGGTAATGTACTGGCCGATGCGGTCGCCGGTCTCATACTCCCAAGTGAACCAGCTCCAGGTGTCG
>Ga0073934_10002378_pt1 | contig 39637 bp, 33 predicted proteins | sample LarsenN4metaG_FD_76834 | JGI IMG/M metagenome (GOLD analysis project Ga0073934, IMG submission 76834) | Hot spring sediment bacterial and archeal communities from British Columbia, Canada, to study Microbial Dark Matter (Phase II) - Larsen... ... | reverse complement strand
GTGGTTAGGTCTCCAGCGTCTCGACGACCTTACGGCGATGTGGAAGATCACCATGGCGCCGCGCGCGCCATAGACTCATTTCTTCTCTGTTTCCAGTAGGCGAGATATGGGTAAAGGTCACGCCGCAGCCGGAGTGGACGGTCATTCTCGACCAGACCCACAAAAAAGGCCGCGACCTCAGCTCGTTTTATTCCACGCGCAACGACAAAGCCGGCGTCACTTTTCTCGCCAGCCAGAGCACGCAAGAGGCCTTCGACGTCGACAAAGACGGCTTCACCGATTTGCCCGAGTTTCGGCAGACCACATTGAACCCGAAATTTTTTTCACCCTCAACCCGGCCACCGAGCTGATGCTGGGAGTTTCTTCCTCCTTTGAAACCAGGCAAGGCGGCGACCTGGCGGCCATCGCCAGCGCGCCCGACTCCCTGCATCCCTTCGTTGAAAAGAGCCAATCCAACCGGCTCACGACGCAGGTGAAGCTCGAAAGAAAAGTGGCGAACGGCCATCTGCTTACACTCAAAAACAGCGTCAATCATTTTCAACGGGACATTTCGATTCGCGACGCCAATTTTCACCGACAGCAGCTTGCGAGCTACTCGGAGCTGTCTTTCCTGCGGCGAACCCGAAAACATGCAACCGTGGCGGGAGTGAATTATCTCACGGATGCTTTCGACGAAAAAAGGCTTCAACCAGGCGTTTTATTACACGCGGCTGGCTGCATCATCCGCTCGTCCTCGATCCCGCGCTTTTTGCAAAAGGTATATTGGCATATCAAAATGCGGCGGCGCCGCTCATCACCAGGGGATTCGACACCCATCTCAAAGCGAACCTCGATGAGACCGAATTGTTTGTTGATTATACCTACACGCAGATTCGAGCGAACGATGAATCGGCAGGCGTCGAGACTGAGCTCACGCCCAGGCACAAACTCAATCTATTTTTGATCGTTGAAGCGGAGCAAAACTGGCGCGGCGGCATCAAAGTCTTTTACACGGGACGGCAATATTTGGGTGAGGGGAATTGGAGCAAAGATTACTGGACCGCGGGGTTGATGTTGCAGAAGGTGTTTGGCGATTTTTCCATCATTGGCAACGTGGAAAACGTCTTTGACGTGCGGCAATCGAAGTATGAAAAGGTTGTGCTGGCGCCATATGCTCATCCAACCTTCCGGCCCCTCTACGCTCCCTTGGATGGCGTCGTTGCAAATGTGGCACTGGAGATCAAGATCAGATGAAAATGAAAATTTTTTCATCTGGCTTTCACCCAAATTTCATCTTGGGGCTTTAATATAATTTTTTGTTCATAAAAAAACTCTTGCACCCCAATAGGTAAAATGATTAAATTTTAAACTTGGCATAAGTGTGATGATTTGAGGAAGAAAATGCCGGTCACTACCCAAACGATCGCGTTGCTCATCTTGTCCAACCTGTTCATGACTTTTGCCTGGTATGGACATCTCAAAAATTTGCAAAACAGCAAGTGGTACATAGCCGCGATTGTAAGCTGGAGCATCGCGCTGTTCGAGTATTTGATTCAAGTGCCGGCCAATCGCCTCGGCTATACGGCATTGAGCCTGCCGCAGCTCAAAATTATTCAGGAAGTCGTCACGCTCTCGGTGTTCGTGCCGTTTTCCATTTATTATATGAAGCAACCCATCCGGCTCAATTATCTCTGGGCTTTTTTGTGCCTGCTGGGCGCGGTTTATTTCATCTTCAAAAAATGAATAAGCCTTGATGACAAATTGTCGCGATAAACATTCCCGCCGCAAGTTGTCGTATGGAGGATGACCTGCCGAATCACCTCATGGCTGGAGCAAAAGGAGACATGGACGTTTCATGATTTCAAGTCTTGCTTTTTCCCTTTCTCCGACATTTATTGCTAAAATCAATTTGGCGCGCGGCTGCATTCGCCTCGGCAGAATTTGAGGCCATCGGCGCGGGTCACATTTGCCGGCGCACGGGATTTTTTTGTCGCGCGTTTGCGCATGGCGATGGAATGACAAAAAAGAAAATATTATGCCTTCGGTATTCAAAAAAATTTTTAAAACCGGCATCGTCACCGAGTCTCGCCTTGAGCGGGACCCGGACGACGCCGAAGTGGTGCAGCTCGTCAAAAAAATTGACGCCCAAACGCAACGCTTGTTAGGCCGCGCGCTCGCGATTCGCGAGGTGGATGCCGGCTCGTGCAACGGCTGCGAGATCGAAATTACCGCGCTCACCAATCCGGTGTATGATCTCGAGCGCTTCGGCATTCACTTCGTCGCTTCGCCGCGCCATGCGGACATGCTGTTGGTGACCGGGCCGGTGACACGCAACATGGAAGTGCCGTTGCGCAAAACTTACGAGGCCACGCCCGAGCCGAAACTCGTCGTGGCCGTCGGCGATTGCGCGCAAACTTGCGGCGTGTTCAAAGGCAGCTACGCCGTCTTCGGCAGCGTCGACAAAGTCGTGCCGGTGGATGTGTTCGTGCCCGGCTGCCCGCCGGAGCCGGCGGATATCTTGCGCGGAATTTTGGCGGCGCTGGATCGTTTGCCGAAGAAGTAAGTCAAAAAGCAAACAGCAAAAGGAAAACAGCAAATAAAAGATTGCGGATGATGCCAACTCTTTTTCTCTTGATGATATTGGGATACGGTTTTGGCGCGCTCGTCGCTTTGATCAGCGGTCGCGGCGCGATTGGGCGTGGTTTAGTTGCAATCGGCGCTGGAATCGGCGCGGCAGCGGGAATGGCTCTCGGGGCAACCGTGATGATCACGAACTCGCCCTTCGTGCTGTCGATTCCCGAATTGCTGCCCATCGCCGGCGGCCTCGCGTTGCGGCTCGATGGCCTCGGCGCATTTTTCCTCATCGTCATCGGCCTCGGCGCGATACCCGCGGTGATCTACGGCGCGGGCTACTCGGCGGCGTATGAAAAAGAGGATAGCACTTCGCTACGTCTGTTGGGCATCATGTTGAATCTCTTTCTCCTCACGATGAGCCTGGTGACGATGGCCGACAATGTACTCACCTTTTTGTTGATGTGGGAAGGCATGTCGCTCACCTCGTATTTTCTCGTGATGACGGAATCGTGGGAAGACAACACCGTGGCCGCGGGCAATTGGTACGTGGCGATGACGCACGCCGGTTTGGTGTTGTTGTTCGTCGCGTTTATGCTTTTGATGTCCGGCGGCAGCGGCTCGTTCAGCGACATGCGTGCCGGCGCCGCGTTGCTCGAGCCCAATTTGCGCAGTCTCATTTTCATGCTGGCCTTTCTCGGCTTCGGCTCCAAAGCCGGCCTCGTGCCGATGCACATTTGGCTGCCGCGCGCGCATCCGGCCGCGCCCAGCCATGTCTCCGCGCTGATGTCCGGTGTCATGATCAAAATGGGCGTGTACGGCGTGCTGCGTGTCGGCCTCGATTTGCTCGGCGGCGGGCCAACCTGGTGGGGCGCGCTGGTTCTCCTCGCCGGGGCGGTTTCCGCGGTGCTCGGCATTTTGTACGCGCTGATGGAAAACGATCTCAAGCGGCTGCTGGCGTATTCCAGCATCGAAAACATCGGCATCGTTTTCATCGGCGTCGGCGCGGGCTTCATGTTCGGCGCACGCGGCATGGAGACCATCGCGGCGCTGGCCTTCATCGCCGCGCTCTATCACGTGCTCAATCACACCGCCATCAAAAGTTTGTTGTTCATGGGCGCCGGCGCGGTGCTGCACACCACGCACACGCGCGACATGAATCGCATGGGCGGCTTGATTAAGCGGCTGCCGCGAACCGCGCTGTTTTTTCTCGTCGGCGCGATCGCCATCTCCGGCATTCCGCCGTTCAACGGTTTTGTCAGCGAATGGCTGCTGTTGCAATCGCTGCTGCCAGGCGTCGGCTTCCCGCAGCCGGTTCCTGCCGCGTTGATGATGCTCACCGTCGGCATGCTCGCGCTCACCAGCGGCCTCGCCGTCGCCGGTTTCGTGAAAGCGTTCGGCATCACGTTTCTCGCCATCCCGCGCTCGCACGAAGCCGAGCACGCGAACGAAGCCCCGCTCTCAATGCAAACGGGCATGGCGCTGCTCGTCATCGCGTGTGTTGTGTTGGGACTCGCGCCGTTTGCCGTGATGCCCATGCTCGGCCAAGCAATTGCAGGCCTGGATGATTTGCCCGCGATCATGCCAAAATTTTCGCTCGCGCTCTCACTGCAGATGCCCGAAGGCTTCGCGCAAATTTCGCCGACGTTGGCCGCGCTCGGCTTGCTGGTCGTTATCGGCGTTGTGCTGTTGCTAATGAGAATTCTGCGCGTCAACCGGCAACGCCGCGTCAGCGCCTCATGGGGCTGCGGCCGCATCGGCCAAACGCCGCGCATGGAATACACCGCCACTGCCTTCGCCGAGCCGCTGCGCCGCGTCTTCGCCGAGTTGTATCGCCCGACGAAAGAACTGACGATCGATTTTCATCCGGAGTCGAAATACTTCGTGCAATCCATCGAATACAAGAGCGAAATCACCCCGTGGTTCGAGAAAGCGTTGTACGAGCCGTTCGTCACACTTTTGCGATTCGTCGCACGGCAAGTGCGGCGCTTGCAATCCGGCTCCGTACACTTGTATCTCGTGTACGTTACCGTCGCGCTGGTGATTTTGCTGTTGGCGACGAGGTTGATGTGAGTACAGCAGAGGGCATAGCGCAGAGGGCATGGAGCAGACTCGGAATAAATTTTAAAATGGTTTTGCCCCAAATCGTTTTGCCTTGAAAAAAACTTTGCCTAATCCTTGGCCTGCGGCAGGGCAGGCTTTGCGTCTTTGCGTGCGCTTTTGTCTGTTTTGGTTTTGGCTCATTCAGATTAAGCCATTGCGCAGCCAAAGTTAGAAAAAAATTCTGAGTTTTAAATTTCCAACGGATTAAAGAACCCAACGGATTTTTTAATCAGTTGGATTTTTCTATCCGTTGGAAAATTTTTCTTTAAAGTTTTATGCTGCCCGCAAGGGCTTCAGTTTTCAGCTTGTCTGAAAATCTGGCGTAGTCTATTACAAGTTGAATGTTTGCAAAAATAACAAAGATTTTCAACACGGAGAAAACAGAGCAAACAGAGATTACAAAGCTAAAGAGAGTTTTCCAGGCATTACCCTCTCTGTTTGCTCCGTTTTCTCCGTGTTAATCTTTTTTGGTTACGGCTCGTCGTTGTGAAACAGGATTAAAATATGACCGGCTATCTTCTCGAACTCGCACAAGTTTTGTTGGCGCTCACGCTCGCGCCTGGTTTGGTGGGATTGATTCGCTGGCTGAAAGCGCGATTGCAAAATCGCCGTGGCGCGCCGCCATGGCAGCCGTATTTCGAGCTGCGTAAATTGTTCGGCAAAGAAGTGGTGATGTCGAACAACGCCTCGTGGCTCTTCCGCTTCGCGCCGTACATCGTGTTCAGCAGCGCCGTCGCGGTGACGTTCATCATTCCGTTGATCACGGCGACGCTGCCTTTTGACAATGTCGGCGATTTGATCGCCGTCGTTTATTTGTTGCTCCTGGGAACGTTTTTCCTCGCGCTCGCCGGTCTCGATCCCGGCACCGCGTTCGGCGGCATGGGTGCCAGCCGCGAAATGACTGTCGCCGCCATCGCCGAGCCGACAATTGCGCTCTCTATCTTTGGCCTCGCGTTGGGTGCCGGCTCCACCAACCTCGGTCGCATCGTCATGCACACGTTGGCCGATCCCGCGGCCGTCATCAATCCCGGCCACTTGCTCGGATTTGCCGCGCTGTTCATCGTCATGCTCGCCGAAACCGGCCGGCTGCCCATCGACAATCCCGCCACGCACCTCGAACTGACGATGATTCACGAGGCGATGATTCTGGAATATTCGGGCCGTTATCTCGCGCTCATCGAATGGGCCGCGGCGATCAAGCTCTTCATCTTCTTCTCGCTGCTCGCCAATTTGTTTCTGCCGTGGGGCGTGGCCACTTCGCTCACGCCCGCAGCGCTGGGAATTGCCCTGCTCGCGCTCGTGGTGAAATTGGCGGTGCTGGCGCTCGCGGTCGCCCTGCTCGAAACGCGCATCGCCAAACTGCGCCTCTTTCGCGTGCCGGAGTTGCTCGGCCTCTCGTTCGTGCTGGCGCTGCTGGCTGTGACGTCGTCGTTTTTGTTGCGATAAGCTTTCGTAGTAGCGCCTTCAGGCGCTTTCACTTGCTTAAACATCCAGTCCCTGAAGGGACTACTACAAAATTTTTTAAGATATGAATTTTATGAACGACGCCCTCTTCTCACAACTCTCCACCCTCGGCGCCAGCGTGGTGTTGTTCTTCGGCATCGCGCTCTTGTGGCGGCGCAGCCTGCACTCTTACGTCGCGGCTTTCAAATGGCAATCCGCGGTGCTCGCGCTGCTGTTCGTCATCGTTGGCTATTTCGGCAATGACCACGAGTTGTACATCGTCGCCATCGTGCTCTTCGGCCTCAAAGTCTTGATCATTCCCCGCTATCTCGACCGCTTGCAAGCGCGCATCGGCATCGAGCGCGAAGCGACGCCGTATGTCAATGTCGCGAGCTCGCTCATCATCGCCGGACTGCTGGTGCTGTTTGCTTACGCGGTCACACGGCCCGTCGTGTCCCTCAGCACGCTGCCAACGCGCGGCGGCTTGCCGCTGGCCATCGGATTGATTTTCGTCGGCCTCTTCGTCATCATCACGCGCAAGAAAGCCTTGACGCAGGTCGTCGGCTTTCTCGTGCTGGAAAACGGCATCGCGCTGTTGGCCGCGCTCGGCACCTACGGCATCCCCCTCATCGTCGAGCTTGGCGTGTTCCTCGACGTTTTGATGGGCTTTCTGGTCATGCAGGTGTTTGTCTATCACATTCAAAGCACGTTCGATTCGATAGACGTGGATCGGTTGAATCAACTGAGACACTGAGCAAGGGGCAAGTCGCAGGTTGCCACTTCTGTTACTGGTTCCAATAATACTTTTGATGATTCATATGAACTTTATCTTATTGCTCTTTCCTCCTTTATTGGCAGCGCTACTGGCTTTCGTAGTCAAACCCTATCGTCCATTCATCGGATGGATAAATGCGCTGCTCTCGCTCATCCCGCTGGGCGCAGCGCTGCGATTTGCCGCACATGTCATCGCCGGTAATGAAGCGCCGACGTTCGGGCCAGGCGAGATGTTTCGCGCCGACGGTCTCTCAGCGTTGCTGATGGTGTGCGTCACTTCAGCCGCCTTCATCGCGCTTTTCTTCAGCCCCGGTCTTCGCGGCGAAACGACGTACACCCCGCGGCAGTTGCGGCGCTATCACGTTTCCATGAACTTGTTCATTGCCGCGACGCTGGTCGCCGTCTCCGCCAACAACGTCGGCATTTTATGGATTGCGGTAGAAGCCACCACGATTTTTTCGGCTTTCGTCATCCCGCTCGCCCTCACCAAAGAAGCCGTGGAAGCCTCGTGGAAATACATTCTGATCTGCTCGGTCGGGATTGCGCTGGCGTTCGCCGGCACCGTGCTCGGCTACTTCGATTTCGTTACACTTTCCGGTCGAGCCGAGAACGCGTTGAATTGGCCGGTGCTGCTTGAGACCGCGCCGCGGCTGCACCCCGAAGTGATGCAACTCGCTTTCGTCTTTATCCTCATCGGCTACGGCACCAAGGCCGGTATTGCCCCCATGCACACGTGGCTTCCGGATGCGCACTCCGAAGCCCCGGCCCCGCTGTCGGCCATGATGTCGGGCGTGCTGTTGGCAGTGGCGACGTATGCCATCGTCCGCTGGAAAGTGGTGGTGGATGCGACTTTGAGAAGCAATTACACCAACAACCTGCTGCTGGCGCTCGGGTTGCTTTCCCTGCTGATCGCCGCGTTCAGCCTCGTGCAGGCGCAGAACTACAAACGCATGTTGGCGTATTCCAGCATTGAGCACACGGGGCTGATTTGCCTCGGTCTGGGCCTGGGGCCGCTGGGCGCGTTTGCCGCCATGTTGCACCTGCTCAACCACGCCGTCGCCAAACCCATGCTGTTCATTCTTGCGGGCCGCGTTCTGCACCGTTACCACACCACGGAGATCGATCGGGTTTCGGGCCTGCTCAAAGTCATGCCGTGGACGGGCGGGCTGTTCGCTGCCGCCATCCTGGCGATTATCGGCCTGCCGCCGTTCGGCCTTTTCATTTCGGAGTTCGCGCTGTTCCGCGCCGGCTTCGCTGCCGGCCACCCCTGGTTGATGGGCGCCGTGCTGGCTCTCTTGGCGGTGGCCTTTGTTGCGCTGATCAGCCATCTCAACAAAATGTTGTACGGCGCGCCGGCGGAGGGCTTGGCGGTTGGCGAAACGAGCGGCTGGCAAATTGCGCCGCTGTTTCTCAGCGTGGCCGTGTTGGTGACGCTGGGACTGACTCAGCCCGCGCCATTGACGACGTTGCTCAATCAGATTGTGGCTATCGTTGCCAGGCCGTGAAAGAATTTTTTTTAATTTTCCAACTCAGGAAGCTTAAACCCCATGCATGATTTTTCCTGTCTTCAAAAAACGCTGGCGGAACATTTCCAAGACCGCGTGAAAAACTTTCGCGTCGTGCGCGGCAATGAATTGCACTTCCAAATTATGCGCGGCAACGCCATCCCCCTCGCGAAATTGCTGCGCCGTGATTTTCAGGCCGAGCTGATGCTCATGGTTGCCACCGATCGCCGCGCGGACAAAGGTGTTTTCGAGGTGCATTACCTTTTCGCCAACGACCGCCAGAATTGGTTTGCGCACGTCACCAAAGAACTGCCTGCCGATCATCCGACCATCATTTCGATGGCGACGTTTTATTATCCCGCGTCGCGTTTCGAGCGCGAGATTAAAGACCTGTTCGGCATTCAAGCCACCGGCAGTCCGGATCGCCGCCCGCTGGTGCGCCACGCCTTTTGGCCGGAAAATTTTTCCCCGCTGCGCAAAGACGCCGTCATGCCGGAAAAGTTTGAAGATGACGGCACGCCGTTTCCGTTCAAAGAAGTGGGCGGCGAAGGTGTCTATGAAATTCCGGTTGGCCCCGTGCACGCCGGCATCATCGAGCCTGGTCACTTTCGCTTCAGCGTCGTCGGCGAAACGGTGATTGATTTGAAAATTCGTTTGTACTATACGCACAAGGGCACGGAGAAATTGTTTGAAGGTCGCGCCCCGGGGGATGGCGTCGAGCTGGCTGAGCGCATTTCCGGCGACGCCACCATCGGCCACTCGTTGGCATATTGCCAGGCGTTGGAGAAACTGGCCGGGACTGAAGCGCCGGCGCGGGCGCGCTATCTGCGCGTCATGCTGCTGGAAATGGAGCGACTCTATAACCACATCGCCGATTTTGGCATGATTGCCAACGACACCGGATTTCCCGTGGCGCACTCGCATTGCTTCCGCATTCGCGAGCGACTTTTGCGCTTGAATAAAAAGCTGACCGGCAATCGCCTGCTGCGCGGCGGCATCGTGCCTGGCGGCGTGGGACACGATCTTCCGGATGATCTCAATCTTCCCGCCGAGCTTGAGGCGATCTTCGTTGACTTCAAAGAGATTGTCGAAATCAGTCTGAGCAACACGATTCTGCTGGATCGTTTGGAAGGCACGGGAACACTGGACAAAAAAACCGCTATGGATCACGGCGTGCTCGGCTACATTGCGCGCGCCTCCGGCATCGACGTGGACACGCGGCGCGATCATCCCTTTGCGGCATACGATGAATTGAAATTCAACGTGCCGGTTTTTGAATCGGGCGATGTTTACGCCCGCACGATGGTGCGCGTGGAAGAAGTACATGAGTCGGTGAATTTGATCAAAAAAGCGTTGGCGCAAATGCCGGAGGGCCCATTAGCGACTCCACTCGGCTCGCTACCTGCATTTGAACCATCTTTTGGAATGGTGGAAGGTTGGCGCGGCGCGATTGTGCATTGGGTGATGGCGGATAAAGCGGGCAAACTCTACCGCGTCAAAGTCAAAGACCCCTCGTTCGTCAATTGGCCGGCGCTGTCGTTTGCCCTGCTCAAAAACATCGTGCCGGATTTCCCGCTGTGCAATAAATCCTTCAACCAGTCGTATTCGGGGAATGATTTGTAGGTCAACATTAATTTTACAGAAAATTTCGTAACACGGCAATGGCCGCAACCAAATCTGTCAACCGCGAATTAACGCTAATCACGCGAATAAAAATTAGCGTACATTCGCGTGAATTGGCGGTTCGTAAAAAAACTTCGCAGTAGTGATAGTTTTTCTGGAGTAATATATCGTGCCAACCATAAATATATGAAAACTCGCCCGTCCTTCCTCACCGGCATCTCCCGCAACGTCGTCATCCTCGGCCTCGTGAGCTTGTTTCAAGACGCCTCGAGCGAGATGCTTTACCCCATTGTGCCGATGTTTCTCGTTGGCGTGCTCGGCGCGCCGATGACGGTGATCGGAATCATCGAAGGCTTTGCCGAATTTACCGCCGCGATTCTCAAAGCCGTGTTCGGAAGAGTGTCGGATTGTTTTCAGCGTCGCAGCGTTTTCATCAGCCTCGGCTACGGTTTGTCGGCGGCAAGCCGCCCTCTCTTGTTTTTCGCCAACAGTTGGGGACTCGTTCTCGCCTCGCGCTTGTTGGATCGCCTCGGCAAAGGCGTGCGCACCAGTCCGCGCGACGCATTGCTCGCCAACTCCGCGCTGGCTGAACATCGCGGCAAAGTTTTCGGCCTGCATCGCGCGATGGATACGATCGGCGCGATCATTGGGCCGTTGTTGGCCATCTGGTTGTTGGCGCTCTCCGACAATGATTATCGTTTCGTTTTTCTCGTTGCAATTATTCCCACCGCGCTCGCCTTTCTGCTTACTTTTCTGGTAAAAGAAACCGAAGCAAGTGGCAAAGGGCAAAAGGCAAAAAACACCTCTACTGTCTTTTTGCAATTTGCAATTTGCAACCCTACGGGCGTAGTCTTGCCTCCCGCCTACTGGAAATTCCTCGCCATCAACACGCTCTTTTTTATCGGCAACAGCAGCGACGTTTTTCTCATTCTCCGCGCGCGAGATATCGGGCTCTCTACTCAGTTGACCATTCTTGCTTACGTGGTTTACAATCTCGCTTATGCCCTGTTGGCGACGCCTGCCGGTATTTTATCGGATCGTTTCGGTCGGCGTCGTGTCATGCAGCTTGGCTTTTTTCTCTTCGCCATGGTTTACGCTGGCTTCGCATTTGCAAACTCAACGACATTGGTTTGGCCGCTTTTCGCGCTGTATGGATTTTACGCCGCCATGACCGAAGGCATCGGCAAAGCCGCCATCGTCGATCTCGTCGCGCCGGAATATCACGGCAGCGCGATCGGATTTTTTTATCTGATCACCGGCGTAGCGGCGCTTATTGCCAGCAGCTTGGCGGGAGGGATGTGGAAAGAATTCGGCGCTGCAGTGACATTAGGTTTTTCGGCGGGAACGGCAGTGATCTCCTCATTCATTCTGTTGAGCTGGAAAGAAAACAAAATTTTCAAGACCTGATTTACCATATACTCATTGCCAAGCGGTTGTGACGCTCATCGCAGATCCATCCTGTTTGCGATCTCATCACAATGCTTTTTCCATTTGTTCCTTGACTTTTTCAAAATTTTCTGTAATTTTAAATTAACATATTCAAACCTGATTGGGATGGTTTTCTGGCCAGGCAGATGCCATCTACGCTCTCACTGAAATAACAATATCGTCAGTTTTTAATACATTGGTTGTCGCCAACTTTATGGCAAATCAATATGAAGCAAATGTTTAGGATAGGCATCGGTGTTGCATTTTTGTTTCCATTCACGCTTTCCGCCCAATTTGCCTTTTATGATTCGATAAACGGCATCTATTGGTCGCAAATTGAACCGCCCAGCTTTGAACATTTAGTCAATTGCCAAATCGTCCACGCCGGTTTGGGATACGTTCTTACCACGACCGGGACGTTGTACGAATTCGATGCCACGCAGTACAATCCCTGGCGTCCACTGCCGCGCCCAAAGACTTATGCAATTGAGAAATTTTTTGCGCTGGCGAAAGATAACATTTGGGCCATAGTGAATACTCCGGCGCTGTATAAACAGGCGGTGTTTCATTGGGATGGCAAAGCCTGGTCGCCCATAGCTTCACCCAACGTCTACAATATTCGGAGCTTTTTGTTTGCTTCAGCCGAAGAGGGCTGGTTTGTCGGTGAATATGGCGAGTTATGGCGTTACCGGCGCGGCCAGTGGGAACAGGAAGCATTGCCGCTTTTTCTCCACGCCGACTATCTGGCCTCCACCACGGATAGAGCGCTCTACGTTGTCTGCGAAGCTCCAGATCAAGAAGCCGTGCTGCAGCACCAGCAAGAGGGGTGGCAACTTTTTGAATTTAACATTTTCCCTCGTCCTATGGTGATTACATTGTCACCCTTGCATCATTTGTTGTGGGCGAATACTGGATACTCATACAAGCGGGTCGAAATTTTCAATCAACCTGTTTGAATGTTGCCTTTAAGAAAGATGGGGTTTTTTCCTACTGGTTTTGGCTACGGATTTTCGAACAAAAAGATTTATGCGCTCAAAGACACGGCGTATTACGAGGTAGCAGAATCGCAGGTGGAAATTTCTGATCTGGCGGTTTTTGACAAAAATTTTTCGTGGATAATTGGCGCGTATGGCTTGATGCTGGCGCCGCAACAAGACCCTTTAGCCATTCAGATACCCAAGGATCGGTTCTTTGATTTCAGAGAATACAGCATGGCAAACTTGTATGGCATGGCCGTCTTGCAAAACCGGCCGGGCGCGGCCTCCCGTCTTCATTTTGTGAAAACCGGCAATGCGAATTTGGTTTGCGAAGCGCAGAATTTTCTGAATAGTCTTAACTGGGCTGATCATGCTGCAAATTTAAATCTCGCCGGGGCGACAACTTATAATGACCGCCAGCTCTCCGACGGCGCCCATCCGACAAATTATGACCAAGCCGTCACCACCGGCGATCTCAACGGTGACGGTCTGGACGATATCGTCGTGACCGGCATGTACGGCCATCCTTTCGTGTATTTTAACAGCGGCCACGACTATTATTATGACGCCACCGTCTATTCCGGCTTGAAGAGTTGGGGCGACATCCGCCAACGGCCGATGCTGGCCAATTTATTTGACGCCGACCACGATGGTGATCTTGATTTGTTCATCGCCTGTCAATATCAAAGCAACGCCTTCTTCATCAACAATGGCTGCGGCAAGTTCACGGAAGTTACCCAAGCCGCTGGCTTATCAACCGAAGGCGGCGGCATCGGCGGTTACGTGGCGGACTTCGACGGCGACGGCTGGGAAGACCTTTATGTAACGCGCGTTAATCGTCCCAATCTACTGTTTCGCAATCTCGGGCCGGATTCACTCACCGGCATACCGCGTTTTGTCGATGCCAGCGCTGCAAGTGGTGAGGCCTGTTGGTCATCGCTTAAAAGTTCTCAAGGTGCGGCCATTGCGGATTACGACAACGACAGTGATTTCGACCTTTTTGTCTGCAACCTGTTGACCGGCAACCGCCTTTTGCAAAACGATGGCAAAGGATATTTTACCGACGCCACCGCCCGCGCCGGGCTTGCTGGCAACGATCAAAGCGCCGGCGCAACTTTTTTTGACGCGGACAACGATGGCGATCTCGATCTGATCGTGGCCAACAAAGGTTTTGAGCGCCTTTACAAAAATCAAGGCGATGGGCGTTTCATCGAGTTTAGTAAGCATCTCGACCTTGGAGGTGTTTTCAGTGATGCCAGGGTGAATACCAGCCGGCAATTCGGCGGAAATAGCTCCGGCACGCTCGCCTTTGACGTTGATGATGACGAAGACCTCGATGTGCTGGTGGGCAATTACGACGTGGGCTTGTTCACTTTCAGAAATGGCCTGAACACACCCAATTCCGCCATTCAAATTTTTCCTGAGGGTATTGTAAGCAATCGCTCCGCCGTCGGAGCCAAAGTGTTTCTGTATGAATCCGGCAAAATGGGTGATCCCGCCGGGTTGGTGAGTTTGCGGATGATCGAGTCGGCCAATAGTTATGGCTGCAGCCCAGCAAAGGTCGCGCATTTCGGCGTCGATCCGGAAAAAACCTACGACGCCAAAATTATCTTCCCGTCCGGAATCGCGCGTGAAGCTCGTGGCCTGCGCGGCGGTGAGCGGCGAGTTGTACTCGAATTAGAAGGCTTGCAAGCCAGCGTTATCAAAGCTCGGCGCACCCTGGCTAATCTACTTGGCGGCTATCGCAGCCGCGAGCGCTACGCCGTGCTGTTGCTCGGCCTCATGCTGCTCGCCATCACGCTTATTATTGGGAAAAAAAACCTGGGCTTGTCAAGTTATGATCAAAAAATATTGGCCGCGCTCTTCAGCGCCGGCCTGCTGATTTGCCTCATCCTGTGGTTTGCGCCGGGCCAACGCGAGTTCGTTCTCCGTCCGCTCGCGGTGAGTTTGGGGTTGACGTGGCTGGCAATTTTTCTCCTGCGCAATAAACGGCTCTATCAAGCGCGACCGGCCTCGATGGAAATGCTGCAGATGCGCTTGAATGCTTTTGGGCACGGCACGCTGATTCATCAATTGATGAACCGTTTCGCTTTATATGAGGAAAATTTCGAACCCGGCGACGAGTTGCCGGCCGCTGCCAAAATCAAATTTGCCGAAGTCATTGCCGGCCTGCTGCATTTTCTTCAGAATGAAATCCGGGCGATTCTGTCTTATCAATATGGCAACAACTTTGCGATGGATTTGGCCTTGCGTTTGGAGAACATTTGGAGCAAGCTCAAAAAGGCGCTGGCGCGCCAACTCAAGACCGGGGAAAAACTGGACAAAGTGCGCTTGACAGATATTACGACGCTCCTGGACCAATTACGTGAACTGGTACCGTCGATACAAAAGCGCTTGAACACGCAATATCAAACGGATGCTTCGATCGCGATTGCCGATTTTATTCAGCAGGGCAGGCATTCCACCATTCGGTTCGCGGCCACGCCGAACCTGCCGGCGGCGCAGATCACGCCGGCTGATCTCGTTTACGTTCTCGACGAGCTGGCGCAAAACGCGCGGCGGCACATTGATGGGCATCCGGCGCAAATCGACATCAACTTACAGCGCTCGCTCGACGAGCTTCATCTTGACGTGCGCGACAACGGCAAAGGCATTCCGGAAAATCTTTGGGAGGAAATTTTTCGCCCCGGCTTCACCACCAAGGCCGGCGGCGAAGGCGGCTTCGGGCTTTATCACGCCCGCCAGCGCATTGAAAAATACGGCGGCAAAATTTTCGTCGCCGCGAGCGAATTGGGAAAAGGCACGACGATGCGGATTTGTTTGAAAACGAAAATTTGAAAAAAGCCTCGACCGCGGATGACGCGGATCGTACGGATGATCGCGGATTTTTAACATCGGGATGGAGGAAATCATGGTCACTGCAACAGAAAAACGCACCATCTTCATCATCGACGACAACCCGCAATTTGCCGAAGACCTCCGCGCGCTTACCGGCGAGGAATTTCAGCTCCTCACCGCCGGCAGCGGCGAAGAGAGGGAGTGCGCAAATTTTCCGAGTGCAGCGTCGATTTGATTTTGCTCGATCTCAGGCTCGGTCGTGGCATCGATGGACTCGAGACGCTGCGCCGCCTCAAGCGTATCGATCCCGATGTGCCCGTCATCATAGTCACCGAACACGTCTCGCTCGAAACCGCCCACCAAGCCGGACAGCTCGGCGCTGCGCATTATTGCAACAAGGCGCCGAGCCTGAAAGAGCTGCGGCTGCTCATCAACCAGCATCTTCAGAATCTCCCGTGGCGGCGGGCGTATCGCGATGAGCTGCGCCAGCGCCACACCCCTTTCATCGGTGAAAGGCCGGCGGCGCGGCGGCTCTTTGCCGAAATCGAGGCCATCGCGCCGGCGGATTGTCTCGTGCTCATCACCGGCGAAACCGGCAGCGGCAAGGAATTGGTGGCACGCGAGATTCATCGCCGCAGCCACCGCGCCAATCTGCCGATGTTGATTCTCAACTGCAGCAACCTGCCGCCGGCGATTTTTGAGAGCGAATTCTTCGGCCATGAGGCCGGCGCTTTCACCGGCGCGAGCAAGCGGCAAAAAGGCAAATTCGAAGCAGCGCATCACGGCACACTTTTTCTCGACGAGATTTCCGACTTGCCGCTCGAGTCGCAGCCCAAAATCTTGCGCGTGATCGAGACCGGCGATTTCCGCCGATTGGGCGGCAACGAAGAGCTTCATGCCGATGTCCGCATCCTGGCTGCGACCAACCAGAATTTGAAGGATGCCGTTGCTGCCGGCCGCTTTCGCACCGATTTGCTCTACCGCTTGCAAAGCGTCGAGATTCACGTGCCAGCGCTACGCCAACGCACCGAAGACATTCCGCTGATTGTCAAATATTATCTCGACGAGTTCAGTCGCGCCTTGCACAAACCGGCGCCGGACATTCCCGACGATCTCATGGAGGCTTTTTGCCGCTACGATTGGCCCGGTAACGTCCGCGAGCTGCGCGGCGAGGTGTACAATCTCGTGCTCTTCAGTCACGACGGCAAACCGGATCGTTCACGCCTGCGCTTGCGTCGCGACGACAATCAGGAGACGCCGATGCTCTTTCAGCCGCTGTTCGACCTGCCCTACGAGCAAGCCAAAGACAAGTTGTTAGTTCAATTCCAGCAGGAATATTTTCAGTCGGTACTGGCACGCTGCGATGGCAACTACAGCCGCGCCGCGGAAATGGCGGGAGTCAATCGCACGACGATTTACCGCGCGCTTAATCACGCGCCATCAGATCATGATGAAATGCAAACGGATTGATTTTCGTTGCATGACACCTCGTTGATTATTTTTCTCCTGGTCACCCACTCTCCTTTTCTCCCCAACTGTTGCCTACACGCAACACCCGGAATTCTTTAAAAGACAATAAGCAAACGCTTCTGCGCCGCTCGCGATTGTTGCTTGCACACAACACCCTTTCCGACTCAATGGCTCATTTTTTAAAATCCACCTGCGCTAACTCTTTAAGCTTCAAGTCCGCTTTCTTTTGGGGCTGTTATTGTTTTCTCGGCATGTGGTTTGTCTAATAAAATGTCGAAGTCCTGCCGTATGTTTTTGGTGTTGGCTATTAAAATTACTCACATACGTTTACATTTTATTTTTTACGTTTCATGTTTGCCGCTTCAATTTCGACATTGGAAAAATCAATGTTGATGCAACCAACTGAAGGTTCTTCACCGCGCTCCAATCAAACCGGCAAATGGATCTCCGCGTTCGGTTGGTTGTTGACGATTGGCGCAGTGATTGGCGTGCTCGTCGGTTTTTCGGATTTGGCGAACTTGACGTTGCTCGCCATCGCCGGCGTCGTGTTCATTCCGATCGGCCTGTTGCTCGTGACCAACGGTCGCATTCTCAGCAAGCTGACGAATCTGGAGAAGAGTGCGCATACGGCGGATGAGCAGCGCCCTTTGGATAAAGGACGGTTTGGTTGATAACCTTGTGACAACGTTGTCAGGCTGGATTGCCGAAAAATTTATTTGCATCTTGTTACTGCCCGCCAACCCCGAGCCGTTAGGGGGACGGCTCGGGTGGATTGATGGAGACAAGCGATTCCAAACAAAACATGAGGATATCGCATGACTCCGAAAGAATTATCCCTGGCTAAATTTGAGAATCTGATGAACAGCTTGCAAGCTATTTTAGTTTGGCTATCAGTGATTTCAAGCGCTCTCGCGATGTTGGGCTGCGATTCGGAGCCGAAGACGTATTATCCTCTGAAAGAAGGAAAGCGCTGGGTATACCAGATGGGCGCTGGCGGCATGTTTGGCGGAAGCGCGAGCACTCAGGTCGTTGTCACGAATCTTGGACAGCGTGAGTTGAATGGCCGCAAGGTCACGGCCCAAAAGATCGACGCCGGCGGGCAAAGTTATTTTGCCTTCATCGGGCAAGACGAGAAGGGCGTTTACGAATTTGCAATTTATTGGCATGGACAATTTTTGGATACCAGGGGCAATAATGGCATTTTTCTTTGGCTTGATGCTGTCTGCCATCGGTCAGTTGGTTTCTTGTTTCGTGGCGATTGAAAACAACACCCATGCAACTTTGCAAGTTCAGCAAGCGATGTTTCGGCGATGGCAACCACCAGAAACAACGTCATAATTTAGTTTGGAAAAGGAACCAACCCAAATTCAGTAGAGGATACAATGAAACACCAAATTCTAGAAAACTTCGAAGAAAAATTCTACTTCAAAACCTCGCATCTGTTTTGGCATTTGCTGTCGGGACTCGGCGGCTTGGCCTTGCTCGGTGGCGTGCTCGTTTTTCTTTGGGGATTGACGCCGTCGATGAAGCCGGAGGTCAAAAAGCCGGCTTATCCCACGCCGATTCAAGTGAGCGCGGTAGAAATCAAGCAGCAACTCACGCCGCCTGCAACGAGCAATACCGGCGCGAAGACGACAGCTTATTCAGCGCCCGCCGCACAAGAACAGAGGCTGGCGCAAGTCGCCTCGACGGATTCGACGTTAGAGGCCTATCGCGCGAGTTACGACAGCCTGAAAATCTTGCTGCCGCCTTCCAAGTTCCGTTGGCAGACCGTCGGGCATTGGGAGCAAACCTGGTGGGAGAGAAAATGGGTGGTGGATGCGCTCGGCATCGATGATCGTTTGCAGTCCGCCTACGAGAAAACGAACGCCAGAAATCCCGTCGCCGCAAAACAATTATTGGACGCTTATCGCGCTTTGTTGACGCTGTTTCCCGGGGATCAGCGGGTGCAAGTTTTGCGCGCCGCCATTGAGTTTACCAAAGACGACGTTTCCACTTCGGTTTACAACGTTTCTTTGCTACGCGCCGCGGTGAAAAATTTTTCCACCAGCAATGCGGATTTTATCGAAACGCTGTCGACCTTCGGCAAAAAGAACCCGCGCGACGGCCGGCGCTTTATCGAATACGCCAACACGATTTTGCCGGAATTTGACGCGCTCTCCAGACCATCGGCGCTCAAAACGCTCGCGAGCTCTTACTACAACTATTTCAACGATATTTCCAAACAAGAAGAAGCGACGAATTTGTTTGTCGTCATGCTCAACGAATTTGAGCCCGGCCAGCAAGCCAAAGCGCTCGCCGAATATTATCAGCTCTATCGTGACCGCAATTACGCGCGCGAGCAAGAGATCGCGGCGCTCGAATCGCAGTATCAAGGCGAGTTAAATGCTGCAGAGATGGTTGTGGCCGAGAAGCGCGCGAAAAAAGCGACGCTGCGCGCGTGGAGCTGGAAGATCATGGCTGGCAGCTTTATTACCGTCGCGTTTCTGGCGCTGTTTCTCGTGTTGCTGTCGATTCAGCGCAATATAAAGATGATGCGCGAGCTGGCGATGGCGAATAAATGAATAAATTGCGGCTGTATTTTGTGATCAATGGTGTTCTCGCGCTCATCGCCGTTGCCGGAGCCGGGTTGTTTATGCTGATGACCGGCGGGACGATTCTTACGCTGTTGCAATCGTTGAGCCGGTAGACAGGCCGTTTTAAATAACGTTTTTTAACCGCATTCAAAACTTTCAAACTCGAGGGTAGATTTATGCGAACTTTATTGAGCTTTTGTTTGCTCTGCGGCTTCCTGCTGTTATCAGGTTGCGCCTCATTTCAACAAGTTAAATTCCCTCCGCCAGATGAAGTCTTTATCACGACGGGCGACGGCGACATCACCAAACCGTATGAACCCATTGGCCAATTGATTTATGCCAAGAAGGGCGTTAGGATTGGGCTGCCTTTGATCGGCTTAATCCCGATTTCGGATGCGGTGGTTGGAAAGGCGATTAATGAGATCATTGCCAATGAAGCTCGGGCGATGGGCGGCAACGCGGTGATCAATCTCGACATCAAATGGACCTCGCCCAGAAACGGCCTTCTTGGCCTCGGCGCCGATGGCGGCGCTGTTTTTATTCAGGGCACCGTCATCAAAAGGTGAGGTTTCATCATCAAGGAATTTAAATAAAGGGCAGATTTATGAAAACAGTGTGGATCGTCTTCTTTTTTTGTGGTGCGCTCTTTTTCTCGGGGTGCGCCACGTTTAAAAAAATTTCATTTCCCCCAAAGGATGAAATGTTCATTACGACGGGCGATGGCGACATTACCAAACCCTACGAGCCCGTCGGCCATTTGGTTTACCAAAAGAAAGGTTTTAGAATTCCAATTTTTCTTTTCGGATTCATACCCATATCTGATGCGTTGGCCGAAGATGCGATCAACGCCGTCATTGCGGAAAAGGCCCGCGCGATGGGCGGCAATGTGGTGATCAATCTTAAGATCGAATGGGATCCTCCCAACGACGGGATTTTAGGTTTGTTCGCCGATGGCGGAACCCTGGTGATTACTGGAACGGTAATCAAACAGTCATTCGAGCCCCGAACCCCAACACCACCGGCAACGGCTGTAAGTGTGGCGACAACGCCAACAGCTACCAGCACGGCCACGCCACAATCATCTTCTCAAATAATATCCCGGGTTGATCAGTCTACCGATCTCATGAAATTTTTTCTTCAGGGCGACCCGGTTCACAGTCCGTTTTTAGCTTACGGCGGCGGTATTCGCCTCGGCTATGTCTTGCGCCGGCATGGGGCCAGGTTTGCTTTTACGCCGGCCATCAGCTACGGCGGTTCAACCGACGAACAAGTTTCGTTTGAAAGCATTTATAATCCCAGCACGCGCCGATTTGAGCAAGTGCGTGAAACCTCGAAATTTCACTACCGCTTGATTCCGGTGGATTTGAATGTCACCGCCAACTTCAGCGCTTTTCCAAGCTTGAGCGCCAGCTTGCCGTCGAAGCTCAATCCATATGCCGAAGCCGGATTAACCTACCTGATTTGGAGCGCCAAGTCTAAATGGGATTTTTTTGAAGCCGGCTTCAATCTCGGCCTCGGCGCTGAGTATTATGTCCAGCCCAATATCGCCGTCGCGGGTGGGCTGAAGCGCTACATTTTTTTCAAATCGCATCCGAAGCTGGATTTTTGGAATTGGCAGGTGGGCGTGAGTTTTTATCCGAAACGGTAGATGGGTTCCGGTTATGAAAAAATGGGGGGATAAGTTTTATGCGAGAAATTTCTTTGTGGTCTGTCATATCATTCGGATAAACACTATGCGTAAACTATATTTACTTTCGATTCTATTGGGAGGGCTTATTTTTCCTGAATTGTCGGGCGCTCAAAGCCCGCCTTATCCCATCATCTTCATTCACGGACTCAATAGCGATGATGGCACGTGGCAGACGACCATCAACTATCTCCGTGACAACTTCGGATGGAATGATCCTTATTTGAATGATCAAGGCATTTTTCATGCTCTGCTCAACGCCAGCGATTTGTCGACTCATTACGGCTTGGATGTGAAAACGCAATTTCCCAATGAACAAAATGATCTTTACAATGGGAATATCTATGCGATCAATTTCAAAAACTGGTGGGATCCGGCAACAGAAGATTTAAAGCCCAGACAAAATCGGTTCGCGTTGATTATTGACTTTTCCCAAAGCAATGAATCGTCCATCGCCAAGCAGGGTTACGCGCTCGGGCTGATGATTCAAAAAGTGCTTGCGGCAACAGGGAAATCCAAAGTTATTTTGGTTGGGCATTCAATGGGAGGTTTGGCAGCGCGCGAGTATTTGCAACGAAAGGGCACAGATGGAAAACCGAAATGGTGGGCTTTGCCTAATGAGCCTTCCGGCCATCGGGTGGCGAAACTGGTGACGATCGGCACGCCTCATGCCGGATCGAATATGACAGAATTCGGCATTCCTGTTATAATCGATCCCAAGTCGGAAGCCGCTCGCGATCTGAGCTATAACTATTACGCTTCCGGACCACCTAATTTCGGCAGCAATCCGGATCATGGCGTCTATCTTTTTGGCGGAAATGAATCCATCATTCCGCGTTATAATTCATCCAACCCTGCTGCCGGTGGTTATTTTAATATTGATGTCGATTGCGATGGCGGTGAGAATTCCACAGTGGCAGGAATAAACTCCAATTCTGTCGTTCGCGTGGACAATCCGCAAATACCGCTGCAAGGGGACATCGATTACACCTGGATCGTATCGGATGAAGGATTGCTCAACGGTGATGGTGCGGTACGACTCGACCGTCAATATTTGGACAGCAAGGGGGATACGTTGCTCATTCATAGATTGCATCTCAATGAAACCAGCGATTACCGCGCGATTATCCGCGGCCTTGATGAACCTGACGAGTCGCAAAAAGCCTATGCTTTTACGCCCGGCCAAGCCATTCATGGTTTTGTCGATAGACCAAGCGGCATGGGGCCGGCTGATCATGACTGGTTTCGTTTCAATGTCTCGCAAGCCGGTCGCTACACACTTTCACTTTCGAATATTAACCCGCTGCAGAATTTCACCACAATGATAGTGGAATTATTCAGCGCAATTGATTTGACCAAACCGGTGATTGACGGCAGAAATATTGGAGGAACAACTCAAATTTCTTTCATCACACCGGTTTTGAATCCGGGCGATTATTTTGTTCATCTTCGGGGTGTGGTGACAGATCAAAGCTGGCAAAGGCCGTACACATTGCTAATTCAGCCAATCGCTGGACCGACGCAAATCACATTATATGCCAGCCCCAATGCCATTCAGGCCAACGGCTCCACTGCAACACTCTTTGCCGAGTTGCGAGATGCGCAAGGCAATCTTAATCCTGTCGCCACCAACCTTATTAATTTCACCATCACCTCCGGCGTGGCTTCGGCTACACTCATTGGCTCAAATCCGGTAAATGCGGTCAACGGTGTCGCCACGATCACTTTGAGATCCGCCACACCGGGCGTGGTGACGATTCAAGCGTCGTCTCCTGGTTTGGCTTCAGCTACGACGAATGTTGCGGTTTATAGCAACCCAACGCCTGTTTCCGGCACCATCGCTACCAATACCATCTGGACTTTGGCAAAGAGCCCCTATCAAGTCACTGGCGACATCACCGTCAATAGCGGGGTGACATTGATTATCGAGTCAGGCGTTACGGTGCTTTTTAATAATGGAACCGACTTGACGATCAACGGTACGCTCGTGGCAAACGGCGTGTCTGGGCAGCATATCAATTTCACCACATCCTCTGCAAATCCGGTGGTTGGCGCTTGGGGGGGACTGCGCTTGAACACGCCACAAGGCACGACGCGCAGCAGCTTGAGCTATTGTGACTTCAGCTATGGCGGACAGGGTGGTTTTGGAAACTATGAAGATGTCTTTGAGGTCAGCGGCTTCGCCGAGCCGCAAGTCAGCAATTGCAGGATTACTAATTCACGGCATAATGGCATCCGCATTTTGGGTGGGTCGTATCGCAGCAATTTGGGGCTCAGCATTACAGGTTTGCCGCTTCTGTTGCTGAATGATTTAACCGTCGAGCCAGGCGCCAAAATGACCATTGCTGCCGGTGTGCATCTGAAACTGTGGGATGGCGCCGATTTGTTCGTGAACGGCGCACTGGATGCGCAAGGAACGGCAACCAATCGTATCATCTTTACCTCGCTACGCGATGATGTTGTGGATGGCGATACCGGTGGTGACGGCCCGACCGCCGGTAGCGTAGGCGAATGGGGAGGCATTTATTTCAATGATACGATTGATGACAGCCAGTCCAAATTGAGTTATTGTGATTTTAAATTCGCCGGGCAAGGCGGTTACGGAAATCTTGATGCCCCAATTCGTATGGATGCGCGAGCCAATCCAACTTTCCTGGCGCTGCGCTTCACCAATTGCCGTTATAACGGCATCGACATCGAAGCAGAAGAATACGCAACCGACATCGGTCTTAATCAAACCGCCGCCCCCTATATCATTCGTGGCGATATCAGCGTACAAAAAGGCGCCAAACTCACGATCGCCCCAGGCACGCTGTTCAAATTGACCACCGGCTCAGATTTTTATATTCACGGTGGGCTCAACTGTGAAGGCACGGCCGGCAGCCCAATTCGTTTTACTTCCATTCGTGATGACAGCCGTGGCGGCGACAGCGGCAATGAAGGCCAAACCGAGGGCAGACCCGGAGACTGGGGCGGCATCTTTTTCGGTGAAAATGTGCAAGTGGGCAGCATGAAGTTTTGTGAGTTTTACTTTGGTGGCGGCGGAGGTTATGGCAATGTGGGGCGGCCGGTCTTGCTTGATTTGCAGGCCAATATAAGTTTTTCCAATCTCTCCTTCATCAACTGTACGAGCAATGGCATCGCGCTCCGAGACCGTGAATACAATGTCGATACGCGTTTGCGTTTTCCCGGCAACACACCTTATTTGCAATTCGGTGATGTCGTCATTGCAGCCGGCGCCAAATTGGTCATTGAGCCGGGCTGCATCATAAAAATGAGCGGCGGCAACGATTTTTACATCAATGGCGGCTTACAAGCCGATGGCACGATGGCGGCGCCGATCATTTTTACTTCGATTGCCGATGACTCCGTTTTAGGCGACAGCAACAACGATGGCAAGAGCTTGGGCGTTCCCGGCCAGTGGGGCGGCATTGCGTTTGGAAGCACCGCTAACAGCAGTGCGAGCTCTATGCGTAATTGCCAATTCCGATTTGGAGGCGGTGGTGGCTATGGCAACGTCGGATGGGTCTTGCAAGTTTCTCCTCTCGTCAACCCGAGCTTTGCCAATCTGCGTTTTAACATGAATCGCGCCAACGGTATTCGTCTTGCCGATGGCTCGTTTAACTCTCAAATTTCCTTCGATCAAACTGCCGCACCCTACCTCCTGGATGGCGATTTCGTCATCGAGGCGCCAGGCGGCCTTACCATCGCTTCGGGCACACTGTTCAAATGTTATGGCAGTTCGGATATCTATGTCAAAAGCCAGCTAATCGCCGTAGGCACAGAAGCGGCGCCGATTATTTTCACTTCCTATCGCGACGACCATTTCGGAGGCGATACAAACAATGACAAAGCAAGCAGCGGCGCCCCGGGCGATTGGGGAGGCGTCGTCTTGAAGCACAGAGCATTGCCGGCCGCAGCGAGATCGCTTACGGCGAATTCTGGTACGGCGCCAGTTCCGGTTACGGCAATTCCTCGGCGGCGTTGTATTTCAGAGGTGCAAGCCAGAAAGTCCATCACACCAAAATTCGGCAGATGCGATGGCACGGTGTCTACATTGAAGGAACCGGATCGCCCGACCTCGGCGGAGGCGCATTCGCCAGTCCGGGATTGAATTCTTTTCTTGACTTCAGCAATGATGCCGATCGTTATGCCGTATTCAATGATGGCGCGGCGACGATTTTCGCCAAAAACAATACGTGGGATGGTTCAACTGCCTCTACCATTGCCAAAGAAATCTACGACAAAACCGACAATGCCTCAAAAGGTGAAGTCATTTTCCAGCCTTTCATTCCACTTGGGGACAACGAAGCACCACAAATGGCTGTGATTTTCCCTAATGGCGGTGAGACTTTGTTGCTGGGTAAAACCGCAAATTTACGCTGGTACGTGCATGACAACGTTGGCGTCGCCAAAATCGATGTCGCGTTGTCACGGGATGCCGGGCAAATTTTTCAGCCGCTCACCTCGTTCACAACCCAGCAGGATGAATATATTTGGACCGTGACCGGGCCGTTTTCTTCGCGTTGCATTCTTAAAGTGACCGGCCGCGATGCCGCCGGCAACGAGCGGTTCGATGTTTCTGACAATTTCTTCGCGATTGTCGATTCCTCTTCAGGTATTAATTATCCGCCTTCAATTCCCTTGCCGCTGCGTCCGTTAGCTGGAGAAGAAATGCGCGGCAGCGATTTGCTGATCTGGCAAGCGAGCGTCGACCTTAATCCTTTTGATGAAATTCGCTATCGCTTGGAGATTGACAACAACGCCAATTTTTCTTCACCGGAACTGGTGGAAGACAACATCGACAGCTCGCGGACTGGCAATCTTCCACAAAATGTCAAACTCGCGTCACCATTGGCTGGCCGCGCGGTAATCGCGGTTCGCCTCGACCGGCTCTCCGGTTTTGCCAATTTGCAGGATGATGTGAATTATTATTGGCGCTTGCGCGCGAAGGATAAGCAAAATACTACCTCGGCTTTTTCGGATGGCACGGCACGTTTCTTCATGAACAAAACCAACACACCGCCGCAAGCCGTGATGAGCGGCTTCTCGCCTGTGAATAATTTGGAAGTGCGCGCGGCGCGACCGACGATTTCCTGGCAGGCCGCCAATGACCCTGATCCCAGCGACCCAGCCGATGTGTTGCGCTATCTTTTGCAAATGGATGACGATGGCGAATTTGTGACTGATGTGGCGATTGCAGCGCAAACCAATGCCGGCGTGACGTTTCATATTCCGACTCAAAATTTGAGCGAGAACATGCGTTGGAGTTATCGCGTGCAAGCCAGCGACGATGAAAACGCGACTTCGCCGTGGTCCACGGTACAAAGCTTTTTTGTGAACGCGATTAAAGAGCCGCCGAAGCTCTTCGAAATTCTGGCGCCGGCCCCAATTTTCACAAGCCGCAGTGATACGGTGATTTTTCGATGGCGGGCGACAACCGATCCCGATCCCTTTGACAGCTTGCGCTATGTGGTGGAATGGAGCACGGACAGTCTTTTCGCGACAGCCAACCGGCTGAGCTTCAAAGCTACGACCACGCAAACTGCCTTTGCACGACCCCCTCGAGTCGATCAAATCTTTTGGCGGCTCTTTGCGGTTGATTCCGACAGTCTCACTACCTTCGCGAGCAATAGCCAGCAACAACCGCGACGCATTCGCTGGATTACTGCCGTGGCTGCACAAGAAAGCAACCTGCCGACCGAATTCTCATTGGCACAGAACCATCCCAATCCTTTCAATCCAGAGACTACCATCGAATTTTCCCTGCCGCAACCAAGCGAGGTCAAAGTCGAAATCTTCGATATGTTGGGCAAGCATGTGCGGACGTTGGTCAGCGGACGTCAACCGGCTGGCCGCTACGCTGTGATCTGGGACGGTCGCGATGAAAATGGGCAAATCGTTTCAAGCGGCATTTTCATCTATCAGCTTCGCGCCGACAAATTCGTGCAAAGCAGAAAGATGCTGTTGTTGCAATAAGGGCGTTTGACCTGAGCCACAATAAATTCCGCCGGGGCATGACTCTGTCATGCCCCGGCTCTTTTTTACGGTTTCATCGAAAAACACATTGACATTTTGAAGATGGGGTCCTTTCATTTGATTGCAATCCGTTAAAATTCGCCAATGCGATTGGCGTGCGGGTAATTCTTATCAGAATTTTTCTTGACAGTTGCGGATTTATTCTTTATAATCCTTATAGATGTTTTTAAGAGGCGTCAAATGAATTTTGATAAATTTTATCCCGTGCCAAGTTTGAGAGGTTGTGGGTTATGCTAATCGCTGTGCGAGTTGATCGAGTCACCCTGGATACGACAGCCAATCGTTTCGTGGTTATTCTCAGAGATGATTCCCATCATCGCTGGCTTCCGATCGTAGTGGGGTCCTCCGAGGCGCAGGCCATTGCGCTGCAAATGGAAAACATCGTGCCGCCGCGGCCGCTGACGCACGACCTCGTCAAAAATCTGTTGGATTCGGTCGAAGTCCGCATTTCCCGCGTCGTGGTCAACGATCTGCGGGAAAACACCTATTACGCCATGGTCGGCCTGAAGATGAACGGCAGTCACGTTGAAGTCGATGCGCGGCCCAGCGACGCCATCGCCATCGCGTTGCGCGCGCAGGCGCCGATTTTTGTCGATGACGAAGTCATGAAGAAAGCCTCGGTAAGCGACAAAGATTCCGAGCGCACGGAAGAGAACGTGCCGATGGACCGCCTCGAGCGCTTGAATTTCGAGCTGCAAAAAGCGGTGAGCGACGAGCGTTTCGAGGATGCGGCGCGCTTGCGGGACGAAATCAATACCTATAAAAAAGACCGGCGCAGCGACAACTAAAAGAAATAAAATCGACCCGTTTGTTGTTGAAAAGCATATCTTGCCCAAAAGCAAGGCGGTGATATGCTTTTCGTTTTTGGGTGTGTTCATGAATGCCAGGCAATCTGCATTCTAAAATTTTGCGCGCCAAAAATTTTTTCAACCAGAAAAAGCTTTTTCCAAATGAATTTAAAAGAAGGTTGCTATGCGTAACATCATTTTTGCAATTTTCCTTTTTATCGTTACGACAACGGTGTTTGCCGGCAAAGTGCCGGATTTTCGCCTGCAAAATCTCGACAACAAAACCGTCTCGTATTCGCAACTGAAAGGCAAAAAACTGACCGTCATCGATTTCTGGGCGACGTGGTGCAAGCCGTGCGTGCGCTCCATTCCCAAGCTGGTCAAATTGCACGAGCAATATGAAAAACAGGGCGTGCAGTTCATCGGCGTCAACGTCGACGGCACGCGCAATCTGCCAAAAATAAAACCGTTTGTGCATTCGCTGAAAATCGCTTATCCGGTGCTGCTCGATGTGAACAACGATCTCATGAACAAGCTCAAAGTCACGGCCATGCCGACGTTGATCATCGCCAACGCCGAGGATGAGATCATTTTTTTCCATCAGGGCTATCGTCCGGGCGATGAAAAAACGATTGAGGCAGAAATCAAAAAACTATTAGCGGCGGCCGAGAGCGCGGATGAAAAATAGGCTGTTCATTTGGCTCGCCATTTTCGGCGCCGGCAGGGCCTGGGCGCAGCTTGCAATCGGCAACACCGCCGAATATCAGGTTGGAAATTTGCCCTTTGAAAAACCCAATGATTTGACGGCCTTTTACAACCAGCTCAATCTATCTTATCAATGGCGGGATTGGCGCGGCAATATCAAGCTGGAAAGATTCCAGCGACCGCGAAAAGACAAAGACTATACCGAGCTGACGCAGCGCTCTTTGCGGTATGCGAACCGAAGCCTCGATCTGGCGCTCGGCAATTTCTACGAGATCATCGGCCGCGGGCTGCTGTTGCGCTCGTATGAAATTCCCGGCGCGCTTTTGGAGAATCCCGGCCAGCGCATTCGGTACGGGTTTTACCGCGATATCGAAGGCGCCTTGCTCAAATATCAGTCGGAGCGGCTCGATCTCAAGCTGCTGCGCGGCAAGCCGTTGTTGAACACTTTTCCGCCGAATTTTACCGGCGACTTGCGGCGGCGCCATCTCGTCGATGCTGTTGAAACCAAATTGCGGCTGATTCCCGATTGGGCTGTCGGCGGCGCGTATTTGCGCGATCACCGCGGCGGCAAGCTCAAGGAATATGGCGCAGTGAGTTTATCGGGAAATTTGCCGCACGAGATTCAGCTCTACTCGGAATACGCGCAGCGCCTCGGCGGCGGGAACAAGCGCTTCGATTTATCCGATCATTCGTCGCATGCGTTTTATACCAGCGTCAACTTCGTGGCCGGGCCGTTCGGTTTGAGCGCCGAGTACAAAGATTACAACGATTTTTTTCTCCAGTACAACGATCCGCCGCCGCTGATCAAGGAGCATCCGTATGCCGTGCTCAATCGCAGCACGCATTTCATCGAACCGCGCAACGAAACCGGCTGGCAGATGGAAATTTTTCTCAACACGGCGCAGGGCCACACGGCGGTTTTCAACTGGACGCGCGCCGACAGCCGGCCTTTTCAAAACAACAATCGCTTTGAAGAATGGTTTGCGGAATTTGGTTACGCTCTCGATGAGCAAACGACGGTGAAAACATTTTTCGACCGCAGCGAAGATCAACTGTTGTTCGAGAAAGATCGTTACGCCGCCGGTTTATATCTCGAGCGCGAGTGGCTGCAACAGCTCGGCACGTCGCTCGATGAAAATTTACGACGCGCAGGGCAAACTGGTGCAGGCGCTTTTGGATGAGTCGATCACGGCCGGCCGTCACGAAGTGGAATGGAACGGTTTGAACCGGCAAAACGAAGCCGCAGCCTCCGGCGTTTATTTTTATCTCTTGCAAAGCGGCAGCTTTCGGGAAATGAAAAAAATGATTTTGTTGCGATAGGATGAAGACGAGGCGGCAGACGCTGAGATTTAGAATAAAATGAACGCTCACCAAACGAAATCATTTCAAAGTTTCATTTGGTGAGCGTTCATTTTTGTGAGCTTATAATTTTGTTCCGGCTTGCCGGTTTGGGGTTTTATAAAAGTATCCTTCCGCGTATTTTTCCAGTTCCAGCATTTTGCCTTCGACCATCAAACGAAAATCCTCAAAAGCCTCTTCATGAAGATCAGCGGGAACGGCAATCGGCTCGCCATAAATCGCAACGCTTTGGGAAAACGGCAGCGGGAGGGTAAAACGATCCCAACTTTTGACGAAACGAAACGGATTCGAGCAGGCGAAGGTCAAGGGGAGAAGATAGGCGCCGCTTTTTTGCGCCATCGTAATCGCGCCGGGCTTGAAAACATGGCGCGGGCCTTTGGGGCCGTCCGGCATAATGGCGCAAACCGTTCCTCGTTTCAACGCCCGAACCATCTCGACCGTCGCCCGCTGCGCGCCGCGCGTGCTGGAACCGCGAATGGTGCGAACGCCGAGACGATGCAAGGTTTGCGCGATCATTTCGCCGTCAACGTGCAGGCTGACCATGGCGTGAACATTTTGGTGACGATGCACGAATATCGGAATGAGAATTTTGCCGTGCCAGATGCAAAAAATGAACGGCTTGTTGTTGTCGCGCAGCCATTCGAAATGCTCGCGTCCGGCAAAGCGAATGCGCGTGAGATGGCCCATCGCCAGAATGAGCAGCCAGCCGAGCCGCGTCGCCAGCCAGAACACCATTCGCTTTTTAAAAGACGGCGGAGCCTTATCGGCAGACGAGCCGTCTTTTACCTGTTGAACCGGCATTTTTAAGTTTTCAGAACTCATGCCGGCGTTTGGGCAAAATTTTCTTTGCTCGCGGCATGAGATTGTTCGCAGAGTTGCAGCGCCAACTCCGCGGTGCGCCGGTTCGCTCCCGGCGCGCCGAGCTTGCTGCGAACTTCGGCGAGCGCCTGTTTTATTTCAGTGTGATGGTCACGATCTTGAATCATTTTGGCCAGCACCGGCGCCACGCGGTCAGGCCTGAAAGCGTTTTGAATGAACTCCGGCACAATTTTTCGTCCGGCGACGACATTGACCAAGCCGATGTAAGGCATTTTCACAACGCGTTTGCCGATTTCATACGACAAGCGTGAGATGCGATAAACCACGACGAGCGGCGTGCCGAAGCAGGCGGTTTCCAACGTCGCGGTGCCGGAGCAAACCAAACAGGCACGGCTGTCGCGCATCACTTCGTAAGTGGAATTGGAAACGAGATGAACGTTATCGTCTTTCACCCGGGCGCGATAAAAATCTTCGGGTAAATTCGGCGCCATCGCCACGGCGATTTGCAAATCGGAAATGGATTGGCGCACAAGCCTTGCGGTTGCCAGCATATCCGGCAGCAAGCGCGCAATTTCCTCGCGGCGGCTGCCGGGCAGCAAACCGAGCAGCGGCGACTCGGCAGCGAGCTGATGACGGGACAAAAAAGCCTCCGTCGTTAATTTCGGGCGCAGGCCTTCGAGCAGCGGATGCCCGACGAACTCGGTTGGAATGCCGGCTGATTGAAAAAGCGGCGTTTCAAAAGGGAAGACAACGACCATCTGATCGATGAGCCGGGCCATTTTCGGAATGCGCTTAGCGCCCCACGCCCAAACTTGCGGAGCAACGTAGTACAAAATTTTCGGCGGTTTTTCGCAACCGCGATGCAGCCGCGCCGCGAAGCGCAGATTGAAGCCCGGATAGTCGATGAGGATAACCGCGTCAGGCTTTCGCCGCGCCACTTCGCGCTCGAGCGTTTTCATCACCTGGCGAAAAAAACGCAGGCGGCGCAGGATTTCGGTGAATCCGACCACGGCCGTGTCGCGAACGTGAAACAACAGCTCCATGCCGGCCGCGGCCATGCCGTCGCCGCCGATGCCGAAAATTTCCGCTTGCGGCGCGAGTTGTTTCAACTCGCGCACGACGCCGGCGCCGTGCAAATCGCCGCTCGCTTCGCCGGCGACGATCAGCAGACTAAATCTGTCTGACATGGATAAAGCAAAAATTTTAAAAAACTTTTTGAATTTTAAGCTGCCCGTGCGTGCGCCTCAGGTTGCGAATTTCCACCGCAAAAAAATGGCAAGCGCGATCAAAAGCGTGCTCAACAGCGTGTCTTTTTCGATTTTCAAGGCGCGAGTTAACGGCATGGCTGGTACATGCTGCGGGCGAAAGGGCCGAAAGCGAGGCAAAAAGCGCGGCACCTGCGCGAGATAATCTTCGTAAATGTGGCCGAAGTGTTTTCGCAAATGTTCTTCTTCGAGAGAAACGATCAAGCCGTATTGCACGCCGAAGAGCGCGATCAAGACGAGCAGCATCCACGGCATCCACGCCGCGGCCATCAGACAAAATCCCAGCGCGATCATGAAATTGCCGAGATACAACGGATTGCGCACGTGGGCAAACGGCCCGTGCGTGATCAGCTCCGCGCCGGCGCCGGCTTCACCCGTGGTACGGGTCGCGCCGCCGGCATGGCCGACGGCCCACAGGCGCAAACTCTCGCCCAGACAGGTGATGATAAACCCGCCAATCAGACTCGCGGGGGAAGGATCGGCCTCAATCAAAATCGCCAGCAATAAAGGAATCGGCGTGTAGCTGCGATATTTAAAAAAAGTTTTCCGTAAATCCATGCTTGAAAATTTTATAAAAATCAAGCCCCGATTTCCTTTGCATTAAATAAATAAAAAATTCGGGGCATTTACAACCCGCGAAAGGAGCCGCCGTCAACCAAAAACGTGCTGCCGGTGATGAAACTGGCGCGTTTGCTGGCTAAAAATGCGATGAGCGCGCCCACTTCTTCCGGGCGTCCCATGCGGCCGAGAGGAATCGTGCTTTCGGCGCGCGACAACGCCTCGTCAACGGTAATGCCGTCGCGTTTGGCGTGCACACGCAGCAGCTCGTCGACACGGTCGGTGCGCACCCACCCCGGCGCCACATTGTTGACGGTGATGTTGTGTGGGGCAAGCTCGAAGGCGAGACTTTTGCCGAGGCCGATCATGGCGGGTCTGAGCGTATTGGAAATCGTGGCGCCGTCAAGCGTCTGCCGCGCTGCAATCGACGCGATGTTGATGATGCGTCCCCATTTGTGTTTTTTCATGTGGGGAATGGCGGCGGTGCACAGACGCATCATGCTCATTAAAACCAGATCGAAGCCGATATTCCAGTGTTCTTCGGTGATGTCAGCGAACATGCCGGTCGGCGGCCCGCCGGCGTTGTTGACAAGAATGTCGAGCCGGCCAAATCTTTCGACGCAACGCGTGACCAGCTTGGTCACGTCTTCGGTGCGTGTTACGTCCGCTGCCATCGCCTCGACTTCGCCGCCGCCCAGCGCCCGGATCGCCCCCACCGCCTGCTCGAGCGCAACCGCGCCGCGAGCGCAGACAAAAACGTTGACGCCTTCTTGGACCAATACTTCGGCAGTCGCGCGCCCCAAGCCGCGGCTCGAGGCTGTAACCAGCGCAACTTTTCCGGCAATATCGAGATCCATGGATTCTCCTTTCGATTTATTTTATCTCCGGCCCGGCCAGCCAATCATAACCAATCGTATTATCGTAATGCGGAATGCGGCCTTCTTCGTTGGGATCGTACACAGACGAGGTGATATAAAAAAGATGCGTGACGCCGCCCAAGGCCTTGCAGCCGTGCGCCACCCCAGGCGGAATTTTCACCACTTTGGCGGGATAATTTTCACCCATAAAAATCGTTTGCAGCTCGCCCTGTGTCGGCGAATTGGGGCGCTTGTCGAACAACACCAATTTCAAATTGCCGATCGGCACGTACCACCAGTCGATTTGAAACTTATGAATATGCCAGGCCTTGGCCACACCGGGGTACATGCAGGCATGGCTCAATTGGCCGAAGCCTTCTGCGAAAAACGCATCAGTCTTGCGAATAATCTCGCGAAAAAAACCTCGTTCATCCGGAATCGTGACTAAATCTTTGATCTCAAGACCTTCGATCATGGCTGCCGTCCTTTCCTCAAGATACTGAACATGTGAGATGTCAACGCAAAAAATAATTATTCATTTAACAAAACCGAATTACATTTAACCGCCATCGATTCGAACAGAAAACGAACCCCGGCCTTCCGCTGAAAAAATCGAATGGAAAGCCGGGGCAAGCCAACAGTCGCGCTGCGGTGAATGAAAATTTACGCATTCGGACAGGACAAGTCAATCATTATTTTCATTTTTTTGTTTTATCGCAAGCGTCACGCGCCGCGAGGCCGATTGGCCGGAAACGCGATCCGTCACGCGAATTGTCAAATGATATTGGCCGGCCGGCTGGCCGAGAATCTCGAGGCGCTGATAAAGTTTTTCGTCGTGGCTGCCGCCGGCCGCTTCAAAAGTGGAACCAATGGTCATGCGCTGCCGGCGCCATCCCAAAAGTTTGCCAAGACGGATGGCCGCGCGGCTGATCAAGCCCTTGTTCTCCGGCGCCGGCTCAACGACGTAATCGAGGTGATAACGGCTCCGGCCGGCGGCATCCAGCGCCAGGTTATAAATTTCATAATAAACATAAATCGGCGTCTCGCCAAAAAATTCTTGAAGAAAAACCGGCACGAGATGAACATTATGATCGCGATACAATTCCAGCACGGAACTGGAACTGTCGGCGACGGCCAAAACCACGCTGCTCATGTGCAGCCGTTCAGCGGAAAAATCTTCGATGACAACGGTTTCTCTTTCTGCGCCGGATCGGCTGGATTTCGGATCCAAAACCTCCAGCGAAATCTGATACGTGCCGGGCCTCATTCGCACCGGCCAGCGATCCGCCAGATGATCCGCGGCCGCGGTGGAGTTCACCAGCCGGCGCTTTTCGCGCCACTGGCGAATCACGCTCCAATTTTCATCAAAAAAGAACAGCCCGCGGTGAAGCGCTGGTTTTGTTGAGTACACGACCGAATCGGCAACCCCGAAATAAATTTCCACTTTTGTGCTATCGGGATTTTGCCGGTCACGGAACTGCGCGATCACGTGCGGCAGCTTCAACCGCCCGCCGCCGTGAGGAAACACGTAGCGCTCGGGCAGCTCGCGAATTTTTTCGTCAAAGATCACCTTGCCGTCAATCTCGCCGACGCCGCCCCAGGCAAAAGCGTAATTTCGATTCAAAAAGCGATCCTCAAAAATCATTTGAAAATCGCCGTAATCCCAAAATTCCTTCGAGGCATTGAGCGTCACCCGGCCTGTCGCGCTGGTTCCGAGATCGGCGCGGGTGCGCGTGCGCCAGCGCGGCTGGCCGAAGCGAATCAGCGTTTGGCCGCGGTCGGTTTTCCAGCCGGCAATATTTTTTTCTGGAATGCCGTAACGCAAATTCGCATACGCGATCCGGCCAAAATGCTCCAGCAATCTCTCGTTCGCCTCGGTGAGAAAAAGCGGATCGCGGGCCGTCCAAAAAAGCTGCTGCCTCTGCGTTTGCAGCGAATCCGGCGTCCGTTCATAAATCTTCAGCGAGTCCGGGGAAAGCACGGTTTGCAGCGAATAAAAAAATGCGCGGTCGGCTGGCGGCATCAACTCCAGCGCCTGTTGGTAAGCTTGCATTGCCGCGTCGGCTTTGCCAAGCTGCTGGCGCGCCAAGCCGAGAAACAGGAATAAATCGACCGAAGAGAGATGCGTGACCGCCTTCTCCATTAACGTCGCCATTTTTTCATAAAGCTGCGCGTCAAAATAAAGTCCGGCGAGATGATGATAGGCGTCGGCCATTTTTGGATCAAGCCCGATGGCGCTGCGAAACAGGCGCTCCGCTTCGGCAAAATCCTTGTTGGCAAATTCGTAAAAATAGATCGTGGCGTTTTCGTGCGGGCTGACCATGTCGCGATAGTGCAGCATGTCTTCTTCGCGAAAGAGCGCGAGCTGATAATACGGCCGGGCATCCATCGGATCGAGCTTCATGATCTTGCGGAATTCGCTTTTCGCGGTGGCATACGCGCCGCGGCGCAGTTGGAGTTTCGCCATCGTGTAGCGATATTCGGTGTTTTGCGGCGCAAGCTGAATCGCGCGCTCCAGCGCCACAATCGCGCGGTCGCGGCCGGCGATCGTTTCCTGCTCGATGTAGGCGCGCCCCAGCTCGTGAAAGGCCTCGGCAAATTTGCCGTCGAAAGCGGTGACGCGCTCCAATTGGCGGATATATTCTTCCAAGGACAGCGCGGCGCGTGCCGACAAAGTTTGCCGAAACAATTGCTGCGCCGCCAGCTTTTTTTCAGAGCCGGCGTGCGGCTGGGTAAAGCCCAAGGCAGTGGCGGCGACGAGCGCGATTGTCAGCAGGATAAGCATTGTGGGAAAAATATAAGAAAATCATTCCAAAAATCAAACATGAAATTCTGCTTGAAAATGGCGTGGAAATTTGTTATGCTAATCACGGAGATCAAAATGGTTGAATCGAAATACATCGAAGGCTGGCGCCGCCGTTTTGCCGAGCAAGAAGCGGAATCGCGCGCGTTAGCGTCGCAAGCTCGAGGCGCTTTACCGGAAGCCGTTGCCATTCTCAAAAAGCATGGCGCCAGGCGCGTCATTCTTTTTGGCTCGCTTTGCCGTGAAGGTCGTTTTCATCGCGGGTCGGATATCGACCTCGCGGTTGAAGGCCTTCCACCGCAAAAATTTTTCCGCGCCGGCGCCGATCTGATGATGGCGCTCGATTGGCCGGTGGATCTCAAGCCTTTGGAAGAAGTCGATGATTTTTTTCGCGAAATGATTTTTAAACAAGGGGAAGTGATTTATGCTGAATAAAAAAGAAATTCCCGTGCTCGTCGCCGAAATCAAGGATGACCTTGCAAAATTGGAAAAATTGGTGGAGCGGTTGGCAAAAAGACAAGCGCGAGTAGACGATGAGGAATTTTCCGACAGTGCTGCCTTGCGGCTCCATAATTTTTATACCGGATGTGAGCGAATTTTCAAGTTGATTGCTAAAGAAATCAATGGCATTCTACCGCAGAGTTTGGATTGGCACAAGCGTCTGCTCAATCAGGTTGCATTGGAAGTTCCTAATATTCGTCCGGCTGTTATTTCGGCGGAAACACATACTGTCCTGGAAGAACTTTTAAACTTTCGTCATGTCGTTAGAAACCTTTATGTTTATGAGCTTAAACCGGAACGTGTTGAAGAACTGGTTAGTTTGACTTTAAAACTCTATCCGCGGTTCAATCAGGAAATAAAAGCATTCATTTCATTTCTCGAGACCGTTTATAATCAAAGTTGACCTTTTCCATTCTAATCACGCGCCCGCATGCCCAGCCAACTCAGCACATTTTTGCGCACGATCCTTTTGACAATAGCAACCGTGTTGACCATGACGATTGGCATGATCCTATTAACGCTGCTCAGTATTTTGACGCTCGGCCAGGCAAAAAATTTTATCATCGCTGTATTCAGCCGATCTATTGGTCGCATCGTTTTGTTTTTTGCCGGCGTCAAAGTGCATTTTATCGGCGGGCCGATCAGCCGTCCGGCGATCTACATTTCCAATCACAGCTCGACGCTCGATATCTTTTTGATCATGGTGCTGGGCTTGCCAAAAGTTCGCTACATTGCGAAATACGAATTGCTGTACAATCCGCTGTTTGCGGTGATGGGCACGCTCACCGGACAAATTTTCATCAAACGCCAGGATTCCGAGCGGGCTATCGCCACACTCAATCGCGCTTATGAAAAGATTCGCCGGAAGGGGCTTTCGTTGTATGTCGCGCCGGAAGGCACGCGCATCGTCGGCGGCAAAATCGGGGCGTTCAAAAAAGGCGCGTTTCGCATGGCGATCGATCTGCGCTATCCGATGGTGCCGATTCATTTCGCCGGCGCGCGGCAACTTTGCCCCGGCAAGACTTTGAGGGTCAAGCCGGGCGCCGTGACGATTCACTTTTACCCCGTTATCGACACCAGTTTGTGGACGCTGGAAAATTTGGATGAACGGATTGCGACGATTCGGCAGGAATATATTCGCTGGGAGCAGGAATTTGACGAGGCCGGCAGGTTTTCATGATATTGAAAATCATCTTCCACCAAAATCACTTATTTTGCCGCCGCTTGCTTCCATCGCCGCGCCAATTCTGCAACGCGTCTGCCCAAGGCTTCGCCTTTTCGCAAAAATTGCTCGTCAACTTTTCCCGCCTGTTTCTCGGTTTCAAGCGGTGACGAAAGCCGCGCCGATTTTGTCGCGCAGCGGCGCGCCGTCGAATGGCCAATTGTTGATGAAAGTTTGCACCGGCGGCGCGACGTTCGCATTGTAGACCGGGCTGCCAATGATCATCGCGTCGGCTGCCAACACCTCGTTGGAAGTCGCCTTGTCAACTGGCAGCAATTTGACATTCACACCGTTCACCGAACGCGCGCCGTGGGCAACGGCCTCGGCCAGGGTCTTCGTATGGCCTTCCACGGAATAATAAACGACGAGAACGTTGACGTTTTGCCGGTTGTGACTGTCACTCAAAAGCAGTAGTGCGAATAGCAAAAATAACTTGGTAATTTTTTTCATACTCCATCCGTTGCGCCTGCCCTGCCGCAGGCCAGGGTTGTTTTCAGCAGTTAAAAATTTTTTTCTTTTTGAAATTCGCCTAACTTTCCTTACATTTAAAACCTGCATTTCTAAACAGTATCTTTACACAACGCGAGCCTACAGCCGCAGGCCGCAACCTTACAGGCGTAGCCAAACAGGAAAAAGCTTATCCGCCGAACTTCGCCGAAACCACCGAGTGTCGCCGAACAAAATCTTTTTCGGCGAATCTCGGGGTCTTCGGCGCCTCTCGGAGGGAAATTTTTTGCTTTTTTTACGCCGATTTCACTTTTTAGAAAATAGAAGGAGCAGCAAGAAGTTAATGATTAAATCGAACATTCGCAACATCGCCATTATCGCCCACGTCGATCACGGCAAAACCACGCTGGTGGACGGCCTGCTCAAACAAAGCGGCACGTTTCGCGAGAACCAAGCCACCGGCGAGCGCATCATGGACAGCATGGATTTGGAGCGCGAGCGCGGCATCACCATCATGGCCAAAAACACCGCGATCTGGCACGACGGCGTTAAAATCAACATCGTCGACACGCCCGGCCACGCCGATTTCGGCGGCGAAGTCGAGCGCGCGATCAGCATGGTCGATGGTGCGCTGCTGCTGGTGGACGCCAGCGAAGGCCCGCTGCCGCAGACGCGCTTTGTGTTGAAAAAAGCGCTGGCGGTCAATTTGCCGATCATTCTCGTCATCAACAAAATCGACCGCAGCGACGCGCGCCTTCAGGAAGTCATCAACGAAGTTTACGACTTGTTCATCGATCTCGACGCCAACGAGCATCAAATCGAGTTTCCGATCATTTATACCAATGCGAAAATCGGCGTGGCGCATCGCAAATTGGATGACGGTTCGCAAAATCTCGCGCCGTTGTTTGGAACCATTTTGCAAACCATTCCCGGGCCGCACGCGGATGATGCTGCGACGCCGCAGTTTCTCGTCACCAATTTGGATTATGATGATTACGTCGGCCAGCTCGCGATCGGCCGCGTGAAGCACGGAAAATTGGAGATGGGAAAAACCTATGCGCTGTGCGCCGAGGGCAATCGAATCAGCCAGGTCAAATTCTCGGCGTTGTACAATTTTAAAGGCTTGCAGCGCATTCAAGTCGATACGGTTGAATCCGGCGACATCGTCGTTGTCGCCGGCGTCGAAGGCATTCGCATCGGCGATACGATTTCGGATGCCGAAAACCCCAAACCGCTGCCGCGTATTCACGTCGATGAGCCGACGGTGGCGATGATCTTCTCGGTCAACAACAGCCCGTTT
>Ga0073934_10002377_pt1 | contig 39665 bp, 44 predicted proteins | sample LarsenN4metaG_FD_76834 | JGI IMG/M metagenome (GOLD analysis project Ga0073934, IMG submission 76834) | Hot spring sediment bacterial and archeal communities from British Columbia, Canada, to study Microbial Dark Matter (Phase II) - Larsen... ... | reverse complement strand
CTGTAGCGTCTCGTGCGCGAGCTCGTCCGGGTCAGCTTCGGGCCAGAGCGCAGCGCGCATCGCGGCCCACGCGCCGCGGTCTCGCAGTTCAAGGGGGCGGATTCGCATAGCGACAATACTAGGCCAAGCTTTCCCAGCCGTACAAAGCGGCGTTCTGGGATAAGCTGCGGTCAACCGGCGTGCGGCTGCGGCTTTCGGCGTTCGATCTGCCGGACTAGGTTCAGAGCAAGCCCAGCGTCTTGAAGCTAGACTCGCCGTTTCGTCCGATAATGAGATGGTCGTGCACTTTGACGTTCACCGCGCCCGTCGCGGCGACGATGTCGCGCGTGATGGCGATGTCGGCGGCGCTGGGCTTGGGGTCGCCCGAGGGGTGATTGTGCACAAGAATGACCGACGCGGCTGAAAGCTCCAGCGCGCGGCGGGCGATTTCCCGCGGATAGACGGGTGCGTGATCGACGGTGCCCTCGTTCATCACTTCGTCGGCGATGAGCTGGTTCTTGGCGTCGAGGAAGAGCACACGAAACTGTTCGCGCGGTTCATGCGCCATGGCCGTTCGGCAATAGCTGAGCAGCGCCGACCAGGAGGAGATGATGGGCCGCTGTTTGAGCTCGGCTCTGTGCGCGCGCTCAAGCATGGCTTGCACCAGCTTTAAATCCTGGGCGACAGCCGCGCCCGCGCCTCTCACCTCAGCGATGCGCTGCACGGGCGCCCCAAGCACGCCGGCAAGCGTGCCGAATTTTTCTAGGAGCGCCTTGGCGAGCGGCTTGGTGTCGATGCGCGGGATGGTGCGGAAAAGAAAGAGTTCGAGCAGTTCGTAATCTGCAAGAGCTTGCGGGCCGACTTCGTCGAACTTCGCACGCAGCCGGGCTCGATGATCGTGGTAGTGAGGTTTGGCTTTCGCGGACGGGGCGCGGCGCAAGGATTGCCCGCTCGACGCCTGCGGGTCGATGGCGCCGATGTCGAACGCGAAGGGAAAGGTCTCCGAGTCCTCGACGCGCGCTGGCGGCGGCGAAGCTCCGGATTTGCGTGAGCCCCCCGCCATGGTGCTGTCAGCCTGCGAGTTTATGAGGCTGGTCGAGGCCGGCCGGCGAGCGCGTGAAAATTTCCGCGCCGGTTTCCGTGACGCCGACTGAATGTTCGTACTGAGCAGAGAGCGACTTGTCTTTGGTGACGGCGGTCCAGCCATCGCCGAGAATTTTGACGCCGGGGCCGCCCAGGTTGAGCATGGGCTCGACCGTGAAAATCATGCCGGGCTTCAGTTCTTCGCCCTGACCCGGTTTGCCGAAGTGGAGGATGTTCGGCGCATCGTGGAATACGCGGCCGAGGCCATGGCCGCAAAACTCGCGCACGACCGAGCAGCGCTCGGATTCAGCGTAGGACTGGATGGCGTGGCCGAGATCGCCTAAGCGCGCACCGGGCTTGATGGCGGCGATGCCACGCATCATTGCTTCGTAGGTGATGTCCATCAGCCGCTCGGCTTTGCGCGGCAAGGGCCCCACAGCATACATGCGGCTGGTGTCGCCGTGCCAGCCGTTGACGATGACTGTGACGTCGATGTTGAGGATGTCGCCCGCTCGCAGCACGCGGTCGCCCGGAATACCGTGACATACGGTGTGGTTGAGCGAAACGCACAACGTGTGGCGGTAGCCCCGGTAGAACACGCAGGCGGGAAGCGCGCCGTGATCGAACACGAACTGGCGCGCGAGATCGTCGAGCCGGCGCGTGGCGACCCCTTCGCGAACTTCGGGGACCAGCATGTCGAGGCAGGCGGCCGCCAGCCGCCCCGCTGCGGCCATGCCCGCGAACGCCGCCGCCGGGTCATGCAGCTTGATCTGGCCGATATTCCGTTCGGGGGCTTCGAGGGCTTGGACGTAGCTCATGTCGCGGTGCTCATAACATAGGTTCGGCAAGTTGACAGCCGAGCCGGGCCCGGCCGGTCAAGGAAAAGGGCGAGGCGGAACCGCAACCGCGGAGAGCATGTTAGGCCGTGGTAATCCACGGAGGACGCGCCAATGGCCAAAGCGGCGAAGAAGAAGTCAACTCGAGCGAAGCAGAGCAGCGGACGGAAGAGCGCCAAGGCGAAATCGACATCGAGCCGGAGCAACGGCGCGCGGCGCGCCAGGGACGGATCGGCGCGGGGATCGTCCGGGCGGGAGCCGCTGGCGATCCAGCTGCTGAAGCAGGACCACCGCACGGTCGAGGAATTGTTTGAGGAATTCGAACAGGCCCGGCGCCCGATCGACAAGCGCGCGATCGCACAGCAAATCTGTCAGGAACTGACCGTTCACGCGATCGGTCAAGGATGTGATTGACGAGGAGATTTATGGCGAAGCGCATGTGGAGCATGACGGCGCCAAAGTGCTGATCGCCGAGATCATGGCGTCGGAACCGACCGACGAATTCTACGACGCGCGCGTCAAGGTGCTGGCCGAGATGATCAAGCACCACGTCAATGAAGAGGAAAAACGCGACGGCATGTTTGCGCAGGCCCGTCGCGGCAAAGGCCGTCGGAGCGTCGATTTCGACGCCCTCGCCGAACAGCTCGAGACGCGCAAGGAAGATCTCACGCGTCTCTTGGAGCGCAACGGCGTGCCTACGCCCCAAGTCCGGACCATGCATGGGGCGAAGGTGAAACTGGGTCAGCCGGTGGCGTGATTCCGGATCCTGCTCGCGGCCGCGGCGGCTCTATTGGCCGCGGCCGCCAACTTCACCCGCTTGGCCCGCGGCGCCGCCCGATCTGGAGATGGCGCGGGCGGTTTCTGCAGCGGCGTCACGGCTATCCTGCGTGGTGCATGTGACGCGGCGCGTCCTCACGCGCGAGCCCGTTGGGGGCGCCTCCTCGCACCGTCTGGTCTCGGCTGGCTGCTCTGCCGTAACTTCTACGTCCGGAGATGTTTCGGCCGGGGCTTGAGCCACGGGGGCCTCGCTCTGCGCTGGGTTCGCAGGATCCGTCTGGGGCTCGGTCGCCTGAAGGAGCGCAACGACAATAAGCTCAAGCATCTTTGTTCTCCGCCAAGACGTTTAGATTGAGCTTGGGCCACTGCAACGGTCTTGCGACAGTTTTCAGGCTGCTTGTGACGGTGTTTTTCCGATCACGCGGTTGCGGCCGGCGCGTTTGGCTTCGTAGAGGCCCTCGTCGGCGCGCTTCAGCAGGGCTTCAGCGCTGTCTTCGGCGCCATCGGAGCATGCCACGCCGATCGAAACTGTCACATCGAGCGGGTGGGGAAGGCCCGGCGCATTGAAGGGCGCGGCGCATACGCTGCGCCGCAGCCGTTCGGCCGCGAGACAAGCGATGTCGCCAGTGGTGCGCGGCATGATGACGATAAACTCTTCGCCGCCAAGCCGGCAGGCGAAATCGGAGGGGCGCACGTTCGAGCCGAGGCGGACGGCGAATTCCTGCAGGACTTTGTCGCCAACGTCATGACCAAAGGTATCGTTGCAGCGCTTGAAGTGGTCGATGTCGATGGTCATCACCGAGACGGGATCGCCCCCACACTGCGCGCGCTGCACTAGGGGCCCGAGTTGCGCCACCACGAAACGCCGGTTGTAGAGGCCGGTGAGCGGATCCGTGATGGCGAGTTCGAGACTGTGGTCGAGGCGTGCGCGGAGCGCATCCATGTAGCGTTTGCGGCGCATCAACGTGCGCGCGCGGGCCGCGATTTCCTCGTCGTCGATTGGGCGCGCGATGATGTCGTGTGCGCCGAGCTCTAGCGCGCGCACGGCGCGCGCGCGATCGTCGGGCTCGACCACGGCTAGGATCGGCAAGTGCCTCGTCGGTTCGCCCGAGCGCATGCGGGCAATCACGCGGAAACCGTCAAAGCTCTTGGCGGTCACGGAGACGACGACGAGATCGGGCGGGCCTGCCGCCTCTTCCTTGCCCAGAACGGCGACGCGGTGCTCGACGCCAAGCGCAGCTTTGATCGCTTTGACCTGATGCGCATTGTCGTCGACGACGAGCACATTGCCCGCAACCAGGCGATGTTGATCCAGAGGGTCCGGCCGCAGATCTTCTCCGATGACGCCAAGGCGCATGCCGTTGGCTTCGCGCGCGCGCAATTCGTCGATCACCACCTTGAGCGACAGCAGGCTCTTGACGCGGGCGATCAGATGCACGTCGTCGATCGGCTTGGTGAGGAATTCCTCGGCGCCCGCTTGCAAGCCGCGCAGCTTGTTGTCGCGATCGTCGAGCGTGGTGAGGATGACGACCGGGATGTGCCGCGTCTCGGGCATCGCCTTGAGCCGGCGGCAGGCCTCGTAGCCATCGATGCCGCCCGGCATCATCACATCCATGAGGATAAGGTCAGGCTGCTCACGCTTGGCGACCTGCACGCCTTCTTCGCCGCGGCGCGCCGTCAATACGTCGTAATACTCGCCGGTAAGTTTCGCCTCCAGCAGGCGCCGGTTCGCTTCGAGATCGTCGACGACGAGGATGCGCGCGCTCATAGGCTCGCTCTCCTCATCCAATGAACTTGCGGATGGTTTCGAGGAAGGTCGTCACCGAGATCGGCTTGGAGAGGTAGGCGTCGCAGCCGGCTGCGAGAATTTTCTGTTCGTCGCCGCGCATGGCGAAGGCCGTTACGGCCACGACGGGAATGGACTTGAGCGCAGGGTCTTTCTTCAACCTGTCCGTAAGCTCCAGCCCGGAAACCTCCGGCAGCTGGATGTCCATCACGATGAGGTCGGGCTTGTGCTCTCGCGCCAGCGGGAGCGCCTGGCGGCCGTCGCGGGTCTTGACGGTCTTGTAGCCGAAGGCCTCCAACAGGTCGTTGAACAGCCTCATATTGAGTTCGCTGTCTTCGACGATGAGAACGGTCTTGGCCATGAACCCGCTTCGCTTCCGCGGCCTTCCGCACCGAAATGGCGCGCGTTCTCGCGCGTTTATAGCGCACAGGCCTTAACAACCCCTCGCAATCGCAGCAATCTCGCCAGCAGCGTTAAGAACGGCTTAAGGAATTTTGCATGCGCCTCGGCGTGGACTTCGGCGGCACCAAAATCGAAGCGGCGCTGCTTGATTCACAAGGCGAAATCCGTGCGCGTGAGCGCGTGCCCAATCCCGGCGAATATGGCGCCGCGGTGCGCGCCGTCGCCGATCTGGCGGCGCGAATCGAGCAGCAAACCGGCCAGCGCGCGGTAACGGTTGGCGTCGGCATTCCGGGCTCGCTTTCACCGGCGACGGGGCTGGTGCGCAACGCCAACTCGGTGTGGTTGAACGGAAAGCCTTTCTTCGACGATCTGAAAGCGGTGTTGAAGCGGCCGTTGCGGATCGAGAACGACGCTAATTGCTTCGCACTGTCGGAAGCTGTGGACGGCGCGGCCGCACATGGACGCGTGGCGTTCGGCGTCATCATAGGCACGGGCTGCGGCGGGGGCGTCGTGGTCGAGCGCAAGGTCGTCGAGGGCGTCAACGGCGTTGCCGGCGAATGGGGCCACACGCCGCTGCCCTGGGCGCGTGCAGATGAAACTACGGAACGTCACTGGTGCGGCCGCTACGGGTGCTTGGAGCAGTGGGTGTCAGGCTCGGGGTTCAAGCAATGGGCGGGCATGGGAGCGCGCGAAGCGGATGAGGCCGCGCGCGCCGGCGATGCGAAGGCCCGCGTGCTGTTGGACTTGCTGGCCGATCGGCTGGCGCGCGGACTGGCTGTTGTGATCGACATTCTCGACCCGGACGTCATCGTGTTCGGCGGCGGGCTGTCGAACATCGAGAGCCTCTACGCCAGCGTGCGCGGAAAACTGTTGGCGCATGTGTTTTCTGATGTGCTGCGCACGGAACTGGTGAAGAACAAGCACGGGGATTCCTCCGGCGTGCGCGGCGCGGCGTGGCTGTTCGGGCCGGAAGGCGAAGCGTCGGAGCAGATGCAGTGATAAGCGCTGCACACGCCGATCACCCCCTCCCCGCGAGGGGAGGGGGCAGGGGGTGGGGTGAAGGCGATACACTGCTGGAGTTTGCTCCGTCCCCGAGTTTGCTCACAGCGCACACAGATCACCCCACCCCCCAACCCCCTCCCCTCACGGGGAGGGGGAGCTGATCCTGTGCCGCGCTTGCGCTGGGGAGATGAGCGGCGCGTGCTGCGTCTCCTGCGGCGCGGAGCAGCCGGTGGAGCATGCGGAACTGGCGCAGCTCTCCATCGCGCATCTCGACTGCGATGCATTCTATGCCTCGATCGAAAAGCGCGACGACGCCTCGCTTCAGCCATTCCCTGTGATCGTAGGCGGCGGCAAGCGCGGCGTGGTTTCGACGTGCTGCTATGTGGCGCGCGCCTACGGCGTGCGCTCGGCCATGCCGATGTTCAAGACGCTGAAGCTGTGTCCGCAGGCGAAGGTCGTGCGCGGCGACATGCAGAAATACGTCGAAGAGGGCCGCATTATCCGCCGCATGATGGAAGAGCTGACGCCGCAGGTGCAGCCGCTCTCCATCGACGAAGCGTTCATGGATTTGACCGGCACGGAAGCTCTGCATGGCGGTTCGCCGGCGCAATCGCTGATCAAGCTGCAGAACCGCATCTGGGAGGAGCGTGAACTAACCGTCTCGATCGGGCTCTCGTTCAACAAGTTCCTGGCGAAAACCGCGAGCGATCTCGACAAGCCGCGCGGCTTCTCCGTGATCGGCCGCGCCGAAGCGCTGGCGTTTCTCGAATCGCGCTCCGTCGCCACTTTGCCCGGCGTCGGCCCTGCCGGCGCGGCGGCGCTTGCGCGCAATGGCTTGAAGAAGATCGGCGACATCCGCAATGCCGGCCCCCAACGCATGCGCGCGCTCTATGGGGACTGGGGCGGGCAGCTGTTTGCGCTCTCGATGGCGGACGATCCGCGCAAGGTCGACCCCCACGGCGAACGCAAGAGCATTTCGGCCGAGACGACGTTCTTTGACGATATCGCCGACATCGAACAACTCGAGGACGTTCTCTGGCCGCTCTGCGAAAAAGTCGCCGCCCGCTGTCGCGCCAGCGACACGGCGGGCCTCACGCTGACGCTGAAGCTAAAGGACGCGAAATTCCGCATCGTCACGCGCCGACGCCAGTTGCCGGAACCGACGCTGCTCGCCTCGCGCATCTTCGCGCACGCGCGCGAGCTGCTGGCGGCTGAAGCCGACGGGAAGACCAAGTATCGCTTGATCGGCGTTGGCCTTTCAGACTTCAGCGACGCCGCTGTCGCGGATAAAGGCGACATGCTCGATACCGAGACGCCCAAATGGGCCGCTGCGGAAGCAGCGGTCGCCAAGGCGCGGGGCAAGTTCGGACGCGATGCCGTGCAGACGGCACGCGCGCTGAAGGCGGAGCGGGAGGATGAGTAGTAAGAAGTCGGTGTTGGCTATCGGCGGCGCCGCCGTCACTTCGCTTATCGTCTCCAGCGTGATTGCTCCCCCGAATTTTGAGCCCGCCGTGTTTTTTGGCCTGTGGTTTTCGCTCATTGCAGCGGTGAAGGGAATTCGTCCGGAGTGGCTTCCGACGCGGGTTTCGTGGCCCGAACTTCTCGTGACTGGCGGCGTGGGAATCGTCGGGGCGTTCCTGCTGTTCAATCCCGCGAGACTTGGCGGTTGGACTCCGATTGTTCTATTTGGGCTGTTCAGTCTCTACGGGTTGTGGCGACTGATCATCGCCGTTCGTCGGGGTGACTGAGGTCTTTCTTGGGGCTAACCATATCGGGCACGTTAGAGTATGACGATGGCAGGCCGGATTGACGCACGTTTGCGGGAGCTCGGGATCGTGCTGCCGACGCCGCCGGCGCCGGTGGCGTCCTATGTGCCGTTCGTGATCGTCGGCAACGTGGTGCACGTGTCGGGGCAAGTATCGGTGGATGCGAGCGGAGGCATCAAAGGCCGGCTCGGCGAATCGATCGAAGTTGAAGAAGGCCAGGCGGCCGCGCGGCTCTGCGCGCTCAATCTGCTGGCGCAGGTAAAGGCGGCGTGCGCCGGCGATCTCGACCGCGTGCGGCGCGTGGTGAAGCTCAACGGCTTTGTGAACGTGACGCCCGAGTTCAATCCGATTCCGCAGGTGATGAATGGGTGTTCGGACGTGATGGTCGCGGTGTTCGGCGATGCCGGCCGCCACGCGCGCTCGGCGGTCGGCATGGCCAATCTGCCGATGGGCTTTGCGGTGGAAGTGGATGGGCTGTTCGAGATCGAATAGTGAGTAGTATCGCTTTCCGCGGTAGTAGGTTCACTACGCGCTTCTTTGTTTTGCCACGAACCTTGGCCTAGTTTGCACGCATGGACGGCACGGACGCTCTGACGATCGAGGTCGCGGGCGAGCTTGCAAAGATCGCGCGCACCGAGTGGGACGGCCTCGCCAATCCGCCTGATGCGCCTTATGACCCGTTCGTTTCCTGGAATTTCCTCCAGGCGCTGGAAGAAAGCGGCTGCGCCTCGGCCACGCGCGGCTGGCAGCCGGCGCACCTCGTCGCGCGCGACCCGGCGCGACGGATCGTCGGGGCGATGCCGCTTTATGCCAAGGATCATTCGTACGGAGAGTACGTGTTCGACCACGCCTGGGCCGACGCGCTGATGCGGGCAGGCGGGCGCTATTATCCGAAGCTGCAATGCGCCGTGCCGTTCACGCCCGTGCCGGGGCGGCGGATTTTCGCGAGCGACGCGGCGGTGGAGGCGGCCCTGGCGCAGGGCGCGATCGGCCTAGCGCAGCGTTCGGGCGCGTCCTCAGTTCACGCAACTTTCGCGAGCGAGGCGCAGTGCGCTCGGCTTGCGCAGCTTGGCTATCTCACGCGCGTAGGGCTGCAGTATCACTGGTTCAATAAGGATTACGCCTCGTTCGCCGAGTTCCTCGCCGATCTCTCCTCGCAGAAGCGCAAGGCGATCCGCCGCGAGCGGGCGCGCGCGCGCGAGGCGACGACGGTCAGGCGGCTCGTCGGCGACGACATCAAGTCGCGCGATTGGGATTTCTTCTTTCGCTGCTACATGGACACCGGCTCGCGCAAATGGGGCTCGCCGTATCTCAACCGCGCGTTCTTCGCGTTGCTCGGCGAGCGCATGGCCGACCGATGCGTGTTGTTCGTCGCCGAGCAGGACGGGCGTCCGATCGCGTCAGCGCTCAATCTGATCGGCGGAGAGGCGCTCTATGGGCGTTATTGGGGACGCGTCGCCGAGGTTCCGTTTCTGCACTTCGAGCTTTGCTACTATCAGGCCATCGAGCTGGCGATCGAACTGAAGCTGGCGCGCGTCGAAGCGGGCGCGCAGGGCGAGCACAAGCTGGCGCGCGGCTATGTGCCGGCGCCGACCTATTCGGCGCACTGGATCGCCCATCCGGGATTGCGCGCAGCGGTGCGGCGATATCTTGAAGCTGAGACTCCGGCGGTGGCTGAGGAAGCCGAAATTCTGGCCGAGCATGCGCCGTTCAAGAAGGGCGAGTGACGGCGTCCGACGCTTTCTGACGCACAAGAAAATAGATCGGCGCGCCGCTCGCGAACAACACGGCGCCCCAAAGCAGCGCTTCGCGGCCAGAGCCGAGAATGGCGAAGATTGAGTAGAGGCCCGCGAGCAGCGCAACGCCCGCCCATCCGCGCGCGGAACGCCAGGATTGGCGCAGCTCGGCTAAGGCGCACAAGAGGTACGGCACGAGCGTGCCGAGCGTGCTCAGCATGATGAGGAAGGTGAACGCGCCGATCAGCCCGCGCGAATAGTTCAGCAGGAGAAGCGCGGAGGCCAGAACCGAGCACAGAACGAGTGCCGCATAGGGCGCGCCGCCTTTGTGTGTCACGCCGAGAAATCGGGGCGCGAGACGGTCCAACGCCGCGGCCATCGGCAGCTGGCCGCCGCAGAAAATGAGGCCATGGGCGGCGCCGGCGGTCGACACAAGCGCTCCAGCCGCGATCACCGACGGCCCCCACGCGCCGAATGCGCGTGCGGCTTCGGCAAAGGGCGACGTCGAACGCGCCAGCGCATCCGCCGGCACCAGTGACATCACGGCCGCTGTAGCCGCTAGGTAGATGAGAGCGACGGTGAGCGTGCCGATGACGACCGCGCGCGGGATCGTGCGCGCGGCGTTCTTGCACGCGCCCGCCGGGATCGTGCCGGCTTCCAGGCCGACGAACGCCCACATGGTGAGCAGTGCGGTTGCGGCGATGGTTGGCAGGATTGACGCATTTTGCGGATTGAAAGCGGGCAAGTTATCTGGCCGTCCGGCGAAGACGCCGAGCGCGATAATCGCGAGCAGCGGCGCGATCTTGAGGATAGTCAGCGCAAGCTGAACGAGGCTGGATTCCTTGAGGCCGCGCACGTTGACGAGCGTCAGCGCCCAGATCAACGCGAGCGCGGATGCGGCTTGCCCAGCAGGATTGTCGTTCAACGCCGGGACGAAAACCGTGAGATAGCCGGCGAAGGCGATGGCGATGGCGGCGATGCCGGTCCAGTAGGTTGACCAATAGCCCCACACATTGATGAAGCCCGCGAGATCGCCGAAGGCGCCGTGCACGTAGGCATGTGGCCCGCCCGTGCGCGTCGTGCGTTGGGCAAGGCGCGCCAGCGTCAGCGCGACGAGGATCGAACCGCCCGCCGTGACGAGCCAGCCGCCGAAGCTGATCAGGCCATAGGGCGCGAGCACACTGGGCAGCAGAAACACGCCCGAGCCGATCATGCAGCCCACCGTGAGCGACCAGCACGACCAGAAGCCGAGAGGTTTCTTCTCTTCGGCCATCAGCAACGCTGTGAGATGCCGATCGTGCCGTCAGGATTGCCGATAAGCAATTGGTTGCCGTTGAGGATGGAGACGCGCACCTGGAATGTGCCGGCCACGCCGGACATCGTCATGATGTCGCCGTTGAGCGACCAGTTTCCTGAGCCGCCAGTGTACGAGCGGAACGTGCCGTCCGCGTTGAAGACGATATCCTTGCTGCAGTCGCCGTTATCGCCCCAGCGGCCGACGAGCTGCGCGCGCGTGGGCCCTTCGCCGGCTTGGGATGGGTCGCCGGGTTTGTCCTGACTCGTTGCCGACGCTCGTGTTTGGCTCTGTTGCGCGTTTGGCTGGCTGCAGGCGGCAAGGGATGCAGCGGCGATCATCGTGATCAGTCTCATGTTTGACACCCCCTGCCCAGCCTAACTGAGCCAGGGCAGGTGTCGAGCAAGGTTTAGCGCCGGCGCTTGCCGTTGCGCTTCTTGCCGCGATCGTCGCGCGCGCGTCCTTGCTTGCTAGGACGGGCTTTTCTCCAGCCGGGCAGCGGCGGCTCGGGATCGCTCAGCACGTAGAACACGAGGCCGCCGCTGATGGGCGTGGCTTCTTCCAGGCGCACTTCGACGCGCATGCCGAGCGGATAGCGCTGGCCGGTATGTTCGCCGACGAGCGCGTGCGCTTTTTCGTCGTGGATCCAGCGTTCGTTGCCGAGCGTGGAGATGGGGACGAGGCCGTCGGCTTGCGTTTCATCGAGCCGCACGAAGAGGCCAAAGCGCGTGACCCCGGTGATGCGGCCTTCGAACTCGGCGCCGATGCGATCGGCGAGGAAGGCGCTGATGTAGCGCGCCGTGGCGTCGCGCTCGGCGGCCATGGACTTGCGCTCGGTTTCGCTGATGTGCTCGGCGGTTTCGGCGTAGCGCGCTTCGTCCTTGTCCGTGGCGCCGTCCGGCCCGAGCTTCAGCGCGCGGATAAGCGCGCGATGCACGGTGAGGTCGGCGTAGCGGCGGATGGGCGAGGTGAAGTGCGCGTAGCGGCGCAGATTGAGCCCGAAATGGCCGATATTGTCGGGCGAATAGACAGCCTGCGCCTGCGTGCGCAGGATCACTTCGTTGACGATGTCCTTGTGCGGCGTCTTTTCGGCCATGGAGAGGATGCGGTTGAAGCGCGCGGCGCTGATATGCTCGCCCTTGCTCCACTTCATGTTCACGGTTGGCAGGAAGTCGGTGAGTGCGGCGATCTTTTCTTCGCTGGGCTGATCGTGGATGCGGTAGATGAGAGGCCGGCCTTTGAGCTCCAGAGTCTCGGCGGCGCAGACATTGGCCTGGATCATGAATTCTTCGATGAGCTTGTGCGCATCGAAGCGCTCGCGCCGCTTCACGCCGGCGACTTTGCCGTCCTTGAAGATGATCTTGTGCTCGGGCGCGTCGATCTCGAGCGGCTGGCGTTTTTCGCGCGCCGCCCAGACGCAACGATACGCATCCCACAGCGGCTTCAGGATCGGATCGAGCAGGGGTTTGGTCTTGTCGTTGGGCTCGCCGTCGATGGCCGCTTGCGCCTGCTCGTAGGAGAGCTTCGCGGCCGAGCGCATGAGGGCGCGTGCGAACTTGTGGCTGCGCTTCACCCCGTCGCTATCGAACTCCATTTCGACCGCAAGGCACGCACGATCTTCGTTCTCGCGCAGCGAGCACAGATCGGCGGAAAGGGTTTCCGGCAGCATCGGCGCGACGCGGTCGGGAAAATAGGTGGAGTTGCCGCGCTTGAACGCGCCGCGGTCGAGCGCCGAACCGGGCGTGACGTAATGCGCCACGTCGGCGATGGCGACCCAGACGCGGAAACCGCCCTTGTTCTTCGGGTCGTCGTCCGGCCGGGCGTAAACGGCGTCGTCGTGATCGCGCGCGTCTTCGGGGTCGATGGTGATCAGCGGCAGCTTGCGGAGATCCGTACGGCCTTTGAGCGAGGCAGGCTTGGCGTCCTTGGCTTGGCGCTCTTCTTCCTCAGTGAAGCCAGGCTGTATGCCGTGCGTGTGCATGGCGAGGATCGAGGCGGCGCGTGGATCGCTCTCCTTGCCGACCACTTCGCGGACGATGCCGCGCTTGGGGCCGTGCGCGCGGGCGCTGGCGCGCGCGTCGATCTCGACCATGACAAGGTCGCCGTCCTTTGCATCCCCGACGTTGGGGCCTTCAACGATAAGATCGTGGCGCGCCTTGCGGTCGGCGGGTTCGACGCGTCCGCCGCCGAACTTCGATGCGCGCGGGTCCTTGTGCGCGCGATAAACGCCCAGAATGCGGTGCGCGCTTTGCCCCAGGCGCTTGACGATGCGCGCTTCGACGCCGTCTTCGGTGCGCGCGATGCGCGCGAGCACCCGGTCGCCGACGCCGATGGCCGCTTCGCCGCGCATTCGCCGCGCTTCGCCGGGCGCGAGGCGTACGTGGGGGCCGAACAAGCCGTCGGGCCCGCGCATGCGCGCGAGGAGTTCGCCGTCGGGATCGCGATCGATGATGTCCATCACGCCGGATTCGGGGAGCGCTTCGGCGTCGGCGTAGCGCTTGCGCCCGGTGCGCCCGAGCGCGCCGGACTCTTCGAGCTCGCGCAGGATGTGGCGCAGTTCTTTTTTCTGTTCAGCCCCAATGCCGAGCTCGCGCGCAATATCGCGCTTCTGCGCACTGCCGCCGACTTTGCGGATGGCGGCAAGCACGCGCTCTTTCGTAAGCGGCTCGTGCGCTGGACCCTTGCGCGCCATCAGAACACACACTCCCCCGCCCCTTGGGGCGGGGGTAGGGGGAGGGGGCGTCGAAAACGAGAGCTGCGCGTTGCGCGTGCGCGACTTGTGTTTGCGCGTGCGCGATGCGCGGACGGCCTCGATATGTTGTGTCCAGTCGTTCGCCCCCCCTCCCTACCCTCCCCCCGTTGGGGGGAGGGGGCGCCAAACGCGACACGCTTCTGCGCGCTGCCGCCGGCTTTGCGGATGGCCGCAAGCACGCGCTCGCGGGTTAGGGCTTCGTGAAAGTTGGATGGGCGTTTGGGCATGGTAGACGTCAGAACCTGTTATACCTAATTAGCTTTGACAATGGTTGGGTGTCGGTGGTGACGTGATGGGTCCTTCCGAGGAAAGCAGGCGAACCGCGACATATCTACGAAACGCGCTGGGCGTTCCTTGTCAGATTCACCGATACCTGGATGAAAAGGAGGATTCGGCGGTCTACGTCCTGACCGCATCCGGAGCGCCGAGCGAGGGCCTTTCGACCTACGCAACGGCGTCCCTGTCGGATCATCCAACGGGCTTCGACGCGTACGGGCAGCCCTTGCGTGTGGAGCTTTTGTTCGCCGTTTCATCAGACGCGGAACAAGCACCCAACATAGTGTCGACTTGCGCCTTCAACGCAATAAACTCGGATTGGCCCGTAACGTTGAATGCGATGCATCCCGGTGTCGTTCGGATGTACTATCCAGAACGGCAAATGGCCCACGTAATTCTTGTGTCGCCGTTTTCATTCAAACTGGAAACACAACGCCTACCGAGCAGGACGGTCGCTTGGTTGCAAATCCTGCCGGTGAGCGAAGGCGAGTTGGCTTTCGCCGAGGGGCACGGAGTCGGGGCGCTTGAGAAAAGACTCGAGGTGGCGGGCATTGATGCGTTCGATTTAGGCCGCCCTTCGATCTTCTAGGCTTTCGCGGTTTTCTTGGGCGCTTTCTTGGCTGCGGCTTTGGCGGGGGCTTTCTTGGCGGCCTTCTTCGGAGCGGCTTCCTTCTTCTCAGCGGCAGCCTTCTTCGCCGGCGCACGTTTCTTCTTCTTCCCGCCGCCGGCTTCAGCGCGGGCGGCCAGCAGGGAGAGCGCTTCGTCGAACGTCACGTCCTCCGGCTTTTTATCCTTCGGCACGTTCGCGTTCGTCTCGCCGTCGTTGATGTACGGCCCATAGCGGCCGTTGAGCACGCGCACGGGCTTGCCGGTGACGGGGCTTTCGCCGAGGTCTTTGATGGCGGTCGGCGCGGCGCGGCCGAAGCGGCCTTTGCCGCCGCCGGCTTTCTTTTCGTCGATCACCGCGACCGCGCGGTTCATCTGGATTTCGAACACGTCTTCGACGCTAGGCAGGTTCGCGTAGAGCTTGCCCATCTGCAGATAGGGGCCGTAGCGGCCGATGCCCGCGAGGATCATCTCGTTCTCGCTCGGATGCATGCCGACCTGGCGCGGCAGCGAGAGGAGGGCCAGCGCTTTTTCGAGCGTGAGCGACTCTGGCGCCCAGCCGCGGGGCAGCGACGCGCGCTTGGGTTTGTCCTCGCCGTTCGGCGTTTCGACGTACGGGCCGAAGCGGCCAGTTTTGAGCGTGACCGGGCCGCTGGGGCCGTCGCCGAGCATGACGCCCTCCGCGGGAATGGCTTCTTCGCCATTACCGTTCTCGCTCGGCGCCAGCGGCCGCGTATACTTGCACTCAGGATAGTTCGAGCACCCGACGAAAGCGCCGAACTTCCCCAGACGCAGCGAGAGCGTTCCCGTACCGCAGACCTGGCAGATGCGCGGATCGGCGCCATCGTCGCGCGGCGGGAAGATGTGCGGGCCGAGCACTTCGTTCAAGGTGTCGAGCACTTCCGTTATGCGCAGGTCGCCGATGTCCTCGATGGCGCCGGAGAAGTCCTTCCAGAAATCGCGCATCAGGGCCTTCCAATCGAGTTCGCCGGCGCTGACCTCGTCGAGCTTTTCTTCGAGATCGGCGGTGAAATCGTATTCGACGTACTTGCGGAAAAAGTTCTCGAGGAAGGCGATGACGAGCCGGCCGCGGTCGTCCGGAACAAAACGGTTCTTGTCCATGCGCACGTAGTTGCGCTCGCGCAGCTTCTCGAGGATCGCGGCGTAGGTCGACGGGCGGCCGATGCCGAGTTCTTCCAGCTTCTTGACGAGACTAGCTTCCGAGTAGCGCGGCGGCGGCTCGGTGAAATGCTGATCGGCTTTGACGTCATGCACGTTCACGGCTTCGCCCTGGCGCAGTTGCGGCAGGCGGCGGTTTTCTTCATCTTCCTCGTCGTCGCGGCCCTCCTGATAGAGCTTCAGAAAGCCGTCGAAGAGAATGACCTGGCCGGTGGCGCGCAGTTCGACCTTGCCGGTCGGTTCGGTGAAATCGACCGTCGTGCGCTCGATCGACGCCGCTTCCATTTGGCTCGCGACCGCGCGCTTCCAGATGAGATCGTAGAGCCGCGCCTGATCGCCCTCGAGATGCAGATCGCGCGGATGGCGGGAGGGATCGGTCGGGCGGATCGCTTCGTGCGCTTCCTGGGCGTTCTTGATCTTCGACGCATAGCGGCGCGGTTCGGCCGGCGTGTAATCCTTGCCGAACTGGCTGTTGATCGCGTTGCGAAGATCGCGCAGCGCCCCTTCGTCCATCGAGACGCCGTCCGTCCGCATGTAGGTGATGTGTCCGGCTTCGTAGAGGCGCTGGGCGGTCTGCATCGTGCGCGAGGCGTTGAAGCCGAGCTTGCGCGCGGCTTCCTGCTGCATCGTCGAAGTGGTGAAGGGCGGCGGCGGGTTGCGCCTCGTCGGCTTGGCTTCGACTGCGCTGACTGTGAAGCCTCCGCGTTTCACTGCATCGCGCGCGGCGTGCGCCATCTGCTCATTCGGGATGTCAAGGCGCTTCAGCTTCTTGCCTTCGAAAGCGGAGAGGCGCGCGGGAAAAATTTCGCCGCGCGGCGTCGAAAGCTGGGCGTCGACCGACCAGTATTCCTGCGGCTTGAATTGCTCGATCTCGACCTCGCGGTCGACGATGAGGCGGAGCGCCACCGATTGCACCCGTCCGGCCGAGCGCGCGCCGGGCAGTTTGCGCCATAGCACCGGCGAGAGCGTGAAGCCGACGAGATAGTCGAGCGCGCGACGGGCCAGATAGGCGTCGACCAACTCCATGTCGATGTCGCGCGGCGCTGCCATCGCCGCCTGCACCGCCGGCTTGGTGATGGCGTTGAAGGTGACGCGCTTAACGTTCTTGCCCTTGAGCGCCTTTCTTGCCTTCAGGGCTTCCAGCACGTGCCAGGAGATGGCCTCGCCCTCGCGGTCGGGGTCGGTAGCGAGGATGAGGCTGTCGGCGTCTTTGAGCGCATCGGCGATGGCCCGGACGTGTTTGGAGGACTTGGCGTCCATCTCCCAGTCCATCGCGAAATCGGCGTCGGGCTTGACCGAGCCGTCCTTGGGCGGGAGGTCGCGGATATGGCCGTAGGAGGCCAGCACCTTGTAGCCGGGCCCCAAATACTTGTTGATTGTCTTGGCCTTAGCCGGGGATTCGACGACGACGACATTCATGGAAGTGGGGGTTCTCCGGTGGGTCCGGCCGGACCGAAGCGGGCCGGAAACTGGGGGCCGACCCCCGTCCTGTCAACGCGCCGCGAGCGAGGGCAAGGAAGCCTTGTGGCGCTGTGGAACTAATTTTCCTTTTCGAATCCGCAACTTCAGAATATTTGCGCAAGACTAGCCTAAACAACCACAGGCTGTTACGAACAACCCCGGATGGTGATGGGGTATGATGGCTATGCAGCCCACCGACCGGGACGATATTTCACGCGCGATGTCGCTGGGTACATTCGGGACGTTGCTGAACAGCTCGCCGCGATGGCCCGGGAGCTGGGGCTGGATAGCATTGCCCTCCCGTTGGAGGAGGCCCGTCGGGCGGCGGGGACAGTCCTTCAGGAAAACGCTGCGCCCGACGACGCTGCGTAGCCCCCCGGTAATGAGGCGGCTTGCCCGCTGAGCTCCAGTTCGGTGAGTGCTGCCGCGACGACCCCCGCGGGCGCTTCGACCAGGCGCGCCAAGTCATTCACGTGCACCGGCGTCGGCGACAGCAGGGCGGCGATCCTGGCGGGCAGGCCGGGCGGCGGCGGCGGGGCGCTCTCCGCGGCGAATAGCGGACCGATTGAATGCGGTCTGAGTGGGGGCGTGCTCTCACCCAGCGCTGCTATGACGTCCTCAGCGCTCTCGATCAGCGTTGCGCCCTGCTTAATTAGAGCGTTCGAACCGCGCGCGCGCGGATCGAGCGGCGAGCCGGGCGCGGCCATCACCTCGCGTCCTTGATCGGCGGCCGCCCGCGCCGTGATCAGCGACCCTGAGCGCAGCGCCGCTTCGATGATGACGACAGCGCGCGAAAGCCCGGAGATGATCGAGTTGCGGCGCGGGAAATCGCGCGCACGCGCGACGGCGCCGAGCGGCGCCTCGCTGACAACCGCGCCGCGCTCGCAGATCGCATCGTGCAATTTAAGGTTCTGGGGCGGATAGGGATGGTCGAGCCCGCCCGCGAGCGCGGCGGCCGTGCCGGTCGCCAGAGCGCCCTTGTGTGCGGCCGCGTCGACGCCGCGGGCAAGACCCGAAACGATCGTGAAGCCAGCTTCGCCGAGATCTGTCGCAAGGCGCTGGGCGAACATCAGGGCGGCCCCCGAGCCCTCGCGCGATCCGACAATCGCGATGGTGGGGCGCTTCAGCCATTTCGGATCGCCGCGCACGCCAATCAGAGGCGGCGGCGCATCGAGTTGGGCGAGCAGCGGCGGATAATCAGGTTCGCACGACGCAATGAGGCGGGCGCCGAGCGCTTCGACGCCTTCGAGTTCTGCTTCGATGCGATCGACCGGAGGAGGCGCGAGCTTCGAAATTCGCGGCAACGCGTCCAGCGCGGCCGAAGCGGTGCGAAATCGGGAAATCAGTTGGGCAAACGTCAGCGGACCGACCCGCGGGGTGCGCGCAAGGCGCGCCCAGGCAAGGCGTTCGGGACGCGACAGCGTGCGGTTCATTCGGCCGAGGCAGGCGGCTCTGCCGCAGCGGCGAGCGGAGCGGCGTCTTCCCTCTTGTCGCCGATCTTGGGTTCCGCGCCTGCGCGCAGACGCGCGATGTTGGCGCGGTGGCGCCAGAAGATCAGCGCCGCGAGCAGCACGGTGAAGGCGACCTCGTACCACGAAAAGCTGGCGATCAACGCCATTACCGGCGCAACGGCGGCGGCGCACAGCGCAGCAAGCGAGGAATAGCGGAAGATGGTGGCCACAGCCAGCCAAGTGACGCCCGCGATTGCGCCGAGCGGCCAGATGCCGGCGAACAAAACTCCGAAGAAAGTCGCAACGCCCTTGCCGCCTTTGAAGCCAAGCCAGACCGGATAGCAGTGACCGATGAATGCCGCGGCGCCCGCGAGCAGTCCGAGCTGGCGCTGCATGTCGTCGGAAAAACCGACGCCTTCGGCGATTGCACGCGCCAGCAAAAGTGCAACGCCGGCCTTGCCGGCGTCCAGCACGAGGGTTGCGAGCGCGAGATCCTTGCGGCCCGTGCGAAGGACGTTCGTCGCGCCGATATTGCCGGAGCCGATTTCGCGAATGTCGCCCAGGCCGGCAATGCGCGTCAGCACGAGCCCGAACGGAATCGAGCCGAGCAGGTAGCCGCCTATCGCGGCGAGGATAAAGAAGACAGCCGCCACCGCCGCCTCTGTAACAGGGCCGGCCGCGTCTGTGGAAGAGGCTTATCGGTCGGCGTAGAGCGACCAGGCTGCAGCCAAGTCCTGGACGATATGGCCCAGGGACTTGTAAGCGGTGATCTGATCCACATTTTGCCAGCCCTCGATGTCGCCAGCCAGGACTTGGCCAATTTCGCCGGCGATGTGATCGTCGTCTATGTCGCCAGCTTCCTTCGCCCGCCGGAATTCCGCGCCTTGCGCCAGGACGCCTTCGCGGCTGTCAACGATGAAGCGGGCGCGAGCCACAAGATCATTGTCGACTTCGGCTGGCCCTGCATAGCTGGAGCCGACTATGTTCACGTGCGTGCCCGTTCGCAGCCAAGCGCCTTCGAGGATGGGCTCTTTCGCCGCGGTGACGGTGCAGACGATGTCGGCGTCGGCGACGCAGGCGCGCGCAGTGGGCGCCGGCGTGACGGGAATCCCGAGTTCGGCTTGCATCTCGTGCGCGTAAGCTTGTGCGCGTTCTGCGGAGCGTTCCCAGACGGTGACTGCCTCCAACTTGCGCACCTTGCTGATCGCCCGTGCATGCGTGCGCGCTTGTTCGCCGTAGCCGAGGATGGCGAGGCGCGCGGCGTTCTTGCGTGCGAGCGCGCCGGTCGCGACTGCGCTGGCGGCGGCGGTGCGGATCGCCGTGATTTCGCCGGCGTGCAGGATGCAGACGGGCGCGCCCGTTTCGCCGTCAAATAGCACGACGACGCCCTGATGCGATTGCACGCCCTTCTCGAAATTCTCCGGGAACACGCTGATCAGCTTGGCGCCGAACACGTTTCTTCCGCCCAAGCCTCCGGGCATGGAGCCGAACAGGCGCCCCTCGCCGAGCGGGAGGATGGCGCGCAGGAGCTGCCTGGTCTCGCCTTTGGAGAACGCGATCATTGCGTCGCGGACGATGGGGATGCACACCTCATAGGTGAGGCAGCGTTGGACTTCGTCGCGGTCGATGAAGCGCATGGGACGCTTGTACTCGTCTGCCGGCTCGCTGTGAACGCCGTGGCATCGTTGTGGCGCCGTGGTTTTCTTTCACCACAGCGACACAGCGATTGCACAGCGGGCACGGCGTCGTAAGAAGCATTATGGCTTCGTTCCCCCCCATCCGACCCATCACGCTCGCCGAAATCGAAGCGGCGCGGGAGCGGATCAAAGAGACGGTGCTGCGCACGCCGCTGGTGAAGCTCGACCTCGGCACGGACGGGCCGGACATTCGGCTGAAGCTGGAGAACCTGCAGCCGACCAACGCCTACAAGATCCGCGGCGGCGTGAACGCGGTGGCCATGCTGAGCGAGGAAGAGCGAAAGCGCGGCGTGTGGACGATCAGCGCCGGCAATGCTGGGCAGGCTGTTGCGTATGCGGCGCGCGCGGCGGGCGTGCCGTGCAAGATCGTGGTGATCGACACGGCGCCCAAAACCAAGATCGACCGCATGCAGGCGCTTGGCGCGCAGCTGGTGCTGACGCCATTCGATGTGTGTTGGCGCGCGCTGGAGACGCACGAATTTCCCGGCATGGACGGCACGCTGGTGCATCCCTTCGATGACCACAATTTCATCGCCGGCCACGGCTCGATGGCGCTGGAGATTCTGGAAGACTGTCCGGAGGTCAAAACGGTGATCGCTTCGATCGGCGGGGGCGGATTGATCGCCGGTATCGGTAGCGCGCTGAAGGCCGAGGCGCCGCATGTGAAGCTCTTGGGGGCAGAGCCGGAAACTGCGGCGCCGCTGTCGGTGTCGCTCGAGGCGGACGCGCCGCAGGAATTTCGCGCTTGGCAGTATTCCTTCGTCGACGGCGCTGGCGGGCGCAGCGTCATTCAGCGCATGTGGGAGCGCATGAAGCCGCTGGTTGACGGCGACATCGTCGTGACGCTGGACGAGACGCGCCGCGCCATGCGCCTGATGGCCGAGAAGGCGCGCGTGATCGCCGAAGGCGCGGGCGCGCTGCCGTTAGCCGCGGCGCTGACGGGCAGGGCTGGCGATGGGCCGATCGTGTGCGTCGTCAGCGGCGGAAATATAGACCTCGCGAAGTTCTGCGAGCTGATCCAGGTGTAGGAACCGGCGTCACTTACCGCCGTTGCTTCAGTCGTGAACGCCAACGCCAAATATGCCGAGGGCCTCGGCCGCGCGCTGATCGGCGCTTCCTTGTTCGCGCTGCCTTTGTACATGACCATGGAGATGTGGCAGTTCGGCTTCGCCATGGATCGCACGCGGCTCGCCGTGTTGCTCATGGCGACGTTCCCGATCCTTGTCGGACTTTCCTACTTTGCCGGGTTCGAACGCGCGTTCGGGTTGGTCGATCATCTGCTCGATGCTTTCGCCGCTTTCGCCGTTGCAGCGTTCGCCGGCGCTTGCGTACTGGCGATGCTCGGCGTGTTGGGTGCGAGCCAGCCGTTCCAGGAATGGCTTGGCAAGATCGCCGTAGTCAGCTTTCCGGGGTCTATCGGCGCTCTACTGGCCGACAAGCAGATGGCCGGCGAGGGCGCGCGAGATATCGATGCGGAGCGCTCGTACGGCGGCCGGATATTCCTTATGGGCGTAGGCGCCTTGTTCATCGCCCTCAATGTCGCGCCTACGGAGGAGGTCACGCTGATCGCCCACCAGATCGGACCATGGCAAGCGATGCTGCTCGCATTCGTTTCCTTATCCCTTCTGCACGCGCTGCTGTTCTGGGTGAATCTGCCTGGACGTGAGGCGCGCAAGGGGCGCGCGGGTTTTGTATCTGTGCTGCTGCGTTATTCGCTGGCTGGGTATGGCGTGTGTGCGCTGGCGAGCCTGCTTCTGCTCTGGGCGTTCGGGCGCACCGATGGCGTGGGATTTGGCGAGCTCGTGGAATTTGTCGCAGTGCTCTCGTTTCCAGCCGTGCTCGGCGCCGGTCTTGCGCATTTCGTCGTGGGAGAGAGTCGTGGGGGATCGTAAACGGGACCCAGGGACGCCGCTCATCGAGTGGATCGTCGGCGGGCTCGGAGCGCTGATCTTCCTCGGGATGGTCCTAGCGCTGATCGCCTCAGGACTGGCCGGCGAAGAATCGCCGCCGTCGATCCGCATTCACGTGGAGCGTGTGACCCCTGCCTTAGGCGGGTACGTGATGGAATTCAGCGCGCGCAACGAAAGCGACGCGACAGCTGCGGATGTCAGCGTGATTGCCGAACTCGACTCCGGAGGCGAAATGCAAACGCGGGAAGCGCGCTTCGACTATCTGCCCCCGCGCTCGGAGCGACGCGGCGGTTTCTTCTTTGATAGCGATCCGCGTGCGGGCGCGCTCGAATTACGCGCTGAAGGATACAACAAACCCTAGCTTCCGCTACAAGCAACGGGCGCGGCGCGGCCCACTTCCCACTGCCCGCTCGCTCCGCCGCCGCGGAAGCCGTAGCGGCCGTTGGAATAGTAGTTCTCGCCGGCGCTCGGCAGCACCATGGAGGGGCCGCCGACAATGGCGACGCGGGCCTGGCGGCCGTCAGCTTCGACCATGAGCTGGGTGCCGTCGCTGCAGCGATAGGCGATGGGCCCGTCGAGCGGGATCGGCGGCGGGCCGCCATCGGGGCCTGGCTCGCCCGGCGTGATCGGCGGCGTTGCGTCCGGCGGCAGCGAGGAGCACGCGGCGAGGGTGAGGAGCAGAGCGGAGAGGACAAGCGCCTTGCTCCCCCTCGATGGGGGAGCTGTCGCACGCGAGCCCGTCTGAGGGGGTGAGGCTCGCAATGATGGGAGTTTAGCCTCCAGAGGCGATACTTCACGCTTCGCGCCACCCCCTCCGCCGCTTCGCGGCGCCTCCCCCATCGAGGGGGAGGCGGGCGTTTCATTCGGCACGCTACGCATGTGAGCCTCCTCACGCACTGTAAACAGTCTTGCCGGCGATGAATGTCCGTTTCACGGCGCCTTGCAGCAGCTTTTCATCGAACGGGGAATTGTTGGACTTCGACTTGAGCTTGTCGGAGTCGAGGCGGAAGGGCGCGCCGAGATCGATCATGATGAGGTCGGCGGGTGCGCCTTTAGTCAGGCGGCCTTGCGGGAGCTTCAGGATTTCCGCGGGGTTGAGCGTCATCGCGCGGAAGAGCCTCGTGAGCGGCGCATCGCCCTTGTGCGCCAGAGTAAGCGCGCCGGGCAAAAGCGTCTCCAGGCCCACGGCGCCGAACGCGGCTTCCTCGAACGGCAAGCGTTTGTCTTCGGCTTGTTGCGGATCGTGGCCGGAGACGATGACGTCGATCAGGCCGTCGGCGACCGCGTTCACGAGCGCGGTGCGGTCGTTCTCGCTGCGCAGCGGCGGGGAGAGTTTTGCGAAGGTGCGATAGCCGTCGACGTCCAGCTCGTTGAGCACGAGGTGGTGGACATTGACGCTGGCGACGGCTTTGACGCCGCGCTCCTTGGCGCGCTTCAGCGCGGACAGCGTTTGCGCCGAGGAGAGCATGTCAAGCAGCAGGCGCCCGCCCGTGAGTTCGGCCAGCGCAAGATCGCGCTCGGCCATGATGTATTCGGCGGCGGCGGGAATGCCGGGCAGGCCGAGCCGCGCGGCGAGCTCGCCTTCGTGCATCACGCCGCCTTGCGCGAGATATGGGTCCTCCGGGCGATGCGCGACCAGCGCGCCGAAGGCGGTGGCGTAGGAAAGCGCGCGTCGCAGTACACGGGAATCCACGATGGGCTTGTCGCCGTTGGTGAACATCACGGCGCCGGCTTCAGCCATAAGGCCGATTTCGGTCATGAGTTCGCCGTCGAGATGCTGCGTGAGCGCGGCCGCCGGCAGCACGCGCACGCCGCCGGAGCGGTCAGGGCCGCGGCGGAGCACATAATCGACGAGGCTTTGATCGTCGATCACCGGCGTCGTGTTCGGCATCATCACCATGGTGGTGACGCCGCCCGCCGCCGCCGCGCGGCCGGCGGACTTGAACGTCTCCTTGTGCTCGGCGCCCGGTTCTCCGATGACGACGCGCATGTCGATGAGGCCAGGCGCGACGTGCGCGCCATCCGCATCGATGATCTCGGCGCCGTCCGGCGCGCTGGTGATGGCGCCGACGTCGAGGATCTTGTCGCCAAACAGGATCGAGCCGTCTTCGACCTTGCTCTTCGCCGGATCGATCAAACGCGCGTTTGTTATGAGCGTTGGACGCGTCATGCAGCTCTCCTCCCCCGCCCATGGGGGCGGGGGCAGAAGGAGGGGGCGTGGAGAACGAGAACAGCAGTTCGGGCGCGCACTCGATGCTTTGCGCCCGGTCGTTCGCCCCCCCTCCCTGCCCTCCCCCCGCGGGGGGAGGGGGCGCGTTTGCTTTCGACGTTCACGATGAGCCCCGCTTCGCCGCGACGTTCACCGTGGTCGAGAACGCCAGCGCGATGATCAGCGGCACCCACAGTGGCAGCGTGCCAAGGCCCGGCGTTTCGAGCGCGGCGGCGAGGTGATCGTGCACGCACCACCACAAGAGGAACATCCACATCAGGCGTCTCCCGCATTGGCGCCGCTTTCGGCGAGCGCTTCGAGCACGGCCATGCGCACAGCAACGCCCATGCGCACCTGCGTTTCGATGAGCGAGACATCCGGATTGTCCGCGACGGTGGAGTCGATTTCGACGCCGCGGTTCATGGGGCCGGGGTGCATGACGAGCGCGCCCTTCTTGGCGAGCTTCAGCTTGTCTTCGTCGAGCCCGTAGAACCAGAAGAACTCGCGCGCGGAGGGGAAGTAGCCGCCGGTCATGCGCTCGCGCTGGACGCGGAGCATCATGATCACGTCGGCGCCTTCGAGGCCTTTGCGCATGTCGTGGAAAACTTCGGCGCCCCAGCGCTCGGCGCCGATCGGCATTAGCGTGGGCGGCCCGATCAGCCGCACGCGCGCGCCGAAAAGGTTGAGCAGCGTCACGTTCGAGCGCGCGACGCGGGAGTGCAACACGTCGCCGCAAATGGCGACCGTGAGGCCCTCGATCTTGCCGAGGCGGTCGCGGATGGTGAAGGCGTCCAACAGCGCTTGGGTCGGATGCTCGTGCTTGCCGTCGCCGGCATTGATGACCGAGCAATCGACTTTGCGGGCCAGCAGCTCGGCGGCGCCGGAGCTGCCGTGGCGCACGACGAGCAGGTCGGGCCGCATCGCGTTCAGCGTGGCTGCCGTGTCGATCAGCGTTTCGCCCTTCGCTACAGACGAGCTTTTCACGCTCATGTTCACGACATCGGCGCCCATGCGCTTGCCGGCGAGTTCGAACGAGCTCTGCGTTCTTGTGGAATTCTCAAAGAAAAGATTGATCAGCGTGCGCCCGCGCAGCGTCTCGAGCTTCTTGATCTTCTGCTCGGCCAAGGGCGCGAAGTGCGCGGCGCGGTCAAGCAGGCTTTCGGCTTCGAAACGATCGAGGTCGGCGATGGCCAGAAGGTGCTTTTTTCGAAAACGGACCGGGCTCGAACTTGCGTCGCTTCTTTTCACGCCAGTCGGTCGCTGCGCCATCCGCGCTTGTTAAACGTCAGGGCCGCTTGGCCGCAAGCGCGGCGCAAACAAGGCGTGGATAATCGTTTCAGCCATGTTGGCGCCTCGGACTCAGTGCTGTACTCATTTTGTTCCAATGGTGGGACAGGGCGGGGGGCACCAATGAGGAGGCGAGGACATGGCGCAGCCCAAACGAGACGAAGCAAATTCCCTGCGCCCGGTCGGTGTGGCCTTGGCGGCGGTAGTGGCCGGATTGGGCGCCGGCAAAGCGGCGGCGATTGAGACGCCGGCGCGCGCGCCTCTCGAACCGATTAGCCAGGCGAAGGCGTTTGTGGTCGACCCGACCAACCATCCCGGCTTTGAGGAAGATCCGGAGATGATCGTAGGCCGCAGCGAGCCTGTGACGCCGTTCAGTTCGCGGTAGCCTCTTGGACCGCCGGCGTCCTCGCCGGCGATGGTGTTGGCTTCGCGCGCGTTGTTCGTGATCGGGCATTCCGCCGGCGAGGACGCCGGCGGTCCAAGAAGGCGAGCACCGCCGCTTCGTGCTTCGACAAACCCGCGCGCTTGGCTCGGCCGAGTTTGAAATCGCCGGCGATATAAGAGTCGATCAGGGCGGGATGCACGTAGCATTTGCGGCAGATGGTCGGCGTGTTGCCGAGACTCATGGAAACGGTCTCGATCGCTGCTTTCGCATTCGCCTTGGCAAGCGTCTGCGTCTCGAACTCGCCCAGCCGAGCGAGTTCGGCAGCCGCGAGCACCGTTCCGCCCCATGTGCGGAAATCCTTCGCGGTGATCTCGGCGCCGCTAATTTCGCGGAGATAGGCGTTCACGTCGGTCGAGGTGACGGATTGCGGGTTTCCCTCGTCGTCGACGTATTGGAAAAGGCGCTGGCCGGGCAACTCTTGCGCCGCCTTCACCACTCTCGCCACACGCCGGTTCTTCACTGTGAGCTTCCAGCTCTTGCCGCTCTTGCCGGTGAAGACGAACCGAAGCGTGTCGCCCTGCACCTTGGCATGCTGATCCTTCAGCGTGGTGAGGCCATAGCTCTTATTGGCCTTGGCGTATTCGTCGTTGCCCACGCGGATAAGCGTCGTGTCGAGCAGGTGCACGATCGTCGCCAGCACCTTCTCGCGCGGCAGACCGCGCTTGCTCATGTCTTCGTCAATTCGCTCGCGCAGTGCTGGGAGCGCTTTGGCGAATTCGGTCAAGCGTTCGAACTTTGCGGTGTCACGGACTTCGCGGAAGCGTGGGTGATAGCGGTGTTGCTTGCGCCCGCGGGCATCGCGCCCGGTGGCCTGAAGATGGCCATTCTCGTCCGGGCAAATCCAAACATCGGTCCAGGCCGGGGGAATGGCGAGGCTCTTGATGCGCGTCAGAGTCGCGTTGTCGCGCACGAGGCGGCCCTCGGAATCTCGGTAGCTGAATCCGACGCCGCTGCGCCGGCGCGTAATGCCGGGAACGTCGCTCGCGACATAAGCGAGCCCGATCGCTTCGGCGTGAGGTGCGGCGTCCGGCATCGAAGCCTGAAGCCCGCGCCTGCCAGACCGGTTCCGTTTCAGCGCAGGGCGAGCGAGATCGCGATCGGCATTGTGACAAATGATAGGATCGTGGTGGCGGTGATGATCGCCGCCATCAGGCGCGCGTCGCCGCCCATTTCCCGCGCAAACGTGTAGGCGGCCGCCGCGGTTGGCGTCGATGCGATACCCACGGCCACCGCGGTCGGAAGCGGCGGCGCGCCGAGCAGAACGCACATCCCGTATGTGATCGAGGGCGCGATGATCAGGCGCATCACGGAGGCGGTGGCGACCTTGGCGCCTGTCACGCGAAGCGCGCGGAAATCTAGGCCTGCGCCCACGCACATCAGCGCGATGGGCATTGCCGCCCCCCCGAGCAGTTGCAGCGCGTCCGTGATTGGCCCCAGATCATGGACGCCGGCGAAATTCGCGAGGAGGCCGGCGGCGCAGCCAAGAATGAGCGGGTTGACGAGGATCTGGTCTAGGAGCGCGCGCATCGATGTCGCTTTGGCGCTGCCCCAGATGGAGAGCACGATCACGCATATGACGTTGATCATCAGCACGAGCGGCCCGAAGGCGAGGCCGATCAGTTCGGGGCCTTGCTCGCCGTAGAGGCCAGCGGCCGCGGCGAGCAGCGCAAAGCCATTCCAGCGCACGCTGCCTTGAAAGAGGCTGGTGTAGGCGGGGTCGTCGCCGCGGAAGATGAAGCGCAATGAGAGTGCAAGCCCGACGAGCGCCAGGAAGCCGCCGAGCAACGCCAGCAGAAAGACGCCGGCGTCGGCGCCGGCGAAATTGGCGCCGGAGACGAGCGTGAAAAGAAACGAGGGATAAAGGACGAAATAGCCGAAGCGATTGACCATGCCGAATTGCTCGGCGGTGGCGATGTTGGCGGCGCGCACTGTGTAGCCGAGCGCGATCAGGATAAAGGTGGGCAGAAGCGCGCCGAAGACCTCAGCCATTAGCGTCGCGTTCCTTCATCGCGTCCAGCGCGCCTTGGAGCATGTAGGCAGCGGCAATCTTGTCGATGACCTCGCCGCGGCGCCGGCGCGAGGCGTCGCCCTCGATCAGCGTGCGCGTGACCGCGGCGGTGGAGAGCCGCTCGTCCCACAAGAGCAGCGGCGAGTCGCGCTTGGCCAGCAGGTTGCGCGCAAACGCCCGTGCGCTTTGCGCCGCGGGCCCTGACGACCCGTCCATGTTCAGCGGCAGACCGAGGACGAAGCCGACGCACTGGCGCGCATCATAAAGTTTCAGGATCGCTTCGGCGTCCGCGCTGAATTTGGTGCGGCTGATTTGTTCGAGTGACGAGGCGATGAGGCGCGTCGTATCGCTCACCGCGACGCCGATGCGTTTCTCTCCGGGGTCAAGACCCATGAGTGCGCCGTTGAGTGGAAGCGCGGCGGCGAAATCGGGGAGATCGAGGAGGGGCACTGGCTAAGGCAATAAGGCAGTAAGGCAGTAGGGCAATAGGGTGTCCCCCTATTGCCTTATTGCCCTATTGCCTTATTGCCCCACACCCATGTCGATCGACGAAAAGACCGTCCGCAAAGTCGCCAAACTCGCGCGCCTGGCGCTGCCGGAAGAGCGCGTGAAGCCCATGGCGGCCGAGCTCAACGGCATCATGGCGTGGATCGAGCAGCTCAACGAGGTCGACGTCGAGGGCGTCGAGCCGATGACGAGCGCCGTGGAGGGCCTCGCGCTGCCGATGCGCGAGGACGTGGTGACGGATGGCGACAATCCCGAGCGCGTGCTGGCGAACGCGCCGAAGGCGGAGGACGGGTTCTTCGTCGTGCCGAAGGTGGTGGAGTGAGCGCAGCGAACGAGACCGTCCCGGACGCGACACGATCCGGGATCGATGGAGAGACGGTGAGCTTCACCATCGCCATCGAGTCGCCCTTGCAGGACGACGTGCGGACGCTGGTGACGGCTTTGAACGAGTTCACGTACGGGCTGACGCCAGCTGAGTATCGCCATCACATGACAGTCGAGCAGATGGCGCAGCCCGATACGACGCTGTTCGTGGCGCGCGATGACAATGGCGCAGCGCTGGGAATGGGCGGGTTGCGCCGCCACGCGGACGGCGTCGGAGAGGTGAAGCGGATGTTCGTGAAGCCGGAGGCGCGCGGCCAGCGCATCGGTGAGGCGATCCTGGCGCACATCGAGGCGCTCGCTCGCAAGGAGGGTTTCACCCGGCTGGTGCTGGAGACTGGCTCTAATTTCGACGCGGCGCGGCGTGTCTATGAACGACGCGCCTTCACGCCATGCGATCGGGTGCTCGACTATCCGCCGAGCGCCTGGACGGCTTTCTACCAGAAGGAGCTCTGGGCGTGATTCCATCCTCGTCATTCCGGACGCGCGCAGCGCGATCCGGAATCCAGGGGCGCACGCACCGCGCTTTGTCACCGGGCTCAATGCTCGCATTGCCCCGGAATGGCGATTTCCTCCTCTCCTCCAAGTGACCTGATGACCGACCTCACCTCTCTCACTCTCGCCAACGCCCTCGACGGCTTGGAGAAAAAGCAGTTCTCCTCCGGCGAACTCACAGATGCGTTCTTGAACGCGATCGAGCAGGCCAACCCTGTGCTCAACGCGTATGTTGTAGTGACAGCGGATCGTGCGCGCGCCGCCGCCAAGGCTTCCGACGCGAAGCGTGCGTCCGGCAAGGCTGGACCGCTCGAAGGCGCCCCGCTCGGCATCAAGGATCTCTTCTGCACGGAGGGCGTGCGCACCACGGCGTGCTCGAACATCCTGGGCGAGTTCACGCCAACCTACGAAAGCACGGTCAGCGCCAATCTCTTCCGCGACGGCGCAATCATGTTGGGCAAGCTCAACATGGACGAGTTCGCCATGGGCTCGTCCAATGAGACGAGCGCGTTCGGCAATGTCGTCAATCCGTGGCGGCGCGGCAATGAAGATACGAAGCTGACGCCAGGAGGTTCATCGGGCGGTTCTGCCGCGGCGGTGGCGGCGGATTTATGCCTGGGCGCGACGGCCACGGATACCGGCGGCTCTATTCGTCAGCCGGCGGCGTTTACCGGCACGGTTGGCATTAAGCCGACCTACGGACGCTGTTCGCGCTGGGGCATCGTGGCGTTTGCGTCGTCGTTGGATCAGGCCGGGCCTATCGCCAAGACCGTCGAAGACGCAGCGCTGCTGCTGCAATCGATGGCGGGACACGACCCGAAGGATTCCACCTCGCTGCCGAACGCCCTGCCGGATTTCCGTGCGGCGACACGCAAGTCCATCAAGGGCATGACCATCGGCGTGCCGCACGAATATCGCATGGAAGGCATGCCCGCCGAAATCGAAGAGCTTTGGCAGCGCGGCATCGAGTGGGCCGAGGATGCCGGCGCGACGATCAAGAACATCAGTTTGAAACATACCAAATACGCATTGCCCACCTACTACATCGTAGCTCCCGCAGAAGCCTCCTCGAACCTCGCGCGCTATGATGGCATGCGCTACGGCGCGCGTGTTACCGGCCGCGATCTTAATGCGACGTATGAGAACACGCGCGCGCGCGGCTTCGGCGCCGAAGTGCAGCGGCGCATTTTGATCGGCACCTATGTGCTGAGCGCGGGCTACTACGACGCCTATTATCTGCGCGCGCAGAAGGTGCGTCAGCGCATCGCGCAGGATTTCCGCGACGCGTTCAAGGAAGTCGACGCGATCCTCACCCCGGCGACGCCGTCCGCCGCGTTCGCGCTCGGCGAAAAGAGCGGCGATCCGGTGGCGATGTATCTGAACGACATTTTCACGGTGACGGCGAACCTCGCCGGCCTGCCGGCGCTCGCCCTGCCGGCGGCGCTCGACAAGCAGGGCTTGCCGCTGGGTCTGCAAGTGATCGGCAAGGCGCTCGACGAAGAGAGCGTATTCGCGGTCTCGGCAGCGCTGGAGAGAGCGGCGGACTTCCACGCCAAGCCGACGAAGTGGTGGGCGTGAGGCGCCCATCGCCAGCGCGCATGGTTCCGGCGCCAGTCGAGGCGCCCGATCGTTACGAAAAGCCAACGGCGCCGCGCGGAAGGCGCCTCGCTCATGCGAATCCGGCTAGTCTGGCGGCCATGTCGAAACGCAAATCCGCCGCACGCAAGCCTGAGCGCCGTCCGCGCGCCGAGATCGACCGTAACTATTTCTTCGGAGACGTGCTGATCAAGACAGGCGTTGCCGCCTTCGTGGCCATCGGTCTTATCGCCATATTCACGCCGTTCACATTGCGCGGGGCCATTGAGGACGGCGTCTCCGATTACGCCGTGGTGATGGGCGGCTTCGCCACGCTGGGGCTCATTTCATATTTAGCCGGGCGGCATCTCCGACGGAACGCGACCCACTGGGACTTCGACTAGGCTTGACCTCGCGCTCCCTGGGGCCGACTCTTGTCGGCCAAGGAGCTGGTCTTGAACGCCACCGAATGCACGCGCCTCGGCGCCTATCTTTCCAAGCTGTTGGGCTCGCCAACCGTGTCGGTCGCGCCGCGAGACGGCGACGGGGTACTGCTCGTGGACGGCAGGGAAATTGCCGATGTCATCAAGGATGAGGAAGAGGGCGAGACTAGCTATTCGATCAGTCTCGCCATCCCGCGAGTGAAAGGCGCAAAGAAGGACGCGCCGATCGACGCCGCCGAGCGTGACCGGCTGCAGACATTATTGCGCGAGAAACTGCACGCGGCGGAACTGGATGTACGTGCGCGTCCGCGCAAGACGGACTCGGCCGAGGTTTACGTGCACGATGAATTCATCGGCACGCTGTCCGCGGACGAAGACGAGGGTCAAGTACTGACCATGTCCATCTTGGACATTGATCTCGATGAGGGTTGAATCCCGCCTCTTGGGCCTTTTGTTGCGCCTTTGGGCAGCAGTGTAATCGCTGCTTCGTGGGTTAATGTTTGCGATAGCTCAGTGAGGAGGCTAGCGTTCTCCCCAAGGGGGAACTGATCATGGATGCAGCGCGTCTCTGGCGGACTGGCTGGGCGCTTGCCGCGGCCCTCTTTGCCGTGTCGTCGGCAGCATTGGCGCAGCCAGCATGCAGCGGGCGGGTCATCACCAGCGTGTTCGGCCAGGGCTGCGCGACCCGCCTGAATAACGCACCGCTCACCGACCACGACTATGGCTACGTCCACATCGAATTCTCACCGCCGCCGAGCGTCGAAGACGTCGTGCGCGAACGGGATCTGCAAGGCACTTGGCTGCAGGGTCTGCTACAGCGCACGGGCGGCGCGCGCGTAACTTCAGCCGTCGTGCTCCTGGATATTCGCGCCGTTGGCGGCGATCATGTCGACGGCGCAGACCCTGCTCGCGGCGTGCCTTTAGCGATTGTGCCGCTTGCTGCCTACCAATACGACGGGCGGCGGAGCCTTCAGTTCAGCGAACAGCAGGAGTTTGCAAACCGCGATCTGCAGGCCAATCTGCTCATATCGCGCGGACTGAACATCTCGACGACGTTCCGCGTCGTGTTCAGCACCCAGAACGTCGGCTCGCTCGTCAATTCGCTCCGGCCTGTGATCAATGCATCGGCCGCGCTCGGCGGGCACGGCTTTGTGGTCAATAATTCTGTCTCACAAGGCCTGATGACCAATCTGGCGGAGATCGAGTCGACGCTGCGCTCTCCCGGCAATACCGAAGTCACAACTGAGAACCGCGTAGATCTCAGTTTTGAAGGCGAGAATCGCCTCGACTACCAATTCCAACTGAATCCGCGTCAGCATGATCGCCCTAAGGGCATTCTGGTTGTGGAGCTGCGGCGTCGCCCCTCCCTGTTCACTAGCGATGTGCGCCCGGGCGAGCCGGGGCGGCGTCTGCCTGACTATCATGTCGACAGCGTGCAGGATTCCGACCGCATCTGGATCGACGGGCGAGTCGCGCCCGGGATCAGCCCGGCTGCGTATGTCCGCAGCGACGAGCTGCTTAGAGATTATGTGAGGACCTTCCAGGAACGGATCACGCCTGAGGCTGAGTTCGACCGGGTCTGCAGCACGCTGCGCGAGCGACTGGGCTCGGTGGGATTGTCGAGACATGATCGGGCGGCGGTGTTTTGGGCGGCGTTCGCGTATGGCGGCAGCGCCGAGCGCCCGGAAATCCAGAATCGACCCTGCATCCTCAGGGAGCGGGAGGAGTGGGCCCGTTATGGATTCCGGCTGCCGGAGACGATTCCTCCGCGGCCTATTCCTTCCGCGCAGGCGCGCGACAGATGGCTGTACTTCGCCTCTCTGGCGTTGGCAGATCCAAATCCCGCCACGCGCAATCCGGCCGTGTTAGATCTGTTCGCCCCGAACGTCATGGTCACTATCGAACCGGGCACGCTCTATGACGCGGCCGATCCAGTTCCGCCTCCGGGGGAGCCGCTGCAGCGCGCCACTCTGGTGCGCGACATGAGGGTGCTGCGCGTAGGTTGCCGCTTCAGCGTGCTGAACGATGCGCCACGCTTCAACGTTCTGGCGCGTCGCATCGACACCAACGAAGTCCTCACGCTAACCCTCGACTATGGCGGGCGGCCGGATGGCGCCGTGGAGATCACTGGGCTCCAGGTGCGACGCGCAACGGATGCCGATTGGGCGGCGCTCGACGCGGCGAACGATCCTCGGCCCCAGTGCCGGTCGAGCAACCGTGACTACGCGCCAATGCCGCCGCCGGGATAGGCTCTGCCCGAAAAAGGGAGCCCCGGCCGAGGCCGGGGCCAAAGTCATTCCGTTGAATCCAACCACACGTTTCCCCGAAGGAAACGGAGCGCCGATGCGCTACAAGACGCCCAACATCGAAGCGACCAGGGGATGACGGACGATGTCCTGCTCGCCCAGCCTCACCACAGCGATATTCGGCACGTCGGACAGCTTCTCAGCCACAGCGGCCAGACCGGAGAGGTCCGGCAGCAAGTCGGTCTGCGCCGGATCGCCGGTGACGACCATGGTCGAGTGCCAACCGAGACGCGTCAGCAGCATCTTGATCTGCCCATAAGTGCAGTTCTGCGCTTCGTCGATCACGACGAACGCGTTGTTCAAGGTACGTCCGCGCATGAAGCCGACGGGCGCGATTTCGATTAGCCCTTCCGCCATCAGCGCCTTCAAGCGTTTGGCTGAGAGGCGATCGGTCAGCGCGTCGTAGAGCGGCCTGAGGTATGGGGCGAGTTTGTCTTCCATCGCGCCGGGCAGGAAGCCGAGCGACTCACCCGCTTCGACGGCTGGACGCGACAGCACGATGCGCCCGGCCTTGCCGCTCTCCAACGCTTCAACCGCTTTGGCGATGGCGATGTAAGTTTTGCCCGTGCCGGCCGGTCCAAGAGCCAAGCACAATGAGTGCGTGTCGATCGCCTCCATCAGGGCCGTCTGCCCCTTCGATTTGGGGCGGACGTTTTTCACAAAGCTCTGGTCGCGCAGTCCGTCGTTGGCCGGGTGATAGCCGCCGTCGAGCACCTTGAGATTGCGTTGCCGGCGCTCCTCGCGCTGGAATTCCTGGACGTTGAGCACGCCTTGTGCGTGCCGGCGCTTGGCGCTGCGCTTGGCCATCAAGTTCTCCTTGCTGGAGCGGGAGTGAGCCCGCCGGCTTCTGCCGGGCGGGTCGAAGAAGAGGTCGGCCGAGTCGTCGAAGGGTGCGCCGGGCGGCGGTATGTCGAGTGCGCTGATCCTGCGCCGTGCGCCCACGCTCTCCCCCACGTGCGAGCACGCCATGCGCGCCCTGGAGACGGGTGAAGCGGGAAATCCCGCTTCGATAGTTCTCATGGAACGCCGAAACCGTTAACGAGGCGTTGAGGACACGAAACGTCACCAATATTTCGCAGGGAGCCTGCTCGATGCCCATGTACGCCTTGGCCGACGCCGACCTCGAGGTGGAGGACGAGAATGCGTTCTGGGTGGCGCCGACGGCTGTGCTTATCGGGCGGATCGTGCTCAAGAAGAACGCCTCAATCTGGTGGGGCGCAGTGCTGCGCGGCGATAACGAGCCGATTGTCGTGGGTGAAAACTCCAACGTGCAGGACGGTTCGATTCTGCATACCGACATCGGCGCGCCGCTGACCATCGGCAGGGACGTCACCATCGGCCACATGGCCATGCTGCACGGCTGCACGATCTGCGACACATCGCTGATCGGAATCAAAGCGACCGTGCTCAACCATGCGCACGTTCCCAGCTACTGCCTGATCGGCGCCCATGCGCTCGTGACCGAGCGCAAGACGTTCGAGGAGGGGCGTCTCATCACGGGCGCGCCGGCGCGGGCGCAGCGCGAGCTGGAGGAGCCGCAGAAGCAGCTCATCCGCTTTTCCGCCGCCCACTATGTCGAAAACTGGAAGCGATATAGGCAGGACCTGCGGCCCAGCCGTCTGACTGCGCCTTCACAATGAGCGCGCAGAGATTTAGCTTTGCTCCTCGATGAGCGACACGCCCGAGGAACCCAAGCAGTCGTCTTCACCGCCGGGCCCCGCTGCGGCCGCCCCGCAGGGTGAAGAAGCGCACGAAGAGATCGCTGCCCCGAGCGAGCAAAATTCCACGCGCTTCGAACCATCGGACCCCGAACCCACGGCTACGCAGCCGCCGCCGCCAACGGCCGAGTCACCCGCGGCTGAGCCGCCCGCGACTCGCCCAGAGCCGCCGGCTAACGCCGATCGGCCGGCGCGGCGCAGACCATGGATTCCGATCCTGGTCGTCGCGGCCATTGCGGTCGCCTTGGGCCTGGGCGCGGTGGCGCTGCGCGCCGTTACCGGCGATGCCGATGACGACAGCGCGTATGTCGTGGAACCCTTCACGCCGAGCACAGAACTCATCACTGCGCGCGACCGAGTTGAGGCGTATGCCGAACCGGACACATCCAGCCGGATCGTAGTCATCTTCGGCGATAGCGTGACCCTGAACGTGTCAGGGCGCGTGGCGCGCGGCCTCGGCAACGATTGGTACGCCATCGCCTGGAACGATCAGACTGCGTTCGTCCGCGCTCAGGACGTGACGCCGGGCAGCGGCGCGCCGCCGGCGCCCATCGTGCGCGAACGCCGTCCGCGGGAAGAAGAGAAGGAAGAAGAAAAACCCGAAGAACTGACGGAGCCGGAGCAGGAGGTCGTCGCCGAAGCGCCCGCTCAAACCGGCGCGCTTGGCGTCGGCGACGTGAACTGGGTGCGCCAACCGAACGCGCGCGACTTTGCCCGCTTTTTCCCCGATGAAGCATTGGACGCGGGCCAGTCCGGCAGCGTCACGCTGAGCTGCATCATTGGCGGCAGCGGCCGTCTTGCGTGCTCTGTCGCATCTGAAAGCCCCCAAGGCTATGGCTTCGGCCAAGCCGCGATCGGTATTTCGCGTCAGCTGCGCGTGCGCACGACCTTGCCCGACGGCAGTTCCGCAGAAGGGCGAGAAATGCGACTGCCATTGTCCTTCCGCGCGGGTTAAGGCCTTACCGTTCGCACCGGAACAAACTCGGCGGCGCTGCGTCAGTATCCCCGAGGGATATTCAATCGACAGGGTGCGACGTGACGAAGTTCGCCTTTCTTATTGCGCCAGCGCTCATGCTGGCGGCTTGTTCGCCGCCGGAGGCGGCGCAGCGCGCGCGCGAAACTCCCAGAATCGAAATGAGCGAAGCGGCGCGCCAGGTGATGCTGCGGGTGAATAGTGCGCGCTTCATCTCGGCGCCGGCGCGTCCGACTGACGTGGAAGCGGTTGAGCGGCAAACGGAGACTTCAGAAAACGCCGCTACCCCTGCCATGACGCCGAGCTACGATGCGGGTCTTGTTCGTATTCAGGTGTTGCTTGACCGTCTGCACTTCTCGCCAGGCGTTATCGACGGATACGACGGCGAAAACGTGCGTAAAGCGGTGGCCGCCTATCAGGAGGCCAACAGCATGCCGATCACAGGCCTGCCTGACGATGCGCTGCTATCGCGGCTCGAGCGCGCCGATCCTGCCGACGCGTTGATCCCGTACGTGTTGACCGAAGAGGATGTTGGTGGGCCATTCGTGGACGTTCCCCCTGATATGGAAGACCAGGCGCGGCTTCGTCATCTTGGCTATGAGAGCGCAGTCGAGGCCATCGCCGAGAAGTTTCATATGGACGAAGATCTCCTGCGAACGCTCAACCCCGGTGCGGACTTCACGCGCGCCGGCGTCGAGATTGTAGTGGCGAACGCCGGCGGCGAACTGACTGGCCAAGTAGCGCGGATCCACATTGACAAGGAGGAATTGACGCTGCGCGCTTACGATGCCAGCGATCGGCTGCTGGCCTTCTATCCGGTCACGATCAGTGCTGATAACACCCCGAACGGCGAGTTGCAGGTTGTCGCGATCGCGTTCGATCCGACATACAATTACGACGCCGACGAATTGCCGTCGTTCAATGACAACAGCGGTCGCGAATTCACGATTCGGCCTGGGCCGAACAACCCGGTGGGCCTTGTTTGGATCGCGCTCGATCGCGACGGCTATGGCATTCACGGCACCCCGAACCCGCAGCTGATTAGCAAGTCGTCCTCGCACGGCTGCGTGCGGCTAACCAATTGGGACGCGTTGGAACTGGCGCGGGCGGTCGCGCCGGGCGTGCCAGTCCACATTACGGAGGGCGGCGCTCAGGCCAGACGGGAGACTTCCCGCGGCTGATTACCAGCGGCGCACGCGACCCGTGTCGACGTGGATGAAATCCGACGCTTCGTAGTAGCCGACGCCGCCAGACTGCAAAGCGATGGCCGCATCGCGCAGACCCGCCAGGTCGATGCCGGCGACACGGATATCGATTGCGCGCCCATCCATGTGGAGGCTGCGCGTGGCCACGCCGTTCGAGCGGGCGTGCAGCGTCGCATTGGTGGCCGGCGAACGATAACCGGAAATAATCTGGAAGGGCGCGCTCGCGCCCACATTGGTCTTGAGCGTGTGCAGGAGATCGAGAAGTCCCGGATCAATGGCGTGAACCTCACCCGATCGGTGATCACGCATCACATGATCGATAGCCGCCATTGCGTCGGGAATGTAGGCGCCCCCTTCCCAATAAGCGTCGGCGAAGGTGTCGCCGGTGTGAGTATTCACCAAGGATAGTAATTTTGCGTCGCGCATCGGGGGCGTCGCGGGCGCAACCGGAGCCGTGGCGCCCGCGGGTCGCAAAATCAGGGCCGAGCCGCCAGCAACCAGCGCTCCGTTCAGCGCAGTTCCACAAGCGACTTTCAGAAAGTTCCGCCGATCCATCGTTTTCCCAATCGCAGCTGCCATGCTTGTGCTGCGTAGTCGCGACCATTATGAGGCGACCAAACGAAGAATTGCAGCAGGCGGATGCAGCCTGATCGGCCGAAAAATTGCAGTGGCAGGACGGCCGGATGCAGATGAACCCGCGGTAAAGATGAAAATCAAGACAGTTTTTGCGCCATTCGCGCTGTGCGCGAGCCTTGGTCTGTTGGTCGCGCTCGGCGGCGCGGAGCGCGCGCCTGCGCGCGACCAGGGTGCTAAGGCGCTTGGCGATATCAAGATTGTGGAGCGCCAGCGCGGAGGACTCATTGTGCCCGTGCTGGGATTAACCCGCGCCGATCTTTCCGATAATTGGGGAGCAGCCCGTTCGGAGGGCCGGACACATCAGGGCATCGACATCATGGCGCCGCACGGTGCGCCGGTGCTGGCTGCCGCAGACGGCGAGATTGTTCGCTTCTGGAATAGCGAGCTCGGCGGTACGAGCATTTATCAGGCCGACACGAGCGGACAGCTGATCTATTACTACGCACATCTGAGTTCGCGCGCTGAACACCTGAGTGAAGGCGACCGCGTGCGTCAGGGCGAGATTATCGGCTATGTAGGCGCAACCGGCAACGCAACGACGCCTCATCTGCACTTTGAAATTCACCGCACGTCCGGCGCGCGCCGCTGGTGGGGCGGCCGCGCGGTCAACCCATATCCCTATCTGACTTCAGGCCAAGCGCCTCATTAGGCGGTTATCGGTTTTCGGTTATCGGTTATCGGGATGCGGGCCGACAGCGATTCCATAACCGATAACCGAAAACCGAAAACTGCTTCTAGCGCGTCTTCTCTTCGCGCAGGGGCCCGTTCCAAACCTTGCCGATGCGCACATCGACCTCGGGACCAAGATTGAACCAGGCGAGGCGGTCGCGCGTCGCGTCGATCACGACGAAGCGGTCGCCGCGTTCGAGGGTCTGCGACAGCGTGTTGCGAACAACGCCGGCAGAATAGCGCGTGCGCACGAGCCAGAGACCAGGCGCCAGATCGCATACTGCGCCCATCCCTTCGAGCGCTGCCATGAAAGCATTCCAGGAGCCTGAGACGATTTCCGCGTGCACGAATACGTTGGCGGCTTCGACCGGCCGGTCTTGGCCGGTGGTCGGAGCGCGCAGGCCGCGCAGGGCCAGCACGCGGCGCGCTTCGAGCCAGGCGCCGTCGGGATTGTCCGCAACCAGCGTGGTCGGACGGACCCGTCCTTCCGCCACGAAGCGCGCCATCTGGTCGAGCGCGTAAGGTCCGAATGCCTTGCCGCGAACTTGGACCCACCACTTGGCCGTGGGATCGGCTCTTGCGGGGATCGTGACCTCGCTCACAGCGATGCTCCGTTTCAGAACGGCAGCGTTCGCGCTGCCGGCGAAACCGGAGGTCTGCAATCGCCGTGCCGGAGATTCGAGTAACCGTCTGTTAGGGACACTCTGAACAAGTCCGAGGATTCCCGAAGCGGGCGAAGCAGTCCACCCTGATTGGGACATTCATGGTCGACGGGGTTTTCGATGCGGCAGATGACGTTTGCGGCGCTTGGCGGG
>Ga0073934_10002375_pt1 | contig 39674 bp, 30 predicted proteins | sample LarsenN4metaG_FD_76834 | JGI IMG/M metagenome (GOLD analysis project Ga0073934, IMG submission 76834) | Hot spring sediment bacterial and archeal communities from British Columbia, Canada, to study Microbial Dark Matter (Phase II) - Larsen... ... | reverse complement strand
TCGTCGAGGCGCTTTGCGCCGAGGCGGGCGTCGCCGCCGACGCCTCGCTCCTCAAGGGCTCGCTCGCCGGCTATGTCGTCGACCGGCCGCTTTCCCCGCGCCAGACGATCGATCCCCTGGCGGACGTTTTCCAGTTCGACATGGTCGAGACGGCGGCGGGGCTCCGCTTTCAGCCGCGCGGCGGCCCGGTCGCCCTGACGCTCGGCAAGGACGCGCTCGTCGACGAAAGCGCGAACGGCGACGGGCGCGCCGCCTTCACGCTGACGACCGGGCAGAAGGCGGACCTCCCCTCCGCCGTGCGGCTCGGCTTCATCGACGAGGGCGGGGACTATCTTCCCGCCGTCGCCGAGGCAAGACATCCCTATACGGACGACATCCGCGAGATCGGGTTCGAGCTTCCCGCAATCATGGACGAGGCGAACGCGGCCGCAAGGGCGCGCTCGATCCTCGCCGACGCCGGCGTCATGCGCGAGACGGCGAGCCTCGCGCTGCCGCCTTCGCTTCTAAAGCTCGAGCCCGGCGACGCGGTAAGGCTCGTCCTTGGCGCCGTGACGCGCGACTTCCGCATCCTCTCCATCGCCGACGGCGCGGCGCGAAAGGTCGAGGCGGCGCGCGTCGCCCCCGCCGTCTATGAAGCGCCCGTCCTCGCCTCGGGCTGGAGGACGCCCGCCGCCGCGCCGCAGTTCGGCAAGCCGGCTTTCGAGCTCATGAACCTGCCGCTCCTCAAGGACGATGACAACCCGGCGGCGCCCTATCTTGCGGTCTTTGCCGATCCCTGGCCCGGCGCCGTCGCGCTCTATCGCGGCGAAGCGCTCGCCGCGACGGCGACGGCGCGCGCCGTGATCGGAAGGCTTGAGGCGGACCTTCCAGGCTCGTCCGCGTCGGGGCGCTTCGACGAGCGGACGCTCCGTGTGCGCCTTGCTTACGGCGCGCTCGCCTCAAGAAGCGCGGAGGAGGTCTTCGCCGGGGCGAACGCCGCGGCGGTGAAGACGGATGCGGGGTGGGAAATCCTGCAATTTCGCGACGCGACGCTCGGATCGGACGGCGTCTTTACCTTGAAAGGGCTGCTTCGCGGCCAGAACGGCACGGAGGAAGAAGCGGCGATGGGCGCTCCGACGGGCGCGCGCTTTGTCCTGTTGACCTCCGCGGTCATCGAGGCGGCGCTCCCCTTCGACCTTCGCGGGATCGCCTTCGACTGGCGCGCGGGGCCTGCGGACGATCTTCCTTCGGAGCCGACCTTCCGCACAAAGAGTTTCACGGGCGAGGCGCGGGGGCTGAGGCCGCTTTCGCCCGTCCATCTTGTCGCGGTCGAGGCGGGCGGCGATCTTCTCCTCTCCTGGGTCCGGCGCACGCGCAAAGGCGGCGATTCGTGGACGGGCGAGGACGTCCCCCTCGCCGAAGCCTTCGAGCGCTACCGCGTCGAAATCTTGAACGGCGAAAGCCTCGTCCGGACAGCGGAAGTGTCAGCGCCCGCCTTCGTCTATGACGCGGCGATGATCGCCGCGGATTTTCCGCCGGCGAACTTTCCGTCGGGCCGCCCGCCCCTCACCTTCCGCGTCGCGCAGCTCTCCGACCTCGTCGGCCCGGGCGCATGGGGGGCGGTTGGCGTTCCATGATCCCTCAAGGAACGCCGCCGCGGTCGATCCGGTCAGGAATAGACCGGCATCCACGCAATGTTGATCTGAACGCCGCCGGGAATATGGCGCTTGACCCGCCAAAACGTCCCGCGCCGCACCGGCATCACGGCGCCGTCATAGGCGCCCTCGCCGCGCGCGCGGGTGTGAAAGTCATTCGTTTCGCCGGTCGAGGACCACTGGATCTCGACGCCGTTCGCCGGGCTGTTGCCGGCCGAAACCGCCGACACGAATCCGTCGGTCGACGCCCTGTATCGCTGGCCGATCTCGTAGCCCTGAACGGGATTGGAGCCGGGGAACGTCGTTTGCCAATCGCCGAATCCGCGCGGCGCATTGGCGAGGAGCGGCGTGTCGAGAATGGCGTGTTCGCTTTCATAAGGCATGTTGAATTCTCCCCGTGTTCTCTTGGGCCGGACGATCCGGCTCAATTGCGTCGGCCTCGCTGCATGGACGCCACAAGCGCGACGGTGACGCGCGTAACGAATGATCGAATTCGCGGTTGCTGCGCGGCCATGCGCCCAGGTTCCGGAAAGCCTTGCCCCATGCCGCCCCCCAAAATTAACCGCGTTCCCTTCATTTTGCGGCATAATCGCCTATCTACCACGAGGGGCCGGTCTTTCATGGGCCTTGTTTCGCGACGAAAAGGAGTCCGGTAAGCCTTGGCGAGGAACCCTTATACCGTGCTTGGGGTCACGCCCGCTGCGTCCGACGCGGAAATCCGCGCGGCGTTCCGGACGCTTGCGAAAAAATATCACCCCGACCGCAACAAGGACGACAAGAAGGCCGAAGAGAAGTTCAAGGAAGTCTCCGCCGCCTTCGACATCATCGGCGATGCCGACCGGCGCAAGAAATACGACCGCGGCGAAATCGACGAGCAGGGCAAGGAACGCCCGCAATACCAGTATCGCCAGTGGACAGGCGGGCAGGGCGCACAAGGCGCCGGCCCTGGCGCGGGCGGCTATTCGGGCGGCTTCGCCAACAAGGGCGACTTCGACGATCTCGGCGACATTTTCGCCGACCTCTTCGGGCGCGGGCGCCAGTCAGGCGGGACCGCCGGCGCCGGATTTCCGCCCGGATCCGGAATGGGCGGCGGCCCGCAATTCCGCGGCCGCGACGTCAAATACCGGCTCGAAGTCGATTTTCTCGACGCCGCAAAAGGCGCCAGGAAGCGCGTCACCATGCCGGACGGGCGGACGCTCGACATCGCCATCCCGGCGGGCCTTGAAGACGGTCAAACGCTCCGGCTCAAGGGCCAGGGGGAAGCGGGCGCCGCGGGCGGACCCGCCGGTGACGTCTATGTCGAGGTCGCGGTCAAGCCCCATCCCCTCTTCGAGCGCCACGGCGACGACATCCATATCGAGGCGCCGATCACGCTGAAAGAAGCGGTCCTTGGCGGCAAGATCACCGCCCCGACGATCGCCGGCGACGTGTCGATCAGCGTGCCGAAATATTCCTCCTCGGGCGCGGTCCTGCGTCTTAAGGGCCGGGGCGTCCAGCGCGAGGGCCATGCGCCGGGCGATCAATATGTGAAACTGAAGATCATCCTTCCCGAAGGCGGCGACAAGGAGCTTGAAGCCTTCGTCAAGGCCTGGAGCGGGGCGGACGAGGCGCCGAAAAAGCGCTTCGCCGACGCGTCTTGATTATTGATTTGTAGACGGATCAATGATCGGCGCGCGCCCCGTTGCGGCGTGTAGCGCCCCGTGGCGCGCCGGCGCAGGCGCGGGGCCGCGCAGGCGCTGGCGGCGGGGGGTCTTTTCCGCTAGAAACGCGTTCCGATGACCGAACTTTCCGCCGCCTTTTCCCTCGCGCCGCCGGGCGTTCCCGCGAAGAAATGGGCGCGGCTCGAGGCGTTTCTGGGCGCGCTTCCCGCTGCCGCGGCGCTGCGTCTCTTCGAGACGCTTGAGACGGCGGGGAGAGCCGACGACGCGCTCCCGGCGGCGGCGCTGCTCGGCGTCCTCCGTACACGGCTTATCGACGCCGGCGCGGCGTTTCCGCCGCGCCGCAAAAGCGCGTCGCGGCTCTTCTTCGCGCCGTTCGAGGATTTCTTCGTCTCGCGCCGCCGCGGCAGGAAGCGCCGCGCGCGCATCGACCGCGCTGCGCTCGCGCCGATCTGGGGGGTCCTCGCCGGCGATCCGGCGATGAAGGGCGCGGCCGCCGCCGCCGCCGACCTTGACGGCGCGATCCAGCGCGGCGATCGCGATCTTGCGCCATTGGAGCGCGCGCTCTTCGCCGAGGCCGGCGCAGGCTTTTCGCGGCTCATCGCCGACGCCGAGGCGGACGCGGCGTTCCGCGCCGATCTCGCGCAGCGGCTCGGCGGCGATGACGCGCAGGCGGGCGCTGCGGCGCTGCACGATCTCGCCGAGATCAATCATCTCATCCCGCTCGTTCCCTATCTTCGCGAGGCGCAGCGGCTTTTTCCGCGGCCCGTCTCGTCGCTGACCGAGGAACAGCTCTTCGAGGCGCGCCGGCTTTACGCGGACGCCGCGGCGGCGCGCCCCGAGAGCGCCGCCTATGCTCTGCTGGCGGTTGCGGCGCGCATGGACGCGCCCTGGCGCGCGCTGCGCCTTCATTATCACCTCGCCGGCGCGGCCGACGACGATCTTCCGCATGCGCGCGCCGACGCCGGCCTCATCGTCGAAACGCTGCTTGAGGATCTTGAAGGGCTCGCGCGCGGCCTTGAGCGCGACGCCGACGATGATCCCGATACGGAGGACGCGCCGGCGCGGCTTTCGCATTTCGCCGAGTTCGCGGGCGGCATGATCGCGGAAGCGGCGCGGGCCGGCGACGGCGCGCTTTGCCGCCGCGTCGAGGCCTCGCGCGACATCGCGGCGGCGGCCCTGGCGCGGTTTTCAGAGCAAGCGCTCGCCGCGATCCGCCGGATACATCCGGTGCGCAGCGCCGGCGGCTCGACACGGCTCATCGCGCTTCGCCCCGACATCGAGCGGCCGCTCGACCGCCTCGCCGACCGCGCCGCGCGCGCCGCCGCCGCCTTCCTCAATGGAGCGAACGCGCTCGCCGAAAAGCTCGACCGCCCCGACGCGGCCGCCGGTCCGGTCGAAGACGCGGTGACGGAAACGCGCCGCTACGCCGGCGATCTCGTCGCGGAGATCAGGGCCGCCGAAGGGCCGCTCCGCGTCGCCGCCAAAAAGCGCATGGACGCAACGCTCGCCGCCGCCGCGCCGCTGCTTCCCGAAGGCGAGATCGCGCTCTTGAAAGAACGCGCTGCGGCGGCTGCGGTCTCGGCGTGAGCGCAAGCTCCCGGCGCGGGCGCGATCACGCTTGCGACATCTGTCGCGGCAAGGGCCTTGAATCGCCGCATAAGCGCCCTAAATCCTTGACAATTTTTAATTCGCCCGGCCGTCATTTCGTCGCCAAGGCGAAGCCTATGTTCGGGTCCGAGGGCGTTGGCGACGGCGCGTGTCGAAAAAGGCGGCCGATAAGTGAAGTCGGGCGGCGCGGCCAGAGTGAGACAGGAAAGCCATGAGTGAATTGAAGACGAAGAATTTCAGGAACGGACTTCTCGCCGGGATCGCGGCGAGCGTTGCACTGGCGGGCGCGGGCGCGCTCGTCCTGCCTGGCGCGAGCGCGCAGGCCCCGCGTCTTGTCGCGCCGCCGCCCGCCGCCGTTGACGGATCGCTCTCCTTCGCCGATCTCGTCGAGCGCGTCGCGCCAGCGGTCGTCAGCGTTCTCGTCGAGCGAGAGATCGAAAGGCCGCCGATCCCCGATCCGTTCCAGGAGTTCTTCCAGTTCCGTTTCGGCGCGCCGCAAGACGACGGCTTCGGCGGCGGCGGGCTGCAGCGTCTTGAGGCGGAAGGGTCGGGCTTTTTCGTCGACGGGCAAGGACACATCGTCACCAACAATCACGTCGTCGAGGAGGCGGACGAAATCAAGGTGCGCCTCAGCGACGGCAAGGAAATCCCGGCCAAGCTCGTTGGCGCGGACCCGTTGACCGATCTTGCGGTCCTGAAAGTCGAGCCGCCGAAGGGCCAGGCGTTCGTTCAGTTCGCGGACGGCGTGAACCTTCGCGTTGGCGACTGGGTGGTTGCGGTCGGCAATCCCTTCGGGCTCGGCGGCACGGTGACAAGCGGGATCGTCTCGGCGATCGGCGGCCAGAATCGCGAAGGCCAGTTCCTCGACTTCATCCAGATCGACGCGCCGATCAACCGCGGCAATTCCGGCGGACCGACCTTCGACCTCAAGGGCCGCGTCGTCGGCGTCAACACCGCGATCTATTCCCCGACCGGCGGCAGCGTCGGCATCGGCTTTGCGATCCCCTCGAAAGTCGCGAAGGAAACCGTCGCCCAGCTCATCGCCTCGGGTTCGGTGACGCGCGGCTGGCTCGGCGTTTCGATCCAGCCGGTGACGACCGAAATCGCCGCGGCGCTCGGCCGCAAGGAGACGAAAGGCGCGCTCGTCGCCGAAGTGCTCGAAGGCACGCCCGCCCACAAGGCCGGCTTTGAAAGCGGCGATCTTGTCTTGCGGCTTAATGGGAACGCGATCGACTCGCCGCGCGACCTGACGCGGCGAATCTCGGCGCTGCCGCCGGGCGACAAAGCGAAAGTGACGGTGCTTCGGAACGGCGCGACGCGCGATCTCGTCGTCACGCTCGGCCAGCGCGACGCCGACGACAAGGTCGCCGCCAACGACGAGGCGCCCTCGAAATCCGAAGACGCGCTCTCAAAAGACGTCGGCCTTCGCGTCGCCGACCTCACCGATCCGATGCGCCAGCAGTTCCGCGTCGCCGAGGGCGTCAACGGCGTCCTCGTGACGGCGGTAAGGCCCGGAAGCGCGGCCGAGCAGGCGGGGCTTCAGCCGGGCGTCGTCATCCTGCAGGTCGACGGCGCGCCGGTGACCTCGACGGCCGCGCTCAAGAAGAAAGTCGCCGACGCGAAAGCGGCTGGCAAGGAGGCCGTGCTCTTGCGTCTGCAACTCGGTCAGGCGAAGCAGTTCAGCGCGCTGACGATCAAGAAGGGATAATAAGCGTGCAGGGAGCAGGTTCCAGGTTGCGGCGCGCGAAGTCGCCGGAACGCTCGGCGGCCTTCGACCTGCGGCCGGCAACCTCAAAGGAGCGCCCATGCGAATTCTCGTAGTCGAAGACGACGTTGAAGCCGCCGCGCATGTGTCGAAGGGCCTTCGCGAGGCCGGGCACGTCGTCGATCATGCGCTCGACGGCGAAGTCGGGCTCAACATGGCGAATGCGGGCGATTACGACGCCTATGTGATCGACCGCATGCTGCCCAAGCTCGACGGCGTGTCGCTGCTCGCCAAACGGCGCGCCGGCGGCGATGAGACGCCGGCGCTGTTTCTCTCGGCGCTCGGCGAAGTCGACGACCGCGTCAAAGGCTTCAAGGCCGGCGGCGACGATTATCTCGTCAAGCCTTACGCCTTTCCGGAACTGATCGCGCGCGTCGAGGCCTTGGGGCGGCGGCGGCATACCGCGCCCTCAAGCGTGACGACGCGCTATGCGGTCGGCGATCTCGAAATCGACGTCATCACGCGGACGGTCAGGCGGGCGGGGCGGAAGATCGACCTCCAGCCGCGGGAGTTTCGGCTTCTCGAATATCTGATGCGCCATGCCGGGCAGGTGGTGACGCGCACGATGCTCCTCGAAAACGTCTGGGAGTATCATTTCGATCCGCAGACGAACGTCATCGACGTTCATATCTCGCGGCTCCGCGCCAAGATCGACAAGGACTTCGACAAGGCGCTTTTGAAGACGATTCGCGGCGCCGGTTACACCATCGGCGACAGCGACTAGGCGTCAGGCGTCTGGTGTCAGGTTGAGGGGTCAGGCGCAACTTCGCCAATAGTTGACACCTGACACCTGATACCTGACACCTGATTGATGTTCCGCCTTCTCCGCACGACGACGTTCAGCTTCACGATCATTTACGTCGTGGTGTTCGCAATCGCCGTGGCGATCCTCGGTTTCCTGTTCTATCAAAACACCTTCGGCGTGATGTCGAAGCAGACCGACCAGATCGTCGACCAGGAGCTGGTCGTCTTGTCGGAGGTCTTTTCAAGCGAGGGCGCCGGCGTCTTAAGGCGCGTCATCCGCGAGCGCGCCGCCTGGCGCGACGACGGGCTTTACATGCTGATCGGATCGCCGTCGGGCGCGGTCCTTTCCGGCAATCTTTCGGCGCTGCCGCCCGAGGCGCTCCAGGCCGGCGAGGGCTTTTTCAACTTCACCTTCGAGCGGCCGCTCCTTGACGCGGCCGGGCGCGAGATCGGCATCGAAACGCGCGAGGCGCGCGGCAAGATGCGCCAGTTCAAGCCGACGCCCGACGCCGAGACCTCGTTTCTCGTCTTCGTCGCGCGGGACATTTCGACAAGGGAGGCGTTCCGGAAACGCAGCCAAGCGCAAATGGCGCGCATCGGCGCGGCGACGATCGGCCTCGGGATCGTCATCGGCCTCGTCTTTTCGCGCGCGCTCCTCCGGCGCGTCGACAGCGTCAACCGGACGGCGACGGCGATCCGCGACGGCGACCTCTCCAATCGCATTCCGCTGACCGGGGCCGGCGACGAACTCGAGAATCTGGCGATCAACCTCAACGCCATGCTGGAGCAGATCGAGCGGCTGATGAACGGCATGCGCGAAGTCTCCGACAATATCGCGCACGATCTGCGCTCGCCCTTGAACCGCATCCGCGGCCGTCTCAACGACGCCTTGAAGGCGGGCCCCGCCGAGAAGGAGGAGGCGCTCCGCGCGACGCTTGAAGACGCCGAGAACATGATCACGACCTTCAACGCGCTCTTGTCGATCGCCCGCATCGAGTCGGGCGAAGGCGCCGGCCACATGGAGGCGATCGATCTCGTCGCGGTCGCGCAGGAGATGGCGGAGCTTTACGAGCCCGCGGCGCAGGACGCGGGCTTCATTCTCCAGCTCAAGACCGCGCCGACGCCGCCGATCAGGGGCTCGCGCTCGCTGATCAGCCAGGCGATCGCGAACCTTCTCGACAACGCGCTCAAATACGCAGTCGGCGGCACGACGATCAGGATCGACGTCCGCAAGGGGTCGGAGAACCGGGTCCTGCTCTCCGTGCTCGATGACGGGCCGGGCGTTCCCGAAAGCGACCGCGACAGCGTCGTCAAGCGCTTCGTCCGCCTTGAGCAGAGCCGCTCGACGCCGGGATCGGGCCTCGGGCTTTCCCTCGTCTCGGCGATCGCGCGCGCCCACCGGGCTTCGATCGCGCTCGGCGATTCCTCGTCGAACGCCGACCGCAAGGGTCTTAAAGTGACGATCGCCTTCCCGGCTTTCGACAAGGCATGACAGGGCGCGAAATTCAGTTCCCAATCGCGCGCGCATTACCCTAAAAACACTCCGATGGCTGACGACGCGTCCTTGTCCAGTCTCGCGCGTTTTGCGCCAAAGCCCGTCGACCGGCGCGCCGGAGAGCGCGCGCTCGCCGCGATCGGCGCTACGGGCGCCGCCGATCTCGTCGCCGGCGTCGCCGGGTGCTCGCCCTATCTCGCGCGGCTCATCGAGCGCTATCCGGAAACGGCGCGCCTTGCGATCGCATCCTCGCCCGAGAAAAGCCTCGCACGCGCAGTCGCCGCCGCATGGAAGGCCGCCGAGGAAGCCGACCCGGCGCTGCAGATGCGCGCGCTCCGGCAAGCGAAAGCCGACGCCGCCCTTTCGACCGCGCTCGCTGAAATCTCCGGCGCGGCGACGACGATGGCGTCCGCGGCGCGCCTGTCGCGCTTCGCCGACGCGGCGGTCGGGGCAGCAGTCCGCATGGCGCTCCGGCAGACGGAGCGACTCGGCTTTCGCCCGGGCTCGCCGGAGCGGCCCGAGGAAGGATCGGGATTTACGGTCCTCGCCATGGGCAAGCTCGGCGCTTTTGAGCTCAATTATTCGAGCGACATCGATCTCGTCGTGCTGTTTGACAGCGCGAGCGACGCGCTCGGCGGCGGCGGCGAGGCGAAGAAGGTCGCCGTCGCGGCGACGCGCGCCATGGTCTCGCGCCTCAATGATCAGACCGCGGACGGCTATGTCTTCCGGACGGACTTGCGCCTGCGCCCCGATCCCGGCGTCTCGGCGGCGGCGGTCTCGATCAACGCCGCCGAGACCTATTACGAATCCTACGGCCAGAACTGGGAGCGCGCCGCTTTCATCAAGGCGCGCGCGGCGGCGGGCGACATTCCCCTCGGCGAGGAATTCATCCGCCGGCTCCGCCCGTTCATCTGGCGGAAATATCTCGACTTCGCCGCGATCGAGGAGGTCTACGCGGTGATGCGCCAGATTCACGCCGGCGCGGGCGCCGGCGAGCCCGACTTTTTCGGCTGCGATCTGAAACGCGGCCGCGGCGGCATTCGCGAGATCGAATTCTTCGTGCAGGCGCAACAGCTGATCGGCGGCGGCAAGAATCCGGCCCTGCGCCCGCGCGCGACGCTCGAAGCGATGGCGGCGCTGACGGCTGCGGGCGCCGTCGACCGCCAGGCTGCGGAGGCGCTTAAAGAGCGCTACTGCTATCTGCGCAAGGTCGAACACCGGCTGCAGATGATCGCGGACGAGCAGACGCACCGCATCCCGATCAACGAGGACGAGGCGTCGCGCCTCGCCATATTCCTCGGCGAGGAAAGCCTCGCCGCTTTCGAGGACCGGCTGACGGGGGTCCTGCGCTCGACGCACGCGCTCGCCGCGCCGCTTTTCAGGCCCGAGGAAAAGCGGCCGGCCGACGCCCGGTCCTACAATTTCACCGGCGTCGACAATGATCCCGAGACGATCGCCGCCTTAAGAGCGCTCGGCTTTGAGCGTCCGACGCAGGTCGCCGACGCGTTTCGACGTTGGCACGCCGGCGAAACGCGGGCCACGCGGTCGGCGCGCGCAAGGACGCTGCTCGCCAAGATCACGCCGGAGCTGATCGAGGCGCTCGCCCGCGCGGTCTCGCCCGACGACGCCTTCGCCGCCTTCGACGGCTTCCTGCGAAGCCTACCCGCGGGGGTGCAGATCTTTTCGCTTTTTCTCAACCGGCCGGACGTCTTCGACCATCTCATCCGCATCATGACGGTCTCGCCCTATCTCGCGCGGCAGGTCGCGCAGCGCGCGCATCTCGCCGAATCGCTCATTGAAAGCCGGTGGCCGGATGCGGCCCTTTCCGCGGAGGCGTTTGAAGGAAGGCTCGCCGCGCGCCTTGCCGCCGCCGACGATTATGAGTCGGCGCTCAATGTCGTCCGGCGCTGGGCGTCCGAAGAGTCGTTTTCAACGTCGGCGCAGCTGTTGACCGAACTGATCCGGCCGGATGACGCCGCCGCCCGCTTCACGGCGATCGCGGACGCCTCGCTTCGGTCGCTGCTTGCGATTTCGAAAGCCGAGACGGAACGGCTCTATGGGCGCATCGACGGCGAGATCGCCGTCATCGGTCTTGGCCGGCTCGGCGCGCGGCGGATGACGGCCGCCTCCGATGTCGACTTGATGTTCGTCTACGACGCTCCGGAGGGCGCGCGCGCGTCAGGGGAGACGAAACTTGACGCCGTCACCTATTTCGCGCGGCTCGTCCGCCGCTACCTCGCCGCAGTGACGACGCCGACCGAGGAGGGCGTCCTTTACGAGGCGGACATGCAGCTCCGGCCCTCCGGCGCGAAGGGACCTGCGGCGGTCTCGCTTTCGGCCTTTCGCCTCTACTACGAAAAGGACGCATGGACGTTCGAACTGATGGCGCTCACCAAGGCGCGCGTCATCGCCAGCGACGCGGCGCTTGGGCGGCGTGTCGGGGCGGAGATCGGCGCGATTATCGCCCGCCCGCGCGACGCCGCCGCCTGCGCGCGCGATGTCGACGCGATGCGCGAAAGGCTTTTGAAGGCCAAGCCCGCCGTCGGGCCGTTTGACTTCAAGGCCGCTGTCGGCGGCTTTGTCGAGATCGATTTCACGGTTCAGTATCTCATCTTGACGCATCCTCATCTCGTGGCCGGGACCTTGGGATGCGAGTTTGCGGCGGCCCTCGCCGCTCTCGAAGCCGGCGGGGCTCTTGGCGCGGAGGAAGCGGCGGTCCTCCGGCGCGCCGCCGCGATCTTCGAGGCCGCGCATCAGATGAGCCGCGCCGCGACCGGGGGCGTCTTCGCGCCGGGCGCTGCGGGCGACGCAGTGAAGCGGATGATGGCGGCGATCTTCGGGCGCACGGAGCTTGACGACGCGGAAGACGAACTCGCCAGGCTCGAACAGTCGGTGCGAAGCGTCTATGAAAGCGTCGTCCTCGGCGCGAAGGGCGGCGTTGCGTGATGGGGCGCCTTTCTCAAGTCGATCTACTGGTGATCGGAACGGACGCCGCCGGCTTTGCGGCGGCCGCCTGCGCGGCGCGGTCGGGCGCTCAGACGGCGCTCGTCGCGACAGGTTTTGAATCCGACTGCGACGCCACAATCGCCGAGCCGCCGAATTTCGTCTGGCGCCTCCTAGATCTTCATCAATATGAGCTCCGCTTTGAAACGCTCCCGGCCCGGACGAGTTATTTCGCCGACGGCGCGTCTCCCTTGACGACCGTAAACGATCCGCTTGCGGCGGGACGCGCGCTCGCCGCGCGCGCGCCGGCGCTTGAGCATCTTTGGTCGGCCTTCATCGACGAGATGAGCCGGCCGCAGGCGCGCGCGGCCGACAGCGGCGTCAGCCTCGGACCGGGCCGCTATCAGTCCGCGAACGCCGCGCTTGACGATTATTTTGCCGATGAACAGCTGAAGACCCACATTGTCGGCGCAGCGCTCGCCCCCTTCGGGCTTGCGGGCGACGAGCCGGGATCGGCCGCGGCGCTCGCCGCCGGCTATTTGCAGTCGCATCGGCGCGCCGCCTATGCGCCGCTCGTCGAGGCGCTGAAATCCGCCGCGCGCGCGGCCGGCGTCGAAATCGTCGAGCCGCGCCTTAAGCGCCTCGGCCGCGACGGCTCAAAGCTCTGGAAGGCCGCGCTCGACGACGGCCGCGAAATCAGAGCCGCGAACGCCATGGCTTCCTCGGCGCTCCTTGCCGAGGCGGCGGGGATACGCATTGACGCTGGCGGGAGCCCCTTGCGCCGGCGTTCCGGAGCGCAAGCGACCATCCGCATCCGATACGACCGCAAGCCGAAGCTCTCGGCGAAGGATGCGGCGGCGGCGTTTTTCATCGCCACCGACCGCGATGCGATCATCCGCGCGCGCAACGCCATGATCGAGGGAAGGCTCGACGATGACGCGCCGCTCGCGTTCGAGATACGCGGCAAGGAGATTATCGCCCGGGCGCCGTATTGTCCGGCGCGCCTTCGCGACAACGGCGAGACGCGCGAATGGACCGGACAGGACCGGCAGATCCTCGGCCGGCAGGCGGCGGCGCTCATCGAAAAACGCCTTGCCGGTGCGACGGGAACGCCGCGCGATATCGAAGTGACGATCGGCCCGGACGCGGCGTCGGGGCTGAGGCGGCGATCATTTGACGTTCCGCCGACGCCGGCGCCGCCGCCGTCCGCCGATCCGATCGGCGCCGCCGTCGCGCTTGCGCTGGAGATTGCGCGTCGTGAGTGATTTCCGCCGACGAGGAGGACCAAAGATCGAAGGCGGCGTCGACGCCGTCGTTCTCGGCGCGTCCGCGGACGCGCTTGCGGCGGCGGCGCTCCTTGCGCGCGCGGGCCTTCACGTCGTGCTCATCGAGACCGGCGGCGGCCGCTTTCACGACAAGGCGGAATTCGCGCCTGGCTATTTCGCCGCTGACGGCGATCCGATCGCGGCCGCGCTTGATCAGGAGGTGATCGACGCGCTTGACCTTTACCGGCGCGGGCTTTCCTTCGCGCGCCGTCGGCTTGAAACCTTCGTGCGATTTTCCGACGGAGCGGCGCTCGTCCTGCCCGGCGATCCCGAGATCGGCCACGAGGCGGTGGCGGCGATGTCGGAAGCCGACGCGGATCGCTACGCCGGCTTTATCGACGCCGAACGCAAGACGGCGCGGGCGATGGCGGCGTGGTTCTCCGGCGACGCGACGCTCGATCTTTCGCCTGACGTCTACATTGAAAAGTCGACCGCCTCGCTTGACGATATGCTCGCCGGCCGGTTCGAGGACGCGCGCATTTTCGACTATCTCCGCGCCGAGGCGGCGCTCGGCGCGGCGGCGCGCCCTTCAGAACCCTTCACCTATCTCGCGCTCCTTCGGCGCATGGCGGGCGACGCCGCCGGGCTGCAGGGCGGGCTTGCGGCGATCGAAGGCGGCGGGCGTGGGCTCGTCAACGCGCTCCGGCGCGCCGGTCAGGCGGGGGGCGTCGCCATCCGCCAGACCGACCGGGTCAAGAGCGTCATCGTCGAATTCGACCGCGTCGCCGGCGTCGAATTCGACGACGGCGGACAGATCCGCGCGCCGGTCATCGTCTCGGGGCTTTCCGCGCGCGAGACCTTCCTCGACTTCATCGGCCGCGCGCGCCTCGACATCGAGTTCGCGCGTACGCTCGACGAGCCGGTCGCGCGCGTCGCCGGCGCGCGCGTCAACCTCGCCGTGAACGGCCCGCTCGCCGATCCCAATGCCGCAGCGGCGCTCGACCGGCGTTTTCTCTACGCGCCGTCGCCGTTTGAACTTGATCGCGCCTTCCGCCTCGCCGGCGAGGGCTCGTGCGGCGCGCCGCTGATCGCTGAAATGACCTTTCCAAGCGCTTTTGAAGCGGGGCTCGCGCCGCAAGGGTGTGCGGCCGCAAGCCTTCACCTCCATCCCGTCGCGCTGCGTCCGCTGTCCGACGAGCCTTGGCGCGCCGAAGTCGAAGCGGCGGCGCGGGTCGCGTTCGGACGCCTTGCGCCCGGATCGGCGTCGCTGATTACTGCGCTTGAGGTCGCAGCGGTCGACGCCGCCGCGCCGCCGACGGCCGCGGCGATCGAGCGCCGCGCGCGCCTTACCGGCGCATCCGGGCTTGAGGGGTATTTCTTCTGCGGGCCGGAGGCGCAGATCGGCGGGCCGTTGAGCCTTGCTGCGGGACGGCGCGCGAGCGAGGGCGCGATGCGCTATTTCAGGCACGGCGGAATCGACTGATGCACTTTCCGATATGCAATGACGAATGCGCGGAGCCGCGACCGACGCCGCTTTACGCGGCTTGCGCGGCGCATTCGATCTCGAACAGCTGGACCGCCGTCAACGGCTGGGCGGCGGCGCGAGCCTATTCGAATCCGGATGACGAATACCGCGCCGCAAGCGACGACGCCGCACTGGTCGATTTGGGACCGCTTTGCCGCTACACGGTGCGCGGTCCTGACGCGGCGAGCGCGCTGGCGCGCCTCACAACGACTCCGGTCGGCGAACTCGCCATCGCGGAAAGCGCGCGCGGCCTCATACTCGACGCAGGCGGCGCGGTCGCCAATTTCGCCGACCTGACGCGGCTTTCGGGCGATCTTTATCTCCTGACGACGGCGACCCCCGCCGACCGGCGCCTTGATCTCGCGACGCGCGGCTTTGACCTCGCCGTCGCCAATGTCGGCGCCGAAGTCGCAGCGCTCGGCATTGTCGGACCAGCGGCGCGCGAAGCGGCGGCGGCGGCCGGCATTGACGTTCTTTCCGCCGACGCCTCGGCGCAAGGGCGCGTGCGCGGCGTCGAACTCGCCGTCCGCCCGATCAATTTCGGCGCGGCGCCTGGCGTCGAGATCATCTATCCGGCCGAAGACGCGCTGGTCATCTGGGAACGGCTGAGGCGCAAGCGGCAGCTGCCGGTCGCCGGCATCGACGCGCTTGAGATCCTTCGCATTGAAGGCGGCGCGCCGCGCCTCGGCGTCGACTTCCTGAACGCGGATCTTGCGGATGCGGCGGGTAAGAGGCGACCCGACGAAATCGGCCTGCCGCATCTGGCCCCGCCGAACCGCGCCTGGTTCAACGGCCGGCGCGCCATGAAGGGTGCCGGCGACCCGGAGCGCTATCTCGTGGTGCTGACGGTCGACGCCGACGCGGCGCCGGTTGGAGCGGCAATCTTTTCTCGAAACGAAACGGTCGGACGCGTCACCTCTGCGGCCTTCTCGCCAAAGTTGAGGCGGTCCTTGTGTTTCGCGGACATCAAGGCCTCGGCCCTCGACCGGCCGCTCGAGGTCGGACCGGTCGACGCGGGCGGCGGGCGCGTCCTCGCCCGGCTCCACGATACCGCCGAAAGCCGGCTTGCGGCCGCCTTTCGGGAAAGTTTGCGGGCGGCGACGGATTTTCGCCGCTCGAGCGTTTGAGTCTCCAAGAGGGCCAGAACCCAAGGAGACGACCATGAAATCGACACTCGCTTTAACCCTGTTGGCGAGCCTCGCGGCGACCGGAACCGCCGCAGCGGGTGGCCGCGACAGGAATTTTTCGCGTATCGACAAGGATGGCGACGGAAAGGTCGCCGTTTCGGAACTTGACGCCCATCACCGCGAGTTTCTCGGCAAGGCCGACGCTGACGGAGACGGTTTCGTCACCCGCGAGGAAATGCGGGCGCTGCACCAGGCCATGAAGGCCGAACACGAAGCCCGCCGCTTCCCGGACGCCAATGACAACGGCGTCGTCGACCGGCGCGAATTCGAGGACGCCGCAAGGGCCCGTTTTACGGAACTCGACAAGAACGGCGACGGCTTGATCAGCCGCGACGAATTGCCCGAGCATCGCCGCGGGATGCGCCGCCATGACGATGACGAGGAATAAGGCGCAAGAGACCAAGATACGGGCGACCGTTTGTCGGATGACGACGACAGCGACGAAGCGCTTGTCGCGCGCGCGGGCCGGGGCGATCGGACCGCGGCGTCGTTGCTTATTGCCCGCCATTCGGCAAGGGTGATGTCCGTGTGCGTCCGGGTGCTCGGCGACAGAACGGCGGCGGAGGACGCCGCGCAGGAGACCTTCCTGAAACTTTGGGAGAACGCGGCCCGCTGGCGTCCGGCGGGCGCGCGGTTCGAAGCCTGGCTCTGCCGCATCGCCACCAACGCCTGCCTTGATCGGCTGCGGCGGAGAAAACGCGAAACAGGCGAGGCGGAAGCCGCTGACGCCGCCGACGGGGCGCCTTCGGCGCTTGAGCGCCTGTCGGCGAAGGATCGGCGGCGCATCGTCGAAAAGGCGCTGTCGCGGCTTCCCGATCGCCAGAGAATTGCAGTGACGCTCTGTCACTTGCAGGAATTGTCGAACGCCGAAGCGGCCACCGCGATGAACATCAGCCTTGACGCGGTTGAGTCGCTTCTAAGACGCGGACGAAGCGGCCTTAAGGAGGCGCTCATGTCGATGCGCGCCGATTTGCTGGAGGGGGCCCATGACGGAAACTGAACAGGATCGTCTTGTGCGTGCGCGGGCGGAGGCGATCGTCGCCGAAGCGCTCGCCCATATGCGCGAAGTCGACGACGTGCTCGGCCCGGAGCTTCGCGCTCGCATCCTCGCCGGGTTCGACGATTTTCATCGGCGGCGGCGGGCGCGGCTGTCGCTTCAGTCTTTCGCCGAGGCTTTCGGCTGGCGGGCGCTCGCGCGGCCGCGCGCGGCGGCGGGCCTTCTCGTCGGCTTGTGCGCGATCGGGTTCTTTGCGGGCGCGGCTCTTGGCGAGGAGCGCGACGTCGAGCTTGCAGCGGCGCTCGACCAGTCATTCGGAGCGACGGAGAACGTTTGGTGAATAAGGGCCTTGTCATCGCGCTCGGACTGTCCCTCGCGGCGAACGTCTTCTTCGGCGGTTTTCTCGTCGGCCGGCTGGTCGGCGTCGGCCATCATGGCGGACCGCGCCTTTTCGAACGCGCCGCGCACGGCCATTTCGGCGATCTGACGCCGGCGGCGCGCGAGGCGTTGCGCCGCGAATTCGAGGAGCGGCGCGAGAGCGGCGCTGACGCGCGGCGAGAGATGCGAAAGGCGCATCAAGAGCTGACTGCGGCGCTGAAAGCCGAAACCTTCGATCGCGCCGCCGCCGACCGGATCGCCGACCGCCTCGAAGCCGCGGACCGCTCGTTTCGAAGCGGCATGGCCCGCCTCGTCATCGAGGCCGCTGACGGGCTCGCGCGCGAGGACCGCGAAGCGCTGGCGCGCCATCTCGACCGCCGAATGCGCCGTGACCGCGCGCCGAAGGCGCCGCGCGGCGAAGCGCCGCCGCCGGAAGGTGATCCGCCGACGGATTAACTCCGGCCCGCGCCGTCGTCGGCGTTCGAAGCGCCGGATCGCTCCTTCTCGCCCTTCTCCCGCCTGCGGAACAAGGCGATCCGTATGCGTTGCTTCATTCGCTGTCGACGCCGCTCGGGGCGACGCCGCTACTCCGCCGCCTCGATGCGTTTCGGCGCGGCGGGCTTGACGGGGGCGGTGAGGACGTGCGCCTCGTTGCGGATGAATTGCGGCAGGCGCACGCGCGCGTCCTTGCGGCGAGGGAACGTCGCGCAGGCGACCGTTCCCCTCCCTTCCTGGCTCGCCAGCGCGAGGACGCCGCCCATAAGATCCATGAGGGATTTCGAGAGCGCGAGTCCGAGACCGGACCCCTTTCGGGTTTTCGAAAAGTGGTCCTCGACAAGTTCGAACGGCGCGCCGAGGCGGACGATGTTTTCCTTCGCAATGCCCGCGCCGTTGTCGGCGACGATGACCGTCACGCCGTCAAGATCGGCCTCCGCGGTCAAAGTCACTTCGCCGCCCGCGGGCGTGAACTTGATGGCGTTGGAAAGAAGGTTGAGCGCGACCTGCTTGACGGCCCGCGCGTCCGCAAAAATCGCGGGCGCATGCGCGACGGATGCGGTCAGCGTCACGCCGGCGTCCGCGGCGCGCTTGGCGACGAGGCGCGCGCACTCCTCGAGTATTCGTTCAAGCTCGACGCGCTTCGGCTCGAGCTGAAGCTTCCCGGCTTCTATGCGCGACATATCGAGAATGTCGTCGATGAGTTCGAGGAGATGCTGGCCGCTCGACAGGATATCGCCGACATATTCGCGGTATTTGTCGTCGCCGAGGGGCCCGTAAAGCTCGGACTGCATGATTTCCGAAAAGCCGTTGATGGCGTTCAAGGGCGTCCGGAGTTCATGGCTCATATTGGCGAGGAATTCGCTCTTCGAGCGGCTCGCGTCTTCCGCGCGTCGTTTTTCAAGCTCGTATTTGCGCATCGTCTCGGAAAGGTCGCGCCGCGAGGACTGCAGGTCATTGACTGTCGCTTCAAGCTCGCGCTCCTTCTTCTTCTGGGCGCGGGCGCGGCGCTTCAGTAGGGTGGCGTTCGACGCGATGCACACGAGCCCGCCTTCGCCCGTCCGTCGGCGCGCGATGTGAAGCCATCGGTCTTTCGGCAATTCGACTTCGATCGTCTGCCCCTCGATGTCGGCGTCGGGAGCGAAATGTTTCGCGATGATGTCGCCGCCGGCGGGCGCGAGCGCGACGACTTCCGCGGGCGACAATCCCGGCGCCATCGCCTTCGGATCGATTCCAAAGATCGACGCGAAGCGCCGGTTGAAGGCGGCGAGCCGGCCCTGTCCGTCCCAGAGGATGAACGCTTCCGGAATGCTCTCGATCGCGTCCTTAAGGCGCGCTTCAGCGATCGCGGCGCCCGGCGTAACGGATTTCGATCCCGAAAGATCGACGGCGGTTCCCGACCGGTTGAAGCGCGTCGCCAGCGCCGACGTCCGGAAAAAAGTCCGCGTCCACCCGCCTGCAGGCTGGCGCAAACGGATGACCGCTTCCGTGACGCCGGACGTGTCGCCGGTGATGACGGCGAGCGCGGCCCTTAAATCTTCGGCGTGAACGAGGGCGGTGATCTCGCGCATCGTGAACAGGCGATCGCGCGACCCGAGTCCGACCGGCTCGAGGAACGTCTTCGAAATTGCGACCGTGCGCTCTCTGGAATCAAAGCTCCATGTTCCCGCCCGGCCGGATGCGAGCGCGACGTTGATCGCCTGCAACGCGTCGACCGCGCCGGCCGCGACGGCGGCGGCGCGGCTCTGCCGAATGAAGGCGGCCATCAGCGACGCGATCGCGACGGCGACCGCCGAAAGCACTAGGAGGTAAAAGAGAAAGGCCGGCGAGCGCGCATAAAGATCGCCGACCGGCGCGGCGACGAGCGTCGCCTCGCCATTGTCGAGCGGTCGCCAGGCGACGAAGGCCTTGCCGGTCTTCAGCGGAATGACCGCCGCGCCGCGCTTTTGGAGCGCCAGGCCTTGGGCGTCGATGGGCTCAAAGCGTGTCGTCTTCGCGGCGCCTGCGGCCGCCAGGACATCGCCGGCCGAAGACAAATGATAGACGGCGGACCGTCCGCCCGGCCCGCAGGCGGCGATCGCCTTTCTCACCGGATCGCCGGTCATCAAGGCGATGTTCGCCGCTGTCCCGCATTCCGCCGCGGCGCGCTCAACCCGCAGCGCCGTTTCGACGCGACGGCCGTCATTTTCCTCCCGGATCTTTCCAAAGAAGAGGATCGCAATCGCAAGAACCAGGAGGCCGGTCAGGAGCATCAGGCGCCGCGGCGAGAGGGCGTCCGCCTTTGCGGTCATCGCGCTCGCTCCTTTGTCCTCGCCCCCCATCAAACGCTATCGCCCCAATGCTCGCTCGGATCGCCGGAATCAAGGGAAAGGCCCCGCATGGGGGCCGACCGTTTACGATTTGGAAACTATTCCTATTCGGGTCCGACTGTCACGCGCGAATCAGCGCGCTCGATCATTAATCGCCGATAAGGCGGGTCGCCATTTCGAAGAGGTTTGACGAGAGGTTCGGCGCCGCAACGACCCGCCTTAGCGACGCTTCGACCTGCCGGCGGCGCGCGGGCTCGAGCCTTTTCCAGCTCTCGAGAGTCGTGGTGAGCCTTGCTGCGAGCTGCGGGTTCGTCTTGTCGATTGCGAGCAGCTGGCCGACGAAGAAGGCGTAGCCCTCGCCGTCGGCGCGATGAAATCCGGCGAGATTCTGCGCCGCGTAAGCGCCGAGCAAAGATCGCACCTTGTTCGGATTGCGGGCGTCGAACGCTTCATGATCGAGAAGCGCCCTCACCTCGCCAAGCGCGCGATCCGCCGGAGCGATAGCGCGCCAGGAAAGCCATTTATTGACGACGAGCGCGTCATGCCGCCATTTCATGTAGAAGCGCTGCAGCGCCGCTTCGCGGATCGGCGCGTCGCTCGCCGCGAGCGCCGAAACGGCCGCCGCCTCGTCGGTCATGTTCGAGGCGCTCGCCGCCTGCTCGTCTGCGATTTCAAAATTCCCGCCCGCCACGAGGAGCGCCAGGGCGGCGTTCCTGAGCGCGCGCCGTCCCGCTTCCGACGCAGACGGATCAAAGGGGCGGTTCGTCGCGAGGTCGCGGTAGAGCGCGCCGCACTGATCGTGAAGCGCCTTGGCGATCGCCTCGCGCACGCGCTTCCTCCCCTTCGCAATTCGCGAGGGATCGATCGTCGTTGCGTGCTGGGCGAGTTCGGCTTCGCTCGGCGCCTTCAAGAGCTCCGCGGCAAAGGCGGGATCCTCCCGCGAGCTTTCAATCGACGCGCCGAGCGCCTTTGCAAAACGCTGCAAGCTTCGCTCCGCATCCGCCATCTCGCGGTCGCCGGCGAAGGCAAGGCACAGGTCGCGCCACAAGGCTTCGGTCGCGGACCAGCGGCTGAAAAGGTCGGGCTCGGATTGCGCGATCGCCAGCCGGTCGTCGAGCGAGAGCTTCTGGTCAAGCGTCGCCGGGGCCGAATAATAGCGAAGGAGCGATGCGACCGGACGTTCACGGAAGGGTCCGAACGTTCGCGTCTCTTCGGCGCCGCGAAGCCGGATGAGGCCTTCCTCAAGGACTTGACCCGTCCTTGAACCGAGAAGCGCGAAGGCGACCGGAATGTCGCGGGCCGGCTTGTCGGCCTGTCCAGGCGTCGGTTTCGTCGACTGCGCGAGGGTCAGCGCGTAGGCCCCCGCGCTTTCGAATTTTTCCTTCACCTTGATCGACGGCGTTCCGGCGTCGGAATACCAGCGGCGGAATTGCGCGAGGTCTTCGCCGCTTGCGTCCTCCATCGCCTTCACGAATTGTTCGACCGTCGCCGCCTCGCCGTCATGCCGTGAAAAATAGAGATCGGAACCTTTCCGGAAATTATCGGGTCCGATGATCGTCCGGATCATCCGGCAAAGCTCCGCGCCCTTTTCATAAACGGTCGGCGTGTAGAAATTGTCGATGGTGATGAAGCTTTCGGGGCGCACCGGATGGGCGAGGGGGCCTGCGTCTTCTGGGAACTGCTGCGCCCAAAGACGGCGGACGTCCTTGATCCGTTGCACGGGGCGCGAGCGCATGTCGGCCGAAAACTCCTGGTCGCGAAAGACCGTGAAGCCTTCCTTGAGGCAGAGCTGGAACCAATCGCGGCAGGTGACGCGGTTGCCCGACCAGTTGTGGAAATATTCGTGCGCGACGATCGATTCGATCGCCTGATAATCGGCGTCGGTTGCGGTCTCGGGGCTCGCCAGCACATAGGCCGAGTTGAAGATGTTGAGCCCCTTGTTCTCCATCGCCCCGAAATTGAAATGGTCGACGGCGACGATCATGAACGTGTCGAGGTCGTATTCGCGGCCGAACGCGTCCTCGTCCCACTTCATGGCGCGCTTCAACGAGGAGAGCGTGTAGCCGCATTTGCCGATGTCCTTCGCCTGAACGAAGACTTTGAGCGCGACCTTTCGGCCCGAACGCGTCCGAAATTCATCTTCCGCCGCGACGAGATCGCCGCCGACGAGGGCGAAGAGATAGGAGGGCTTTGGATGAGGATCCGCCCACTGCGCGAAATGGCGCCCGCCCGGAAGATCGCCCGCCGCAAGCATGTCGCCGTTTGAAAGCAGCACCGGAAATGCGCGCTTGTCGGCTTCGATCCGCACGGAAAACTTCGCCAGCGCGTCCGGCCGGTCGAGATAATAGGTGATGCGCCGAAAGCCCTCCGCCTCGCATTGGGTGCAGAACATGCCGTTCGATAGATAAAGACCCGACAGCGCCGTATTGGCCTCAGGCGCGCAGGCGGTCTCGACATCGAGCGTGAACTCGGCCGGCGGGGACGCGATCGTCAGCGTGTCGGCGGTCCGCTCATAGCGGGACGGGGCGAGCGCGTCCTCGTCAAGCGCCAAGGCGAGGAGTTCGATCGCCTCGCCATTGAGGATGAGCGGCGCGCCGGGCGCTGCGTGCGGGGCGCGCCGGATCGCAAGGCGCGATTTCACGATCGTGCGCTTCGGATCCAGCGAGAAATAGAGATCGGCGTGCGCGATGCGATAATCGCACGGTCGGTAGTCTTCGCGGCGGATCGGCTTCGGGGCGTCGTCTGTCCGCATCGGGGCGGCTTTCGCTGGCGGCGGCCCGTTCTTAGGGCGTCGGCGCCGCCCGCTTCAACCCGCGCCGGCGAATCGATCGCGGCGGCCCGCCCGCGCCTGCCGCATGGGCAAGGAGGGAATCATCTGATAGAGGCGGCCGATGAGACACTTCCTGAACACCGCTGACTGGTCTCGGGCCGAACTTGAGGCGATGCTCGACGATGCGCGGCGTCTCAAGGCGCACCCCTTCGGCGACGCCCTCAAGAACAAGACGATCGCGCTCCTTTTTTTTAACAACAGCCTTAGGACCCGCACCTCCTTCGACATCGGCGCGCGCCAGCTTGGCGGCCACGCCGTCGTCCTGTCGCCGACCGGCGGCATGTGGCCGCTCGAATTCGAGGACGGCGCCGTCATGCTCGGCGAGGCGGAAGAGCACGTAAAGGAGGCGGTGAAGGTCCTTTCGCGCTACGCCGACCTCATCGGCGTCCGGGCGTTCCCGAAATTTGAGAATTGGTCCGAAGACCGCGAGGACAAGGTCTTGCGATCGATCGCCCGCCATTCCGACGTTCCCGTCATCAATCTCGAGACGATCACCCATCCCTGCCAGGAGATGGCGCATATCCTCGCCTTGAAGGAACGCTTCGAGGCGGCAGGACCCGGCGGGCTCGACGGCAAGAAATACCTGCTCACCTGGACCTATCACCCAAAGCCCCTCAACACCGCCGTCGCCAATTCCGCGCTCGTCGCGGCGGCGAAGTTCGGCATGGAGGTGACGCTGCTTTGCCCGACCGAGGATTACATCCTTGATGAGCGCTATATCGAACAGGCGACGCGGGACTGCGGCGCGCACGGCCATGCGCTGACGATCACGCACGACATTGAGGAGGCCTATCGCGGCGCAGATGTCGTCTACTGCAAAAGCTGGGGGGCGCTGCCCTATTTCGGGAACTGGGCGCCGGAGAAGGCGATCCGCGACCGCTACCGCCATTTCATCGTCGACGAGAAGAAGATGGCGATGACGAACGACGCGCTCGTCTCGCACTGCCTGCCGATGCGCCGCAATGTGAAGATGACCGACGCGGTTTTCGATTCGAAGAACTGCATCGCCTATGACGAGGCGGAAAACCGCCTCCACGTGCAAAAGGCGATCATGAAGGCGTTGGCAGGACGCTGAAAGTGACCGCCGCCTCCCTCACGACGCGCCAGACGATCGTCCAGCTCCTCTCGAACATGCAGGACGGAAAGGAGATCCGCGCCTATCTCCAGCGCTTTTCCGCCGTCGACCAGTCGCGTTTCGCCGTCATAAAGGTCGGCGGCGCGATCTTGAAGGAGCAATTGCAGGAGACCGCCGACGCGCTCGCCTTCCTGCATACCGTCGGATTGACGCCGATCGTCATCCATGGCGGGGGCCCTCAGCTTGACGCGACCTTGAAAGAGCGCGGGATCGAGTCGTCTAAGATCGACGGCCTCAGGTTCACCGACGCCGCGACCATGGACGTGGCGCGCGACGTCTTCATTGGCGAGAACATCAAGCTCGTCGAGGCCGTGCGCGCGGAAGGCGTCGAGGCGGACGGCATCGTCTGCGGCGTCATTGAGGCGGATTATCTCGACAAGGAGAAATACGGGCTTGTCGGCGAGCCGACGAACATCCGCCTTGGCATGCTGACCTCGATCGTGAAGTCGGGCGCGATCCCGATCATGACCTGTCTCGGGCTCGCGCCGGGTGGCCAGCTCTTGAACATCAACGGCGATTCAGCGACGCGCGCCGTCGTTGAGGCGCTGCAGCCATTGAAGGTCGTCTTCCTGACGGGGACCGGCGGGCTCCTCGACAAGCGCGGCCAGCCGATGCATGCGATCAACCTCGCTTCGGACTATGAAAAGCTGATGAAGGCCGACTGGGTCAATGGCGGCATGCGGCTGAAGCTTCAGGAGATCAAACGGCTCCTTGACGCGCTGCCGCTGACATCGTCGGTCTCGATGACGACGCCGCAGGGCCTTGTCCGCGAACTCTTCACCCATGGCGGCTCGGGCACCTTGATCCGTCAGGGCGAGGCGATTCGCGTCTTCTCCTCAAAGACGCGCCTCGACCGGGATCGGACGGTCGCGCTCATCGAAACCGCATTCGGACGGAAGCTGAAGCCCGCCTGGTGGGAAGGTCTCGACATCCATCAGGTCTTCATGTCGGAAAGATACCGCGCCGGCGCCCTGCTGACGAAGATCGACGATTTCGTCTATCTCGACAAGTTCGCGGTGATCGAAGAAGCGCGGGGCGAGGGCCTCTCGCGCACTATCTGGCGCCAATTCACGAAACAGAACCCGGTCTTGTGGTGGCGCTCGCGCACCGTCAACAATTTCAATGCCTTCTACAATGAGGCGGCGACGGGTTCGGTGAAGCGAGGGGATTGGACGGTCTACTGGATCGGCGAAACGGATTTTGCGCGCATCGCGCGGATCGTCGATCGCGTCGCCGGGCTGCCGGCGTCGTTTGAGCGTTAGCGCGCAGCGCGCAAGATGGCGAGTTGCGCTTCTTTACTGCCAACGCGCTACGCACTACCCACTACGGACGATGCCCGAACCCTTCCTTATAGGCCTCGTCGGCGCTCGCGGACATGCGGGGCGCGAACTCATTCGGCTCATTTCGGGGCATCCTGAGATGATGCTTGCTTACGCCGTCAGCCGTGAACTCGCGGGACGGAAGGTCGCGGAGATCGCGCCGGAAGATAAGGACGAGTGCATTTTCGAAGCGCTCGAACCGAAGGAGGCGGCGCGGCGGCGCGTTGACGCCGTCATCCTCGCCCTTCCGGACGGCGCCGGCGGCGCCTATGTCGACGCATTCGAGAGTTCGGCGAAGGAAAAGGTCATTGTCGATCTTTCGGCCGATCGCCGCTTTGACGACAACTGGGCCTATGGACTGCCGGAGCTTCATCGAAAGGAGATCAGAGGAAAAACGCGGATCGCAAACCCCGGCTGTTATGCGACCGCCCTTCAGCTTTGCGTCGCGCCGCTGGCTCCAATGGTCTCCGGAACGCCCGCTGTCTTCGGCGTCTCGGGCTATTCGGGGGCCGGAACGTCGCCATCGCCGCGCAACGACGCCGAGCGCCTACGCGACAATCTGATGCCGTACAAGCTGGTCGGGCACAATCACGAGAAAGAGGCGTCGCGCCATCTCGGGCTCGCCGTGCGCTTCTTCCCGCATGTGCATCCGGCGTTTCGCGGCCTCCTCGTCACCGCGCACATTCCGCTCGCCGCGACGCTCGACAGGGCGGGATTGAAGACCCTCTACCGCGAGCATTACGGCGCCGAACGGCTCATCGACCTGCAGGACGAGCCGCCTGAGCTCAAGGACGGCGCAAACCGCACGGGCGTTCTTATCGGCGGGTTCGATGTCGGCGCGGACGGGGCTAGCGCGGTCGTCGTCGCGGCGGAGGACAACCTTCTCAAAGGCGCCGCGGTGCAGGCGATTCAAAATCTCAACATCGCGCTCGGCCTTGATGAATATTTGGGTCTCGTTGATTAGCGGCGGCGCGCCATGAAATCGTCGCTCCCGGCGTCCGTCGCGCTTGGCGCGCTTTGGCTTTACAAACGAACGCTGTCCCCGGTCTTTTATGCGCTCGGCGCGCGTTGCCGGCACCTGCCGACCTGCGCCGACTACGCCGCGGACGCGTTCCGACGACATGGCGCAATGAAGGGTTTCTGGCTCGCCCTGTCGCGCCTTGCACGCTGTCATCCGTTCGGCACGCACGGCTTTGATCCGGTTCCAGAGGCGCTTCCCGACTATGGCTGGAGGCTTTGGCGCTATGGCGACTGGCGGTGGACGGAGCGAAACCGCAAGTAAAGGCGCGAAACGCCGTCAGACTTGACCTTTGGCGCCGGCTCATCAATGTCGGGCGCCCGCGAAACTGGATGACGGCGATGGTTGCGATCACTCTCCCGGACGGCTCGGTGCGAAATTTCGACCGTGCGGTCACGGGAACCGACATCGCGGGAGCGATTTCGAAATCGCTCGCCAAAAAGGCGATTGCGATGCGGGTTGACGGCGTCCTGTCCGATCTTTTTGAAACGGTCGATCGTGACGCCCGGATTGAAATCGTGACCCGCGAGGACAAGGACGCGCTCGACCTCATCCGGCACGATGCGGCGCACCTTCTCGCGCAGGCGGTGCAGGAGCTTTTTCCCGGCACGCAGGTGACGATCGGTCCCAATGTCGAGGACGGCTTTTATTACGATTTCGCGAGGGCTGAGCCGTTTTCGACGGACGATCTCGCGCGCATTGAAAAGCGCATGGCGGAAATCGTCGACGAAGACCGGCCGACAAGAAAGGAGGTCTGGGATCGCGTCCGCGCGATCGAGCACTTCAAGTCGATCGGCGAGACCTACAAGGCGGAGATCATCGCCGATCTTCCCGTGGGCGAGGCTATCAAGGTCTACTGGCACGGCGACTGGCACGACCTCTGTCGCGGCCCGCACCTTCCGTCGACGAAACATATCGGCAAGGCCTTCAAACTGATGAAAGTCGCCGGCGCTTACTGGCGCGGCGACCACCGGAACGCCGTCCTGCAGCGCATCTATGGCACGGCGTGGCGGGACGAAAAGGACCTCAAGGCATACCTCACGCGCCTTGAGGAGGCGGAAAAGCGCGACCATCGCCGGCTGGGCAAGGAGATGGATCTTTTCCATTTCCAGGAAGAGGCGGCGGGGCAGGCGTTCTGGCACCCGCACGGCTGGACCCTTTATCGCACGCTCGAAAATTATGTCCGGCGCAAGATCGGCGCGAAGGACTATGTCGAGGTGAAGACCCCGCAGCTCATGGACCGGAAGTTCTGGGAGGCGTCCGGCCACTGGGAGAATTACCGCGAGAACATGTTCATCGCCGAGGTCGACGAGGGCGGCGACGAAAAGCGGGTGATGTCCCTGAAGCCGATGAACTGTCCGGCGCATGTCCAGATCTTCCGGCAGGGGCTTCGATCCTATCGGGAGCTGCCGCTGCGCCTTGCGGAATTCGGGTCGTGTCATCGCTACGAGCCGTCCGGCGCGCTTCACGGCCTGATGCGCGCGCGCGGCTTCGTGCAGGACGACGGCCACGTCTTCCTGATGGAGAGCCAGATTGAAGCGGAGGCGATCTCTTTCGTACGCCTGCTTTTTGAAATGTACGAGGAACTCGGTTTTGACGAGCCGCGCGTTAAATTCTCAACGCGGCCGGAAAAGCGGATCGGCGCCGACGAGGTCTGGGACAAGGCGGAAGCCGCGCTCGCCGACGCCTGCAAGGCGCTCGGGATCGAGCCGCAGCTCAATCCGGGCGACGGCGCGTTTTACGGGCCGAAGCTCGACTTCGTCGTCAAGGACGCGATCGGACGCGAATGGCAGACGGGCACGTTCCAATGCGACTTCAATCTCCCGAAGCGTCTCGGCGCCGAATATGTCGGCGAAGACGGCGCGCGCCATACGCCGGTCATGCTGCATCGGGCGATATTGGGATCCCTTGAGCGCTTCACCGGCGTTCTCATCGAGCATTACGCCGGAAAATTCCCGCTTTGGCTCGCGCCGGTCCAGGTCGTCGTAGCGACGATCGTGTCGGATGCGGACGACTATGCGCGCGAAGTCTTGGCCCAATTGCGCGCCGCGGGCCTGCGCGCCGATCTCGACCTCAGGAATGAGAAGATCAACTACAAGGTGCGCGAGCATTCGCTGGCCAAGATTCCGGTCATGGCCGTCGTCGGCGCGCGCGAGGCCGCCGAACGAAAGGTCTCGGTGCGCCGGCTCGGCTCGGAAAGGCAGGAGGTCTTGCGCCTTGACGAGGCCGTTGCGCGGTTCGCCGACGAGGCGACGCCGCCCGACCTTCGCGCCCGGTAAAATGGCGCCGTGAAAAATCCGCGGATTGACGGCGCGATTGATGCGATGGCGGCGATCGCCTTCGGCGGCGCCGCCTGGCTCGCCGTGTTCGGGCATCGCGGCCTCGCGCCGTGCGCCGGATTCCTTGCGCTCGGCGTCGCGATGCGCTCGGAAATCTGGATTGAGGGGCTGCGACTGGTCGCGCCGCCCAGGCCTTGGCGCGACCCGCTGGCGCTCGCCGCCGTGGCGATAGGCGCATTTGCGCTCTGGATTGCCGTGACGGCGTTCTGGTCGCCGACGCCGGGAGCGGAATGGCTCGGCCTTACCGTCTTCGCAGCGACGCTCGCCGCCGGCGCGCTTGTCTTCGAGGCTTCGCGCGCGAAAGCGCGGCGCAGCCGTCGCTTCGCAGCGATATTTTCGCTTTCCGTTGTCGCAGCAGCGCTCGCGCTGATGTTTGAGGGCCTCTCCGACGGATATCTTCGCGACGTCATTCCGCCCGACGATCTTTCGACGTTGCGCTTCAAGGATCTGACGGCGCTCGGCCGGGGCGTCACCGCAATGGCGCCGCTGGCGTTTCCGGCGGCCGTCCTGATCCGGGCGCTGACAGGCTCGTGGATCATCGCCTTCGCGCCGGCGGCGGCGCTCTTCGTCGCGGCGACCGAGTTCTCCGTCTTCGCAAATGTCCTCGCCATCGCGGCGGGCGCGCTCGCTTTCGCGGCGGCGCTCGCCTGGCCCAAGACGACAATCAAGGCTGCAACGGCCTTGTTCCTGGCGGCGCTTCTGCTGACGCCTTTCATCGCGGCGGCGGTTCCGGTCGACCAATTGCTCGAGGGCGGGGCGCTTCCGCCCTCCTGGAGTCAAAGGTTGATCTTATGGAGCGCCGCGGGCGATCGCGCGCTTGGCGACTGTTTTCCGCTCGGATGCGGCGCCGATTTCACCCGCGCATGGTGGCAAGAGTCGGAAATGATTGAGGTCCCCGGCTATCCGTTGCTTCTGCCGCTGGCGCCGGTCCACCCGCACAACGTCTTTCTTCAGATCTGGCTCGAACTCGGCGTCCCGGGAGTCGTTCTTTTCGCCGTCGCCATTTCAGCGGCCGCGGCGCGTCTCCTCGCCGCCGCTTTCGACCGTTCAACGATCGCGGCGACTGCGGCGATCGCCGCTGTAGGTTTCATTTCTGTAATGTTTGAAGCAAGCTTGTGGCAGGTCTGGCGCCTTGCGGTTTTTGCACTTGCGGCTTTCGGCGCGGCGGTGTCATATTCCATAAACAAATGGAAGCAATAAGAGAGCGCCGCTAAAGAGGCGCCGAAACAGTGGTTCGGGGGCGGGTTTTGCCGGCTAACACATCCAACGTCGTGATCTCGGCGGTTGTTGTCACGTATTACACAGGTCCCGTGTTGGCGCGTTGCCTTGATGCGCTGCGTCTGCAGGACGGCGTCGCGGAGATTATTCTTGTCAACAATGGCAATCCGCAAGGCGCCGTCGAAGCGGCGATCGGGCCGCAATCGGACGGGCCTGCGATCCGGCTGATCAGCGGCCACGGCAATATCGGTTTTGCAGCAGCCTGCAACCTTGGCGCGCGAGCGGCTTCGGGCGATCACCTCCTCTTCGTCAATCCCGACGCCATCGTGCCGCCGGGCGGCGCGATGAAACTCGCCATCGACGGCGCGAGCCGTCCGCATCCATGGCTTATGGGAGCTAAGATCATCGATCCCGACGGCGCGGAACAACGCGGCAGCCGTCGGGCGACCTTGACGCCGTGGCGCGCCTTCGTCGAGGCGACGAGTCTTTACAAATTCGCGCCGCGCCATCCCTATTTCCGGCGCTTCAACCTGCATGGCGATCCCTGCCCGTCCGAGGTCATTCCCGTGCCTGTGATTTCGGGCGCGTGCTTCATGACGCCGCGCAAGGATTACTGGTCGATCGGCGGGATGGACGAGCGCTATTTCCTTCACGTTGAGGACGTCGATTTCTGCCTGCGTTTCGGCGACGCCGGCGGGACGGTTTATTTTGACCCGAGCGTTTCGGTTCTGCATTTCAAGAGCTCGAGCGAAGTCGACCCGATCATCGTCGACATGCGCAAGACATCCAGCATGCTGCGCTATTTCAAGGCGCATTTTTCCGAGCCTTATCCTGCCCCGTTCCTCTCGCTCGTCGGGGCAGTGCTTTGGGCGCAATTCGGGCTGAAGTCCTCGTTGCGGCTTATCTCAAGACTTGTCGCCCCCGGCCGCGCGGTCTTCCGCTCGCCGGCGCCGGCGGTCAGGCGCGCCTGACCTCCCTCATCGCCGACTTTCGCAGCAGCGTCAGTCCCGAATTGAATATCGACGAATCGACCGCGTGGCAGTCGAAGCTTTGGCATGCCAATCAGCATTGATACGCGGTCCCGGGCCGGCGTCGAGAGGCGCTCCCCTGTTCTGATCCGTGCACGGTCAAGGAGTCCCCGCTGCGCAATGGCGCGCTGCCGGCGACTGTTGGAGCGGCGTGCGCTGAAGTGTGTGTGGTTCAGCGCGTAAACGCCGCGACAAACAATGACCAGAACACGCGCACTGATTCCGAATCATGGCGCGAAGCTCTAGGCGGTGGAAATCCGGCGGCGGACGGCTGATCGCCGTCCGCTTCAGCGTTTTGCGACGTCCGTGACCGCAAGGTCGCGTCGCGCCGTGACGGTCGTCACGACAAGTCCCGCCATCGGGTCGAGGAACGTCATCGCCAGGAAGACAAAATAGGTCGAATTTCCGAAACCCGGCGCAAGGATGAACAAGAGGAGCGCCACAACGAACAGCAGGAATGACAGGAGATGGTTGGTGATCGATGCGGTTCCCGCTTTCGTCGCCCGCACCAGTTCGACGAAAAGAAGGCCGATACTGCCCGTCAGGAACAGCGTCCCCCACGACACCCGCCAGACATCGCCGGAATACATCGGCAGGTTGAGAACGACAAGTTCGTGCCAGGCGGTGCCGCCACCGCCACCCATGCCCGTGACGGTCAGCACCGTATAAATGACAAGGCTGATCGTCAGCAGCGGAAAAACCTGAAGAACCATACCGACCCACTCCCTAAGCTCGGCCCCCCGGGGCCGTCCGATTCACTTTACCCTATCATAGCCGCGTCCGGTCTCCAGCGCGGAAATCTCGACCGGCGAGCGGGCGCGGGAATTCAGCCACACCATGCCTTGAAGGTCCGCCAGCGCGACCCGGAGCCTCCCGAAATTGGTGTATTTCGAAGCGCCGTGAGCGCGCGGCCGATGGTTCACCGGTTGAAACTCGACCTCAAAGCCTTCCCGCCGCATGAGGGCCGGCAGGTACCGATGGCAATGGTCGAAATAGGGAAGGCGCAAGAATGCGTCGCGGTAAAACGCCTTCAGCCCGCAGCCGGTATCGACAGCGCCGTCTTTCAAGATGCGCCGGCGGATAGCATTGGCGATCCGCGAGGCGGTTTTTTTGGCGGCCGCGTCGCGACGAATTCGGCGCTCGCCCGCAACCATGGCGAGAAGCGGCGGCGCGTCATCGCGCCGAAGTATTTCAATGAGGCCGCCGATGTCCGAAGGGTCATTTTGCCCGTCGCCATCGAGCGTAACGATAATCGGCGCCCGCGCGGCGATGACGCCGGTCCTGATCGCTCGGCTCTGGCCGGCACTGGCGGCATGCCGGAATACGCGAAGCTGCGGGACCCGGCCCGCAGCAGTTTCGAGTTCTTTCGCGGTACCGTCGCGGCTGCAGTCGTCTACGACGATGATTTCGAAATCGAGATGCGCAAGATTCTTGGCGATTTCGTCAATCAGGGGCTGCGCGCCGCCCTGTTCGTCAAGCATCGGCACGACGACGCTAACCGTCGGCGAGGAAACGTAGGACCGCTTGACGCCGAACATCGGCGCCTGGCCATTGGTTCCGGCCGTATTCGGCATTTGGGCTCCAGAAGGAACGGCTTGTCAGCGCCGCTAGGTCGCAGAAAACGCCTTTGAATGAAAGCCTTGGCGGAAGACAGCGCCGGGATCGGCGCCTATTCTGAAGGTGAGGGATTGCGATGCGGCAGGCAGAGGATAGCGGGTATAAGGCGCGGCTTGCGCCGTTGGCCCTCATTGGGGCGTTCGCCGCGCTTTTCGCCTTTGCCGGAGCCTTCACGATGCCGCCGCTCGATCGCGACGAGGCGCGCTTCGCGCAGGCGACGGCCCAAATGCTCGAAACCGGCGACTTCATCTCCATCAGGTTTCAAGATGAGGAGCGCAACAAGAAGCCGGCCGGCATCCATTGGCTGCAGGCCGCCGCCGTCGCAACATTCTCCGACGCAAGTGCGCGGCAGATTTGGGCCTATCGGCTGCCTTCGGTCGTGGGCGCGATCCTCGCGGCCTTGCTCACCTACTCCGCCGGAACAAGACTGTTCGGGGACAGGGTCGGCCTCCTCGGCGCGTTGTTGCTTGCGAGCGCGCCTGGCGTCGCCGGCGAGGCGACAATCGCCAAGACCGACGCGATGCTGCTTGCCTGCGTCACGGCAGCGCAGACGGCGCTGATATACATTGTCAGCGCCGTCATCGAGAACCGGCGCGCCGGCGCGCTCTTGCCCTTGCTCTTCTGGATTGCGATCGGCGCCGGCATTCTCATTAAGGGACCGATCATCCTGATGGTATGCGGCTCAACCACTGCGGCGCTCATGCTTCGAATGCCGCGCCGCAAGCTCATCAAGGCGCTGCGGCCGGCCTTAGGACTGATGATCCTTCCGCCATGATCGCGCCGTGGGCCGCTGCGATTAACGCGGCGACCGAAGGCCGCTTTTTCGCCGAGGCGATCGGCGGCGACATGCTCGCCAAGATCGGCGACGCGCAAGAGCGTCACGCAGGCCCCCCCGGTTACTACGCCGCGCTGTTGTTCGTCCTGCTGTGGCCGGCCGCCGCGCTCATCATGGCCGGCTTTCGAAGCGCCGTCGCCATGCGCGGCGACTGGCGATACTGGTTCCTTCTTGGGTGGATCGTTCCGAGCTGGATCGTCTTTGAGCTGACGGCGACCAAGCTGCCGCATTATACGCTGCCCCTTTATCCGGCGATCGCGCTGATTGCGGCGCAGGCCGCTTTTCACGTCGGGAACGGCCGTGCGCGGCGGGTCGAGAAGGCGGGGGCCGTCGTTTACGGCGTTGTCGGCGCGGCGATCGCCGGTCTCATCGCTTTCGCGCCTCATTTCTATACGAGTGCGCCGAACGATGCGGCGTCAGTCGCAGTTGCCGGCCTTGTCGCCGCGGCGTCCGCTCTGGTTGCGTCCTTGTTCTGGCGCGGACAGTCGTTGAAAGCCGCCCACGCGTCGGCCCTTCTTTCCGCCGCCGTTGCGGGAACATTGCTCATCGGCGTCTTGCCGGGTCTTGACCGGCTTGTTCTTTCGCCGCGAATTTCCGCCGCACTTGACAAGGCCGATCTTCATCCGCTTCGCGACGGCGCCGCGCCTGTCATTTTGAGCGGATTTTACGAGCCGTCCGCCGTTTTTCTCCTCGGCACGAGAACGACGATGGCGGAAGGGCGCGACGCGGCGGAAAAATTCGTCCAATCAGAGGCAGCGGCTGTTGTCGAAGGCCGCGAAGACGCCGCGTTTTTGTCGCGACTTCATGAGATTGGCGGCAATGCCGAGCGCTTTGCAGAGATTGAAGGGTTCAATTATTCAAACGGCGACGACGTGATTCTCCGACTTTATCGTTTTGCGCCGCAATCGCGCCCCTGACAGGTTCGCCGCTTGATCCAACTTGCACAGATGATGTCGACGACCGGCCGCCGCTTTGCAGTCGTCGCGCTGGTTCTGACGCTCTTGCGGATCGCCTCTCTTGTTGTCGGCCATCCCGATCTTGGTCCCGACGAAGCCCAATACTGGTTCTGGAGCAAGTCGCTTGATATCGGCTACTACTCGAAACCGCCGCTCGTCGCGTGGTCGATCGCTGCGACGACGGCCGTTTTCGGCGATGAAGAATGGGCGGTGCGCCTCAGCGCGCCGCTTTACCAGCTCGGCGCTGCGGTCTTTCTATTTCTTCTGACGCGGCGGCTTTCGGGGCCGCGTGAGGCGTTTTGGGCGGGCATCGCCTGGCTGACGCTCCCAGGCGTCTATTTGTCATCAGCGCTCATCACAACCGATGCGCCGCTCATATTTTTCTGGTCGGCCGCGCTCTATTTTTTCTTTCGGCTAACGGATGAGACGCCGCCGGCGACCCCCCACAGTTTCGCGGCGATGTTTGGTCTCGCCATCGGTCTCGGCTTTCTCGCCAAATACGCAATGGCCTATTTTCTCCTGGGAGCCGGGCTCGCGCTGATCATGTCGCCATTGCGACGCGTAAGATTTGCGCCTCAATATCTTGGAATCGCGCTTGCGGTCGCGCTCGCGACGATTGCGCCGAACATCTGGTGGAACGCGCAAAACGACTTTCAGACCATTTCGCATACGGCGGCAAATGCGGATTGGAACGGCGATTTCGGCCATCCGGATCGTCTCGCGAAATTCCTGACCGATCAATTCGGCGTCGCAGGTCCGATTATGCTCGCCTTGATGATGGCGGCGGCGTTATTCGGTCGGCGGACGGCCGACGCGCGCTCGCGGGAGGCGATGCGGGCGCTCCTCGCCTTCGCGCTTCCCGCAGTCGTCATTGTCTCCGCCCAGGCGTTCGTGTCGCGCGCGCACGGCAATTGGGCGGCGGTAGCCTATCCGTCGGCGCTGGTCATGGCGACGCTCTTCGCATTCAGTCGTCCTCGTTTCATTCTCGTCGCGAAATTGAGCGTCGCGCTCCATACGATCGTAGGCTTTGGGTTTCTCGCCGCCTTCGCTAGCATGCCGATCGCCGAATCCGTCGGCGCGTCATCGGCCTTTAGGAAATTGCGGGGCTGGGAGGCGCAGGGCCGTGAAATCGCGCGCTTAAGCGCGGATTTCGACGCAATCATGACTGACGACCGCGAAGTGACCGGCGAACTCGTCTACTATGCGCGCGGAGGAAAGCCGATCGTCGCCTGGAATTCGAATTTGACGATCGACAGTCACTTTGAGGCCTTTCACGCTTTCGACCCGGAGCGCGACAGGCGCGTGCTCTATGTGTCGACCAATGGCGACGCGCTCTACATCAAGAACCGCTTTTCAAGGATTGAAAGGCTCGGCGCCATTGACGCCGATATCGGCCGCGGCCGAAAACGCACGCTCTATTATTACAGCGTCGAGGGGCATTTGCATTAGACGCCGATCGGCGCGTTCTATCCGAAAGGCCGCCGGCGGGCGTTGAGGCCATCAGGCCTCCTGGTCAATGCTTCGGCGGGCGGGTCCCGATGCAATGGCGCGGGCGCGTGCATAAGCCGTCGTCGCCTCAAAGCGGACGAGACTTGTCTCGAAATGGAACAGAGCGGCGCGCCGATGATCGCTCCGTCTGGCGCGAAACCGCGCAATTTGCGACATCGCGGGGGCAGACCGCAAATTTGCGATTGAGGGGAGGCTGCAGCTCGCATTCATGGCGCTCCGCTAGGCAAATAACCTGCCGCCAATCGTTCATGTTTTAAGTTTATTTACGGCTCGTCAGCTAAATGAACGCTTGTCGAGCGTTGGGCGGCGGCATGGCTGATCACGACAATCCGTGGTTTCGAGGCTGGCGCAACAGGGGCGAGCGGGAATTGCAGGATCAAAACGATCAAGCGGCACCGCCGAAAATTGAGCGGTTCGCCGCGTCGCGCGAGCGCGGGGAGGAGATTCAACTCGAGCCGTCGCTGCAGGCGATGTTCGAGTTCGACCCGTCAAACGGAATGCTCTCATGGTCAGATCCCGCAGCGGCCGCGCGCCTATTCGGATCGGAAGTTCTCGTCTCGGCGGTGTCGCGATCGGATTTTGATGAGCGCATCGTCGGCGGCGTCGCGGCGTCGCGCCAGGCGGCGCTCAACGGCGCGGTTCAGACTTACGCCTGCGAGTATCAGCTCTCGCGTCGCGCGGGCGACACCCATTGGGTCGAGGAGCGCGGCGGCTGGCTGGGCCTCGGCGCCGATCGCCGACTGATCGGCGTGATCCGCTCCATCGAGTCGCAAAAGCGCCGCGACGCGCATCTCGCCTGGCTCGCTGAAAACGATGAGCTGACCGGCGTCATGAATCGCGCGCAGATGCGGGCAAAGCTCGATCAGGCGCTCGTCGACATGAAGCGCGTCAAGGGTTCCGGCGCCTATCTCCTTATCGGCATTGACGATGTCGGCGCGATCAACGCCGATTTCGGCTTCGACGTCGCGGACGAAGTGATCGTCGAGTGCTCGCGACGGATCGCGGGCCTCCTCGGTCCCAGCGACCTTATTGGCCGCGTCGCCGGAACGAAATTCGGCGTGTTTCTCGCTGGCGGCGACAGCGAGCGCGTGCGCGAAGTCTGCGTGCGCCTTCTCAATGTCGTGCGCGAGCGCGTGATTGAAACGCAAAAAGGCTCCGTCGCCGCGTCGGTGTCGATCGGCGCGGTTGAAGCGCCGCGCGACGCCGGCAGCGCGCACAAGGCGATGGCGTCGGCGGAAGCCGCGCTCGATTCGGCGAAGCGGCTCGGCAGATCAAGCTGGTCGTCCTTCAGCGAAAAGACCGACATCGTGACGCAGCGGCGTCGCAACACGCACATGTCCGACGTTATTCTGACGGCGCTCAATGAGCGGCGCGTGCGTCTCGCCTTCCAGCCGATTGTCGGCGATATCGGGGAGGCGCCTTCGAAATTCGAGTGCCTCATCCGCATGCGGAGCGAAGAGGGAAAGGAAGTGCCTGCGCCGGATTTCATTCCGGTCGCCGAACGTCTCGGGCTCGTTCACCTTCTGGATCGGCGCGTGCTCGAACTCGCCATGAACACGCTCGCCGCCTGCCCGAACGTCAAGCTCAACGTCAACGTCTCCATGGAGACGGTGAAAGACCCGCTTTGGGCGGAAGGCTATCTCTCGGTCATGCGCGCGAACGAGGTTCTGGCGCGGCGGATCACGGTCGAGCTGACCGAGACGCAGGTTATCGACGCGGTCGACGCCTCAATCGAGTTCGTCTCGGAGCTGAAGAAGCTCGGCGCCTTCTTCGGCATCGACGACTTCGGCGCCGGCTACACGTCTTTCCGGAATCTCAAGGCGCTCGATATCGACATCTTGAAGATCGACGGGTCGTTCGCGACCGGCGTCTCGTCGTCACGCGAGAATCAGCTGTTCGTCCGAACGCTCCTCGATCTTGCGCGCAATTTCGGGATGAAGACGGTCGCCGAATGGGTCGAGAATGAAGCCGACGCTATGCTCCTTAAAGGCCTCGGCGTCGACTACCTGCAGGGTTTTCTCATCGGCAAGCCGGAAACGAACCCCGCCTGGCTGCCGAACGGCGCGCCCGACGAGGGACCCTTCATCCTGTCGCGCGCCGTCAGCGCCTGACGCTCAGCGGTCTTTATCGAGCTTTGCGAGCTGGCGCTTCAAGTCGGCGAGCTCTTCGCGCAGCTTCTGGATTTCTCCGTCGTCTCCGACTTGGCTGGCGGCGCTGCGCGCCTGCTGGTAAAAGCCGCCCATCGGCGAAAACATTTTCATCGCCTGATCAAAGAGCGCCATGTTCGAGCGCGCCATGTCCTCGAACATCTGATAGCCCGGCGCTGCGCCAAACGCCTCGCGCATGCGCGCGCGCATTTTTTCCTGATTGCTCGCGAAGGCGTCCATGCTCATTTCGAGATAGGACGGCACGAACGCCTGAAGATTGTCGCCGTAAAACTTGATGAGCTGACGCAGGAACTGGATGGGGAGGAGGTTTTGTCCCTTGTTCTCCTCTTCGAAGATGATCTGCGTCAGCACGGAATGCGTGATGTCATCGTTGGACTTGGCGTCGTAGACGACGAAATCCTGACCGTTCTTGACCATGTCCGCGAGGTAGTCGAGCGTCACATAAGAACTCGTCGCCGTGTTGTAGAGACGGCGGTTTGCGTATTTCTTGATGACGACCGCTTCTTCGCCGGCCTTGGCCTTCTTGCCGGTTCTTGCAATCTCGTCGGCCTCGCTCATTCCCGAGCCTCCCATGTTTGTGCGCAGCATGACCCACCGTGCTGCAATGCAACAATTTTGTGCGCTTGCTAAAGCAGCTATAGCATGAAATTGAAGGCGGGCTATCCCGCATTACCGCGTGCGCACGGCCGGGCATGGTCGAAATTGCGTGATTTTTCAAGGAGGAAACATGGGCATCGTCATTGCGTCAGCGGCTCGGACCGCGGTCGGATCGTTTGGAGGCGGACTGTCGACGGTTCCCGCGGCGAACCTTGGAGCGACGGCGATCAAGGCGGCGCTCGATCGCGCAAAGATCACGGCGGAAGATGTCAGCGAGGTCGTGATGGGCCATGTTCTGCAAACGGCGCAGGGCCAAAATACGGCGCGCCAGGCGTCGATGGCGGCAGGCGTCCCGAAGGAACGCCCGGCGATGACCATCAATCAGGTTTGCGGTTCGGGACTCCGCGCGGTCGCCCTCGCGGCGCAGCAGGTGAAGACAGGCGACGCGTCGATTGTCGTCGCCGGCGGGCAGGAGAACATGTCGCTCTCGCCGCACGCGATGTTCCTCCGCAACGGGGTTAGAATGGGCGACGTCTCCCAGGTCGACACGATGATCAGGGACGGCCTTTGGGACGTGTTCAACAATTATCATATGGGCCAAACGGCCGAAAATCTCGCGCAGAAATACCAGATCAGCCGCGAAGAACAGGACGCCTTCGCGGTTGCGAGCCAGAACAAGGCCGAAGCCGCGCGAAAGGCTGGAAAATTCAAGAGCGAGATCGCGCCGGTCGTCGTCAAGGGCAAAAAGGGCGACGTCGTTTTCGACGCTGACGAATACATTCGAGAAGGCGTGACGAGGGATTCCGTTTCCGGCCTCAAACCCGCCTTCGCGAAGGACGGCACGGTCACGGCGGCGAACGCATCCGGCATCAATGACGGCGCTGCGGCCCTCGTCGTGATGTCGGAAGAAGAAGCCAGGCGCCGCGGCGTCAAGCCGCTCGCGCGCATCGCATCGGCGGCGCATTGCGGGGTCGACCCCTCAATCATGGGAATAGGTCCTGCGCCCGCCTCGCGAATGGCGCTCGAGAAAGCAGGATGGAAACTCGCCGATCTCGATCTCATTGAGGCGAATGAGGCATTCGCCGCGCAAGCGCTCGCG